>Ga0155437_127_pt2 | contig 28662 bp, 14 predicted proteins | sample RifCSPhighO2_02_FD_111885 | JGI IMG/M metagenome (GOLD analysis project Ga0155437, IMG submission 111885) | Candidatus Buchananbacteria bacterium RIFCSPHIGHO2_02_FULL_56_16 | reverse complement strand
CCGCCGGTTCGTTGTCGCCGTTGAGCGGCTTGGTGTTCTTGCAGTCGGGGTAGCCGGTGCAGGCCAGAAACTTGCCGTAGCGGCCGACTTTGATCACCATCGGCTGGCCGCACTTTTCGCAAACCTCATCGGTTTTTTCTTCGGTCAGCTCTTTTTTGTTGAGTTCCTTATCTTTCTGCTTCAGGTTCTTATTGAACGGTTTCCAGAATTCACTGATCACCGGCCGCCACTCCTTCTCGCCGTTGGCGATCTCGTCCAAATCGTCTTCGAGGCGGGCGGTGAACTGGTAGTCGACGATGGTGGGGAAGTGCTCGACCAGCACGTCGTTGACCACAAGCGCGATGTCGGTCGGTTTGAGCCGCTTGTCTTCTTTCTCGACGTATCCGCGCTCCTGGATAGTGGCAATCGTCGGCGCGTAAGTTGACGGCCGGCCGATGCCGTACTCTTCCAGCGTCTTAACCAGGGTGGCTTCGGAGTAGCGCGCCGGCGGCTGGGTGAAGTGCTGGATCGGCAGCAGCGTCTGGAGCTCAACCGTTTCTTTTTCTTTCAGCTCCGGCAGCAGTACGTCCTGGGTGGCGGTCGGGTAGACCTTGAGGTAGCCGGGGAACTTGATTACTGAACCGGTGGCGCGGAAGACGTAGGGGGTCTTTTGGGCGGCGATGTCCACCTTGGTGCTGTCGATGCTCGCCTCGCTCATCTGGCTGGCGATGGCGCGCTGCCAGATCAGCTGGTAGAGCCGGAACTGCCGGCTGTCGAGGTGCGGCTTGACGGCCGCGGGGTCGTTTTGAGCGACGGTCGGACGGATCGCTTCGTGCGCTTCCTGGGCCAGTTTCGATTTCGCCTTGTAGCGGCGGGGGCCGGTGCTGTAGTCCGGGCCGATCTGGGCGGTGATGTAGTGCTGGGCTTCAACCAAAAATTTATTGGCCAAGTTAACCGAGTCGGTACGCATGTAGGTAATCAGACCGACTGAACCCTGGCTGCCCAGCTCGATGCCTTCGTAGAGCTGCTGGGCCAGCATCATCGTCTGCTTGGCGGAGAAACCCAGCCGGCGGTTCGCCTCCTGCTGGAGGGTGGAAGTGGTAAACGGCGGCAGCGGGCCTTTTTTGGTCTGGTGATGGTCGACAGCCGAGACTTGGTAGCGGGCCTGTTCGAGGGCTTTGACGATCGTCTGGGCCTCGTCTTCGTTTTTAAGCTCCAGCTTGTCGACGGTCTTGCCGTCAATCTGGGCCAGCTTCGCCCGGAAAGTTTCCGTCGCAGACTCGGGATGAAAATCCGCCTCGACGCTCCAGTACTCCTGGGGTTTGAACGCCAGGATTTCCCGCTCGCGTTCGACGATCAGGCGGACGGCGACCGACTGAACCCGGCCGGCCGAAAGCCCGCGGGCGACCTTGCGCCAGAGAAACGGCGAGAGCTGGTAGCCGACCAGCCGGTCGAGGACGCGGCGCGCCTGCTGGGCGTCAACCAGGTGGAGGTCAATCGAGCGGGGGTTTTCCAGGGCGGCGCGGATCGCGGACTCGGTGATCTCGTGAAAGACGATGCGCTTCATCTTGTTTGCCGGCGACTTGAAGACCGTGGCCAGGTGCCAGGAGATCGCCTCGCCCTCACGGTCTTCGTCAGTCGCGAAGTAGATCAGGTCGGCTTTCGCGGCCAGCTTCTTGAGTTCGGTTACCCGCGCCTTGCTCTTGGTCGGGATTACGTACTCGGGTTCAAAGTCGTGTTCGAGGTCAACCCCGAGCTTGCTCTTGGGCAGATCGCGGATATGGCCAAACGAGGACTCGATGCGAAAGTCCTTGCCTAAAAATTTTGCGATCGTCTTGGCTTTGGTCGGTGATTCGACGATGACGAGATGTTTCATAAGAAGTAAGCCGAGATAAGTCCAGATAGAGTTAAGCTAGTGTGAGTAAGTGGGTACGTGAGCAAGCTTGCGAACTCGGCAACTTGCTCACTCGCTAGCTTCTCCGCTCCGCGACGATTCGTTTCTCGCTGCGCCAGCGGCGCCGCAGCTCGCCGGCCAGGAACAGCGAACCCGTTACCAGCACCAGATCACGAGCGCTCGCCTTATGCAGCGCCCGGTCGAGCGCCCGGTCGGCATCGAGCGTCACCTGGATTGGCGCGGCGGTTTTGAGCTTACGCGCCAGCTCGAGCGGCGGGTAGCAGCGGCGGTAGGCCGAGCGGTAACGGGTAACGTACAGCCCGTCGGCCAGTGGAATGATATTTTTAAAAACGGCGCCGGGGTTGCGTTCGTGAGTCAAGGCAATAATAAGATATAATTTTTTGTATGTCAAATGTTTGAGCGCCGCGGTCGTCGTTTTTACCTTCGACTGATTGTGAGCGCCGTCGAGGATGACCAGCGGTTTTTTCTGCATCACCTCGAGCCGGCAGGGCATCGTTACCCGGCGCAACCCGCGGCTGATGGCCGCGTCGTGTACGCCAAGCCGGCGGCAGACCGCGGCGGCAATGGCCGCGTTTTGCTGCTGGTGGTCGCCCAGCAGGTTGAGCCGAAAAGGGGTTTTCGGCCGCGGCACCAGGTGGAATTCGGCGCCGGCACGCCGGCAAGCGGTCTGAAAGATCCGTCGGACCGCCGGCGGGTTGCTCTGGGGCGTGAAAAAGTGGGTTTTTAGCTTAATGATCGCCGCTTTCTCGCGGGCGATTTTTTCGACGGTATCGCCCAAGAGCTCGACGTGGTCCAGCCCGATGGTGTTAATGACGGTCGCGGCCGGCGCGGGGATGACGTTGGTCGCGTCGTAGCGGCCGCCGACGCCCACCTCGAGCACCGCGTAGTCGACCCGCTGCGCTGCAAAGTACAACAGCGCCAGCGCCGTTGACGCTTCAAAGTAAGACGGCTGGCCGTAGCGCGAACGGAGGTACGTTTGGTCGATGGCAATTTTGAGTTTTTCAGTCAGCGCTCGCATCGTCCGGGCGCCGATCAGCCGGCCATCAACGCTGATTTTTTCGGCAAAGGTGGTCGGGTACGGCGACGTGTACAGCCCGGTTCGGCAGCCGCCGGCGGTCAGGATTGACTGGATCATCGTTGCGACTGAACCCTTGCCGCTCGTGCCGCCGACGTGGACGTAGCGCAATTTGAGCTGCGGGTTGCCGAGCTGCTGGAGGAGCGCCCGGCAGCGCCGCAAAAAAATCGAACGACCGTGCGTGGCCGTAAGGTAGTTTTGCTGCTTGATGTTCGCCAGCGATTCAAGGTACGTCACGGCGTCTTGGTATTGGCGAAAGCTGCTGCTCATGGACCTTGGGGATGCAAATGAGTGAGGCTTTGAACACTAGTATCGTCGGCAGTACTGCTGGTCGCCGACGTTCCGGACCAGACCCCGAACTTCCATCACCAGCAGCGCGGCGCTGACGGTACTGATATCCAGTCTAGCTAACTGGACTAATTTGTCAACGTGGATCGGCTGGCGGTTGAGCAGCTGCCAGAGCGTTTTTTCGGTTTCGTTCTGCAGCTCTACCGCCACCGCCGGCTCGTCAGCCGGCTGGATGCCGAAGAGCTCGAAGACGTCGCTTGGCTCGGTGACGACCCGGGCGCCGGCCTTGAGCAGCTGGTTGGCGCCGCCGCCGTTTGGCCTCGTGACGTCAGAGGGCACGGCCAGCACCTCGCGGTTCTGTTCAAGGGCATGGGCGGCGGTAATCAGCGCGCCGGATCGCTCCCGCGCCTCGGTCACCAGCACGCCGGCGCACAGTCCGGCGATGGTCCGGTTGCGGATCGGGAAGTTGAACTTCAGCGGCAGCGTCCCGAGCGGGAACTCGGAAACCAGCGCGCCGCCGCGTTCGATGATTTGATGGGCGAGCGATTGGTTCGCCGTCGGGTAGACCCTGTCGAGGCCCGAGCCGAGCACCGCGATGGTTTTGCCGCCGGCCCGCAGCGTCGTCTGGTGAGCGAGGCCGTCAATGCCCAGGGCCAGGCCGGAGACGATGGTGCAGCCGGCCGCGGCGATCGCGCTGACGAGCTGCTCGGTCACCTGCCGGCCATAGCTGCTCGTCATGCGGCTGCCGACCACCGCGAGCAGCAGCTCGGTTTCGCCGGGCAGGCTGCCGCGGTAGTAGAGCAGCGGCGGCGGGGCGTAGATCTCTTTGAGCAGGCGGGGGTAATCGGCGTCCTGCAGGGTCGTCACCAACACGCCGGCCCGGTTGATTTTTTCAAGCTCGGCGGCCGGATCAATTCGCAGCCGTTGCTCGGCCACCAGCTCGGCCAGCCGCGGACCGATAACCTGGCGCAGCTCGGCTGCCGGCGCCTGCCAGGCCGCTTCAACGTCGGGAAAGTAATCGATGAGCCGTTGCCAGTTGACCGGGCCGAGGCTGGTAATTTGGTGGAGCGCGAGGTAGTAGTGGGTTTGATTTCTTGACATATTTTTAAATATATGCTTTAATGCAATGAACTGTTTACTGAACGATCTTTCTATATTCGAGAGCAGGGGGAATTGAGATGAAAAGAAAGATGATTAATGACTTACATCGTGAGCTGTTGGCGGCTGGCTATGAGGTCAGTCAAGAGGCGATTTTTCGGGCTTATCCGGAGAAACGAAATTCCGGACTACTCTGGGCAGTTTGGAAACGTCGTCGGACTGCCATTCATTGGGCCGCGGCCAAGCTGGTCAAAAGGGGAGTAGTTTTCACCAAGCGACCGCCGCTGCCACCGCCTGACCCCCTACCGCTCCACGATTGTTTCTTTCGTCCGCCCCGCTGGGGCGCTGATCTGCAGCTGCCGACCGGCGACCGCGACTGATCTTTCTTAGAGGACCTACCCAGGTCCTCTCCTTGTTTATCGGGTAGTCCTTGACAATTTTCTTATCATTTGATACTATAATCTATTCCCCTTATTGTGCTTTAAATGATAGCTGATGGGGACGAAAGCCTTCAGCATCCTGTTTGCCAGCGGTGAACGCTAGGATATCCCTCCTAATTCTAGTCATTAACCATCAAGTTAAGGCATTTGTTTCATAGCAGATGTCTTACGCTGGTAGGCAGGATGGTGGAGGTTTTTTAGTAAAATCAAAAATCAAAGAGCAAAAATTAAAGTTTTGGTATTCCGCGGAGCGGGACATATTTTTATTAAAAAAACGCCCATTGGGGCGCTACGTTGATTTTAACTTTATTACTCTAAATCTCTACATCTCCCTTTTCTCAATTAAACCGATTCATAGCCGCCGCAATGTCCTTGGTCAGCGCGAGCTCAATGGCCGATACGGTTTCGCCGATTGCCTGGCGCAGCTTCACGGTACCAGTTAAGCTGATTTTTTTCAAGACGTACGCTTCGGCCGGTACTTTTCGGGGCGTCTTCGACTGGATGCCGATCCGGAAGCGGGTGAACTCCTGGCTGCCGATGGCCGCGATGATTGACTGGACCCCGCGGTGGCCGGCCGCCGACGCCCCGACCGAAACGCGCATGCTGCCCAGCGGCAGATCAAGGTCGTCGTGGAGTACCCAGAGATCGGCGGGCGTGAGCCGGTAGAAGCGCAGGAGCGCGCCGACCGCCCGGCCCGACTGGTTCATGAACGTCTGGGGTTTGGCCAGGATCACCGGTGCCCAATCGCTCGCCACCTCGGCCACCATGGCTGGGAACTTTTTTTTCTCCTTGAACGGCCCGCCGCCGAGCTCACGGTTGAGCTCATCGAGCGCCAAAAAGCCGGCGTTGTGCCAGGTACGCGCGTAGGTGGGGCCAGGGTTGCCGAGACCGATGATGAGCTTCATAGAAAAATCAAAAATTAAAAATCAAAAAGCAAAGGTATAAATCAAAAGGTCAGCGTTTTTATCTTTAAGCTGCAATTTTGATTTTTGGTTTTTTTTAATTTTTTTCAGCTTTTACATCGATGGTAAGCGGCACGCCGGTAAAGTCGGCGGCTTGCCGCAGCTGGTGCTTGATGAACCGGAGGTAGGAGCGGTGGATTGACTGCTCGCTGCCAACCGTAACCGTGAATACCGGCGGGCCGGTTTTGGTCTGCTGGAGCTGGTAGAGGCGGGGCCGGCGCGGCCCCTTAGCCTGGGCCGGCCGATGTTTTTTTACCAGGGCTTTGAGCACTGCTTCAAGTTTTTCGGCCGGAACCTCCCGTCGGCGGTTGGCGTCCACGGTCACCACCAGGTCGAGCAGCTTACCGACGTTCTTGGCGGTTTTTGCCGAGACGAACGCCAGCGGCGCAAAATCAAAGCTCGGGAAAAACCGCTGGTAGAGACGAATCATGGTGGTATCGATGGTCGGCGTTTTTTCCGTCAGCAGATCCCACTTGTTGGCGACGATGATAACGCCAACCTTCGCGTCTTGGACCAATCGGGCGAGCCGGCTGTCCTGGACAGTCAGCGGCTGGCTGATGTCGGTGACCAGGAGTACCACGTTCGCTTGGCGGATCGTGGCGAGGGTTTTTCTCACCGCCATTTTTTCCACGGTGTCGGCGGCGTTCTTTTGGCGACGCAAGCCGGCCGTGTCAATCAGGGTGATCGGCTGGTCGTGGTAGGTAAGGTCGGTATCCTGCGGTTCGCGGGTGGTGTGGGGGCTGGCGGAAACGATGACCCGTTCCTCACCCAGGATTTGGTTGACGAGCGATGATTTGCCGACATTGGGTTTGCCGATGACGGCAACCGCGATCGAGTCGGCGCCCGGCGCCGCGGGTTTTCGGCCGCGCGGCGCCTTGATTCGCTGGGCGATCTCATCAAGCAGGTCGCCGCTGCCGCTGCCGTTGATCGCCGAAACCCCAAACGGGGTGCCGAGGCCCAGCGTAAAACCCTCGCTGGTCTGGTGGCGCAGCGCCATGTTGTCGGCTTTGTTGGAAACCAGCAGAACCGGCCGGCCAAGTTTTTTTAAAATGAGGGCGAGCTGCCGGTCGGCAGGCAGCAGCCCCGCCTGGGTATCAATAACCATCAGCACCAGCCCGCTGTGTTCAAGCGCGTGCTTGGTTTGCCGGATAATCGCGCGTTCGATCTCGTCGCCGCCGGTGACCGGCCGGCGCTTGATGAGCGCTTCGATGCTGTGGTGCAGCGTTTCGATGTCAACGCCGCCGGTATCAATCAGCTCGAACGTTTTGCTGTTCCAGCTCACGGCGGCCCGGTTGTAGTCGCGGGTGGTGCCGGCCGTCTTGGAAACCAGCGCTTTGGTCGTTTCAGTCAGTCGGTTAAAGAGCGCGGACTTACCCACGTTCGTCCGGCCGACCAGGACCACCGATGTCAGTGGTTTCATAGCTCGTCCTGACGGTCTTGGCCGAGGATAATTAAAATATCCGTTCGGCTGTTGACCTTTTGGCTGCTGGTGGCGGTGACCCACTCAGGCAGCGCCGGCGCCACCCCGGCGTCTAATAGCTCCCCGATGCGGGTTGCTGCGGCCGTGCTCGGAGCGCTGGCGGTGACGTCGTAGATGACGGTTTTTTGGTAGTCTTGGGTTGGCGCGTTACCGAGCTTGATCACCTCGTAGCCGAGGCTCTCGAGGTACTCGGAGGTGCGCAGGGCGAGGCCGTTGATTTTGGTCCCGTTCTGAATTTCAACCCGGAGGGGCTGCTTTGCGGCGAGCTGGGCCGGGTCGAAGATGTAGCGGACCACGGCGGACATTTCCGAGAAGTTCCCGGCCCGGGGTTTCAGGATAAAAGCACCATCATCGCCGATGGCGGCGTAGACCAGGCCATCGGGCCCGTCGTCAAAGACGCGGTGGGTCACGTTCTGGGCTTCAACGTCCTTGGTCATGCCGAAGAGCGCCATCAGTTCCCAGACCTTAAAGTTCGTGCTCAAGTGCTGGCTCAAGGTGTCCATAATCCGGCTCACCTTGTAGGGGTTGGCCAGCGTGCCGAACCGCAGCACCTTGTCCTTAACGGCCAGGAGCACCTTCTGCTGGCGCTGGCTGCGGGCAAAATCAGAGCCCTCGATGCCCCTCGCCTGGCGGGAGCGGACGTACTTAAGGGCGCTCTCACCGTCGAAGCGGTGGCTGCCGGGCTCGAGGTAGAGGTGCTCGTAGCGTTCGGTGGTTGTCGCGGTCTCTTTGCCCTTGACAGGGTAGAACGGATCGTCTAAAGTGTGCTCGACGTCGACGGTAATGCCGCCGAGATCATCAATGAGCTTGACGAAGCCGTTGAAATCAATCCGCACGTAGTAGTGGATGGGCAGGTCGAACGTCGCGCTGATTACCTCACTGGCCAGCTTGGCGCCCTGGCCGGAGTCATTGAGCTCGCCGAAAGCGTTGGCGTTGTTGACCTTGCGCCAGCCGTAGCCGGGAATCTTGACCAGCAGGTCGCGGGGAACCGAAACGAGCGCCACCTGCTTGGTTGACGGTTTGAAACTGGCGAGGATGATGGTGTCAGTCAGGTACGGTCCGTCGTGGCCGACGCCGCCCATGCCCAGCAGCAGGACGTTGATCCGGTCGTCGGCTGCGCCGGCCAGCTCTTTGTCGTCGCTGCCCATCAGGTGCTTAATTTGGCCCCAGAGGCTCAAGTTGCCGAACGTTTGCGACAGGTTTTCGCCCGAAGAGATGACGCCGATGCCAAACGCAACGGTCGAAACGAGGAAGAGCGCAAGGAGGTAGAGCAGCAGCTTGCTCAAGCGCGGAATTTTTTTCTTCGGCTGCGGGAGGACCTTGTCTTTTTCGTCAAGAAAATTAATTTCGGTTCTGGACATACCCAATAGTGATCCCTCGCCTTCATTTTTTTTCAGGCACCTAGTGTAAGCAAAAAGTGAAGGTGAGTAAAAAAAATGAGAGCATGGTTATTAAATGATTGAACCATACCGCAGCGTAATTCTTTCTCACATAAGGCGAGGAACTACTACTGGGCATGCTTTCTTTTTACCATAGAAATCGAGTCGGCGCAACATTTTTAAAATTCCCTTTGCGTCTTTCCTTCTTTGTGGTATAATCGAAAGGCGTTTGTGTTCATTGAGACGCCGTCACCTATGCCGTGGCAAGAGAGGAATAGCCTTTTTTTAGAAGTCGTCTGCGATACGTACGGTCGTGTAGCTCCCGCCTGCGTCCTGATGGACTTCGGCCCGCTACGCCAACGCGTAGCGTGGCGAGCGGGCAAGCAGCTGGTTACCCCGCACCAAAGTCCGCGATGAGCTTAAACAAATTTTAATGGCTGACGGGCGCGGAGTCGCCTCCGGCTTGCTAGTTTCAAACTAGGGTTTGTTTAGTGACTTGGTGCGGGGCGGGGAGCGTTGCGTTCACACCTGCCCGCCATGGCCTCGGACAATTAGCTCAGCTGGTTAGAGCGTTGCGTTCACATCGCAAAGGTCGCTGGTTCGAGTCCAGCATTGTCCACCAATAACCTTTAACCTTTAACTAATAACTAACAACTAAGGTATGATTAAAGAAACAGGTCCCGCTCCGGAACATGGAGCGGCAGAAAATCAAAAGTATGAGGAGCTCATGGCGGCATTTTCGGAAGCGGAACGCCTCCTGCAGGCCAGTTTTGCTGACCAAGCTAATCAGGAACTTTTGACCCAGCTGGATCAGGCGATGAAGCATTCGAATGAGGCGTGGGATGAGTATCGAGATGCGATTGAGGTAGCGCACCAGCGAGAGCAGGCAGAAGAGTAGTAAAGAACGTCAATTTTTATCTGATCAGGCCCTATCCATGCTTAAAATCGGTCACCGCGGGGCAATGGCGTACGCTCCGGAAAATACCATTCCCTCATTTAAAACCGCGCTCGACCTCGGCGTTGACATGGTTGAGTGTGACGTGCGGATTACCGCCGACCAGTACCCGGTCGTGATTCACGACAACCTTCTGGGCCGGCTGGCAAAAAAAATCGGCCGGGTCAACCGGCTGACGCTGGATGAGGTGAAACAGCTGAAGATTCGGGAGACCGAGTCAGTACCGACGCTCGGCGAGGTACTCGAAGCAATCGGTGGCCAGGCGGGCATTAACATCGAGCTGAAAGTTAAGGGCAGCGCCCAGGTCGTGGTCCAGACCTTGCGCGACTACAAGGTAGACTTCCGGCGGGTGATGATTTCCTCCAACTTCCCCGGCGAACTGCGGCGGGTCGAGCAGCTCGAACCCTCAATCACCACCGCGCTCGTCTTCCGCTCGACGAACTCCTTGAATATCTGGCTCATCTTGGATTTCCTGGCCCTCTTGTTTTTGCCGGTAACCAAGTACTATATCTCCTGGGTTGTCAGCCACGCCCACGCCGACTACCTGAACATTAACCACCGCCTCTTGAACAGCCACAAGGTTGAGCTCTTCAAGCGCCGGGGCATCAAGATCTGCGCCTGGACCGTCAACAACCGGCGCAAGATCGACTACCTTAAGCGCCTGGGCGTTGATGGCATTATCACGAACTACCCGGATCGCCTCTAAGAAAAAGAAGGAATTAGGAATTAGCTTGTAGGTTGTAGGTGCGAAAGCAGCTCTGCCAAAGAGCTATAACCTAATTCCTGACTCCTAATCCCTAAACTAAAGACTAATCTAGACTATGAGTCTCTTTCACCGCAGCCCTCGTCACCTCGCCGACAAGCTGACCATGCGCCAGCAGGTTTTTATTTTTACCTGGGAAATTTTTAAGGTCGTCGTCATCTCGCTGGCGATCATCCTGCCGGTTCGCTACTTTTTAATTAAGCCGTTCTACGTTAAGGGGGCTTCGATGGAGCCGAACTTCTACGACCACGAGTACCTGATCATTGACGAAATCAGCTACCGGTTCTTTGAACCCCAGCGCGGCGACATCGTGGTCTTCCGCTACCCCCAGGACCCCCGGCAGTACTTCATCAAGCGGATCGTCGGTTTGCCGAATGAACAGGTGAAGCTTATCGGCGGCACGGTGTACATCACCAATGCGACTAACCCCGACGGCGCGCCGCTCGCCGAGCCGTACCTGCCCGAAGGTTTGAGCACGAGCGGCAGCGTCGAAGTAACGTTGGGCGCAGATCAGTACTACGTCCTGGGCGACAACCGGACCTCCAGCCTCGACTCGCGGGCGTTCGGGCCGCTGTCGCGCAGCGAGGTCGTCGGCCGGGTGCTGTGGCGCGGCTGGCCGGTCGAGCGGATCGGCTTGATTGGTCAAGCGCCGGAGTATAATATTCCATAGAGAAATTAAAAATCAAAAATCAAAATGCAAAACTAAGGAATGCGCTTCGCGCATATGGTAATTAAAAAATCGCCGGAGGCGATACCTATGTTTTGATTTTTACTTTTTGATTTTTTATCTTGTTTTATGCCCAAAGAAAAAGAAGACGCCGCCCCAAAAAAGGCGGCTGGCCGGCCGGCTAAAAAGGCACCGCAGCTCCTGCGTGGGTTTCGGGACATTTTGCCGGTTGACCAGCCGTATTGGCGCTGGGTTCGGAACACGGCCGAGAGCTTCGCGGCCGGCTACGGCTTTGAAGAGATTGGCCTGGCGATTTTGGAAGAGACGAGCTTGTTTAGCCGGTCAATCGGTAACCAGACCGACATCGTTTCAAAAGAGATGTTTACGTTCATCGACAAGAGCGACGGCAGCCTCACGCTCCGGCCCGAGGCGACCGCGTCGGTGGCCCGTGCCTACATTACCCACGGCATGCTGAACCTGCCCCAGCCGGTCAAGCTCTACTACTGGGGGCCGATGTTCCGGCGGGAGCGGCCGCAGGCCGGCCGGCAGCGCCAGTTCCACCAGCTCGGCTTTGAGGCGCTGGGTGACGACAACCCGGTCATTGACGCCCAGCTCATCCTGCTCGCCTACAATTTCTTTAAGGCGCTCGGCCTTGACGGCATCAGCATTCAGATCAACAGCATCGGCACGCCCCAGGCACGCCACGAGTACGTCAAAGAGCTGGTCGGGTACTTTCGCAGCAAGCGCAAGCTCCTGCCGGTCGAGGAGAAAGAGCGCTTGAGCAAGAACCCGCTGCGGCTGCTCGATTCCAAAGATCCGGTTTGCCAGCAGCTGCGCGCCGACGCGCCGCAGCTCATGGACTGGCTCGACGACGCTTCCAAAACCCACTTCATGAAGGTCATCGAATACCTCGACGAGCTCGACATTCCCTACACCCTGAATCCGTACCTGGTTCGCGGGCTGGACTACTACACCCGGACGGTCTTTGAGATTTGGCCTGGCGAGCAGGAAGAGGGGGCCCAGAGCGCGCTGGGCGGCGGCGGCCGGTACGACGGCTTAATCGAGCTGCTCGGCGGCCGGCCGACGCCGGCGGCCGGATTCTCCTGCGGCGTCGAACGGATTATCCTCCAGCTCAAAGCCAGGGGGATCGCGCTGCCGCACCAGGATACAGCCGAGGTCTTCCTCGCCCAGATCGGCGACGCGGCGAAGATTAAGGCAGTGACGCTCTTCGAGCAGCTGCGCACGGCCGGCATCCGGACCGGGGAGAGCTTTTCCAAAGACGGGCTCAAGACCCAGCTGGAGGCGGCGCACAAGCACGGGGTCCAGTACGTCTTAATTATCGGCCAGAAAGAGGTTTTAGACGGCACCATCCTCATCCGGGACATGGAGAGCGGCGTTCAGGAAATTATTGATTTTAAGAAGACGGTAGCGGAAATCAAGAAGAAGCTGGCCAACGGCAGCAACAGCGGGCAAGTCAACGGGCTCTAAACCCCGCACTTTTTGAAAAAGGTGCGGGATAAACCGGGCACTTTGAACGTTGAACGGCACGCGAATCATTCTCCGTTCAGCGTTTTTAGTTTGTTTGACTTACACTAAAAAAAATGTTATGGTGAACGTATCGTAACCACTGGTTTTGCTGTTGATAACTCGGAGCTTCGAACCGTGAACTAGGGAACAGGGAACCAGCGGTTCAAAGTTCTATGTTCAGAGTTCCTAGCCTTAGCTATCTCTAAATAATCTAACCTAACCTCAAAGGAGGTGAACACATCGTGGCAGAGATTAAAAGGAAGAAAGGGGAGACGTTTGAAAGTTTCGTCAGACGATTCAACCGGAAGCTTCAGCAGAGCGGTAAGCTGATTCAGTCGCGTAAAATACGATTTTACGAGCGGCCGAAGAACCGAACCAAGACCCGGATGGACGCCCTTCGGCGCAAGGATATTACCCAGAAACGGGAGTACTTGAAAAAGATCGGTAAACTCAAGGAAGAGGGGCCATTTACCCCCTATCGCAAGAAAACTCGATGAGCATCCTCGACACGTTAGACCAAGACATTAGCCAGTCATTACGAGCAAAAGATGAACTGGCGCTTTTGACGTTCCGGCAGACCAAGACAGCGCTGCAGAACGCCGAGATCGCCAACGGCCGCAAGCCGCTGTCTGACGAACAGGTGCAGAAGGTGCTGCGCAGCGAGGTGAAGAAGCGCCGCGACGCCATTGAGCTCTACCAGCGCGGCGGGCGGCCGGAGCTGGCCGAAAAAGAGCAGCGAGAGATCGAGCTGGTCAGCCGCTACCTGCCGCCGGAGCTCTCCGAAGCGACCATTCGCTCGGCGGTAAAAGCCGCCATTGAACGGCTGGGGGCCACCAGCCCCAAGGAGATGGGAGCGGTCATCGGCGCGGCAATGACCGAGCTTAAGGGCGCTGCCGACGGGGGCGCGGTCAGCCGGATCGTGAAAGAGGAACTGGGAAGTACATAACGTCGAAGGCAAGGATTTTTGAAGATGAAACGTGAAACATGAAACATGGCTGAAACTCGCTCGGTTTCACGTTTCAAGTTACAAGTTTCAGAGTTTTCACATTAACTTTGGGAAATTGCAAGCGAAAGGAGTCGTTTAAACTACGGTATGAGGCGAAGAGGGACATACCACTACTTTTTAAAATTGGTGGCTACCAGTAGCTTTTTGGCGCTGGTAGCTTTTGTTTTACTTGGTCAGCCGGCCTACGCCCAAATTGATACGGGTTTAGAGCAGCTCAAGCAAATCGGCTTGGGTACGGCCGACCTGCGGGTGGCCATCATGCAGATCGTCCGGGTGCTGCTCGGGTTCGTGGGCTTCCTCGCCATCTTGATCGTGCTCTATGGCGGTTTCGTCTGGATGACCTCGGCGGGCAATCCTGAACGGATTGAACGGGCTAAGGCGATTTTGCGCAACGCCGCCATCGGCTTGGTGATTATCCTGATGGCGTTTTCGATTGCCAGCTTCATCATTGCCGTCCTGACCGGCAGCTTCGGGTTCGGCGGCGGACCAGCCGGACCGCCGGGCCGGCCGCCGTTTGAGGATGGCCAGCTGGGCAGCGGCATCATCGAGAGCGTCTACCCCTTGCCGAACGACACCGATGTCCCACGCGGCATCAGCATCTTGGTCACGTTTAAGGTTTCAATCGACCCCTCATCAGTTATCACTGACACCAACGGCAACGACACCCTGGGTGACTGTACCGCCAGCGGCTGTGACAAGCTTAAAGCCGACAGCGTCTACATCTATAAATCAGACAACAGCAAAACCCGGCCGCGAAAAGACGCGGCACTCGCCGCCGACCAGGTTGCCGTCCGGGTTGGCAATGACAACCGGACGTTCACCTTTGATCCGGTTGAGTTCCTCGGCGACGGGGTGCACGACATCGGCTATGAGGTTTATTTGACCAAAGATATTCTCAAGGACAACGGCCGGCCGGCGTTCGAGGGGGTGCGGCCGTATTTCTGGTGGTGGTTTGAGGTCGGCACGTTCCTCGACCTCGATCCGGTGGAAGTTTCTTCGGTCTTTCCCGTGCCGGACAACCAGGGCGATGTCTACCAGCCGGTGGTCGGTACGGCCGCAACGGCGGTGTTTACCGTCACCAAGTCGCCGCAACCCAAGCGTGAGGCGAGTGTCGGCGCGGTAACCGCTGAAGGCGGCGCGCCGGCTGCTACGGTTGGCGGTGCCTACGGTTGCCAGATTGACGCGCTGGTTTGTCTGACCGTTAACGCCGGCGGAACGTTTACGGTAACGCCAAAATCTGCCGGCGGCAGCTGCAGCGGCGGTACGGTGGTCGGCGGCAGCGGCCTGTTTGCCCAGCCGACACTGGCCGGCGGCGTGCTGCCGATCGGCTGCGGCCTGAATCTTCAGTTTTCCGCGGACCCGCAACCCGGTAACCAGTGGCATTTCCCGGTGAGCGCCGCCACACAATCGGATACCTTGCAGGTGGCTGATAAAACCTACACATTCGTCCCATCCGGCACGACGCCGGGCAGTGATGAAATTGAACTGGCGGCAACTGTTTCCAGAACGACAGTAAGCATCGCCACAAAAATTAATGATGACATCCAGAATCCGGACTTAAACGCCAGTGCCAGAGGGATCGGAGGGAATATCCCGATTACCATAACCTCAACCATCCTCGGCGAGGCTGGCGACTTCACAGTGACTGCCACCGACTTGGCTGGGCCCTGGATCAGTCTGCCGATCCTGACGCCGGGCACCAACTCGAGCCTGGCGGCGCAGGTTCAGGGCGTCGAGGACGTGGCGCGTAACGCCGTGATTAAAATTAGCTTTAACGAACCCGTTGACATCAGCCAGGTGAATCCGAACACGGTCAAGATTGAGTATGACAACGCAGGGAGCTGGACCGCAGTAAACGGACGGTTTATGTACAGCAACCAGTTTAAAACCGTCGAGTTCCTCGCCGACAGCCGCTGCGGGGTATGCAGCGGCGGGGCTAACGATGGGCAGCCATGCGGGGACGATACCCAATGCGGCGGCAGCAGTTGTAATTTGGTCACCAACTCGTGCGGCGACGCAATCTACTGCCTGCCGGTTTTGCCCAATGTGGCGGGACAGCAGTACGACGCCACCAAGTACCGCGTGACGATCAAAGCCGGCGTACTCCAGGCGTGCACGATCGGCAACTGCGAAGATGCGACGTACAGCTTTTGTACAGACACACCCAGCGGAAGCGGTTTAGTCTGCGCTAATGAAGATCCATACGTGTTGAATGACAGCTACTTCTATCCCGCGACCCAGCCGCCGGCCAACGGTATCATCGATGCCTCCAATAATTCATTTAACGGCGACCAGAGCACCTACACCTTGAGCGGCACGGTGATCGGTAACGCCGAGGGGCCGAAAATGCAGAGTGGCCAAGACCCCTACAACCTCAACAGCAAAGACGCCCAGGCCCAAGGCGATGATTTGATCTGGTCGTTTTTCGTCAACAAGCAGCTCGACTTGAGCCCGCCGCAGGTTACCTCAATCGGGCCGGCAATTAAAAGTACCGCGGTTGACCTATCCATCCCGCTCGAAGCGGCGTTTGATGAGCTCTTGATGGGCGGTACGCTGAAGCCCGGCAGCAACTACCGCGACGGTCAGTGCTGGTGCAATGAAGCGGCCGATTGCCCAGACGCATCGAGCCCTTCCAACCCGACCCAGAACTATGAGTGTATTCAGCACAAGTGCACGAGTACGGCCGGCGTTGAGCAGTTCTACTGCTCGCGCGATGACCAGTGCAAGGTCGGGCCGACGAAAGTCAGCAACCGCGCCACCTGCTTCAACCGTAAGTACGTGTCGCTCCTGGATTACTCGACGTTTCCGGTCGGCTGGTGGGTAACTCACCGCGATCTGGAAAACCCGCCGTTCGACACCTTCGCCGACTACACCAAGGTATTTTTGAACCACACGCCGTTCGGCGCCGCCACACTCTACGGCTCGGAGCTCGGCAGCGGCATCAAAGACGTCTACCAGAACTGCTACCTGCCGTCGAGCAGCACGGATGGCGCGGGCGGCGGCTGTAGCGGCAGTCCGTACTGCTGCAACGGCGCTCCGCTCAACCGGGCCGGCTGGGTGGCGTCGGTATGCTTTAGCGGGTATTAAAGCGTCATTGCAATGACCTAGTAAGGTACTCATGGTTTCCAAAGTAAGAAAAATAAAAAAGCTGCTGCCAGTATTCCTCGGGCTGCTGGCCGGCTTGTTTATGTTTGGCTCGGCGGCCTTCGCCCTTGACGTCGGCTTAGAGTACGGCACGGCTACGGGGTTAGGCACCGCCGACCTGCGGGTGAGCATCATGCAGATTGTCCGGGCCGCGCTGGGTTTCCTCGGGGTGCTGGCGATTTTGATCATGCTCTACGGCGGGTTTGTCTGGATGACGGCCGGTGGCAACGCCCAGCGGATTGAGACCGCCAAAAAGGTTCTGATTAACGGCGTCATCGGCCTGGTGATCATCTTTACCTCGTTCATGCTGGCGAGCTTCATCATCCGCCAGCTCGAGATCGCTACGGGTGCCAACGCGCCGATTCCTTGCCGGCCGGGCGATCCACCCATCGCCTGCAGCGTCGGCACCTGTGCCGGAAGCCGTTTCTGCGATACGGTGAGCGGTTTTTATGGAGCGTGCGTAAAAGATGATCCGAATTGTGTGGATCCGACCGCAGTGCCAACCTGTGAAGTCCGGTCAATCAAGCCCACTGGCTTGAGCAACCCGCGCAACAGCCAGGTGGCCGTCCGATTCAGCAAAGAGATCACCAACATCACAGATGGCGACATCATCGTCGCCGGTCCGAGCATTCCGGTAGCCGTCACCCAGACGGTTGATGCGGCTGATCCGCGGCTGATAGTCCTGACTCCGACAGCGACCTGCCCGCCGCCGCTCGCGAGCTTGAACTGTTTTGACGCCGATACTTCGTATACCGTTACGGTTGGCGGCTCGATTACGTGCGGTGGTATCAGCCTCACGTGCGGCGTTGATAGCTGTGGCGGGGCATTTTCTACCGGCGATTTGATTGACGAAGCGGTACCATCAATTGCCTTAATTGGCACGCAAGTGTGCGAAGGGACCAGTAACCAGCTGGTAGCGAGGGTTGACGACAATGCGGGTATTCGGGACGTGACGTTTTATGATACCGGTAAGCCATCCATCATCGGTGTTGACGACCGGGTGTCCGCGCCGCCAGCCCAGAACGCGACGGTTAATCTGGATACTACGGTTTTGGGGTACTCGGCGGGAGATACCATCAGCATTACGGCAACCGCGGTTGACCTCGTCGGTTTAAGCAGTACGTCACCGGCACCACCGGCCCCGCCGTTAGATTTTGAGGTGCGGGCTGCCACCTGCTGCAACAACCGCCAGGACGGCACCGAGACCGGCGTGGACTGCGGCGGCTCGTGCGAGAGCTGCAGCCCGGTGATCGAGTGGTTCGATCCGCCCGACGGCGCGGCTAACAGCATGGTGACGATCCACGGCCGGCACTTTGGGACGGTACCGGGGAAGGTGGAATTTTCTGACGCGGGCGAACCGACCGTGCTCGCGTCGCTCGCTAACGTCGCCAACCCGGCTTGCAGCGCGGTTTGGCAAGACCGGGAAATCATCGCGCTGGTGCCCGGCGGGGCCAGCGACGGACCCCTCGAGGTTACCCGACCGGATAACGCGGCTGACCGGACTGACCAGGCGCCGGGTGGAACGCTGCCTGGCTTTGTCATCTCGACCACTGCCCGACCGGGGCTGTGCAGCATCAGTAACACTGATGATCCGGTACTGGGCGGCAGCGGCTACATTAACGATCTGACTAAACTGGAGGGGATTAGTTTCACCGGTCAATCCAGCGTCTACTTTGCCCAGTGGCTGGCCGGCGGCACGCCGGTAGTTTCGGGAATGACGCAAATTAACGGCGCCAAGGTACCGGCCTTGCGGCCGGGTGAGCTGGGCGTGCGGGTGCAGGATTCAGCCAAGATCTGCGTCGGCGGTGACCATGCCGGCGCTACCTGCGCCATCGACGGCGAGTGTCAGCCAGGCGGTGCGTGTAAAAATATTTTCAGCAACTCGGTAACGTTCGAAGTGCTCGCCGAGCCGGTCGTGCCCGATGCCGCATGCACGGCCGCCGACGCTGCGGTCTACCTCGACGGGAATGACGATTTCCTTGTCGCCCCGCCGCCGATCAGCGGCTCAGCCTCCTTTGAGCTTTGGATTAAACCAGACGCGGCAGCGCCGGGCAGAAGGCAAACCGTGCTTAAGTGGGGTGATCCAATAGACCCCTTAGACCCCTTCTACCTTAATTTAAGCGTGGACGCTGGTACTTGGAACGTGCATACCAGCAGTACTATAATCGAGGGCGCAGACCGCGGCGGTAACTACGCCTTTAACGCCGGAGTGTGGTATCACCTGCTGCTCTCGTTGAATGCGAACGCCGGAGTCGGCGTCTTGTACATCAACGGTGAAGCTCAACCCAGCTTTACCCTGCCGGCCGTGAGTCTGCCAAATGGCAAGAATATCGAGCTTGGCAGCCGTTCGCTCTGGACCTACGATATAGCCGATTCATTTTTTAAGGGAGCGATTGATGATTTCGCGATCTACCAACGAGCATTGAGCGGTGTTGAGGCATTGCACCTGTCGAAAAATCGGCGCTTAGCCGACGACAAGGATACGCTCTTCGGGCTCTGGCGATTTGACAACAATCTCTTTAACAAGAAAACCGGCGGCAAGGAAATCATTTTTAATGGCGGTATTTCCTACGTTACCGGCCACTTTCCCTGTACCGAAAATATCAGCTGCGACGGCAACACCAGTACGGCCGAGTGCAACCCGCTCCAGTCACTATGCCCGACCGGCACCGCCTGTGATTCGGACAGCTGTAGCTGCGTGCCGGCGCCCGCCTGCGACAGCGATCCCGCCACGCCCGCCTGCGACCCCGGCGCCACCTGTCCCGGCGGGTTGTTCTGCGACGGCAGCAGCAACTGTACCTGCCAGCCGCAGGACCAGAACCTCCAGGACTCCACCTACACCTGGACGTTTTCCACCACCGCCTTTGGTCCCTACGTGGTGGAGAAATGCAACCGGACCGGCGACTGCGGCTTTGATACGATTACCTCGCCCACGCCCTATAGCCGCGATGGTACGAGCCTGGCCGGCTACCGCGTCTCGGCCGGCCGGCCCGACGACGGCGCGGTACCGATTGACGCGATCATCGGCGCCCAGTTCAGCACCAAGATGTACCGTCCGTCGCTTGCGGCGAGCGGCAATAATCCTACCGTGCGCGTCTTAGGCTGTGCGCAGCCCGGCGTGGACTGCGACGAGGAAATCTCCGCGGGGGATTTTCAGGTCTATAACTGCGGGAGTGTTGCGGCGCCGGCTGACTGCTTCGCGTTCACGCCCCAAAACCGCCTCCAGCAAAATACCTGGTACGAGGTGCGGCTGGCGTCGAGCCAAATCTACGGCGAGGGCACCGGCATCAACCTGGCCAGCAACAACGCGGCCGGCGACTACCGCTGGGTATTCAAGACCCGCGACAGCGCCGTGTTAAGCCAGGTGGCGTGCGTGAACGTCCGGCCGGCTGAAGCGGTTTCACCGATCTTTGAAGATCGCAAAGACTGGACCGGCGAGGTCCAGCCCGAGGGGTTTTCCTGCGTGATTGTCAGCCCTGACGCCTGCACCGCCGGCTGGGATTGGGACACGCCGACTCATAAGGGTGAAATTGACAGCGGCTACATCCCGCCGCGCGCGATGATCACCGACCAGTCCAGTGATACCGCGCTCCGGGCCGAGCAGGCGTTCTCCCTGGCCAAGCGCGAAACGATTCCCGACCCGCCGGTGGCGGTAACCGCGGAGTGCAGCGTTACTGGCGTGAAGGATCCATTCAGCGGCGCCGGCGACCTGACCATTGACTTCACGTCGCCCTACGTTTTGGATACGTTCCCGAACTGCGGCAGCGCCTGCTTGAATGCCGCGATCGGCGCCCGTTTCAGCCAGACGATGGATATCAATTCGGCGGACGATGATGCGCTCAATCCCACGAGCCTTCAGCGGAACACCAGCCTGCACATCTGCTACGACGTGCCCGGCTGCGCGCCGAGCCCGGAAAACACGGTGGCGTTCGAGCGGCCGATGGCTGATGACGGCAGCCGAAACCCCGACGGGACCCCGACCAATACCTACGTCGGGTACGTGCCCTGCAACGACTATGACAATGACGGCCAGAACGACGATTATTGCCTGCTGCCCAACACCTACTACCGCGTGGTCATTCACGGCGCGGTCACCGAAGAAACCGGCACCTACCCGCTCAAAGGCTTAAACTACGACGATCCAAACTACGCCGGTCTGCCGGCCGGCTACGATTCGTATACCTGGGTATTTAAAACCAAGCCAAACTATGGCCTGTGCCAGCCGGAACGGGTAGAAGTGCTGCCGGCGCAGAAAGCCGAAGACGTAGACCGCAGGGTCCTCTACTCGGCGCGCGGCTACTCCGGCCCTGACCGCTGCGAGCCGGAAACCGGCCAGCGGCTGAACCCCTACAGCTGGAGCTGGGGCTGGAATTCAGTCCAAGCGACCGGTTGGGTCAGTGACGCGTGCTCGAGCGGCGTCGGTCCGCCGCCCGTTCTGGCCAAGCTCGGCTCAACCGCCGCCGACTGGTTGAGCAGCAGCGGCCTGTTCTGCGCTAACGTCGGCAGCCTGCGTAACGCCTGCGGTAACTTGGTGATTGAGCTGGGTGAGGAGTGCGACGACGGCAACCTCACCAGCGGCGACGGCTGCTCCGCTTCTTGCAACAACGAGAGCGCTGCTCGCTGCGCCAACCCGGCCGCCGACCTGAACTGCTGCGGCAACGGCAAGCTGGAAAACCGTGAAGAGTGCGACGACGGTAACACCGAAAATAACGACGGTTGCAGCCCGGTCTGCATTCGATCCGGTAATAATACGTACGACCAGCAGGTTTGCGGCAACGGCTTTATTGACTACGACGAAGCATGTGATCGGCCCGGCCCGGGCTGCGGTATCGCCGGGGGCTTCAACTGCCGTCTGACCGGTTCGGTCCCCGGCCAGTCGCTGTGTGGCGACGGCCAGATCGGGTTGGGCGAGGAGTGCGACCAGGGGGAACTCGCCAGCGGCGGCACGCCGGCAAACGGCGACGGCTGCAGCGACCGATGCCTGGTTGAACCGGGCGATCGCTCACGGGTCGGGTTCTGCCGCTCAAAAACCACCAACCGGTTTGATTTTAGCCGGACGTGCTCGAATCAATTTCCACCGGTGCCGGGCCTGCCGCCGCTCGACGGTAACTGTCAAAACGGCTACACCTGTATCAACTTAACGACGGCGCCGGGCAACAATGTAACCGGCGGATCAGTCTGTGGCAACCGCGTGATCGAGTACGGCGAAGAGTGCGACCTGGGCCGAATCTGCGTGGACAACGGCAAGCCGTGTACCTACTTCAACGCGCGCAGCTGCGCCGCCGCCAACCGGTGCCAGGGTGACCAGAGTATTGTCACCGGCAGCTGCAGCGACAACGGCGCGCCGTGCAGCGACGCCAATACAAAAGGGTGCGCTGACCCAACCAAAGCCATCTGCCGGCCGCTGGGCTGCACCACGATCTGCACGACCAGCGGTTCGATCGAAGTCGCCGGCCGCGTCGGCTCGTATCAGCTTGCCCAAACCTTGGCTGATGGGGAAGCCTACCTCCAGTCGTGGCTGCCGGCGTTCGCCCCGACTCGCGGGCCGTTCGGCGAGGCAAAGCTGACCGTGGGCGCCGGCTTGGGCGGACCGGACGGGCTCGGCTTTCCCCGGATCATTGACCGCTGGCCGGACTGCGGCTCGGCCTGCAGCAACGCCGACATCGGCGCGAGGTTCAACCAGTCAATGCTCGCAAGTTCGCTCAGCCAAGCCAACATCTACTTCTACGACTGTGGCGGCAACCGTGACTGCCCGGTTAGCCAGACAACACCGCCGGTTTTTGCCACGGTTGCGGCCTACACCGTTACTGACCCGGACGACGCGTTCCGCATCACCCTGCCGGCCGGCTACAACCCCATTCAGGGCTTGCCCTCGCTCTTGCCCAACACCACCTACCGCGTGCTGGTGACGACCAGAGTTTTGAACTTGACTACTCCGCCCCTGACGATCAACGAGCTTAACTACGACTTCAGCGGCGACCAGATCAACGATTCCTACTCGTGGACCTTTACCACCCGGCCAGATGCGTCACTCTGCGCCCTGGACAGTGTCGGGGTCCAGCCGGTCAAGCTGACGTTACCGGACGGTGCGGCCTGGGCCCTCTACAGCGCTAACCCGCGGTCGGCGCCGGACCAGTGTGACGCCCGCGGCCAGCGGCTCAACCCCTACCGCTACGACTGGCGCTGGGACGACGTCGAGATGACGACGCTGGGCGGCGTTGCCGTCAGCGGCGCCCACCGGCTGGGGTTACCCTGGGGCACCGGCTTACTGGAAATTATGCCCGGCCGGTACTCGCCGGACGGCTGCGGCAACGGCGTGATTGAGTCTGGTGAGAGCTGTGAGCTCCTGCCGCCCAACTACCTGTTCTCGATCGGCTGCAGCCAGACCTGCCAGCTCACCGGATCAGTCGCCGGTCTATCGCAGTGCGGTGACGGCCGAATCGGCCTCGGTGAAGCCTGCGACGACCGTGATACCGATACCGTCCCCGACGGCTTCGGCGGCCAGACGCCTGACTACTGCAACGCCCAGTGCCTCTGGACCGGCAACGCCAACTACGGCGAACCGGTCTGCGGCAATGGTATCATCGAGTACAAGAATGTCCTCTCTAACCAAGAAGGCGAGGAGTGTGATACCGGTACCGAACCCAACGGTAACGATTCGGACGGCTGCACCGACACTTGCCGCTACAGCGGCGCGGTACCGGGCGGCAGCGCCCTGTGCGGCGACGGCCAGATCGGATTGGGCGAGGAGTGCGACGCCGGCGAACTGGCGGCCGGGGGCACGCCCCAAACCGGCGACGCCAACGGCTGCACCGGCACGACGGGCGACTACCAGAGCGGGATCACTTGTGGTTCAGCCGCTGACCAGTCGAGCTGCCAAGACACTGCCTATCGCGACCGCTGCTACTGGACCGGCAGCAGCTGTTTGCCGCGATCGTGCCTGCGGGATGACCGGAGCGAATCGGTTTGCCGAGATCCGGTCACCAAGGCGCTTGATTTCAAGGCGAATACCGACAACTGCTCGGGTACCATTCCGTTGGATTGGGCCGTCGGCAACGATCACTGGAACCTTTCCGTCTGCGGTAACGGCCGGCGCGAAGCGGGTGAGCAGTGCGACACCGGCACCGAACCGGATGCGAACAACGCTGACGGCTGCTCGGATCGTTGCCTGTTCACCGGTTCAGTCGCCGACGATAACCGCGGCGATCCCTACCAGCTGGTTCAGACGGTCGGCCGGCTGCCGGCCGGCTTGCCGCTGAACGCGGACGGCTTGGCCGAAGTTAAGGAAGAGATTCGCGCCTGGCACGCCCTTGAACCCAACCGCGTCGGCGTCGGCGAGCTGACGGTTCAGGGCCAGCCTAACGTGCCGTTCGTGGTCGTGGATAACCAGCCGAAACCATACGCCCAGAATCAGTGCCGGAACGTCGCCCTGTGGGCTATTCTTTCTCAAGAGGTTGACCCAGCAGTCAGCACCGGCAGCTGCAGCAACGATGCGAACAAGTCGTGCGCCCAGAGCAGCGACTGCGCCTCGGACGACACCTGCCAGTTTAATTCGTTTATCCTTGATGAGTGCGGCCTTAACCCCAACGACGACAGCTGCGGCGCCAATCCAACGGCGGCCGACAACATCGCCGCGAGCATTACCGCCCGGCCGCTGCAGGGCCAGTGCGACCAGGGCCGCTGCGTCTACACCGGCACGGAGCTTACCGGCAGCTACTGCGTGACGAGCAAAGACTGCCGCGGCACGCGGCTTGAGATTACCGGGGCCCATGACGGATTTTTGAAAGCCAACACCAGCTATAAACTATTCTTAGACCAGACAAAAGTTCGGGAAGCGGCCGGCGAGCGGCGGCAGCTCGATTGTTCCAGTCCGTCAGTTTGCAGCTGGACGTTTGAAACCAACGCCGACTTCTGCCAGTGCGACTACCTGGGCGTGGGCATCTGGAACACCTACTTTGGCAACGAAGCGACCGATGACCTCTTCACCTGCGCTGGTAACGACTGCGGTAAAGACGCGGCCGGCAACGTTGCTGATCTCTCGAAGCTCGACGTTGATTCGGGCCTCGCCGACAACCAGCACCGCTACGACGCTCAATGCTACGACGCGAACAATCCGCAGCAGACCTTGATTCCGATGCTGGCGGCCGGAGTTCTCTTTAATTGGCGCGACGTTGACGTTGACGTGGACGGCATCATTACTCCCACCGATCTGTCGGGCAACGAAGGTACACTCTTCAGCAACCAGATATACGTAACCGCTACCGGTAAGAACGGCTTGGCCTACGTAGAGGTCACGGCTTCGGAGAACTACTGTACCATTTCCGGTGCGCGCTGTCAGCCGAGCATAAATGACTGCCCGACCGGAGCCGGGGATTGCAACCTGCGCCTCGCCGCCTCCCAGCAGGTAACGGTAACGGCGTTCATGTGCCAGAATTTATGGAAGTTCACCGACAGCAACAGCAACTGCGACGTAAACACCAGGGCGAGCTGCCACAACACTAACTTCGAGCTGCTCTACTGCCGGGACAAGGGCTCGACGAGCATTGATGATGACCTGCCGGCGCTGAAGCCCGAGGCCGATGCGATTGTTCGCGGCTCCGAAACGGGCAACCAGCCGATTCCGATTAAAGACTTCATCTTCCCGATGGAGACCGGCAGTGACGCCATTGGTCTGCGGGTGCTGCCTAACCCGCTCCACCTCTCGGTTGACACCTGGTACCGGACGGGCCTGTGCGGCGGGGTAACGCCGATCGAGAACGTCTGCACCACCGACGCCGGCTGCCCCAGCGGCGTTTCATGCCGGCTCAACGTGCCCAGCCCCGGCTCGCCCCAGTCCCTGGTGGTTGATGGCTATGAGGCGGTGCGCGACGGCCGGAGCGTTTACGTCAACGCCGCCAACCTTGAAAATACTACCCTCTGGACGAACATCTATGTTCTGTCCTACAACCAGGACGCCGGCAGCCAGACGGTTGAGATTTTCGACCGGCTGCTCGATCCCAAGGGCGCACTCGGCGACTGGCGGTTCAACACCAACGACACCATCACCGACCTGCGCGTCTGCGGCTTGACGCCTGCTGGCGAGCAGCCGGGTTCCTTCGCCGAGACCAAGACGACCTGCAACGTTTTAAGGAACCAGGAAAACTATCCCGGAGGATCATACCGGCAGGCTTGCCAGGCCAACACCGCCAGTGGCCGGGCGAGCTGCGACGGCGATACCAATAACGGCTGCTACTGGTCCGACGAGCTCGGCGGCTGCCTGGCGCGCAACTGCCAGGAGATCACCTGTAGCAACGACTTCCAGTGTCCGAATAACGAGAGCTGCGACGCCCAGAAGCAAAAAATTGTCCGCGATACCCAGCGCTTCGCCGACCTGCGCGACATCCAAATCGCGCTGAAGCGCAAGGATGCGCCGGCCCTCACCGGCGGCAGCTACCTCCAGGGCACCAGCTTTTCGGTCTGGCCCTCGTGGCAGGAGACGCTCGCTGACGCGCTGGGCGGTAAGCTGCCGGTTGATCCGTTGAACCAGTTTGTCGGCTGCCCGGTCACGGGCGACCAGGCGAAGACCTGCTGGGATGAAGTTGGAAAGCGGTTCAGCTGTCCGACCGGCGCGTTTGTCTACGGCTACCAGTTCAGCAATGGTGACTACGACCTCTCCACCAACTTTGAGTACGAGGGTGTGGGCACCTGGCAAACCGCTGCTGGCGGAGTTGAGTTTCCCGCCGGCAGCCGCTGCACGGCGCTCGACTTCTCGACCAGGGCCGGCAGCGGCGGGGGATTGCCTGATCCGAGTTGCAATTATCAGGCATGCTATGACCGCGACGGCAAGTTTAAGGAGTATTGCACTACCGGCGACATGCTCGACGGCGGCTGTCCTAACGATCCGGCCGTTACGTTCTGTTCTGGCGACGCCGACGCTGACGGTTACTGTGATGTGCTAGGCCCTTGGAAGCTTGATAACTGCTCGCCCGTTTTTTACTGCCAAGCTAATAACATCAGCAGCTGCTATAATCCTAACCAGCGCGACAGTGGCGGCAAGGTCGGGTTGGGTGACGCCTGCGACCCGGCCTGCTCGGGCGACGCTGACCGTGATGGTGTCTGCGACGAAACGGACAGCTGCCGCACCGTCTACAACCCCATCACCGAAAATTGCAATGGCCGCCACCAGACCAACGACCAGTGCGACGCCGACTTTGACGGCATCGGCGACGCCTGCGACCCCTGCACCGACCTTGACCGCGACGGCTGGTGGGATCTTAACACCGGCTCGAACGACGAGACGATCTGCCGCCGCGACAACGTGCCGGCCGGCTACTGCAGCGGTGGCAGCAGTAACACGGGCGAGATCTGTTCACCCTCACCCGTCTCCATCTGCGTCGGCGGCAGCGGTGATCTCACCGTCGGCCGGGCACTTGATGGCTGCCAGTACGATCCGGTCTACGCTGATCCGATAACCTACCCACCGGATCGCCATCCGGTCTTGCGAAACTTTCTCGCCAGCGACCACTTCGGCTACTGCCCCGACACGAATGGTAACCCGATTGCCCAGCAGCGCTGCTGCCTCGCGACCGGCCAGTACAGCCCGGGTGTCTGCGCCGGCAATGGCGGCACGGTTCAAAGCTGCGCGGCCGCGGCCTGCAACGGGGTTGATTTCAAAACCTACAATCCCAACCAGGAGGACTTTGACGGCCGCAAGGTCGGCAACACGTACCTCGGCGACGGTATCGGCTACATTGCCGACGACTGCATTGACTTCGATCTCGACGGCTTTGGCGACTACACCTTTTACACGACCGGCTGGCCGCCGGCGCTAACCGGCAATCAGAAGCAACACTTCCAGGGCTGCCAGGGCGGCATGGCGCCGACGTCCACGCCGGAGATGTTTCGCGGTACGTTTACCCCATGGAAGTAGGGCCTGCGACCCCGTTGTTAGTTATAAGTTGCAAGTTGTTGGTTTTTGAAAGCTTAAATTCGGGCGAAGGAACTCTCTAAGCACCCCTCTCCCTTGGTGGGAGAGGGAACCTCGGTTAAACTTTGCGGGGTGAGGGGGCAGCTACAGAAACCTCCCCCTCTCTCCCAACCTCCCGCCAGAGGCGGACAGGCTCTCCCACGCGGGGGAGAGAGGAGATCTATATAGACACGTAATGATCCCTTCCAGCCATCGCAAAACCTACCTCGAGCAGCTGCCCCTAATCGCGCTTTTGGTAATCACCAGCGCCGCGCTCGGGGGCGTCTACTACCTCTGGGCTCACCCAGCTGGCCAGGGTTTATCGGTTAACGTCAACGGCGTCACCATCCAAAACCCTTACTACTACGGCAGCGGTGAGCTCCCCGACCTTGATAACTGTCCGGGCGGTCCCGGTTCAAAGCCCTGTACCGACGAATTTGGCATTCAGATTTCCTGCTACAACCAAAATCAGGACGACGCTGATGCCGACCTGATTGGTGACCTCTGCGATCCGACGTTTGATACGCCCCCGCCGCCGGTGTGTAATGACGGTCTGGATAACGATGGCGATGGCTTCTGTGACGTGGCGGGGTCAACGTGCCCCGCTGGCATAACGGTCATCGACCCCGGCTGCGACTCGCCTTGGGATACGGATGAGCATAACAGCTCGATTGAGTGTGACGACGGCATTAACAACGACAACGACCCTGGCAACCAGATTGACCTGGCCGACCCTGGCTGCGCCGACTTGGCTGACAATGACGAAAGCAACTGTGGGGACGGCATCTGCGAGGGCGGAGAACTGCCCGTGGTCTGCGCGCTAGACTGTGGCCTTCCACCCGCTTGCGGTGATGGTCTTGATAACGACGCTGACACCAAGACCGACTTCCCCGCCGACCCTGGTTGCTCCAGCCTGACTGATACTGACGAGCACGGCACCGCCCAATGTGACAACGGCAGCGACGACGACGCTGACACCAAGACCGACTTCCCCGCCGACCCTGGTTGCTCCAGCCTGACTGATACTGACGAGCACGGC
>Ga0155437_115_pt2 | contig 28872 bp, 27 predicted proteins | sample RifCSPhighO2_02_FD_111885 | JGI IMG/M metagenome (GOLD analysis project Ga0155437, IMG submission 111885) | Candidatus Buchananbacteria bacterium RIFCSPHIGHO2_02_FULL_56_16 | reverse complement strand
CTACAGTGCTCATCCGGATGCGTAAAACTATTACCTGCAAACCTAAGATTTTTCAACAGAATTAATTGATTCATCCCGCATATTACATTATGAAGACGAACAAAAAGATTAATTGGCTGATCAAACTGCTTATTATCCTTTTGCCCAAACGGTTTCTGCAGTGGGAAGCCTGGCGTCGGGAAGTTGCTCCCGAACGCTTGCGGTACGCCGAGCATCTTTTTTCCGACTGCAAAAGAATTGATATTCAACCGCTCTGTGGTCAGACTCGCGGGTTCATACTATTTTTAGACAGCAGATTTTCTATTTGGTTTTTTCAGGACGGCGACCATTTTACCTTCGATGGCTACGAAGTCGGCGAATATGGCGCCGGCGAGGTGACCGTTTTCGATCGTTTGGCGAAATAAATGTGTAATAAACGCGCGGCCGCCGTCCTGAACTGAAGTTCAGGGCTGGCAGTCAAAGTCCGCTGGCGCGGACTGCGGTGCCGAGGAATACTATGCATAACTTCTATCAGCTCTACTACCACTTGGTCTGGTCAACGAAGAACCGGGAACCCCTGATTACCGCTGCCGTTGAAGAATTGCTGCGTCACTACATTCCGGCGAAAATATACTACCTCGGCTGCACTTGCCACCAGCTCGGTATGACCGAAGACCACCTTCACCTCGTGGCAACGATCCCGCCGAACGTTGCTATCTCGACCCTGGTGCAGCGGGTCAAGGGCGGCTCGGCCCACTTCGTGAATAAATCATTGGTACAAGAATACCTTCAGTGGCAGAACGGTTACGGGGTGGTATCCTTCAGCAAGCAGGCATTACCGGCAATCAAAGCCTACGCCGCCAACCAGAAGGAACACCACCGGGCGGGTACTTTGATGGCTGCTCTCGAATCACCTAAGGCCGCCAGCCCACGGTAGTGGGCTTCGTTTCCGAACCCGGGACTTTAGTCCTGGGCTTCCGGCTCGTCTGACGTCCAGGCGAGCCATTTTTAATCGGCGACTTGTGCTATAATTAAGACAGAGATAAATTAAATTTTTTAGACTATGGACATCAGCCAGAGCAGCGGCCCGTTAGAACCAACGCCTAACCAGGGTAACAAAAAATTTTTCAAATTCATTTTGCCCGCGGCAATAGTTCTGGTCGTGGCAGCGGCGGCCTTGGCGTACGTTTTTTTGAATAAACTCGCGTCAGCGCCGGCGACCAACACCAACCAACCGGCTTCGGCTGAACGCTGGAGTTTTAATTTGGTCCAGCCGGCTTTTGCCCAGGCCGGGGAAACGGGCAGCCCTGTGACACCCGCGGTACCGTTTGCCAAGGTTCAGATAAGCCAGATTGAAAACCTGACTAGCTTCAGCGCTGACAGCAAGGTTGAACTTTCCGCCAGCCAGAAAGCGGCGATCGAGGACAGCGGTTTCTTTTTGGCGGGAAACGGCATTATTGGCGAGGAGCCGTTCCGCGACGATTTCGTTGACATGTACGACGACTTCGACGGATCGTCGAACAGGTACTACCGCCAGCCTGACGACGCGGTGTTTATCACCAGCGACACGGCACTCCACCTCTACCACATTTTGGTTGACCGGAGCTTCCAGAGCATTGAGGAAACCAAGTTCCAGCCGATGCTGCGGGCGATGACCCAGGCGCTGTTTTTGGACTCGATTAAAAACTACAACGTGGCGACTGACCAGCGGCTGAAGGATTCGTACAAGCGTCTGTCGGCCTTTTACCTGATTCCGCTGGTGGTGCTCGACGCGGGCAGCACGTCGGCTAAGGTTGATTTGAAGCCGGAAGACTTTGACACGTTTGCCCAGTATCTTGAAGCGGTTGATCGTCAGGAGATTGAGACCAGCGAACAGGGTTTGACGTTCGCTCTGGCTGACAAGACGTACGCCGGCCAGGCGTTGAGCGATGAGGTGTATGATCTGGCCCGGGCCGAAATGGCCTTGATTCTGAAAGCCGAGGGCAAGGCCAAGTCGCCGCTGTTCACGCCGCTGCGGCCGGAGTTTGAAAACGACTACTCGCAGTTCAAGCCGCGCTCGCACTACACCAAAAACGACGTTCTCCGCAGCTACTTCGTGGCGATGATGTGGTACGGCCGGATGGGTTTTCCTTTGACCAGCCCGGAACTGACCCGCGACGCCCTGCTGATTACCGCCCAGGTCAATAACCTCAAGGTCAACGACCAAGACTTGTCCAAGCTCTGGTCGGACATGGCGACGGTGATTGATTTTTTCGTCGGCGACGTTGACGACTTGACGGTGTACCATTACACCGGGGTGATTACCGACGTGTACGGTAATGACGTTACCGCTGACGCGTTTAGCGACGAGCAGCAGCTGAACCGTTTTATCGCCAAGGCGAAAAAAGATTTGCCCGCGCCGAAAATCATTTCCGAGATTTTGTGGGTGTATGACGACGGCGGTAAGCGCGATGAGCTGCTGGCGAACCTCAAGCAGTTCCGGTTCATGGGCCAGCGGTTTACCCCGGACGCCTACATTATCAATAACCTGACCCAGGGCGTGGGTACTCCCGAGCCGGAAACCGGCCAGCTGCTGCCGACCATGCCGACGGCCTTGATGCCGATGCACGTTCTGGCGCCTGATAATCCGGTGGTTAAAACCTACCTCGACCAGTGGGTTAACGACCCCACAAGAATCAAGCAGCAGGGCCGGCAGTCGGACAAGGTTATCGCCAAAGTCTTGAGCCGCTTGAAAATTGAGTTTGCCGGCTTTGATCCGGCGACCTGGTCGAAAAACATTTACTGGCGCTGGCTTGACGCTTTCCGGACGCTGCTCGGTAACTACGGCGAGGGCTACCCAGCCTTTATGCAGACCGACGCCTGGCGGAAAAAGAACTTAGGTACCGCCCTGGGTTCGTTCACTGAGCTCAAGCACGATACTCTGCTCTACGCCAAGCAGTCGTACGCCGAGCTTGGCGGCGGGCCGGGCGAGCCGCCAGAACTGCCGCCGGTGGTTAAGGGGTACGTGGAGCCGGACGTGGCGTTCTGGAACAAGATTATTGATCTGGCCGAGGTAACCCGAAGCGGGCTGGAGAGCCGCGGCGTGTTTCCGGCGGATTACGAAACCAAGTACCAGCTCTTCATTGACACCAGCAAGTTTTTCCGCCAGCTGGCCGAGCAGGAACTCAAGAACGAAAAAATCAGCGACGAAGATTTCGAGAAGCTGCGTACCATCAGCGGCACCCTGGGCCGGATCGTTGAGCCGCTGCCGGGCCAGGAGCTGACCAAGAAAGAAAGGCGGGCCGGCCTCATCGCCGACATCCACACCGACGGCGTCCAGGCCAAGATCCTCTACGAAGCGACCGGTAAGCCGTACGTCGCCTACGTGGCGGTCAAAGACAGTAACGGTACCCGGCTGACCCGCGGCGTCGTTTTCAGCCACTACGAATTTACCGACCAGCTGCTCGAGCGCCTCTCCGACGAAGACTGGCAGGCCAAGGTGTACGAAGGCGGCGGCGAGCTGCCCGCGCCGGACCAGTGGTCAGCCGAGCTCATTAAGTAGCATGATCAGGAACCAAAAAAGAGCATTGATTGTTACCGCAGTCGCAGGCCTATCGCTGATAGGCCTGTTCGCTGTTTTTTTCGTCGTGGCCGAGCCGGAGCTGTTCTGGCCGGAGGATGTCGAGGTTACTGAAGCGACGCTCCACGCCGCGTACCCCGCAGACAAAGCGTTTTTCGAAACCGCGTACGAGTTCGAAGGCAAAAACCTCGGGCTGTCCGGGCAGCGCGTCGTGGCGGGCATTATTCCGCACCACCTGCTGGCGGCCGATCTGATTGCTGATTTTTTTCGCAACCTGGAAGGCGCTGACGTTGATGCCGTGGTTCTGCTGGGCCCGAACCATTTTTCAGCCGGTCAGTCAGACCTGATTACCTCGGCCTACGACTGGCAGACGCCGTACGGGGTTTTGTCGCACGACGCCGAGCTTTTGACCGGGCTGCAGGGCATCGGCGCTGTCGCGGAAGAAGCCGTGATGCACGGGGAGCACGCCATAACCAGCGAAGTGGCGTTTATCAAAAGAACGTTTCCCCGCGCGACCTTTTTGCCTGTTATTTTAAAACCGGGCGTTGACGAGCAGGCAGCGACGAAACTGGCCGAGGCGCTGTTTAAGATTTCCCAAAACAAAAAAATTCTGGTCCTGGCCAGCGTTGATTTTTCCCACTACAAAACCAGCCTTGAGGCCCAGCGCGACGATGAACGATCCATCGCCGCGATCCGCAGCTTTGATTTTCGGGGCGTCTACCGGATTGAGGCTGATTCGCCGCCGTCAATTTACACGTTGCTTAAGTTTAGCCAATTAAACCGGGCGCGTTTCAGCCTCTTGGCCAATACCAATTCGGCACTGCTGGCCGGCAAGCCCGACCTGTTGAGCACGACGAGCTATGTGACCGGGTTTTTTGTCCAGGGCAACGCGAAGCTGCTGTTTGTCGGCGACGTGATGCTGGATCGAAACGTCAAAACGCTGGTTGACGGCAAGGGGCTTGCGTACATTTTCGGCGATTTAGTCAAACAACGTTTTTTCGACGGGTATGATCTGGTCGGCGCCAATTTGGAAGGCGCGGTGACCAATGGCGGTGAACACTACCAGCCGGTGAAGGAATTTGACTTTGCCTTTCGGCCCGAAACCGTCGCGGATTTAAAAGGCTACGGTTTTACTTTTTTTAACCTGGCCAACAACCACTTCGACGACCAGGGCACGCGGGGGATGGAGGAAACGAGAAAAAATTTACGCGACCTCGGCTTTGATTTTTCCGGCTGCCAGAACGGCGTTGTCGCCGACTGCAGCGCCACGACGGTAGCGATTGGGGGCAAAAAAGTCGGTCTGGTTGGTTTGAGTCTGGTCGGCGCGAAGCTTGATGTAAAGAAAGCAGAGGCGGTGGTAAGCGCGCTTAAGGGCTCTGTTGACTGGGTTATTGTCAGCATCCACTGGGGCGAGGAGTACGACCAATACGTTAATACGGCCCAGCAAAATCTGGCTCACGCGTTGATTGACCGGGGCGCCGATGCTATCGTCGGCCACCACCCCCATGTGGTGCAGGGCGTTGAGGTCTATAAAAATAAACCCATTTTTTATTCGCTGGGTAATTTCATTTTTGACCAGTATTTTTCCGTCGAAACCCAGCAGGGTCTGGCGGTTTCTTTGGAATTTTCTGACGATGGGGTAGCGTACGCGCTCCAGCCGTTTAAAGCCGCTGCCGGTCGGATTACGTTACTGGCCGGCCAGGAAAAACAAGATTTTTTGGACGAAGTAATGAAGAAGTCTAGCCAGTAATAATTGGCTGTCAGATTTTGTTCTGATTAGATCTGGATTAGTTGCGCTTACCCTTCGACAAGCTCAGGGTGACACGCTTTTTATGTCATAGTAAGCCTGTCGAACCATGATGAAAAAAACGCCAACCGATAAGCCGGTTGGCGGTTCGCGTCGGGCGAGAAGGAGCGGGCGCGGTTACTGGACTGAAGCCGCTTCTAAGAATATGGCGGCGTTCTGGTCGAAGACATCGAGGATGATCTGGCATTGGTCGACCGTGAGGGGCCGGTCGAGGCCCGGGATTCTGGTGCCGACTTTCGACCTGATGATGGCGGAGATTTTTTGAACGGTTTTCTCGATCGTCATCGTCGCGAGGTCACCGAAAGATTCGCCGACCGCCACACCGACGATCAATCCGATCGACAAGCAGCGAAAGATCTGCTGGTCGTCGACGTCCTCGAGTCCGAACGCTTCTTTGAAAGAGCCTTGTTCCGCTACGGCAGGGTTTGGCATTAGTACGCCTCCTCTTGGAATTTGTCCGTAGTGTACACCAATTTCGGTTGTTTGTCAATGAACAAAAAAAGAGGCGACGCAATGGGTGTCGCCTTTTGTCGCAAGTTCGCGCGTAGGGGTGAGACGCGGTCAACTCATGAACCACTGGACGCACCGCACCGCGATGAAGATCCAGCAAACGATAGCTATCATCAGTGGCCGATCGAAGCCGTAGGCGCTGATCGCCAGTCGCTGCTTTTCATCGGTAGTCGTGCTCTCGTGTTGGGCGTTAAACTGCGCCAGCTTACGCATTCGAGTAGCGACAATGAGAGTAGTCCATAAGCCAAAGATCAACGCCAGTATCGTCAGCAATAACAGGACAGCGCTCAGGTTATCCATGTACCGGTCCTCCTCTTAGTGATTTGTTGGCAATGTATACCAATCTTGGTTGCTTGTCAACGGGCGAACCCGTACCTTTTTTCAGGAGGTGCGGAGTAAAAAAAAAACCGTCATTTTGATTTGACGGTTGGTGGCCGGCTTGGTCATCATGAAAGGTTTTACCCATCGGAGATGGTGGGAGTTTTTGGGCACGGATCTCCATTCCAGACCACGCTCTTCCCGCCGCTAATCATCACGGTGCCGTCCGGCTGAACTCTGACGACGATTTCCCCCGCTTTGGTGCGGTACCGGGACTGGTTCGCTCGAGCAAGCGTGGCAGGATGTTCATCCGGGCCGACTGCCTCGGCGGTATAATTTCTCGGTTGCTGCTGCGTTTTTTCCACTCTGAACTCCTTTCGGGGCGTGTTTATTTCTCTGGTGAGAACGTTTCGTCTTCAGCGTCCAAATCAGCTACGACAAAGTGGTCTGTGGCGTCCTTAGGGCAGCCTGCGGCGCTGCCCGAGCAGATATTTCTTACCCACCTGACACCGGCCAAGATGATGACGCTGGTGATGAGGATGGTTCCACCGACTAAGAAATCCATAATCCCCCCCTTTTTTTGTAGGGTGCAAATTATCGTGGCAAGGCCACGGAGTTGATTTTAGCGGGGAATTGAATTAGTGTCAATGACGCTGAAGGCGAGGATATATATCCCCGCCTTCAGCGTGCATGTTTCAAGGCAGAATTTTATTGGACCGTGATGGTCAGCTCTTCGTCCGTGTACTTGAATCCGTCCTGGTTGGTCACCTCGGCGTAGATCTGGTAGCTGCCCGGTCCCGGCGAATCGAGCCAGATGACGTTCAACCGGCCGCCGGGGAACTGGCGGCTGGTGTTGACGTAGCCGACCCCGCCGTCTAATTTCTGGAAGTAGAGGTCTATCTTTTGGATGCCGCTGGCATTGGTGAGGTTGGCGGTAATGATGAGCGGGAAGCTGCTGGATTTTTGGCTGGCCGTGGTCGTCCACTCGATCATCGTTGCAATCGGCGGCAAGTCCAGGCCGATCCGGACTTCAACGCTCTTGGTGTTGTTCGCGTCGTCGAAGGCGGTTGCCTTGAGCGTGGCGGTGCCAACGGTTAGGGCCGGGTCTTGAAGGCTGACGCCCAGATCAAACGGCGGGACGGTGACGTTGGCGATCAGCTTGCCGTTCAAGGCGTACTCGACGCGGCTCACCCCGCGCGGCGCGCTGGCGCTGACCGTGGCGCTGAAGTCGCGGCTGGTAATCGTCTGGTTGCGCTGGGGGCTGGTGATGGTAATCGAGGGCAGGTTATCGAGGGTGTGAATGTCGTCGTACTCGGCCGGCGGTTCCTCGTTGGTGTAGTTGTTGGCCTGGGCCCACCGGGCCACCGACTCCTCCCAGCGGTCAAACTGGGTGCCGCTGCGCTCCGGCGGCGTTGCGCCCTGCGGGTCATCCTTGTTGACCCAGTAGAGGATGCTGCGGGCCTGGCGGAAGGTTTTTTCTTCGACCATGCTCTCGGGCGTCAGGTTGGTGGCGAGCTTGCCGCTGGCCCGGTCAATTTTAACTTTAATGCCCTCGGCGATGCTGCCGTTGAGAACCGGTTTATCACTCGTGGTCGGCTCGGGCGCGTTGAAGCCTTCGGCCGGCGTGTCGCCGAGCACCCGGCTCATGAAGTCGTGCCAGATCGGTGCGGCCACCACGCTGCCGTCGGCGCCGCGCTTCATTTCGGTGTTGTCGCTGTTGCCGACCCAGACGCCGGCCACCAGCGACGGCGTGTAGCCGACGGTCCAGGCGTCGTGGTAGTCGTTGGTGGTGCCGGTCTTGGCGCCGACCGGCCGCGAGCCGAGGGTTAGAAAGTTATCGGCGCCAAAGATGTAGGCGCGGGCGCTGTTGTCGGAGAGGATGCTGTTAATCTGGCGGGCGACCTGGGTTTCGAGCACTTTCTTCTCGGCTTTTTTATACTCTTCCAGAATGTTGCCGTCTTTATCGCGGACCTCCAGGATGGCGACCGGCGGGTACCGCTCGCCTTCGCGGGCGAAGACGGCGAAGGCGTTGGTGTGCTCAAGCAGCTGGACCTCGGCGCCGCCGAGCACCAGCGACAGGCCGAAGCGGCTGCGGTCTTTGAGGGTGGAGTAGCCCAGGCTCTCGGCCAGATCAATAACCCGGTCAACGCCGGCGAGGTAGATGGTTTTTACCGCCGGGATGTTGAGTGAGCCGGCCAGCGCCGCAGTCATAGTTACCGGGCCGTGCTCCTTGAGGTCGTAGTTGTGCGGCTCATAGTCGCGGCCGTCGTAGTTCTTAAACCTGGTAGTGACGTCGTAGAGAACGGTCTGGGGGGTGTAGCCTTGGCGGAACGCGGTAGCGTAGACGATCGGTTTGAACGACGAGCCGGGCTGGCGCGGCCGCAGGGCGATGTTGACCTGGGGATCGAACAGGCAGTCCTTACCCGAGGTGCAGCCCTCCGGCTCGGGGTCGGTGGCGAAGTAGTCTTTCGAGCCGACCATCGCCAGGATCTGGCCGGTTTTCGGGTCGAGGGCGACCAGGGCGGCGTTGTGGGCGTTGAAGCGCTCGGCGTTCTGGGGCGTTCGTTCGGCAATGACTGTCTCAGCGATACCCTGCTTGTAGAGGTCGAGGGTAGTGATGACTTTCAGCCCGCCCTGCTCGACCGCCAGCTCGCCGTACTTCTGGGTCAGGTACTCGCGGACGTAGATGACGAAGTGGGGCGCGAGCATGTTTTCGGAGCGTTTTTTAAACTCGATTTTTTGGAGCTTGGCGGCTTCGGCCTTAGCTTCGGTAACGTAGCCCTCGGTTACCATGCTGTCGAGGATGTACTGCTGGCGAACAAACAGCGCGTCGGTATGGCTGCCGTAGGGCGAGTAGTAGGTTGGCGCCTGGGGCAGGGCGGCCAGGACGGCGGCTTCGGCCAGGGTGATGTCCTGAATTTTTTTGCCGAAGTAGGTCTGGGCCGCGGCCTCGACGCCGTAAGCCACCGAACCGTAGGGGATTTCGTTGAAGTACATCTGCAAAATCTCATCCTTGGAGAACTGCTTCTCGATCTGGTAGGAAAGGATCACCTCTTTGAGCTTTCGGCTGTACTTTTTTTCCGGCGAGAGGATGGCGTTCTTGACCAGCTGCTGGGTCAGGGTCGAGCCGCCGGCCTTGCTGCCGGTGGTGATGTTTCTAAAAAGCGACCGGATGATGCCGGTGAAGCTGATGCCCTTGTGCTCGTAGAACTTCCGGTCCTCGGCGGTGATGGTGGCCTGCTTGACGTAGTCGGGGATGTCCTCGAGCTTGACGATGGTCCGCTTCTCGGCGCCGTGGACGTCGTAGAGCAGGGTCTCGCCGGTCCGGTCGTAGATCTTGGTGCTCTGGGCGACCGTCCGGTCAATGATCCGGTTGGGGTTGGGCAGGTCTTTGGCGACCGAGCCGAGCACCACCAGGCTGGCGATGCCCAGCACGCCGATGCCGATCACGGCCAGTAACAAAAGCCCCTTGGCCAGTTTGGCCACGGGCAGTGACGGTTTGCGCCAGCGGCTCAAGATGCCGGGCCGGCGCGACAGCCGGGCAGTCGGTTGACTTCTCCGCCACGACGGGGAGGCCAGCCGGCGTCGGCGGTAGCCGCTCTGGCGCCGCCAGCTCTGGGCTGATCGGTTTTTTACGGTGAGTCCGGGAATGGGCATGGTGGTGAGACACTATTGTCGCTACTATACCATTTTTTTATGATCATTTCAAACAAGGTGATGGACGCAGGGCGCCTTTTTGTTAGGCTGAAAGCAGCTCTTCGGCCAGGAAGGAGCATAGCAATGGCAGGTTCAGTGGCCGGGCTGACTCTAAAGCTGCTCATCTGGTTGCTCGTTGATTTGGTGCTCGTCGCTACCATCGTGGTAGCCGTGTGGTGGATCATCTGTAATCCGTTTGGTTGCGTGCAAACGTTTATCGTCTGCTTGATGGCCGGCGCGATGTTGCGGCGGGCACACTTTTACTGTCGTTAGCGTTCATTCAGCGTCCCGTTGCCAGTAATGGCAACCGGGCGCACCGCTCTGTGCACCTAATACGCAGCAAGCCGCTGGCTCAAACGCCGCGGCCTTTTTTGTGCGATACGAATGGAAATTAATGCGAAAAATATGAATGCAATGCGAATGATACGAATGGCTGGATTTGGTATTGAGTTTTTTAGGTTAGTAGGTGCTCCTACATTCCTAAAAAGCTACAAGCTAATAAGCTAACTACCGTCCCCGATAGAACCGCGCCGCGGCTTCGGGTGACACCGGGTTGATGATTAAACCCGAGCCGATCTCCACTCCGGCCCAGACGCTGCCGCGTGGGGTAACCTTAAGGTAGAGGTGCTGATCTTCGTCGTGAATCACCTGGTGGAAGTAGTAGTTGTAGGGCAGGCCGAGCCGGTTGATTTTTTTCAAGACTTTCTGCAGCAGCTTGGCGAAGCTCAGGCGCTCGGCGGCGTTTAGGCCGGTGACATTATCAAGGTGGCGCTTGGGCATTAGCCAGGCCTCGTAGTTGTGCATCGGCGCCCAGGGGCAGAAGGCGATGACGTTAGAGTCCTGGGCGATGAGCCGCGGCCCGTGGCGCTCCTTGTCAATCACCTCACAGTAGACGCAGCGGCCGTGCTCGAGCTTGTAGGCCTGGACCCGTTGCGATTTGTCTTTGAGGTGGGGCGGTAAAAATTTTGAGGCGAAAATCTGCGAGTGGGCGTGGCGCAGCGAGGCGCCGGCGGCTCCGCCGTCGTTTTTAAATATCAGAATGTACTCAATTTTTTTATCTTTAGAAATGACGCGGGTCCGGTCGGCGTAGACTTTAAAAATTTCCGCCACCCGGTCGGGGGAGAGGGTTTCAGTTTCCCGGCGATGGTCGGGCGTCTCAATCACTACCTCCTGGTGGCCATACGCTTTAGGGTTAGCGACCGTGACGGCGGGGAACTTGTTGGCCAGCACCTTGATCGCCCACGGCTCGCCTCGGTCGCGAGTGGCGGTAACCGTTGCCAGTATCCGGTTGCCGTGCCCAACCTGCCCCGGGCAAAAGGTGCAGTCAGCCGCCGCGACGCTCGGCGCGACCCGCCGCTCGACGTCGCGCGGCCGCTTGCCGCGGCGGGGCGCGATAATCACGTACTTTTCCTGGATGTAGTCCTTGCGGATTTCTGAATGCATGCTGCCGATTTAAGAATCACTTAGTTTCGTTCATATGATACTGCTAAAAAGGAATCCAGCGCCCTTCCTCGTCGAACTTATAATCCTCCACTGGCACCCCCTGTTCTGTTCGCAGAAAGATGACCTTATGTGTTCTACACATTCCAGGTAGTGACGGAGCCCCTCCATGGACTTTTGTCACACAACTTACTGAACAATCTCTCGACTGCCAACATGGTTTTCCTCCATCAATGGTTTTTTGAAAACCACAACCATTTAAGACTCCAACTCCCCCACGTATCGGCACCCAATCCCCTTGGGCTAGCTCACAAACAGCCCCATTAAACCCCGCGGCCATCACCAGCACTCCAGCAAACCCGCCCACCGCGCCGATCCAGATAGCAATTCGTCTTTTTTTGTTCATACCCTCTATTTTACCACCCCAGCTATAGTTAGTCTAAGCGAGAGCGGCTGCTTTTAGTCACTCCCTCCCCGATCACGCCTGTCCGCCCGCTGGCGGGGAGAGGAGACGCGCAAACAGCGCTATCAAAAAATTATCACCTTACGGTAACAAACCGAGGTGATAGCTGGCGAAGATGAACATGGCGTGCGACCAGGCCAAAGGCTTCACGCCCTGGCGGGAGTCTTGAAAGACTTGTTCGGGAATCAGCTCGTCGTCGCCGACGCGTTCAACCACCCACTGGTAGGCGCGCATGGCTTTGGTCGTGTCGCCGGCGAGCACCCAGTAGATCGCCAGCCAGCAGTTGAGCAGCGGCCAGGCGCCCCCGCCCTCCTGGGCCGAGCCCTCGCCGTCGTAGTAGTCGAACTGGTAGCGGTGGACGCCGCCGTTAGCAACGAGCGTCGCTTCGATTCGCTCGACTGTCCGGCGCATCCGCTCGTCGGTCGGCTCGACGACCGTGAAGGGAAAGGTCAGGCCCAGCAGCGAGGCGTCAACGTTCGGGTCGTCAATCTGGCCATGGTTTCGGACGAACATTTTCTGCTTCGGCCGGTAGGCGTCATTCAGGCGCAGCGCCATCTGGTCGGCGGCGCGCTTCCAGCGGTCGTTTTTGAGCATGGCGTCGGCGCGGCGCAGGCCGTGCGCGCAGGCGGCCAGCGAGTAGGTGTGATTGTTCTCGACGAGGGTAGAGGTTTGGCGCTTCGATTCGCCCCAGAGGTCAACTGTGTTGGTGAAAAAGTATTTCTCCTGCCAGTCGTCGGCCAGCCCGTCGGCCAGCCGCCGGATCAAGGCCTCCTGGCGCCGGGCGTGGCTCGGTGTTTTTTGGTAGAACTGGTGGATCGCCCACAGCACCGTGCCGGCCTGATCGGGCTCGAACTGCCGGAGCCGAATCCGGCCGTTGACGGTGTAGCTGTTAAAGAGCTTGCCTTCTTTTTTAAAATCTTCCGGCCGCTCGGTCAGCCAGCCGAAGAACGGTTCCTGGATCGTGTCGATGCCGACGAGTTGCGCCGCGGCGCAAATGAACGCCGCCTGGCGGGGCCAGACGTAGTGGTAGTCTTTGGCCGCCTTGGGGTAGTAGGCCTTGTCCGAGTTGCCGGCGACGATCGCGCCGTTTTCGAGCGCGCTGTCGGAGATGATTTCTTTGCTCTTGTGGACAAGGCGGCCGACTTTTTCTTTGAGGTGTTTCATAGTATTGTTAAGTGCGCTGAAGCTAGTCTAGATAATCAGCTTTTAGCTGTTAGCTTTTAGGGCATAGTCGCTGGATCACCTAACTTCTAAAAGCTATCAGCTAACGGCTATAAGCTTTTTTGTTGGGTACCGTCCTTGGTGGGCGCAGCAGATGGCGGCGGCCAGCGCGTCGGCGGCATCGTCGGGCTGGGGCAGCGTCGAGAGCTTGAGCACGGCTTTGACCATCTGCTGGACCTGGCGTTTCCCGGCCTTGCCGTAGCCGCTCAAGGCCAGCTTAATCTGGAGCGGCGTGAACTCCCGGATGGGAATGCCGCGCTGGCCGGCGGCGAGAATGACGACGCCCCGGGCCTGGCCGACCGCCAGGGCGGTTTTTACGTTTTTGCAAAAAAACAGCTGCTCGACCGCTACGACGTTCGGCCGGTACTTTTTGATCAGCGCCGTTACGTCGTGGTGAATCCGGCGGAGGCGCTCGGCGGCTGGTGTACCGGCGGCCGTTTTGATGCTGCCGCAGGCGAGCGCCGAAAGGGTCGTGCCCCGCTCGACGATGACCCCAAAGCCGGTGTCGGCCAGGCCCGGGTCAATGCCGAGGATCGTGCGGGGATTACTGGTCGGCATTGCTGTAGTAGTTGCTGACGTCTTCATTTTCGTCGAGGTCGGCGAACAGTTTCTCGAGCTGCGCCTGCTCGTCGTCGCTCAACTTCTTTTTATCCTTGGCAACCTGCTCAAGCTCGGCGTACTCGACGGCTACGCCTCGCTGCTCCAGCCGCTCCTTGATTTTTTGCAGGTCGGTGATGGCGGTGTAGACGGCCACGCCGCCGGCGTTCTGGCGGATGTCGTGAGCGCCGGCGTCAATGAGTTCAAGCTCAAGCTCGTCGGAAATCGTCTTAACCCTGATTACTCCCTTTTGCTCGAACAGCCAGCCGACGCTGCTCGCCCCGCCCAGGCTGCCGCCGTGCTTGGTCAGGAGGTGCTTCATCGCCGAGCTGGTCCGGTTGCGGTTGTCGGTCAGGCACTCGACCATCAGTGCCACGCCGGCCGGGCCAAACCCCTCATAGGTAACTAGGTCGATCCGGCCGCCCGCGAGCTCGCCGGTGCCGCGCTTGACTGCCCGCTCGATGTTGTCCTTGGGCATGTTGACGGCCTTGGCCTGGTCAATCGCCAGCCGGAGCCTGAAGTTGGTTTCCGGATTGCCGCCGCCGGTTTTCGCTGCGATGGTCACGGCATTGCCCATCCGGGTGAACAGGGCGCCGCGCTTGGTGTCGGCCACGCCCTTCTGGCGGTGAATCTGGGCCCAGCGTGAGTGTCCAGACATAGGGAGAAGTGTTGGGGTAGTTAGATGAGCCGGTGACGTATTCGAGCCTCGTAACACCCTTTATGGTAGCAGATGCGCGGGGGTTTTTCAACGTTTATCTTTTGATTTTAGGTCGAAAAATGAGTATACTAAAACGTAGCAGTTTTAGTTTACTATTCTCTCTGACATGACATGGCAAAAAAGGTAGCAGTCATTATTGGGGCCGGCCCAGCCGGTTTAACAGCGGCCTATGAACTGGTAACGCGTACCGACATTACGCCAATCGTGCTAGAGAAAACTGATCGAATCGGCGGTATTGCTACTACCATAAATTTTTATGGTAACCGCATTATGTTCGAGCCGAGCGAAAAGGGAAGTGTACAACCATTCGGGCAAGACGCGGCCGTCGGGCAGCCGCTGCTTTTGCAGAGTAATCATTATTGTTAATCTTACGTATGCTACAATATATCTACTGTCCAATCGATATTTTTTTATGCTCATGACCATTATGAAAGATAAGTTGCTAACGGTAAGTTTATTACTATTCGGTGTTCTCTTTTCAAGCTTTTATTTATATGCTTTTATCAGTAGTCCAGGTTTCACATTGCCCGCTGGCCCCCACTACGTTGCAACCATGACGCTAGCACTCTTGTTTTTTTTCGTCTACAAATTGTTCACGCAATTAGCAACCGCTGTCCATTTAAAAATCGTTCTGCTGTTCAGTTTATTTTTTAGTTTTTTAATGCTCTGGATGAACACGTTCTCTTTTGATGTTTACTACTACGTTTTTTATACTAAAGTTTTAAACGATTACGCCGTCAGCCCCTACTCGGCCCGCCTGGTTGATTTCCCCGGTGATAATTTTTTTGAAATTATACCCCAATTTTTTTCCAATGTGCCGTCTCTCTATGGGCCGCTTTTTTTATTGACCTATGCACCAGTCCAAGCGGTGGCTGGCGACAGTATTTTCATTAACGTGGTTGCTTTCAAACTGGTAGCAGCGGTGGTCTTTTTTGCAGCGGGGTTTTTGCTCTACAAGATTTTGCAGCTCACCCGAGCGCCGAACCCGGTCTACCCGCTGCTTTTGTATTTTTGGAATCCCTTACTGATCAGTGAGATTATTAAAGATGGTCATAATGATATTTGGGTAGCATTTTTCATTCTACTGGCACTCTTTTTTTACCTTAAAGGTCGGCGCGTACTGGTATTGCCTACCCTCATGCTGGCGGTTTTTTTTAAATTCACACCAATTATTTTGCTGCCAGTCGTCTATTGGTTTATGGTGAGAGAGTATACTGGTTTTGAGCCTAAAATTAAATTTACCTTTAGTTCTCTCTTGATTCCTGCCTGCAGTATATATATTTTTTTGGCGATAATCGGGCCCATGCCATCACTTTTTACCTTTCAGCTGTTGACCAGCTTTAATTTTTCCAGCATTTTTACTGCGCTGCTCGTTTTACCCTCTGACATTGCTCTCCCATTGCAGAGCACGTTCTTAATTGGCTTGAGCTTGGGTATTTTTGTACTTACCTACGTCGCAGCCCTCACTGCCCCTCTTAGAGGATTTACGGGCTTGACTAAAAAAATCGTATGGGTACTATTAGCGTACCTTTTTTTCGGGACTTTTTGGGTTCAGGTGTGGTATTTTGTCTGGGTTATCCCGTTGCTACTAGCAATGAACTCAGCCCGCTTCGTCAAGCTGGCGGCGTACCTTTCCCTAATGAGCCTTATCGGCTACTACAGTGGTGAGCCGTATGTCGGGCTTGTCATTTTTTTACTGTTCGCGCCACTGGTGATGATTACCTGTTTTTTTGTTAGCCGTCTAACGAGCATTGACCCATGGAAGTACTTATAGCAATTCCCGCCTACAATGAAGAGAAGATTCTTCGGCAGAATGTTGAACGGCTGCTGGCGTGGTGACTTAGTCACAAAACGGCCGAGCTCGACTGGCAGCTGGTGATTGCTGATAGCCAGTCGACCGACCGGACCGCGCTGATCGCCCCAACCCTCGCCGCGAAGCACCCAGAGGTTACCTATGTTCGTGCACCGAAGCGTGGCAGGGGCGCCGCAATTCGATCCGGGTGAACAGGGCGCCGCGCTTGGTGTCGGCCACGCCCTTCTGGCGGTGAATCTGGGCCCACTTTGAATGTCCGGACATAGAGAAGAAAAAAAGATTACAGCCGAGATTAAGATAATAAGCGTAAGGGGAGATGAAGCTGGCTTCAGCGATAGCGATAAGGTGCCGGCGTCTCGTAACACCCTTCATCGTAGCAGATGGCCACGGTTTTTTCAACGTGGTTTTTTGATTTTAGAGGGGGAAAATGGGTATAATGAAATTATGATGAATTTTAAATCCTCACTCTTTAAATTCACCGGTTTGATTTTTCGTTTCCTTTCAATGATGGTACTATTCGGATTTTTAGTAGTCTATACGGTCTCGTATACTTACATATATGCTTACGAATTCTTCCCTAACTTCTTTTTTCTTGACCCCCGCAATATCTTCCCACCCTCTCCGCTTTTTGCCGCCCTACTGCCCTTACTTATCACCGCAATGCTGACGACCCTAGGTCATTTTCCAGAAATCAAACGCTCATGCTCCAGAAATCAAAACTTGACGTATCTTGTTGCGGCTGGGCTCACCCTGTACCTTTCCGCCACCCTTCTCCTGCTCTTGTTTCATCTACAAACCGACACCGCGCTCGATCCATCATTCCTTTTTCTTAATATCATCGAGGCTCTCCCGACCGTTTCCATTTTGGCTATAGCGATACCTATCCCCGCTTTCATCACGCTAACCGTTTTTATAACTATCTGCCTATGGAATGGCTTCCGTCTCATCCTACAAACCGCCTCCGCGAATAATGGTTTGCATAGAATCTTAGCGCGGGTAATAATCCTCGGCATGATCGCTGGCCATCTCTTGGCGCCAAATGAGTTAGTCGCCTTTTTCCGTCAATTCTACCAAGAGTACATCGTGGCGCAGAAGAATAGTATCCACATTTTATACAATACATACTATCTGGATTCCATCAGCCGTAACACACAGCTGCCGGCAGCGGAAGGAAATGTTACCGAACATCTATTTATCCTGCAACTAGAGAGCCTTAATGCAGCTTTGGTCAATCCGGACGTCACGCCCGAGATGTTCACCCTTGCCCGGCAAAATGGCCTGCTAATCACCAGACTCCAGGGAGCGAGCGTGCAGACCAAACGCGGCCAAGAGGCGATCCTCTGCGGCACACTGCCATCCCTCCAGGTTGCCCTCATGAATTCTGGACGCGGCCGCGAGCTCCATTGCCTGCCACAGATATTGCGCGAGCAGGGGTACAAAACGTTTTTCTTTCAGAGTTACTTAGATCTAAACTTCGCCGGTACCGGTAAATTCATGAAGGAGATTGGTTTTGATGAAGTATACGCCGCTCCCGATGTTATGCGACCAGAAGATAAGCGATTGGAGTGGGGTTACCAAGAAGACATATTCTATCAGCGGGTCTTAGAGTATCTTGAAAAATATCGGAGCGAAAAAATTTTCGTCTATATCGCCGTGGATAGCACCAACCACTATCCTTTTTCAAACGGGGACTTACCCACCTCGCTTCGCGCCTCTCTGCCTTTCCCTGCCCCCCAAACATTCCTGCAGCTGGTCGGCAACACCACGTATGCGCAAGACCATTACGTTGGGGGGGTGTACCGTGAACTTTTTACAAAAGGGTACCTAGAAAATTCTCACCTGCTCATTCTTGGGGATCATAGCTTCCCGATCGGTCTCCAAGAGTCAACTAATACTTTCTATAAAAAAAGTACGTGGCAGGAAAATTTTGTGACTTCGCTGGCCATCCTCCCTGCAAAAAGGTCAACCGCTTATCCGTTACTTGTCGGCCGTCAAATCCCCACCCTGTGTTGCTCTCAGATCGACCTGCTCCCTACTACGCTAGACCTCTTAGGTTTTAAAAATGCAAGCCAGTTTGGTTACTCATTCCTAACTTCCTTTCTACATGCCACTGCGCTCCCTCATCTCTCGCCATGTCTGGTTTCGGTGCAACCGTACTCCGGTATAGAGATTGCCGTCATTAATTACCCAAACAAGCTTCAATTCCACCTGCAAGATAACAAGGTCACAGAATCATCCTTGGACAGCAGTTTTGTCGAAAGAGTCAAAGCTACGCGTAAAACCACGTCGGCTGACATCGAAGCGCTCTCTGCCTGCTTGCGGAGCCGACTCGATAACCCCCTATAGCCGTGTGCAGGCCAGATATCGTGGGCTTGGTTGGGATGAAGACGGTCTCTATGTAAATACAACAATCAAGACCACCCCATGTTAACGGCTATGTTGGCAGTCAAACATTCTAATATTTATGAACAGGTGCCAGACTGCACGAATGCACGTAACGTAAATAGTATAGCTGATTCCCTCGCGATTTACCGCAGAGTACTGTGTCGGCCGCTTGAAAACCTTTATTTTTTTCAGTATACTTTAAGAAGATATGAGACTAAATTGAGGCTATTTTTGTATCTATAACACCCATTGTTATAGGCGAGCTAGTAACGAACGTATCGATGACACTTCTTCAGCGCTTAGGCGATTTTTTTACCCGGCGGGTGTACCTAAGTTACCTCACGGTTTTTATCGTGTCGGTTGCGCTGTTCACCTACCTCCAACTCAATCCGACTTTCGCCGACCCGGACGCGTTCTACCACGCTAAGGCGGCGCTGCTGCTGCGTGACCGCGGGGCGATTACCGAGTTTCCTTGGCTGTCGGCCACGACCCTGCGCTACCACTTTATTGACGGCCACTTTCTCTACCACCTTATCCTCATTCCGTTTGTCACCCTGTTTCCGCCGTTGATTGGTCTGAAGGTGGCGACCATCTTTTTGACCAGTCTGGCGGTCGTGACCATCTTTTGGTTCCTGCGCCAGCTCGAGGCCAAAGGCGCGTTTTGGTACGCGCTGTTTTTGTTGACGGTCGCGCCGTTTATCTTTCGCATCAGCTTGGCCAAGGCCCAGGCGCTCGTGTTGATTTTGCTCTACGTGAGCCTGTACTTTTTGTTGCGTCGCTACTATCTCGCCTTTCTGGTGGCGGTATTTTTTTACGTTTGGCTCTATGCCGGCTGGCCGCTGGTGGTGGTGTTTACCTTGCTCTACCTGCTCGTAAGCTTGCCCCAGTTGAAGCGGTCAAAGGATTGGGCTTCGTTGCTCCGCCTTGATCACTCGCTCATTCGACACGTGCTCCGGCTTGGTCTCGTCCTGGTACTCGGCGTCGGGCTGGGCTTAGTGCTAAGCCCCTACTTTGCCAAGAACTTTTATTTCTACTGGCAGCAGTCGTTCCAGATCGCGGTGGTTAACTACCAGTACCTGATTGGCGTCGGCGGGGAGTGGTACCCTTACCCGATCGTCGAGCTGCTCACCGCCGCCGCTCCGTTTTTTGTGCTCTTTAACGCAGCCATGGTGGTGTTTGTCGTTACCTATCGTAAGCAGCCGGTTGATTCGAGGCTCTTCTTTATCGCGTCGCTGCTGTTCTTCGCGCTGACGCTCAAGTCGCGGCGCAACGTCGAGTATCTCGTACCATTGGTGGTAACCTTTGCGGCATTGACGTTTCGTAGCGCCACTGCGATGATCAAAAGCTGGTTCGGCGCTGCCAGGCGGCCAGCAGCGCTCTCGCTCATCATCCTCTTGCTTGCGGCACTGTTCGCCTCTTATCGTTACGTGGCAGAGGTAAAGGAAAGTATGCGTAACGGCTTTCGCTTCGACAAGTTCGCCGAGCCGAGCCAGTGGCTGGAAACGCACACGCCGCCCGGCTCGATCGTGTTTCACAGCGACTGGGATGAGTTCCCGCTGCTGTTCTACCACAACGACCACAACTACTATATCGTTGGACTTGATCCAACTTTTATGTACAACCATGACCCCGACTTGTACCGGCGCTGGGTGGACATCACCACCGGCCGCTCAAGCGAAAACCTCGCCGAGACCATCGGGACACTGTTCGGCGCCCGCTATGTGTTTGTTGATATTACGTCGAACCAAACCTTTGATCGCAACCTCGCTCAAAGCGCTGATTTCAAAGAGGTATTTTCTAACCATGAGGCGCGAATTTATGAGGTTGGTACGCAGTAACGAGGCATCTTTTGCTCACTCGCTTGGAAATAAAAACACGGTTAGGAAATTTGAGCGGATGAATACACATTACCCAAAACAGAAGATTATGGTCGTCATGCCCGCCTACAATGCCGAGAAAACGCTCACGAGGACCTATCATGACATTCCTCGGGATGTGGTTGATGAAATTATCTTGGTAGATGATGGCAGTCATGACAGCACGGTGGAACTGGCCAGAAAGTTGGGCCTGACCGTTGTGGTCCACCCGCAAAACCGAGGCTACGGCGGTAATCAAAAAACTTGTTATACGATGGCGCTGAACGCCGGTGCCGACATTATCGTGATGATCCATCCCGACTATCAGTACGATCCAAAGCTGTTACCTGCATTGGTTCGTCCGATTATCGATGAGCGGGCAGACATTATGTTTGGCTCTCGCATTCGCACTCGTGAAGAGGCGCTCCACGGGGGTATGCCGCTCTATAAGTACCTCGGCAATCGGCTGCTGACGTTGGTTGAAAATATCATATTGGGCCAGAATCTGTCCGAGTACCACACCGGCTTTCGGGCATTCCACCGAGTGGTTCTTCAACGGCTGCCCTTTCATAATTTTTCTGACGACTTTGTGTTTGATCAGGATATTGTCATATCTGCAGTAAGAGAAGGATTCAGAATTGGTGAAATACCGGTGCCGGTCTCATATTTTGCCGATGCCTCGTCAATTAACTTTAGCCGTTCGGTAAAGTACGGCTTCCAAATTTTCGGCGGATTGTTCCTCTATGTGCTTGACGCTACACATCTTTACCGTAGTAAGATATTTGCAAAAAAAGAAAAAAAATGAAGCCGAGCGAACGATTTATCAATATACTCACCGGATGGATGCTTGCTATATTAGTGGCGCTCACGGCAATGATGGGGGTGCTCGTGGTTACGCACCAGCAGTTCAGCTACCTCGCCGCCGCGTTCATTCAGGGTAAGTTCTACTTTGTCGACAACCTGCCGATGTTCCAGGACACCGTCTTTCATAACGGCGTTTATTTTTGGCCGCTCGGCCCGCTGCCGGCGATCCTACTCGTGCCGTTTGTCGCCATCGCGAACGCAATGGACTTCTTTTTCTACCAAGGGTATTTGCAAATTATACTGGTACTGCTGACGCTGCTGTTTACCTTTTTATCAATACGAAAGCTCGGGTTTACGCGGTATGATGCGAGGTCGTTGACGCTCGCATTCTTTGGCGCCTCGGCCTACCTAGGGGTCGCGCTCTGGCCGTGGAGCTGGTTTTTCGCCCAGGTGGTAACCGTCTTTCTGTACAGTGCCTTAATCTATGAGTACCTGACCAAGAGAAGGTACGGGCTCATGGGTACCCTGATTGGCTTGCTCTGCCTGACCCGTATTACCGCCGCGCTTGCCGTACTGTTTTTTATCATCGCCTGCCTTAAGACGTCATCAACAAAAATCAGAGACCTGACAAAATTATTGGCCCCCCTGGCAGTAGCGCTCATCATACTCGCTCTGTATAACGATGCTAGATTTGGTAATCCGTTCGAGCAAGGGTACGCTTATCAGTCATTAGGCCCGGAGTTGACGACCGTCCGAGACTATGGATTGTTGAGTCTGCGGCACCTGCCGGGCAACCTTTACTATGCGTTTCTAAGCACCCCGTTGCCTGTTTTTAAAGACGGCTTTCCACCGGTTCTAACCTTTCCGTATATAGTGGCCAATCCTTGGGGTATGAGTCTGTTTCTTGCCTCCCCATACCTCCTGCTTCTCTTTTTTGGGAATTATAAAAAATGGGAGTCACGGGCGTTGCTGGTAACATCGGCGGTCATCGCGCTCCCCATTTTTTTATACTACGGCGTCGGATACTATCAGTTCGGCTACCGTTACTCGCTCGACTTTTTTCCGTTGCTTTTTTTGCTCTTCACGCAAATATTGTATGACCGCTACAGAACGGCACCCGTTGGGTTAAAGGCGCTCATTCTCGGTTCGACTCTGTTTAATGTATTTTTGTTTCTTACAATTTATTAGTTAAAACTTGTATATTATAGACGTCACGGAATCAGTAGGTAGTATACCCAGCCATTAAACGTAAGCTATGGTACCTACCTGGAGAGAGCTAAAGCCGGGATTCTAACTTAAACCCTTGTGGTAGATGATTCCAACCAGCCATTGACTCAAAACCAATTACCTGATTTGTCGGTGATTGTTTTATGTTACCACGCCGGCGAGTCAATCAAGCCGTTGGTACGGGGCCTGATTGTTCCGCTCATGAGCAGCGGGTTTGGGAGATCCAGTAAGGGACATTGAGTATCCATGGAAAACCAGCAAAAAATGAAAACCAGCGGGCGGTTCGTCGATGTAATAACGGCGGTACTGCTTGCCGTACTGGTAGCGCTTATGGCCGCCTTGTGCTGGCTGGTTGATGTGCCCCAGAACGTCAGCTATTTAGCTTCGTCATTTTTGCAAGGAAAGTTGTATTTTGTCGACACCTTACCCTCGTTGCATGATACGATTTTTTATAACGGCGTCTATTTTTGGCACCAGGGGCCGCTGCCAGCAGTTTTCTTAATGCCATTCGTCGCAGTAGCACAAGCGGTGGGTCAATTTTTTTATCAAGGGTACTTACAGATTGGGCTGGTGCTGCTAACACTGATACTCATATTTCTGTCAACCAAACGGCTCGGGTTTTCTAAACGGGATGCGATGTCGCTGACGCTGGGGTTTTTCGGTTCATCAGCCTACCTGGGCGTTGCGATCTGGCCGCAGTACAGCCAGTTCGCGCACGTGGTAACCGTAGTGCTGTACGCCGCACTCGTTTATGAGTACCTGACCAAACGACGGTACGCCGTGATGGGTTTTCTACTCGGGTTGCTTTATTTGACACGCGCTACGGCAGCGCTCGCCGTACTCTTTTTTATCATTGTCTGCTTGAAAACATCACCAGCAAAAAGGAAAGACTTGACCAAGCTGCTCGTCCCGCTCCTGGCAGCGATTATCGTCTTGGCGCTCTATAACTATGGTAGGTTTCGTGACCCGTTTGAGCTTGGGTATAGCCATCCAGGGTACACTGACGAGTCGCTGGGATCGCAGCTCGCCGCCGCCCGGTCCTATGGGATGTTTGGACTGGCCCACCTGCCGGGCAATCTGTACTACGCTTTTTTGAGCGGCCCGCTGCCGGTTTTTAAGGACGGCGTTCCGCCGGTGCTGGCCTTTCCCTACGTGACAGCAAATCCGTGGGGGATGAGCATATTCCTTACCTCACCCTACCTCCTCCTGCTCTTTTGGGGGAACTATAAAAAATGGGAGCCACAGGCGCTGCTGATAACCTCAACGGTTATTGCGCTCCCGCTTTTTTTATACTACGGCGTTGGGTTTTATCAGTTCGGCTACCGCTACTCGCTTGATTTTTTCCCATTGCTTTTTTTGCTCTTTGCCCGAATCGTGTATGACCGCTACAGAACGGTACCCGTTCCATTGAAGGTCTTGACTCTCTTTTCGGTAGTGTTTAATGTATTTTTATTTTTTACCATTTTTCGTTAAAAATTGCGTACCATAACCGCCACGGAAATAGTAGTCAGCATTCACTAAACTCAAGCTATGGTACCTATGTGGTATCATGACTAGAGAGTCGAAGCCGGGATCCTGACTTGAGCCCCTATGGTAGATGATTCCAATCGGCCGTCGCTACAAGACCAAACGCCTGATTTGTCGGTGATTGTTTTGTGCTACCACGCCGGCGAGCCAATCAAGCTGTTGGTACAGCGGCTCATTGACGCGCTCGTCGGCAGTGGGGTCCCAACCTTTGAGCTCGTGCTCGTCGCCAATGATTGGCCGGGCAGCACTGACCAGACCGCTAAGATTGTGTCGGCACTGGCCATCGCCGATACACGACTGGTGCCAGTCATTGAACGTAAAGAGGGTATGATGGGCTGGGACGTGAGGCAAGGGCTGCGCCGGGCTCATGGGAACGTTTTGGCGATTTTTGAAGGTGACGGCCAGGTGGCTCCGGTTGAACTTATTCGCGCCTACAACCTACTGCGCCGCGGTTCGTACGATATCGTCAAGACGTACCGGGCGGCGCGCCACGATGGCTTTAAGCGCCGTTGCCTGTCGTTCGTCTACAATGGTTTATTTCATCTGCTGTTTCCGCGCGTCCGCGCTCGGGACATTAATTCAAAACCAAAGCTGCTGACCCGTGCGGCCTATGAACAGCTGCGGCTCTCGGCCGACGATTGGTTTATTGACGCCGAGATAATGCTTCAGGCACAGTCGCTCAACCTGCGGATCGGTGAGCTGCCCACCACCTTCCAGTCGCTGGAAGGCCGGCAGTCGTTTGTCACGGCTGGCACGGTTGTTGAGTTTATCGGCAACTTAATTCGGTATCGGTTTAAAACTTTCCGACGGAGTCGGCGCCGTTGACCTGGTCGGTTGGCGGGTTGCCGCCGCTAAAATATGACGAAGCACCAGACCTACAATACCGATGATCAGGCAGCACTCACTGCGGACCGAACCACCCTAAGCCTCTTGGTCGCTGGGTCGCTGATGGCTGGGTTATACTTATTGACCCTTGGGCGGTCGAATTTTAACATTTCAACTAGCGTCTATCAACTGGCGCTGCAAACGCTCGCGCTGGTATTTTATTGGTCGTACCGCTACTACCGACATCGGCTGCGGTCGCGACACCTCGTCATCGTCGTGGCTTTCAGCCTCTTTTTTTGTTTGTTGGTCATTTGGATGGCGCCGTTATCCACCGACTTGTACTACTACGTTTTTTACGCCAAGATTTTCAATGATTACGGCGCCAACCCATACGCTACCTACCTCAACAACTTTCCCAATGACAATTTTTTTGAAATCATTCCTAAGGGTTGGTCGACCTTGCGGCTACCGTACGGGCCGCTCTGGCTGCTGATTTACGCACCGGTCCAGGCGATCGCGGGTGAGCATATCTTTACCAATTTGATTTTATTTAAGCTGCTGGCCATCGGGGCATTTTTGGCTGGCGGGGCGCTGCTTTATTTCCTGCTTCGGCAGCGCGCCGGCCCCGGCCTGGCCTACCCGCTGCTCTTGTACTTTTGGAACCCGTTGCTGATTAGTGAGATTGCTAAAGATGGGCACCATGACAGCTGGGTGGCGCTCTTGCTGCTGCTTGCTCTATTTTGTTACTATAAAGGTTGGCGCTGGTTGGTGTTGATGCCGGTACTGCTCGCGTCATTTTTTAAGTTCGTGCCGGCCATCCTGCTGCCAATCGTCTACCTATTTTTAGTCAGGCAGGAACCGAATTGGCGTCGCCGGGCGACGTTTACGGTCGGCGCGCTGATCCTGCCTCTTGGCGCGCTCTATGGCAGCCTGAAGCTGCTCGTACCCATGCCGACGGTACTCTCATTGTTCGGTCAGGCGCGCCTGGTGTACGCCAGCATCTTCAGCTACGCATTGGTTCCGTATTCCCCTCACAGTGCGCTACCCATTCATGATCCCCGCTTGATTGGCTGGAGCCTTGGGTTCTTTGCTGCCGCGTATGTTTTAGTGGCGATCTGCGCCCGCGGTGGGCTGCTCGATTTGGCCAAGGCTATAGCGTACGCTCTGCTGGCGTACCTCATGTTTGGAGCCTTTTGGGTGATGCCGTGGTACTTCGTCTGGGTAATCCCATTGCTGCTGCTCTTGCCGGCGCCGTACCCCAAGCTCGCTGTGTACATTTCGCTTATTGCTTTTTTAAGCTACTACCTTTTCAACCAGGTGGAGGTCGGATTCGCTATCGCGCTGCCGCTGGTTGTGGTTCTGGCGCCGATTGCGTGGTTTGTCAAGCGGGTAACCCACCTTGATCTATGGAAGTACGTATAGCGATCCCGGCCTATAATGAAGCGGAGATTCTGCAATCGAATATCGCAGCGGTGCTCAACTGGTGTCGGAGCCATCTCCCAGCGGGAGTTAGCTGGCAGGTGGTAATTGTTGATAACCAGTCGACTGACGAGACGCCTCGTATTGCCCAAGCGCTGGCAATGCAGCACCCGGAGATCGTTTACGTCCAAACGAAAAAAAAGGGCAAGGGTGCGGCCATTCGGACCGCCTGGCAGTCAGGGCCGGCGGACGTCTACTGTTTCATGGACGCCGACCTGGCGACCGACCTGTCGGCCCTCGAGCCGCTGGTGAAGGGCGTGCGCGATGGCTATGACCTTGTGGTTGGTTCTCGTTTTCACCCGCAGTCAAAGGTCAAACGCAGCGCCTCGAGGCTGTTAATGTCCTGGGGGTACCGGCTGCTGCTCAAGCTCGTCTTCAGACTCAACACCACGGATGCACCGTGCGGCTTTAAGGCGATTTCCGGCCGCGCCAAGGAGCGGCTCCTGCCGCTGGTGCGCGACGACGCCTGGTTCTTTGATTCCGAGCTGATAATTTTAGCCGAACACCACCACCACCGGATTAAAGAAATCCCTATTAGCTGGCACGATCCTCGTTCCGGCCGAAACAAGAGTCGGGTTAATGTCATCGGCGTTGCCGGGGCCTACCTGCGGCAGGTGCTTGAGTTGCACCGGCGCTTACGTCGTAATGACTAATATATGATTCAGACGCACCTCGTGATCCCAACCTACAACGAGAAAGAAAACATCACGAAGCTGCTGCCGAAAATTTTTAGCCTGCCGCTGGAGGGGCTGCACGTGCTGATCGTTGATGACCGCTCGCCCGACGGTACCGGTGAAGCGGCCGAACAGTTGCGGACGACGTACCCGAATCTTACGGTAATCCATCGGCCGCAGAAAGCCGGCTTGGGTACGGCCTACGTGGCTGGTTTCAAGGCGGCGCTGGCTTGCGGTGCCGAGTTTATCTTTGAGATGGACGCGGATTTTTCCCATGACCCGGCCTACATTCCGCAGCTGCTCGAGGCGGCGAATCACGCCGACCTGGTCATCGGCTCGCGGTACGTGCCGGGCGGCGGGGTGAGCAACTGGAACTGGCCGAGGCGGCTGATCAGCCGGTTCGGCAACGGCTACGCCCGGATCGTGCTGGGCCTGCCCTACCGCGACCTGACCGGCGGGTTTAAGTGTTACCGCCGCGCGGTTTTGGAAAAAATAGATTTGGACCGTTTGAGCTCGGTCGGTTACAACTTTCAAATCGAAACTACGTACAAAGCCCACCGGCTCGGCGTGCGGGTCATTGAGGTGCCGATCGTGTTCGTCGAACGCGCCGAGGGTACGTCAAAGTTCGATTTCAAGATAATGATTGAAAGTTTTTGGAAAGTAATTTTATTGAAATTTAAAGCATGATACAATTACCCGCTTTTCATTTTCGCAGATCGCATATCTGGCCGGCAGCTGTCGTGCTGTTTTTGTACCTCATGCTTGGCGCTCTTTACTTGAACCATTATGATTGGAACGTGGGCGCTTTTTCTCGGATTGGCCAGGGATCCTCAATTGGTCAGCTATTTTCCAACGATGGTATTTACCTTGTCCCTCCCGGCGCTGGGTACGACGGGCAGTTTTATTACGTGCTCGCGCGACGACCGTTTGATTTTGAGACCGTTTCGAGGGTGATTGATTTTCCGGCGTGGCGATACCAGCGCATCGTTTATCCACTAACTGTTTGGTTTTTATCCCTCTTCGGTCACGCTACGTTGGTGGCCCTGTTTTTACCGTTAGTCAATATTGTGTCCGTAGGAATGAGCGTGTATCTGTTGGGCCGGCTGCTAGAAAGATACGCCCTCAATCCTTGGCTGTCATTACTTTATGGGCTGTCTCCCGGACTTATTTTTTCATTTTTTTACAATTTAGCCGAGCCTCTCGCGTACTTTTTTGTTATTGCCGCGGTCTATTATTTTTTGAATAATCGTTTCATCCGGTCAACCATTTTTCTCACCATTGCGGCTTTAACGAAAGAAATCTGTCTTTTGGTCGCGGTTGGTTTTATGCTCTTTTTACTGCTTACCCGGCCGTCAGGGTATTTCAAAAAGGTACTACTGTACGCAGTACCGGTGGTGGTTTTTATTACGTGGCTCATTGTCTTAAAAATACTTTTTTCAGCCGGTACCTATGCACCAATCGTTGATTTTAATCTCGGCATGCCCTTCGCCGGTTTTATGATAAAGGTCAAGCTTTTATTTGCCAGCCAAGCATCTTTTCACACATTACTGGATGTATTTTTTTATTTTATATCGCTCGTTGGCGCTATCTTTATCGTTAATAATTTTTTTAGGGGGCCAACGATCTATACTACCATTGGGGTATTATATGTAGCGCTTGCCATTACGTTCGCTCCAACACTATTACTCTTTCCAAAGGAGTACACCAGAAACTTTATTGGCCTTTCCCTTTTTCTATTTTTAAGCTACCCGCTGACCAAGAGTAAGGCAACGCTCATTTTATTGGCTGGTTACGTATTGTCGGGCGTGTTATATTTTTCAGAAATGTTTTTTTTCAGAAATATTTTTTATTAAAGGTATGAGCGCTTTGTTGCAGACAATCTCTCGGCGGGAATGGCGCTTCGTTTTCGTTTTGGCCGGCGTGGTCATGGCGGTGACCGTCGCGCCCGTCGTCTACGGCTGGCTCCTCACGCCG
>Ga0155437_110_pt2 | contig 32514 bp, 35 predicted proteins | sample RifCSPhighO2_02_FD_111885 | JGI IMG/M metagenome (GOLD analysis project Ga0155437, IMG submission 111885) | Candidatus Buchananbacteria bacterium RIFCSPHIGHO2_02_FULL_56_16 | reverse complement strand
CGAGATCTATCAAGCCCTCAAGGCCGTCTGGCCGCAGGTCGGAACCACCGAGCCTGACGGCACGATGGTGTTCCGCAACGGCGTCACCCAGATGGGAACCTACCGAGATCTCGTCAAGGGGCAAGTGATTACCGCCTCGACCACGCCGGCGTCAGCCCCGCCCGCTGCCGCTCGTTGATTACCCATCTTTAGTACCATTCATTAATGCGTATGAGCAACTCTCAACTAATTCGTACCGTGGCGCTCTACACCGTTTTTGGGGCCGGCGCCGTGCTGGCGCTCTTCGCAACGGTCCAGTCGTTCGCGGTGCCTTCGGTACCGCCTACTCCGTCGGCGCCATTAGCAGCCGCCGCTCCGGTGCAACCGAGCGCGCCGTCGCTGCCCACGGCAACCGACGGCAGCGTTACCACCCAGGTGACCGCCGTCGAGCGGAGCGCCAGTCAGACCACGGTGACGCTCGCAATGGACAACCACCAGTTTGACCTCGGCAGCCTCGACGCCCGGACCCGCTCCAGCTTTAACGGCGTGGCGCCGGCTGACTACCGTGTGCTCCAGTCGGCCTCTGGCGGCCACCACGTGCAGTCCCAGCTGGTCTTTAACGGCGTCCTCTCGGGCGGCCTGACCGTTGGCTTGGGTAACGAGCTTACCTTCCGTTTTACGATTCCGTAAGGGACAACGCATGCGTAAGTCCCTTGGACATCGGATTGCTCCCGTTGGGGCGGCAACGCTCGGCACGGCCGCCCTTGGCCTCATCCTCTACGCGATTCAGGCACTCGGCATGCAGAGTTTCCGCGGCCCGATTGATTTTTTTCTGGAGCGCTGGTACTTCGAGCTGCCGCTGGTCCTCGGTTTTGGCGTTCAGATCGGGCTCTTCGTCGCCATCCGACGGCACGCCCGCGTAAGCCTCGCCGTTCCCGCTGCCACCGGCGGCAGCTCGACCGCCACCATGGTCGCCTGCTGCCTCCACAATTTCGTTCCGCTCATTACGCTCCTCGGGATCGGCGGATTCGCCACCAGCCTCGCCTACTACCAAGACTACCTGTTCGTCGCGAGCCTCGTCGCGATGCTTGTCGGCACCGGCGTGCTGTGGAAGCATTACCGGATGATCCGTCGTCCATCCCACCTCCTTACTCCTTCACCATCAACACTATGTCATTAGCTACTTGGTTACACCGCTACCAGAGCCATGTCGTCGTGTTCGGCGTGGTGGTCGCGACCGTCGCGCTCATCGCCGGCCTCGTCGCCGCCGGTTCGCGCAGCGCTCCGCCGTCACCCGACGGCCAATCAGCAAGCACGAGCCGTCTCGCCGCTGACCGATCGGCCAACGACTTCGGCGCGATCTCGATGGCCGCCGGGCTCGTCAGCACGGACTTTACCATCCGCAACACTACCAGCGAGACCCTGACCATCAGCAAACTCTCGACGTCGTGCATGTGTACGAGCGCCTCGCTCCAGATTAACGAATCAACCTTCGGACCGTTCGGCATGCCTGGCCACGGCGTCATCCCGGCCATCAACCAGACGCTGGCATCGGGCGCGACGGCCAAGGTCACCGTGACCTTTGATCCGGCGGCCCACGGCCCGAGCGGGATCGGCCGAATCGTCCGCAACGTCTACCTCGACGGACCAAGCGGCGAACGGCTGTCGCTGACGATCCAGGCGACCGTAAAACCGTAACTGCTATGCCTCGAATTCGATTTGTATGGCTCGCGGCTGCCCTGGTTGCCGTGCTCGCGATTGTCGCGCTCAAGTTCAGCCCGGCCGCCCCGCAGCTGGTCTGGAATCTGTCGGCCGGCGGGACGCGGCTGCTGCCGCTGGTTACCGTCTCGGCGCTGCTCGACAGCCTCAACCCCTGTGCGTTCTCCGTCCTCGTGGTTACGGTCGCGTTTCTCTTGAGTCTGGGTGCTTCGCGCCGGCGGCTCCTCACCATCGGCGGTGTCTACGTCCTCGGCATCTTTACCGTCTACCTCCTGATCGGTTTGGGCATCGTCTCGGCGCTGCACCTGTTTAACACGCCCCACTTCATGGGCCGCTTGGGCGCGGTGCTGCTGATTGGGCTGGGTAGCGCGAGCCTGCTCGGTGCCCTGTTCCCCGCGTTCCCCCTCCGGCTCAAAATGCCCGCCGCTACCCAGCGGCCAATGGCCAGGCTGCTCGAACGGGCGACGGTACCGGCCGCGTTCGGGCTGGGCCTGCTCGTCGGCTTGTGCGAGTTTCCCTGCACCGGCGGCCCGTACCTCGCGGTGCTCGGCTTGCTCCACGACCAAACCACCCGGTGGCGCGGATTTTGGTACCTGCTGTGGTACAACCTCCTGTTCATCGCGCCGCTGGTGGTTATCCTGGCGCTGGCGTCCGGTCGCCGGAGCGTTGAGCTGCTCGAAGCCTGGAAACGACGCAACCTGCGGGCCACGAGACTCATCACCGGTATCGGCATGATCATCCTTGGATTTGCCATTCTTACCTTCTAACCTTATGAACCTATGAACTACCCCTCGCTACCCTCGCTGCTAGAAAAAGTCGCGCAGCTGCGCGCGAACGGCGCTATCGACCTCTCAACCGAGGAGGACTTGAGCATCGCGGTGATGAACCTCGTGAGCATCGAGGAGCACTGCTTCTTCAGCAGCCAGAAGACCGGCAACCAGTCGTACCTGGATCTGCTCGACCAGGTGCGCCAGGCGCGCGCCGAGCTCCTTGGCCAGCTCATTGACCGCCACGAGGGCGAAAGCTGGTGCATCAGCAAGCACCTGCTGGCCGCGACCATGCGCTTGATCGAGGTCGGCACCAAACGCCGCGCGGCCGGGCAGCCCGAGCTCGCTCGTCAGACGTTTGACCGCGCCTACCAGCTCTATGGACTGTTCTGGAGCTTACGCCTCAAGTTGAATGAACCCGGCGCGATCGCGACGGCAGTTTCGGCCGAAGCCCGTGCCTCGGAAAAGTCGGGTAGTACCAAACCGTGGGATTACCGCGCTATCGTTGATAAACTCGTTGACTGCTGTGACGAACGGGCGAAAAAGTGATACAATGCAATCGTTCAGAGTTCTTAGTCCAAAGTTAAAAATTTTTACTCATCCTTAACGCTGCGCCTATGTCCTCACCCCTGAACAAACAGGCGATTGCGACCGCGGCCGCCGGCACCGTCGGCGTTGCCTATGCCGTTTGCGCTCTCTTTGTCAGCCTCTGGCCGCGGGCCGCGATGGCCCTCATGGGCTGGCTGGTCCACCTGGTGAACGTGGACCGCTACGCCGGCGATATCCGCATCACGTTTCCCGGTTTTATCTTCGGGTTGGTGGAAGCGATGGTCTACGCAGCAGCCGTGAGCTGCCTCTTCGCCTGGCTCTACGAGCGCGCCAGCCGCTAACGGCACTCAGCGGCGGCATGCTTAAACCCTTCCGCAGCGCGGCAACCAGCCGGAGTATCATCCCGTTTAAGCGGGTGCTGATCTCAAGCCGCGGTTCAGCCGCGGTGTCTACCGAAGGCCAGTAGATCATCAATACGCCGGCAAGCGTCCAAACCACCCCGCGCAAGCGGCGGCTGACGTCGGCCGAAAGCGGCGGTTCTAGCCTCGCCATTCCCGCCATTACTATTTAGCATCGATAGACCCAGCTACCGCAAAAAATACTTTTAGGGTAATAGTAAGGATGAAGGCAAATTGTACGATGGTTAATTTTTTGCTATACTTTTAGTATGGTACGCTGTGTTAAACAGTATAAAATAACTGCCCCATTCGTTCTTATTTTTTTCGTCGTTGGCGCGATTTTTTCGTGTGCCAGCTATTTTCACCACCCGACCCTCGTAGACCAGACGAATGTAATCTTTGATGACGGCACGGCGGCTGCAATGATCGGGTGCTGCGCGGAATCGCCCCAACAGTACCCACCTTCCGCCCTGCTAAGGACCACGGCGGTTGAAAACCACTCGTTGAATATTGTGAATCTTGCGCTCGCACCTCACAGCTTTGGGATACTGCTTGTCGCAGGAGTATTACTTAGCTCAGAATACGCGCGTCGAACTTGGAAACGTCGTCTTCTCTCCCGCCCTATCTACTTTCTAACTGAAGCTTTTTCTCAAGGTCTCCTCCATCCTCATATCTACGAACCAATAATACTAAAGACGAGCTAAGCTTTTCGCAGCAATCTCCGTTTTGGAAACGAAGCGAAAAGGCCGCTCGTTTTTTGTGTCGGTAGAATAAATAAATATAATGGTACCTCTATGGATCACGAATCAACTAACCAATTCTTCTCTCGTCTCTCCCCCAAAATAGGTTTCTTGCTAGGCTTGGGTGGTGCTGCGATGCTCATGTTTGTCATCGGTTTCTTTGTGCTGTTAAGTATTGTCCTAAAACAGGACAACAGTAGTGCGGCAGCGCGCCAGCCATCAGCCAATGCTCCAGCGGCAGCCGCGGCGGCCGCGCCCACGTCCCCACCGACCGGAAATCGTGTCGGCGCTATGGCCCCGATCACTGACCAAGACTGGATCCGCGGCAATCGTAACGCCAAAGTTTCCATCGTTGAATACTCCGACCTGGAATGCCCATTCTGCAAGCGGCATCACCCAACGATGCAGCAAATTGTAGCCGCGTACGACGGTCAAGTTAACTGGGTCTACCGTCATTTTCCTTTAACTTCACTCCACTCCAAGGCACCGAAGGAGGCCGAGGCCACGGAATGCGCCGGTGAGCTGGGCGGCAACGACGGATTTTGGAAGTATGTCGATCGACTCTTCGAGATTACACCGGCAAATAACGGCCTCGATCCGCTGGAACTGCCAAAGATCGCTGAGTATGTGGGACTCGACAAGGCAAAATTTGAAACCTGTCTCAATTCCGGTAAATACGCCCAGAAAGTCCAGCAGCAGTACCAGGATGGCGTTGCGGCCGGTGCGACTGGTACACCGTATAACGTCATTGTTGCCGGGGACCAAAAAATTCCCGTTAACGGGGCGGTGCCGTTCGAACAGTTCAAGGCTGTGATTGATCCGCTCTTGCAGCAGCAATAACGATACGGTAATGGCTAAACCGTTAGGAAAAACGCTCAGGGAGGCATTAATCCAGCCCGCCTCCCTGGGTATCGCCCTGTCGGTAACCGCTCTCATGCTGGTTACCACCGTCACGCTCATGAACAATTCGTTCTTGCAGGCGGTTCTTGCCTCTGGTTCTTTCAGCCCGAGCCAGAAGTTACGCATCGTCTGGGTCACCCTTGGTTCATTTCGTACGACCCTGTCAGGCGTCGAACAGGCAATGACGCTGCTGACCGCCGTTCTTTCCGGAATCAACATCGCGGTCCTTACCTACTACATCAAGCAGAGAGTTGCCATGCAGGCGGCGCTCGGTGCCAGTACCCTGGGGATTGTTGGCAGCCTTCTCGGCGTTGGTTGCGCCTCCTGTGGTTCAGTCTTGCTCGTGTCACTGTTTGGATTCTCGACCGCCGCTGGTTTCTTAGCGGCGTTGCCGTTGGGCGGCATGGAATTTGGCTTGGGGAGCATTGCCATTCTCACGCTTTCCATTGCCTTCATGCTTAAAAAATTGCGATCACCACTGGTATGCAAATAGTAAATCAACCACCAATAAACGCGGCCGTGCGGCCGACCAAACGGGAGCGGCGGCAACTCAAGCGCGAGAAATACGAGAGCGAACAACAGCGCGGCCAACAAAAAAAGATGGTTGCAAAGCTGACTAAGTATGGAGTACTCATCCTGGTTGTCGGTGGCGTTGGGTATGGTATCTTTCGCGCTGGTGCCCGTCCCCGACCCGGCGAAACCGTCGTTGATTTGGGCAACCAGCACATCGCCTCGGTTACCGCTAACCACGCGCCCTACAATACCTTTCCGCCCACGTCCGGCCCGCACGTCGGTGACAAAGCAGTGGCCGGAATCCACACCGAACAGATTCCTGACGAACTGCAGCTCCATAACCTCGAAGACGGTGAAGTTATCATTCACTACGACCCAAGCCGCATTACCGCCGACACCGTACGCGAGCTTGAGGCGCTCGTCAATGGCTACCGTGAAAAAATGCTCCTCGAGCCGTACATCAACCCGGCGCTCCCCGCGCCGATTGTCCTAACCGCTTGGACAAAAATTGACCAACTCGAAACTTTTGACCAGGAGCGCATCGTGAATTTTATCAAAGCCTACCAAGGGATTGACCACCATAAACAAACCACTAAACTTTAAGTCTACTGCGCCATGAAAAAAATTATTCTGGTTGCCGCAATCGTTCTCGTCACGGGAGCGACGACACTGATTGTTTGGCAATATAAGCAAAACCCGTCGCGAGAATCGCTCCAGGCAATCAACTTTCCTCAAGTAAAGCAACAGGACGTTGTTATATTGGGTGATGGTGATAGTTTCAACTTAGTAGCGAGCATGGTCAAAAAAAATATTAACGGCCGGGAATTCAAAATGCTCGCCTACAACGGTTCAATCCCCGGACCATTAATCAAAGGTACAAAGGGATCGACAATCACGGTCAACTTCACGAACAACACTGATCAGGAAACGACGATTCACTCCCATGGGGTACGGCTAGACAACCAATTCGATGGTGTGCCTGATGTTACCCAAGCGCCGGTCAAGGTTGGAAAAACATTCGCCTACAAGATCAAATTTCCTGATGAAGGTCTGTACTGGTATCACCCGCACCTTCGCGAGGACTACGCCCAGGAACTCGGATTGTACGGTAATTTTTTGGTCTTAAGCGATGACCCCCAGTATTGGTCATCGGTCAACCAAGAGTGGGTGGTATTTCTTGATGATATTCTAATCGAGGATGGCACCATCGTTCCGTTTGACGCCGACCAGGCCAACCATACCTTGATGGGCAGGTTTGGCAACGTGATGCTGGTCAATGGTGAAACCAGCTATCAGTGGAAAGCCAAGCGCGGTGAAGTAGTGCGAATTTATGTAACTAACGCGGCCAATACCCGACCATTCAATTTCACTATTCCCGGCGCGCAGATGAAACTGGTCGGTGGCGACAACGGCAAATATGAGCGCGAAACATTGGTGGATTCAGTTATGTTAGGTCCTTCGGAGCGGGCGATAATCGAAGTACTATTTAACAAGGACGGAACATACCCAGTGGAGCACCAAATGCCTGATAAAACGTACGTTTTGGGCCAGGTCGTTATTGCTGATGAACAGGCACCGGAATCTTTTGCCGCCTCATTTGCGACGCTGCGAACCAATAGTGATGTAATCCAATCTATTGATCCGTTTCGGCCATACTTTGACCGCGAACCCGACAAACAGCTCAAGCTGACCATTGCCATGAAATCACCGATGGGTACGTCAGGCGGTAACCAGCACATGATGCACGGCGGCATGGTGATGGACAACGCCATGATGCAAATGGGTGACCCAAAACCCATTGAGTGGGAAGATGATATGGGGACGATGAACCGTAACTCAACCGTTGACACGCTCGAGTGGCGGCTGACTGACCAAGCAACGACAAAATCCAATCTCGACATTGCCGATTGGCAATTCAAACAAGGCGAGGTGGTTAAAATTCGAATCTTCAACGACCCAAGCTCAATGCACCCGATGCAGCACCCCATCCACATCCACGGCCAGCGGTTCCTGGTGCTGACCACTAATGGCGTGCCGAGCGGCAACCTCGTCTGGAAAGACACGGCGCTGGTTAAGACTGGCGACACCGTGGACCTGCTGGTCGAAATGGCGAACCCCGGCACCTGGATGGCTCACTGCCACATTTCCGAACACCTCGCAGCCGGGATGATGATGAAGTTTGAAGTCAAATAGGCACCCCCTTGACACGCTTTGGCATTGGTCTATACTAGGAGGTAGGGGTATATCCTATTATCCACAATTAACCATCACGTCCCATGGTAGACCAAAAACTCAAACATCGAGCGCTCCACCGGGCTAAGATTATCAAGGGCCAGGTTGCGGGCCTCATGAAAGCCGTCGAGCGCGAGGACTACTGCACCAAACTTCTGGCCGAGTCACTCTCGATCCAGCGTTCGCTGCAGAGCCTCGATCGCCTCCTGTTGGAAAATCACCTGCGCACCCATGTCAAGCGTCAAATGCAGATCAAGGGTCAGGATGAAAAAACAATTCGGGAACTGATTGAAGTATACACCTTAGCCAATAAGTAACGCTTAATCGTATGAATCATTCACATAATAACCAATCAAACCACGATGCTAAAATGATGTGGTGGATGATTGCCGGTTGTTTGCTTTTGCCGCTGCTCCTGCTGCTTTTCTTCAATAAGGGCGCCGCCACGGGTGGCGGATCATCATGGGCCTGGCTGATATTTGTCGTGGTATTCATTGTCGCCCATGTGGGGATGTTTTTTGGGCACGGTAAACATCATAACGAACAGGCTGACGACCGAAAAACCGCAACAAACGATGACCATTCAGATTCAGAGAACCAGACTGACCATTCTAACTAATGTAATTTTTTACCTATGCAACTGAACGGACAAAAGTTTGCTTGGGAATCTGCGGCCACAACGGGCGTGGTCTATAGTATCTGCACGATTTTTGTCGCCCTTTTTCCGGCGTTTTCCACGAAACTCATGGGCTGGCTATTTCACCTCTTGAATTTTGAAATTCTTGGTCGGGGTCTCAACGTTACGTTTGGCGGATTCATCGCCGGTCTCGGGCAAACGGTGCTGTACACCTACATTGGTGCCTGGCTGTTTAGCTGGCTCTTTAACCGGGCGGTTAAAAGCTAAACTGCCAGATGCATAATTAATGCGGTTGTTAAAAAATAGCCAAAAACCAAACTTAAAATTTACTCACGTACTTGAATCATATGGTCACAGACGAAAGGTTCCGCTGGCCACGAACTGCGCACTGCAGCGGTGGCCACCGTACCGTGTCCCGGGCATGACGTAAAACTGCCCCTGAATTAATTACTGCTTACACTGATCTAACCTATGCCCAAGTACGGTTATGCTAAACAACTGAATATACCTTTTGATACGGCGATAAACAAAACCATCGCCGCGTTGAAAAAAGAGGGCTTTGGCGTGCTCACCGACATTGACGTCAGAAAGACTCTGAAAGAGAAGCTTAACGTGGAATTCAAACGTTATCGCATTTTGGGCGTCTGCAATCCGACACGAGCATACCAGGCCCTACAAAATGAAGAAGAAATTGGTTTACTGCTTCCATGTAACGTCATTGTCTATGAAAAAGATGGCAGCGTTGTCGTCTCAGCCCTGAAACCAAGCGTCGCTTTCACCATTATTGATAATGAAAAATTAAAACCACTGGCAGATGCAGTTGAGGTTATATTACAGCGAGTAATTGACCGCCTTTAACCCATGTCACGATTCACCAAAACCATTTACCTGCTGCTACTCATTCTCCTAATCGCCCAGCCGCACTTTATCACTGGGCATGTTTTTTTTATTCCCCAAGTCTTTGCCCAGTCGCTCGCTAACGTATTTCTGATTGGGATCGCCTATGGCGTCTATCAAATGCACCGTAGAGACATTGAAAGAAAACAACGGGAAAAAGAACAGATGGAGCAGGCGTTAGAACTATCGAGTAGTCAACTGAGCGATGCCTATCGGTACATTGGCTTAATCAACCGTCGCTTGCCGCTTTTGAAGGCGGTGACAACGGGGCTACTGGCTCAGCCGAAGCGCTACAAAAACGGTAAGCGGCTCATTTTTGAAGAGCTGCTCGCCACCGCTGTTGTATCGCTCGCTCGAGCGCCGTGGGGCGTATTTCGATTTATTAATACTAACACTGGCCGGACTGAGCGCGAGTTTATCCATACGGCCAAAAATTATCTATTGCTCAAAACCACGATCAGCAATAAAAAACTACTCAACGCAAACGAGTTGCAATGGCTAGAAAAAATTGACGGCCGCTACGTCTTACCCACCTCGGATTACGAAGCCGCCATTCGCTGCTTCTTTATATTTTCCGAGGGTGAAAATAGTATTGAGAACGAAAAGTCCACCCTCCAAGCAATCGTTGACCAAGCGCAACTATTCTACCAATACCTTTACGGATCATTTTCAAAATATGAATCAACCCAACCAGCAACATCATAACCACGGGTCTGCCCCCCGCAGTCACATGACAAAGCCGGCGGGATCAGCGGCTACATACACATGCCCGATGCATCCGACGGTCCGCCAACATCAGGCTGGCCTGTGTCCCGAATGTGGCATGCAGCTGGTGCCCCTAAAAGAAAAGGAAGGCGCCCGTGCCGGTCACGATGGCTTTAATAAACACCAAGGGCATTCAACCAACATTTTCAAAGTAAAATTTTTAGTCAGCCTCAGCTTGTCACTGCCGGTGGTGGCATACTCGGACATCGCTCAGACGCTGCTGAAATACCAAGCGCCGTCGTTTCCTGGGTCAGTCTACCTGCCGCTCACTCTGGCGTCGATAATCTTTTTTTATGGCGGCTGGGTGTTTATCGCTGCAGCCTACCGCGAGCTGAAAGCCAAGCTGCCCGGTATGATGACGCTAATCTCCCTGGCCATTTCCACCGCCTATGTCTACAGCCTCTACGTAACCGTGGCGGGCGGCGACAAGACGCTCTTCTGGGAACTCTCCACCCTGATTACCATCATGCTGCTCGGCCACTGGCTGGAAATGCGGGCGGTAACCGGCGCCCAGAGCGCCCTGAAAGAACTATCAAGGCTGTTGCCGGATCAAGCCGAAGTGATCAGAAATGGCAAAACTGAACTGGTGCCGCTTGAAGCGATTCGAGCTGGAGATATCGTGCTGGTCAAGCCCGGCGGGAAAATCCCCACCGACGGCGTCGTTACCGAAGGCAGCTCCGATGTCAATGAGTCAATTGCTACCGGTGAATCGAAGCTCGTGACGAAGAAAGTCGGCGATGCGGTGATCGCGGGCACGATCAACGGCGACGGTGCACTAAAAATCGAGGTGACAAAAATTGGTGATGAGACTTTTTTGGCCGGCGTGATGCGCCTGGTGGCCGAAGCCCAGAGCTCGAAGTCGCGGCTGCAGATGCTTTCGGATAGAGCCGCCTACTACCTAACCATTATTGCGGTTGTCACCGGCGGCGTCACCCTTGCCAGTTGGCTGGCGGTAGCGGAGCCCGCTTTTGCCATTGAGCGGATGGTGGCCGTGCTGGTTATTGCCTGTCCGCACGCGCTGGGGCTGGCCATTCCTTTAGTGGCATCGATTTCAACCACCAAAGCCGCCCAGAACGGTTTTTTGGTCAAGCAGCGGCTGGCCCTTGAGGCGGCGCGTAATATCGACGTTGTGCTGTTCGACAAGACCGGAACACTAACCAAAGGTGAGTTCGGTATCGACAAAATCCTACCCGCGGACGCGACCGATGAAGCGCGGGTGCTCCGGCACGCGGCTTCCGTTAATAGCCAGTCTGAACATCCAATCGCTCAAGCGATCGTCAGAGAGGCCAAAAATCGAAATTTGGATTTGATGGCAATGAGCGGCTTCAGCCGAATTGCCGGCAAGGGCGCTCAAGCACTCATCGACGGTAGCGAGGTCATGGTTGGCAGCTCAACCCTCTTAGCCGAGAGCGGTGCGGTACTAACCGCAACAATGCAAGCAGCTATTCATGAGCTTTCGGTGCAGGGTAAAACCGTTATTTTTGTTATCGCTCAAAAGCGAATGCTCGGCGCCATTGCGCTGGCCGACGTTATTCGTGAGGAATCACGTCAAGCAATAAAATCACTCCGCGAAATGGGGGTCAAAACCGCCATGGTTACTGGTGACGCTGAAGATGTCGCTGCCTGGGTGGCCAGCGAACTGGGCATTGACGAATACTTCGCAAAAGTGCTACCGGACCAAAAATCAGAGAAAGTAAAACTCTTGCAATCAAAGGGGCAAAAAGTTGCCATGGTCGGTGACGGGGTCAATGACGCGCCAGCGCTCACCCAAGCCGACCTTGGGATTGCGATTGGCGCGGGGACGAATGTCGCCATTGAATCGGCCGGTATCATCCTGGTCAGAGACGACCCGCGCGATATTGCTAAAATCATCCGGCTCTCACGGCTTACCTACACCAAAATGATTCAAAATCTGTTTTGGGCCACTGGTTACAACATCGTGGCCATACCGCTAGCAGCTGGGGTTTTAGCCGCTAAGGGAATCCTGCTGCAACCAGCCTTAGCCGCGGTATTTATGTCTCTTTCGACCGTCATGGTGGCCATTAATGCGGTGCTGCTAAAAAAACAAAAAATTTAGCATCATACAAAAAAAGTAAATTAAAGCGGCCCAATTAGCCTGGCCGATTTAATTTATCCGCTGTTGTTTCTTTTTGCCGAGACCGAAAGCGTGTTCATTCCGCGCACTCTTGACGTGGTGCTATTCCTGGTTTATACTGCTAACATGCAATGGACCTACTCTTCACTAGCAAAAATAGCGGCAATGGTCATTCTGCTGACCTTTGCCCTTTTTACCATGCTCGGGCTTAGCATGAACATTCAGATGAGCAGTGGTCAGCACGGTATCATGATGAGCTGCCCGTTCGCGCCTGGCAACTCGCTGTGTCCCATGAGCTTGACTGAACATATTTCCCGGTGGCACTTGCTGGCCAGTCCCATCCTGCCGGCATCGGCCGGGCTACTGATTTTACTGTTTGGATTTTTCTTCGTTGCTGCTCGCGCGGAGCGGGATACATCGCCAGTTACTATTGCGAAGCCATTGGGACGAGCACACCCAATTGGTTTATACCGGCTCAACTGGGCCGAAGCGAGCTACTTGCGCCTGGCCTTTGCCACGGGCGTCATCCATCCCAAAATTTACTAACGATTCATTGTAATCTTATCCCTGTCGGACCGGTTGGTTCGGCGCGTTCGGGATAAGATTTTTTGTTAAGTTTCATTCATTACGTTTAGCTAATTTCTGTATGAGTCACAAATTACACCTTCGCATTGACGGGATGCACTGCCAGAGCTGTGAGGTGCTCATCGAACGCAAGTTCCGGCAGGTAGCGGGCGTCGAGCGGGTGTCCGTCAGTCACGCGGCCAAGCGGGCGATTGTCCGCTACTCGACCCGGCCGGACGTGGCCGCGCTCCAGCAGGCGATCGGCGCTGACGGCTACCGCATTACTGCTGCTGATGGGCAAGCCGTTGACCTGGCGCCGGCAGCACAACGCGGCCGCGGGGCGGAGTACCTCCAGATCGGCGCGATCTTCTTGATCATGGTTGCCCTCTACCTCTTGTTGGGCAAGCTCAACCTCATCCCCCGAGGCTTTGGCATCTCGGAAAACATGAACTACGGCTTGGTGTTTGGCATTGGCCTAGTTGCTTCAATCACGACTTGTATGGCGGTAACCGGCGGTTTGCTGCTCGCCGCTGCCGCCCGTTACGCCGAGCAGCACCCGGGGGTGAGCGCGAGCCGTAAGTTTCGGCCGCTACTCTACTTCAATCTCGGCCGGCTCGGCGGCTACACCTTGTTTGGCGGCTTGGTCGGCGCACTGGGGTCGGTGATCTCCTTCTCGGACCGGTTCAACGGCATGGTCATCATCGTCGCGAGCATCGCCATGATTCTGCTTGGCTTGCAGTTGCTTCACTTCTTTCCGGGGCTGCAGCGTCTCTCGGTCAAACTGCCAAAAGGTTTGAGCCACAAGATCCACGATCTGGCCGAGAGTGATTCAAAAGCGGCGCCGATCACCTTGGGAGCGCTGACGTTCTTCTTGCCCTGTGGCTTTACCCAGGCCCTGCAGCTCTACGTCTTGAGCCAGGGCGGCATTGCCCGCGGCGCGCTCTTAATGTTTTTCTTCGCCCTGGGTACGATGCCGGCCTTGCTCTCCGTGAGTGCGCTCTCGTCGGTCTTGCGCGGCAGTCCCCAGCAGCTGCTGCTTAAAGTCGCCGGTGTGACGGCAATTCTGCTGGGTGTGTTCAACATCCAAAACGGTCTGGTGCTGGCGGGTAACCCGTTTACCGCCCTGCGCCAGTCACCGCCCGCGGCCACGGCCCAAGCCGTTGACCCCAACGTTCAGATTGTTAACGGTACCCAGGTGCTTAAGATGCAGGTCAGCGGCACCGAGTACATTCCCGCACAGTTCACCGTCAAAAAGGGGATGCCGGTCGTCTGGGAAATTGACGGCAGCCGCGCCGCTGGCTGCATGAGTTCGTTCATCGCGCCCAAGCTGGGCATCCGCGAGTTCCTGCCGAAAAACAGCATCAAGCGGATCGCCTTTACTCCGACCCAGACCGGTACCTTTGAGTTCAGCTGCGCCATGGGAATGGGCACGCCCGGCGCGGCGATCATCGTTGTCGACGGCGATCAGCCCGCAGCTGCGCCGCGCCAAAAGCAACCAGCCTGTGATCCGAAAGTCGCCAACTGTCTGACGAGCTAACGCAGCCGCTATGCTCACCACGACTGAACTAATGGTCAGCGGCACCCACTGCACGGCTTGTCAGGCGTTGATTGAAGACGTCTGCGCCGAGCTGCCGGGCGTAAAAAGCTGCGCCGTCAACTACCAAACCGGACAAACGACCATTACCCACGAACCAACGCTCGATGTTCGCAACATCGTTGCCGTCATCGAAGCCCTCGGTCCGTACCGGGTTGTTTTGCCCGCGTCCGCTGCTTGAGCTCACACTAATTAGCTTGTAGCTTCTTAGCTTTTTAGGAATTGGAGAGTCCTTGTACGTTGTACTAAAAAGCTACAAGCTAAGAAGCTAAAAAGCTAATTCCTAACTCCTAATTCCTCGCTACTTTAAAGCTCTAGAATATGAAGCAAACGTTTGCCATTCACGGCATGCACTGCGCGAGCTGCGCGCTCAGTATCGAGCGCCAGCTCAAAAAGGTACCCGGCGTTACTAGCGCGGTGGTTAACTACGCCTCGGAAAAAGCCACCGTTGACGCGAGCGCCGACGTCAGCGCCCAGGCGCTGCAAACTGCCGTTGCCTCGGCCGGTGACTACCGGATCATCCAGTCCGCGCCGGCCGCTAATCACCACGGCATGAGCCACGACGGGCAACCCGGCGCGTCAGTGGCCGGTGAGCACGACCACGCGGCCATGCTCAAGGAGCGCGACATCGCTCGGCTGCGGCGTAAAACCATGCTCGGCGCGATCGCCTCGGTGGCGGTAATACTCCTGACCCTGCCGGACATGGTACCCGCGCTGATGGGCCTCGCTCCGCGCGAGGTGCTCTTCGCCCTTCAGCTCCTGATCGCTACGCCGATCCAGTTTTGGCTCGGCTCGCAGTTCTACCGCGGGACCTTGGCCGGGCTCAAGCATTTCTCGGCCAGCATGGACACGCTGATCGCCGTGGGTACCAGCGCAGCCTACGGCTACTCGGTGCTGGCTACCCTCCTGCCCCAGCTCTTTACCGGCGCGGGCATAGAAGCGAACGTCTACTTTGACGCGTCGGTGGTTATCCTGACCCTGATTGTCCTGGGTAAGTACCTCGAGGCGCGGGCCAAGGGTCAGGCATCGGAGGCGATTAAGAAGCTGGCCGGCCTGGCCGCCAAGACCGCCCGGGTGGTTCGCGACGGTCACGAGCTCGATCTGCCGATTGAGCAGGTGGTGGTCGGCGATACCGTCGTCGTCCGGCCGGGTGAAAAGATCCCGGTTGACGGCGTAATAACCGACGGCAGCTCGGCCATCGATGAGTCAATGATTTCCGGCGAGAGCGTGCCGGTTGATAAGACCACGGGCGACCCGGTCATCGGCGCGACGCTCAACAAGTCCGGGCTGTTCAAGTTCCGGGCGACCAAAGTCGGCGCTGACACGGCCCTCCAGCAGATCATCCGGCTGGTCGAAGAAGCCCAGGGCTCCAAGGCGCCGATTCAAAAGCTTGCCGACCTGATCTCCGGCTACTTCGTGCCGGTCGTCATCGCCATCAGCATCGTTACGTTCGTCGTCTGGCTCCTGGCCGGCCAGCCGTTCGCGTTGGCGTTTTTCACCTTCATCGCGGTCCTGATTGTCGCCTGCCCCTGCGCGCTGGGCCTGGCGACGCCGACCGCCATTATCGTCGGCACCGGCCGCGGCGCCGAGCACGGTATCCTGATTCGCGACGCCGAGAGCCTCGAGCTGACCCAGAAAGCCAACACCGTTATTTTGGATAAAACCGGAACGCTCACCCAGGGCGCGCCGGAAGTAACCGACGTGGTAGCCGACGATCCCGCTGCGTTGCTGCGCAGCGCCGCCGCCGCCGAGCGCGGCAGCGAGCATCCCCTCGGCGTCGCCATTGTTAAGCACGCCCAGGCCGCCGGCGCGGCGCTGCCCGAGCCGCAGCACTTCAAGGCGGTCGCCGGCTTTGGTTTGGAAGCGACGGTGGAAGGCCGGCAGGTGCTGGTCGGTAAGCCCGGCTTTATGGCCGAGCGGGGAATTAACACCGATCGATTTGCCGCTGATGCCCAGCGGCTGGCCGCGGCGGGCAAAACCGTGGTCTACGTTGCCATTGATGGTCAAGCCGCCGGCTTGATTGCCCTGGCCGACACGCTTAAATCCAGCTCGGCTGAAGCGGTTAAGTCGCTGCAGCGTCTGGGCCTGCAGGTGGTGATGATTACCGGCGACAACGTTGCCACGGCCAACGCGATCGCCAGCCAGGTGGGCATCACCGAGGTGCGCGCCGAGGTGCTGCCCGAACATAAAGCCGAAGCAGTCCAGGCCCTGCAACAACAGGGACACAAGGTGATTATGGTCGGCGACGGCATCAATGACGCCCCGGCTCTGGCCCAGGCTGACATCGGCATGGCGCTCGGCAGCGGCACCGACGTAGCAATGGAAGCCGCCGACATTACTTTAGTCGCCGGCGACCTGCGTAAGATTGTCGAAGCCATCCGCTTGAGCCGGGCGACGATGAGCACCATTCGGTGGAACCTGTTTTGGGCCTTCATCTACAACATCCTCGGCATTCCAATCGCCGCCGGCGTACTCTATCCGTTCTGGGGCATCCTGCTTCACCCGATCATCGCTTCCGGCGCGATGGCGTTTAGTTCAGTCTTTGTCGTAACCAACTCACTGCGGCTGAAGCGGGTGCGGATTGGGGCGGTGTAGGGCCGGTTCAGTGAGTAAGTCGAGATAAGTAAAGTAAGTAAATTAAGTAAAGTAAGCGGGGTATGCGAGTAAGCCGGCTTAATTTACTTATCTTGCTTACTTTACTTACCAAGCTAACCTTGACTTTTTCCCAAAAAAACTGCTACCATTGCCGCTAGAAAGGAGACATGATCAACCACTCGCTGGTTGATTTTAATGCAACGCGGTTCATTACAACTCAAGAAGGGAGGCATGCAACCATGCCAATGTCAAAAGGTTTCAGCCGAAGGCTCCTGCCGCAGCTGCCCGAGATTGCCCGGCATTATGGTACGCCATTTTTCGTCTATGATGCCCAGGGGATCCGGGAGACGGTGCACGAGCTGATTGAAACGTTTGCCTCATGCGGTTTCCGTCATCCCGATCAATTCCAGGAGTTTTTCGCCGTTAAGGCACTGTCGAATCCGGTCATTCTCACCCTCCTCCACGACCTCGGCCTGGGCTTTGACTGCAGCTCGCCGGCCGAGCTCAAGTTCGTGCGGCAAATCGGCGCCAAGCCCGACCAGATCCTGTTTACCTCGAACAATACCCAGAGTTTCGAGATGGCCGAGGCCTTAGATCACGGCGGCGCGATCATCAACTTCGATGACATTAAACATCTGCGGTTAGTTAACGGCAAATTGCCGTCACTCGTCTGCTTCCGGTACAATCCAGGCCCCAAGCGAACCACAGGGTACAATGCGATCATCGGCGCACCGGCCAAATGTAAGTATGGTGTCCCCGATGAACAGATCGTCGAGGCCTACCGCCAGGCGATTGAGCGGGGCGCTACCGAGTTTGGCCTGCATACCATGATCGTGTCCAACGAGCGGGACTACCGCTCAATGACTGCAACGGCAGCATTACTCCTCAATGTCGCGACTCGACTTCAGCGGGAACTGGGGATCAAGCTCAAGTTCATCAACCTCGGCGGCGGTATTGGCATTCCCTACCGGCCAAAAGATGAACCGTTTAACCTGCCGTCCTTTGCCACCGAGATCCGTAACCTCTTTGATGAGGCGGCTCATCAGCTGGGGTACCAACCGAAGCTCTACCTCGAATGCGGCCGCCATATCACTGGACCTCACGGCGTTTTCATCGCCCAGGTAGTCAACATCAAAGAAAGCTACGAGACCTTCATTGGCCTCGACGCCAACTGCACCTCGTCAATCATGCGGCCGGTAATGTACTACCCGGACGGTGGCTACCACCACATTTCAATCGCCGCTTCCGAAGGCCGGGAGCAAGTCATTGCTAATGTGGTCGGTTCGGTCTGCGAAGACCGCGAGCGCTTCGCCTGGAACCGGCCGCTGCCCAAAGCGCAGATTGGCGACCTCGTGGTCATGCACGACTGCGGAGCCCACGCGCCGCAGATGGGCGGCCGATACAACAACCGGCCGCTCGAGTGCCAGGAGCTGCTGCTTGACAACGGCACGATCCGACGAATTCGTCGGGCCGAGACGTTCGCTGATCTTACTGCCACGCTCCACTGCGACCCTGATCGAATAGAACTCAACCCCAGGAGGGAAATACCATGTCCAACACCAACACCTTAGTTAGCAGGGGCTTCCAAGTACCGCTCACCGAAGTAGAGCCCGCGCCTCGCGTCATCACGCCGCCCGACCCCAGTCTCGACGGATTCTGGCGCTGCCGGGTGGCGGACCGCTGCGGCGGCGCAGGGTTTGACGAGCCGGGCAGCGGCTACAGCTTTTCAGCCGTGCTCGCTGAAGAGCGCGAGCTGGAACAGCTCAACCAGCCCGGTGATCCGTCGTCGGCGCTGCTCAAGCTCTCGATCGCCGACCCGACGGATAAGATGAGCTATGAGGCATTTGCCACCGGCATTAAGCTCTTCCATGAGTGCCCCGATGCCAGCCGCTACACCGACCTCGCCGGTGTCCGGGCGGGCAACGGCACTGACCTCGGTGACACGCACGAGGAAATCGTCAAGTACCTCATCGGACGGTTCCCCCAACTGGCCGACCAGCTGACCGTTGACTGGGTCCAGTACTCGCCCGGCGCGATCAAGCGGGCCCTGGCCGAGTACATTCCAGCGGCGTTTTTCATCAACGAGGGCTCGCCAACGAGCCGTCGCCAAACGCAACTGCTGTATCCCAAGCCCGGCTACGGCGTGATCAAAGACGCGATCAACAGGCGCGGCGCTATCGTAACTGAGATCCCGCTCGAGAATCATAACGATCGATGGCAGATGCCGTTCCCTTGGGACTTTCAGCTGGCGGACTACTCTCCCGTGCTGTACCTGAATGTCCCGCATAACCCGACCGGCATGACGTACGATGTGAACCGCTGGATGGCGACACTCTGTTGGGCGCGCGATGTCGGCGCCATCGTGGTGGTTGACGAAGCCTACATTGACCTCTGCTACCGCCACGATGCCTGCAGCGTTCTGACTATTCCCGGCTGGGAGGCGAACTGCATCGTCTTGCAGTCGGTCAGCAAGGGCTGGGACGCGACGGGTCTGCGCTTCGGCTGGATTGTCGCTCACCCGACGGCGATCAAGGTCCTGCGTAAAGTGATGGATCTCAAAGACTCGGGGATGTTTGCCCCGTCCATCGCCGCCGGCCTGGAGTGCCTGCGCAACCCCGTCTGGACGACGAGGGCCAAGCAGCGCTACGAGCAGCTCCACCGGCTGCTCAACGCCGGCCTGCGCGAAGCCGGGTTTAACGCGCCGATGCCCGAAGCTGGCCTGTGCCAGTTCACCCCGGCGCCCGTCGCGGTTGATGGCCACCGCTTCGGCAGCATCATCGAGTGCGCGAAGTGGTTTCGCCAGACGCTGCGGGTTTCGCTCATGGACTACGAGCTCGGCCGCCATTGGTACCTGCGCTGGGCCGTCACGATCAAGCCCGTACCCGAGTGCGACCTGCCGACCCGCGAATCGGTGATCGCTGAAGTCTGCCGCCGGCTCGGTGAGCACCGGCTTAGCTTCTAGCCCGCTATTCGTCGCCATTTCTTGTTCCCTGTAAAAAAAGCTCCGTCACGCTGCTATTGCGTGACGGTTTTTTCTTGCTTGCATTGGAGTAGGAACGGTAGTAAGCTAATAGCAGTTGGATCTTTGACAATAAATCTAAACGAAAGAAGGTAAAGGACAATGTTAACACTTCCATACCTGCAGGAAGTTGTGCTCGTTGAGCCAGGACAGAGGCTTGAAAACCGGTTTCACTACTACGTTACGGGGGTCACTGATTCTTACGAGGAATCAGGCCCTGGATCTTTTTCACTCGTATACCCTGGTTTATTGGATGGCGCACGAGATCTACTGCCCTCGCATGCAACAGATGATCTGCGCTGGTTCCGGACATTGTCCCAGACGCTAGCCGGTGAAGAGATGACCCCAAAAACAACCGGGCAGCCAGCTAATCTGACCGAAGCAACCCCTTACCCGACCGGTACCATGGCTGACGAAACCGCCTTTACTAGGTTACGATTCGAAATTACCGATTCTGCTCGGCCAGCATTCTTTGCGTTCAGCTTCCAAACCTTGGCTGGTATTAAAGGAATAAAAACGAGGCAGCCAATCTTCTCAATCACCGACTTTCGTTGGCGTGAATTTGAGATACGAAAGCGCATCGAGCGGGCGTCGGCCGATCAACGTTCGGTACTCCGCCGCCAGTATCGACAGGGTATGAATCGCGACCTTAACGGCAACCAAGGTTCTGTAGTTGACTGCTGCATCTTAGCAGTTGTTACTGACCCGTTTTTTCCGGCTATCGTGAAACCCCTACCCGAATCGTCACGTTTCTTTTGTCCGATGGCGAGCAACCTTGAAAGTATACCGTGGCCATTTTACCGACCTGATGATGCTGAATTACCCCATGCCTCGGTTTACGTCTATGAAGTGTACAATAAGAGTACTGGAATCTCGGAGAGCCCGAAGTACCTTAACGTTGTGATTGCTACCTATGCCCTTCCCGACCTTATTTTGGAAAAGCGTCGAGCACAGATGGAGACACTTTCACCCCTGGTTTCCGGCGAATAAACATTGTCGGCCTCTCGATGGTTCTCGCTCTCTGCTCTTTCACGCAACAAAAATACCGTCACGCCCACCCGTGACGGTTTTTTCTTGCTTGCATTGGAGTAGGAACGGTAGTAAGCTAATAGCAGTTGGACCTTGACAATAAACCTAAACGAAAGAAGGTATGGGGAAATGATTCAGCTTCAGCACCTGCAGGAAATCGTCTTGGTGAATGTTGGACGCAGTACGGACACATCAAACTATTTGGAGTACTATGTTTCTGGTATCACCAGCCACGGTCCAAGACAAGCGAATGGGGAACGGGGATGCAGCTTCTCGCTCCTTTATCCTGGGTCCATTTGGGACTGGCAGAACCTCTTGCCCGCGGCTTACTTCTCTGATGACTACCGGTGGCTCGTTACCGTTAGCAATGAAATCATTTGCACGATGGTTGCGCGTTATTGGCCGATACCTGAACAGTTTGCTACAGCAGACCATGTTTCCGTTTATCCAAAAGATTTTAGGGTTCCGGAAGGCACTATCAGAAGCTTTAGTGAAATTACCTTCCAGATAGAGGACTGTACTCGACCAGCTTTTTTTGCCGGCCGCTTTCGAACCCCGATGGGAATTTGGGGCAGGAAAACCAAACAGCGGATCATTACACTCCAGGAGCCACGCCTGCGACCAGATGTGATTCGTTCATGGATTGAGATAATGGATCTCTCGGTAAAGCTGGATGCTCGTGCTGCTTTTGAAGACGCGTCGAATCGTTGCCCCCAGTGTCCTTGGCTCGGCAAACAAATCGGCCGGTACACGCTCGCGGTTATCCCTAACCCACTCTTTGAATGCGTGGTGCAGCCGCTGCTCGTACCGCCAGAGTTCCTGCCGGTACAAGGTCAAGAATTCCGGAGCATACCGTGGCCCGATTTCGAGCCCGACATAAATCTACCCGAAGCGCTGGTTTACGTTTACGAGGTCGATTACTGGCAGCCGAGAGAAAAGAATCTCCAGCCACCGCCCCTACACGTTACGCTAACGATCAATACCACGGAAGAGATGCTTTTCGAAAGCAGCGGGAGAAGTGCGGATCATTCGTACAAAGTGCTCATTGGAGACTAAGCTCTTTAGTTAACAGCCACGGTAGAACCTCTCGATCCATGTGCTTACTTAGCAGAACACCGTCACGCTCAATGCTGTGACGGCTTTTTTTAGGCAGTGAAGTAAGTAGGAATTAGGAGTTAGGAATTAGCTTGTAGTTTCTTGGGCGCTGCTTAGTACTACAACCTACCACCTACAACCTAATTCTTCCCTCTCGCCTTGCCCCGCCTAGCGATTGTACCGCAGCGCCGTAACCGGGTCCATCTTGGCTGCGGCCCGGGCCGGAAAGACGCCGAACGTCAGGCCAATGGCAGTCGCCACACCGGAAGCCAAGAGCAGCGACGAGGGCATCACAACGAACCGCCAGGCGAAGTTTTGGCTGGTGGCGATCACGGCGACCAGCCAGGCGAGCGCGATGCCGAATACGATACCCAGCACCGCGCCCAGCAGGGTAATCAAGATCGCTTCCCAGAGGAACTGGGTGAGGATCGCGCTGCTCTTGGCACCGATCGCCTTGCGCAGCCCGATCTCGTAGGTGCGTTCGAGCACCGAGACGTACATGATATTCATGATGCCGACGCCACCGACCACTAGCGAGATGCCGGCGACCGCAATCAGCAAGAGGGTGATTGCCCAGAAGACTGAACCTAAGATTTCGAGCGCCTCGGCCATCGGCGTGGCGTGGAAATCGTCCTTGTCCGGATCAGTGATCTCGTGGCGCTGGCGCAGGACCTGGGTGATCTCGTCGGCGGTTTGGTCGGCGATTGAGTTGTCGTAGACCTGGGCGATGATCATGGTGACGTGGTCAATACCCATCACCTTCTTTTGGAGGGTTTGGATCGGCACGTAGATCATGTCGTCCATGTCAAAGCCGAAGGTGGCGCCGCGGCTCTCGAGGAGGCCGATGACCCGGAACTTCTGGTGGCCGATTTTAAGCAACTGGTCGAGAAAGTCGCTCTCGCCGAAGATTTTTTCTCTCACCTTGGGGCCGATGACCGCCACGTTCGCGAGGCTCGCGTCTTCATCAGCGGTGAAGAAACGGCCCTCGGCGACCTTGGTTTTGTCAATCTCAATGAAGCTGGGGGAAACGCCCATCAGATACACCTGCTTGTTTTGCCCGCCGTAGGAAACGAGCTGCTGGCCCATCACGCCGGCGTACGAATTTTTGACGTTGGAGAGCTTACGCAGCGCCGCTTCGTCGTCGAGGGTCAGCGTGGTAATCTCGATGCCGGTGGCGATACCCATGGCGTTCTCGCTCGATGTCTTGCTGGCCGTCGGTACCTTAATCTCGATATCGATGACGTCAGTGCCGAACGTTTCAACCTGGGCGAGCACCAGGCCTTCGATGCCCTGGCCGGCCGACATGACGGCGATGACCGCGCCAATGCCAATCACCACCCCGATCACCGTCAGTGTGGTTCGGGCTTTGTTGCGTCGCAGGGCGGCGAGGGCGATGTGGAGGGAGGTGAGCATGTATGAAGAAGGAATTAGGAGTTAGGAATTAGCTTTTTAGCTTCTTAGCTTGTAGCTTTTTAGCTTGTAGCTTTTTAGTACAACGTACAAGGACTCTCCAATTCCTAAAAAGCTAAGAAGCTACAAGCTATTCATATCTTAGTGCCTTAATCGGGTCAAGCTTTGCCGCTTTCCAGGCCGGGTAGAGGCCAAAGACGAGGCCGACCCCGACCGAGCAGCCAACCGCAAGCGTGATCGAACCGGTGGAAATGACCAGCGCCCATTGGTACCCGAGGTAGTTGGCCACCACCGCCACGATTGCCGCCACCAGCGCGCCGATCGTGAGTCCGATGACGCCGCCGGCCAGCGAGATGACGATCGTCTCAACCAGAAAGCGGCCCAGGATGCTGCGGTTGGTGGCGCCGACGGCTTTGTGCAGCCCCACTTCCCGGATGCGCTCATTGACCGCCACCAGCATAATGTTCATGATGCCGATACCGCCGACCAAGAGCGCGACCGCGGCGATCGCCACCAGGAAAAACTTTAAGGCGTTGGTAACCTGGGTGAGGACCTCCATCGCCTGCTGGGTGTTGCGGACCGAGAAGTCATCTTCGCTCGGATCGGTGATGTCGTGGCTGCCACGCAGCGTTGCCTTGATGTCGCCGACGCTCTCTTCGAGGTTATTGACGTCGTCTACCTTGGCGCGGATAAAGTTGAGGTGGTTAATGCCGAGTAGGATTTTTTGAGCGGTCAAGAGCGGGATGAATACCTGCTCGTCCTGGTTGACGAAAAACGACGTCCCGCGTTCCTCCATCACACCGATAACCTTGAAGAGTTCCCGTTTGATCTTGACGTCGGCGCCGATCGGATTTTCACCCTCGAACAACTCTTCGGCCACCTGGCTGCCGAGCACCACCACCCGGCTGATGCCCCGCTCGTCGGCCTCGTCGAAGAACCGTCCCGTCGCCACCTCGGTATCCTCAACCGTGGTGTAGCTGGCGGTGGTGCCGGTGAAGCTGGTGGTCAGATCGCGGTTCTTCCACTGAATCGTGGCCGAGCCGCGAACGTAGGCGGCGACGGCAACGAGGTGGGGTGCGTTGCGCCGTTCATTCAACGCCTGTGCGTCGTCGTAGGTCAGGGTGGTAACGGTGATGCCCATCGCCGAGGCCGGCGGCCCGTTCTCGTCAGACGCTCCCGGCAGGATACCGACGAGGTTGGTGCCGGTGCTTGAAATTTGGTTGAGAATCAGACTCTGGGCGCCGGCGCCGACCGCCATAATGATGATCACCGCCGCGATGCCGATGATCATACCGAGCATCGTTAAAACCGACCGCAGCTTGTGCGCCCGGAGGGTTTTAATACTGGTGGCGATGGTTTCAATCAGCCGCATATCTCATATTTCTACAGACTACTGACTACAGACTACTGACTATTTTCTTAGCTCGCCGTCGCTGGCCAGCCGCTGCGTCGTTACTCCAAAGTCACCGATAATTTGGCCGTCTTTAATTTTAATAATCCGCCTCGCGTGCTCGGCGGTGTACTGTTCGTGAGTAACCAGGATGACCGTCCGGCCTTTCTGGTTAAGCTTTTGGATGATCTCCATCACCTGCTGGCCGGACTTCGAGTCGAGGTTGCCGGTCGGCTCGTCGGCGAAGATCACCGACGGGTTGTTTATCAGCGCCCGGGCGATCGCCACCCGCTGCTGCTCGCCGCCGGAGATCTGGTTCGAGAAGTGGTTGGCCCGGTGGGCCAGGCCGACGGCCGCGATTGCTTCCCGGGCGCGGGTTTCGCGCGCCTGCGGCCTCACGCTGGCGTAGGTGAGCGGCAGCTTGACGTTGTCGAGGACCGTCGTCTTGGGCAAGAGGTTGTAGCTCTGGAAGACGAAGCCGATCTCGCGGTTACGCAAGGCCGCCAGCTTGTCGTCGCTGAACGCCGACGCGTCTTCACCCTTGAAGTGGTAAGTTCCGCCGCTGGCCCGGTCGAGGAAGCCCATGATGTGCATCAGCGTTGACTTGCCCGAACCGCTGGGGCCCATGATTGAGACGAACTCACCTGCCTCAATCGTGAAGCTGACTCCTTTGAGTACTTCGGTTACCACTTCGTCGGTGACGTAGTCCTTCTTGAGGTCTTGGACAGTGATGAGCGGTGGAGTTGCCATAGGGGAAAGGAATGCTATGAAGTCAAAAGCAGAAATTATGTCAAGGGGAGCAGGCATATCGCAAATGTCAAATGGCAAATCGCACAGTACGATTCGCGATTTGCAATAAGCGATTTGCTATCAGCCACGTATCTCGACCTACTCTCTTACCCACTTATCCGGGCTGCCTTCTTAATTCTTTCTATTGGTTCCTGACAAACGTCACGATCTCGTCACCCGCCTGGAGGCCGGTCAGGATTTCGACGAGACCCTCGTCGCCTCGCAGCCCGACCGTCACGACTTTGTCTACGGTTCGGCCGTTTTCCAGCACGGTCACCACCTTGTCGCCGTTCTTTTCCTTGATCGCCCGCGAGGGAATCACCAGCACGTTCTCTTTCCGCTCGGTTTCAATCGTAACGTCGGCGGTCATACCGGGCTTGATTTGCTCGACCAGCCCCGACACGCCGGCGGGTTGCTGGGCGGCGAAGCTCACCGTCACGCGATAGTAGATGACGTCTTGAATTTCGGTCTGAGCCGGGTTGATGGTGGTAACGGTGCCTTCGAACAGATCTTCATCGGTGAAGGCGTCGAGGACAATCTCACTGCGGTCGCCGACCGTTACCTTGGCGATATCAGACTCCGGAATATCAACCTCGATTTCGTAGTTTTCCGTCGCCAGCATCTTGACCTCCGGCTCGCTCGCCGACGTCTGTTCGCCGGCGCTGACGTTTACTTCGGTCACCACGCCGTCGATCGGCGCGCGCAGGATTGTTTCTTTGTAGCGGTCTTGGGCTAGCCGCAGATCCGCCTCGGCGCGCCGCAGCCGCGCCTGGTAGAGGGAGACGTCATCGGGCCGGGCCGCCGCCTTCTTGAGCGTAAGGTCTGCTTCGGCTATAGCCAGGTTACGCTCGGCCGCGCTGACGGCGTTTTGTCCAGCTTCAACTTTTGTGTCATAGCTGATCCGGGCGTCGGCGAGGTCTTGCTTGTCAGCGTTGATGGTGTTGGCGCTGGAATCGGTGGTGGTACGTTCGGTGTTGATGGTCGTTTTTAAGGTATCGAGCTCGGATTGGGTGAGGGTGGGATTAAGCACGACGTAACCAAAGAGGATGGTAAGGTTCTCGAGCGTCGCCTCGACGCTCCCGAGCGCGTCGATCGTCACGGTTGTCGTCGTGTCGAGGTCGGCATCGCTGCCGCTTAATTTGGCGTCGCCGTAAGCGTCCTGGGCCGCTGTTACCTTCGCGCTGCCGCTCGTGTAGCCGTTGTGGACCTTCTGCTCGAGGCTGACGTTGGCGGTGGCGAAGTTATCGTCGTCGCCCTCATAGAAGAGCGTATCGTAGACCTTCTGGAGCGAGATGCTCGCCTTAGTCAGCGCCGAGTTGATGCTATTGAGCAGATCATTCCGGCTGTTCTCAATCGCCTGGCGGTAGGTTTTTTCGGTACGGGCAAGATCCGCTTGAGCGGTTGTTACGTCGGTTCGAGCTTTGGCGACCGACGCTTCGCTCAGCGCGATTTCTTCGGCCGTGGCGCCGGCGGTCATCTTGTTGAGGTTGGCGCGAGCTTCCTCAAGGTCGGCGCGCGCTTTGGTGATGGCGATCTCGAGATCGGTCGCCTTGAGCTGGGCGAGGATCTCGCCGCTGGTTACGCGGCTGCCGGTTTTGGCGCGAACGACGCTGACCGTGCCGGCATTCTTGAAGTTGAGCTCAATCTCCGACGCCGACTTGACCTGGCCGGTGGCCGACACCGTCTGGACGATGCCGCCAACTTTCGCGGTTTCGGTGACGTACTCGGGTTGTTTGGGCATGCTGGCATTCCGCCAGAGCAAGCCGCCGCCAACCGCGACGACCACCACGATTGCCCAAAAGATTTTTGAGGTAAGTAATTTTTTCATAAGCGCAACGATAATTTGCTCATACGCGATGTGAATGATACGAATACATTACGAATGAACGGCACATGCTTTGTTTTTGGAGTAGAGTATTATTTATAACATACTTTTATAAATTTGTACAGCGATCGTAAAAAACGTAATTACGCGATGAGCGATAAGCGATTTGCGATCAGCTATGAGCGATATGCCATACGCCATTTGTCCGCAACGCCCCGGTAGTGTATAATGAATATTGAAACTTACTCTTAACACCCTACACTATGGTTCGAAAGCTTTTCTTAGGTTCAATGGCTGCCCTGCTGGCGCTCTCGGCCGCCGTCCCGATCAGTTTTGCCGCCGAGACGCCGCACATCGGTTCAGTAGTCAAGCTGGCGGATGGCGGCACGCTCTACTACGTCGCGTCAGACGGCAAGCGCTACGTCTACCCCAACGAGCAGATTTACAAGAGCTGGTTTACGGACTTCGCCGACGTAACCACGATCACGGCCGAAGAAATGGCGGCGATCCCGCTGGTCGGCAGCATCCGCTACCGGCCGGGGGTGGTGCTGATTAAGGTTCAGACCGACCCGCGCGTCTACGCCGTCAGCAAAAACGGCAAGCTGCGCTGGGTAAAAACCGAGGCGCTGGCACGCCGGCTCTACGGTGAAAACTGGAGCAAGCTGGTTGACGACCTGGGTGCGTCGTTTTTTAGTAACTACACGACCGGCGACGACATTGACGACGAGAGCGACTACGACGCCGATGAGGAGGTGAACGCCGCGCCGTCCGTTGAAAAGAATCGCGGTCTCAAGCTCGGCCACGCCAAGCGCGCTACTACGGCCCGCTGCCGGGCGGTTAAAGCCAAACGGGCGGTCGCGGCAAAGCGCGGCGAGCGCGCCACCCCCGCCACGCCGGCGATCTCGGCTCGCGCCTGCAAGCTGAACCGATCCGCTGATGAGGTGGAGGAGGGTTCCGACGAGAGCGAGACGACCGACTCGACCGCGCCGGTGATCAGCGCGATTACCTCGAGTACCGCGAGCACGACCGCGACGATCAGCTGGACGACCAATGAAGCCAGCACCAGCAAGGTGAAGTACGCGACCGAACCGCTGGCAGCCGCCGATTCCATTGAGTCGGTCAGCGATCCCGATCTCGTCACCAGTCACAGCCTGACCTTGACTGACCTGACCGCCAGCACCACCTACTACTTCAGCGTCTGGTCGCAGGACGGCAGCGGCAACGCCACAACCGGCAGCGAGCAAACGTTTAGCACGCCGGCGCAGTAGGCTAGACGCTCAACTAAAAAAACATCCTTCGCGCGAGCGGAGGATGTTTTTATTTTTGATTGTGAAACCCTTGACATAGAGATTGGTGTATGATAGTTTAAAACATTGGCTTTGCCAATGCTGCACCTTACAAACTTAGGAGGACGGCCTAGATGCTCCAGGTAACCTTAGTCCCACCCCCCGAAAAGTCCTTATCCGGCAACCAGTCCCTACGTTGTCATGGATGTATGAAGCTGCACGCCGATATTCATGTACGTGTCCCTGTTCTCGACCAGGTGGAAATCTTCAAACACTACGGTATCATTCTCGGTATGTTGGAGGCGATTAAGGGGCTACCCTGTGAAGGATCTGGTGACATTGCTGTAAGCGAGGGGTACGCTCAAGCATCTGGTTCACTTACGCTTTGTTCCTTTGAGGGATGCGGTCCCCATGCTATGTTTACCTACTATTGGAATGAAGTTGAAGCGAGTATGGACGCGTTGAGCGAGCAGCGCGAGGGAGAGATCTCAATCAAGATTGAGTTCTCGAAAACTACCGAAATTCTGAAACCGAAACCCGATCCGTTGCATAACTGAAACTTCAGATTACGTAGATGAAAGGAGGTGAGAACAAGATGAAAACGCTCTACCAGTGCGAGGTATGTGGTTACATGTCAACTGACAAAGCGTCGATCGTCGCCTGCGAAGCCAAAGGCAATCACGCCAGATATGCGGTCGACAACCCGGTTCAATTCCAGTCAGTCAATCTGGCTGACGCCTGGATTCCGGGTACTATCTGCCAGATCGAGTTTACCGAACGAACCCACGCAGCCCAGTACACGATTCACGTTCCCAGCGTTATTGCACGCAAATGTTTGTGGATGCCCGAGGATTGCGCTTTGATCGATGCAATCAACGAAGATAATGTTCGTTGCAAAGACCCCAACCCCAACCCGAACCCGTGACGGTTTGATCGTTGTTCATTGTCCTGTGAAGAATCATAGCCCAATCAGGAAACAATCTGGTTGGGTCTTTTTTTGACCAACTAGGCTGATGCGATACAGGTTGCGGTTCGCGCTCTGTAATATTTCCAGGCCCCATTCGTCGTCTTATGTACGGATTATGAATCAAAAGTTTGGAATCAGATATGCCCGCAAAAAGCAAAAATCAGCAGATGGCCGCGGGCGCGGCGCTGTCCGCTAAGCGCGGCGAACGGTCGGCCAGAACCCTTCGCGGCGCTTCCAGAGCAATGTATGAAAACATGACCGAAGCCGAGCTGGAAGAGCTAGCCAGAACGAAACGCAAGGGTAAACCGCTCCGAGTGCGTGCTTCGAAGTAACAATGTATTTGAGTCCGATGAGGGCTTCATAATTCATAATGAAACGTGTGTATGAACTCATATACTTCCATCCGGACGAAGACATTATCCCGGGGCAGCGAGATTCTCTGGTACATCGTTGACGCGATTGAGGCGCTGCTCCTGCTGCGGTTCGCGCTGCGGCTGTTCGTCGCTAATCCGGCGGCGTGGTTTACCCGGTGGGTTAACGTGGCAACCGATCCGCTCGTGGCGCCGTTCGTGAGTGTGTTTCGGATTACCCGAGTGGAGGGCAACGTGTTCGAGTGGACCACCCTGCTCGCCATGGTCGTGTACTGGCTGCTCGGAGCGGCTATCATCCGGTTGCTGCTGATCGGTCGGGACATTCGGGATCAAGCGGCCATAGAGCTCAACCAAGAGCATAAGTAACCCGCAGCACCCAGCGCGGCAGTGCCACCGGCGCGGACGGTTAGCGGACCGTACCGAGCAGCGGCACCCCGACGCGCTTCCGGCTGGTTTCTCCCGCGAACAGCTCGGCTTTTCTGGTTGCTTCTAAACCCCGACTGGTTTGGTGCGCGTTGCCCATCGCGGCCAGACTCGAACCCAAAAACACGGTGTGCTTGCCGTACTTGGCGGAGAGCGCGTCGAGGCTCTTGTACACCATCACCATCGCGTCGGTCCGGACGGCCGCGCCGAACAGGTCGAGCTGGCCCGTCGGCGCGCTGCTCAACTTGGACAGCACGACGCCGGTCGCCCGGTAGAGCAGATTCGGCCGCCAGAGCTGCTCAAAGCGGGGACGAATGAGGTTCAAGAGCTCGGTGGGCGAGACCGTCGGAGCGCCCAAGCGCAGCTCAAATCCCCGAAAATCAAACTGCTGTGTTTTTAGAAAAAAGTAGAGGTGCCGGGCGGTGAGGCCATGGCGCCGGATTTTGATGCAGGCGTTCTCGACGTTCTTGGAGAGCTGGGCGAACACGAACTCCCGATCCATGGACGGCGGGGTGAAGGTTTTGGTCTTGGCGATTGACTGGTACTCGTGTTTCGATTCGGTGTCGAGCGGGTAAACGGAAATGCCGCGCAGCTCCTGCCAGATTTCGTGGAACGGTTTGGTCAGTTCCAGCTTGACCCAGGCCTCGGGCCGGCTGGCAAAGTCGTAGGCCGAGTTGATGCCGCAGCTCTTGAGCAACGCGGCGGTGTTCGGCCCAATGCCCCAGACCGAGCCCGCGTCGAGCTGGCGCAGAAACAGGTGAGCGTCGCGGGCCGGAATCACGGTCAAGCCGGCCGGCTTTTTCCACTTCGAGGCCATCTTGGCCAGCACCTTGGTCGGCCCCACGCCCAGCGAGAAGGTCATGCCAAGTTCCGTTTCCAGGTCGCGCTTGATGGTTTGGGCGATCTGCCGGTAGGTCATCTTAAGGGGCCGGCGCAGCCCGGTCAGGTCAGCAAAGCACTCGTCAATGCTGTACTCCTCAACCGCGCCGGTGTAGCGCCGGACGATGCCAAACATCCGTTTGGAGACCAGGCTATAGGTTTCGTAGTCCGAGGGCAGGATGACCGCGTCCGGACAGACCTTTCTAATTTGGTAGAGCGGCATGCCGCGCGTTACCCCGCGCTGTTTGGCCTCGTAGGACATTGACGATGCGATGCCGCGTTCCTGGCCGGTGACCACCGGTTTGCCTTTGAGTTTTGGATTGAGGGCAATTTCGCATGACGCAAAAAAACAGTCGCCGTCGAGGTGCAGTATTGCCTTAGGAAAGGAGTGAATCGAGAGTGGTTCCATAGAGGAAGAAGTAAGTCAAGATAAGTCAAGATAAGTGAAGTAAGTAAATTAAGTGAAGTAAGTAAATTAAGTGAAGTAAGTAAATTAAGTGAAGTAAGTAAATTAAGTGAAGTAAGTAAATTAAGTGAAGTAAGTAAATTAAGTGAAGTAAGCGAGTACGTTTGCTTGCTCGCTTAGTATTTGCGAATCACCGCTTTAACCACGGCCGCGATGGTTAGCGCTTCGTGCGGGTAGATCGGCGGATATTTCTTATTAGCCGCTTCAAGGTAGACTTTATTGCCTTGCTTGCGGTAAAACTTCAGGGTCCATTCGTTGTCCACCTCGGCGACCACGATGTCGCCGGGCTTGACCGTGTTGGTTCGTTCAACCAGCACCATGTCGCCGGGCTGGATGCCGGCGTCGATCATCGAGTCGCCGCTGACCTTGAGCATGAACGTCGCCTCGCGGTTTTTGATCAGGTAGTCGTCGAGGGTAATGGCATCAGCCAGTTCCTCTTCGGCCGGGGAGGGAAAGCCGGCCTGGACTTCGCCGAGCAGGTGGACGCTGCCAAAGAACCGGCGGGGGAGCAGCTTGCCTTGCTCATCTTTTTTAATAAAGCCATCCTCAATGAGTCGTCCAACCAGCTTGTGCACCGCGTTTTTCGAGCGGTAGCCAAACAGCGTCATCATCTCACGGTAC
>Ga0155437_108_pt1 | contig 32790 bp, 33 predicted proteins | sample RifCSPhighO2_02_FD_111885 | JGI IMG/M metagenome (GOLD analysis project Ga0155437, IMG submission 111885) | Candidatus Buchananbacteria bacterium RIFCSPHIGHO2_02_FULL_56_16 | reverse complement strand
GGCATCGGTGGCGATGATACGCGTCTTAATCGCCGAGAGCTTTAAGGCCTTGATAATGCTTTGGCCAACCCCTGCGCCGGCGCCGGTAACCAGCACGGTCACCGGGTCGGCGACGTCAAACGCCGAGTTGCCCAGCTCGCTCAAATCGTGGTGCATGTCGCTGCCGAAAGAAAAGTTTTTAATATTACCCTTGGCAATTTCGCTCACTACCAGCTTCCGGACGCTGGCCGGGCAGTTTTTTTGGTTGTACTCCAGCTTGATGCCGTTTTTGACGCACCGCTCGTAGACCTCCCGGACGTAGGCTTCAGGCACGTCAGCTTTGTAGAAGCGCTTCACCATGCTGAACGGATGGCCCAGGACGTCAATTTTTTTGTTTTCCGCCAGCAGTTTGGTCAAAATAAACTCCTGCTCAATCAGTGCTTCCAGGCCAAGTGACTTGATACCGGGGAAGTGGTGAACCGTTCCGGTAACGACCTCGGCTTGCTTGAGAATTTCATCGGTGGTGTTGAGCTCACCGCGCTCATCAACAATTTTGACTTCGCAGCCAATTTTAATGGAAAAATCAGGGTAGTTCTTCCGGAGCTCTTGGATGTCTTCGACGTAGCGGCCGAACCAATCGGTATTTTTATCCACGTGGTCGGTAATGGTCAAATCAAGGCGGTGGTGGAACTGGTTGTACTCAAAAATTTCTTTCGGCGAGAAGCTGCCGTCGCTGTAGGTAGAGTGGAACTGGTTGTCTTCAAACCGAATTGTTCGCATGGCTAGTGATTGGTCAAAAATTGTTCGATTGCCCGGACGATGTTGCCGGAAACGTCGCCGCCCTGATAGACCGGCCGGCTTTGCTTCAGTCGTCGGCAAAAGGCGGCTGACCGCGCTCGATCAATACCCACCTTGATTTGGCGCGGGTCGTAGTTCACCGGGATGACGTTTTTGCCGGCTTCCCGCCTACCCTGGCGGTTGCCGACCAGGACAAACGGCGTTTTGAGAAAGCCGGCTTCCATTAAACCGGAACTGCTGTTACCGATAAGCGCATCGCAGTGGTACTGCAAGCTTAAGAAAATTTTGTGGTTCAAATTTTGAAAAAGGTGAAAGCCGGCTTTACCTTTAAGTTTCTCAATCGCCGTAATAAAGATACGCGAGCCGGTGTCGGCGTTGGGGTAGGTAATAATTTTTTCGCCGGCCTGCCGGCTAAGGGCGGTGAGCACCGAGCCGATCTGCCGGGTAAGCGGCACGGTATCAAACGGCGTCGGGTGCTGCGCCACCAGCAGCCACGACTGACCGGCCTCAAGCTTAAGCTGCTTCGCTAACGCGCTTCGGCTCATGAGCGCTTTGGGCGTGAGTCCGTCGAGTCCGGCCGAACCGACGACTCGGACCTGACGTACATCGGCGCCGAGCCTGATGACGTTTTGTTTGCTCTGCTCGGTCTGCACCAGGTGGAGCTTGGAAAAAACCGTAATGGCGTTGCGCAGGTAGTGGTCAACCGTCGGGCCGGAAACGTCGCCGCCGGAAACGTGAATCACCGGAATGTTGCGATGGATACCGACGGTAGCCGCGGCAAACGGCTCATCGCGGTCGCCGATCACTAAGATGGCGTCAATTCTGTTACTATTGACGTACCGGTTAATGCCGGCGATTTCTTTGGCCAGCGCGCTGCCCATGTCGTCTTGTTTGCTAATGGGCACGACGCAATCAACGTGAGTATCTTTCCGAATCTCGTTCAGCGTGTAGCCGTACTGCTTGAGCGTGTGCATGCCGGTCGCGAGCAGCTTGACGGTGAGCCGCTTACTCTTTTTCAGCTTCAAAATCGTGGACTTGAACAAGCCGTATTCAGCCCGCGTGCCGGTAACCATGAGGAGAGTTTTTCGTTTCATTTGACGTCGGATAAAGAAATGAGGTTGTCTTTAGGAAGGTCGCGCTTGGCAATTCTCCCGATGAGCGCGTCGAAGTACCTGGGCGCTAAACCAGTGCCGGGCCGCTTGATCGCCAGGTTCTTTCTGGTGAATTTTTCACCCTTAGCGATGTCGCGAGCGGCAACAACACTTTTTCGGATGAGCGGCAGGTACGGCAGCTCGCTGCGGCTCGGACGCTTAATGGGTTTACCTAGGATAGCCGGGACGAATTTGACGGCCTTAACGAGCTGCTGTAGCTCGGCCGGTGTCGCTGATGCTTTGTGGTCGGGACCTGCTAAACCGCGGTTTAACGTGAAATGTTTTTCAATCATACAGGCACCCAATGTTGCGGCCATCAGCGGCACCCTGATTCCCATGGTGTGGTCCGAGTAACCCACGAGGGTTTTTATTTTTTTGATCATTTCGGGTATTACCGCCAGGTTAGCCTCGCGTGGATCGGCCGGATAATCGGTGGTGCACTGCAGAACAATGATCTTGTCGTTTCCCGCCCCTTTCATGGTTTTAATCGCTGCTTGAATCTCAACCATGGTTGCCATACCGGTACCGAGGATAATAGGTTTCTTGAGCCGTGCAACGTACCGCAGCAGCGGGAGGTTCGTGAGGTCGCCCGAACCAATTTTGAACATTGGTACGCCGAGCCGCTCTAGCAAATCAACCGACACAAAGCCGCCCTGGGCCGCCGAAAAGAAAGCAACCTTGCGCTTTCTGCTGTGACTGATGAGACGCGGGTAAAAGCGTTCATTGAGCTCGAGCTTTCGTATCATCGCCTGCATTGACTGTTTGCGGCCGGTATTTTTTGCCTGGTAGCTGGCGATGGGTGTTGCGACAGTCGTGACCTCTTCGGCCCGAAACGTCTGGAACTTCACCGCGTCGGCGCCGGCCTTGGCGGCTGCGTCAATAAGCTTCAATGCCAAATCGAGCCGGCCGTTGTGGTTCACGCCGATCTCGGCGACGACGTATGGCTTGCGTCCGGGACCGATAGCGACTTTATTAATGATGATTGGTTTGAGCATAGACTTAATCTAAGGGCAAAGCACTTGAAACGTGAAACATAGGCATAGAATTCGCAAGGTTTCAAGTTTTAAGTTACAGGTTTCATGCTAGTCATCGGTTCCGTCTTTCGCGACCGTATGGCGCAGCTTCCATTCGCCGTTTACTTTTTTCCAGACATTGGGCCGGCGGTAGCGGTCAATAATTTGCCAGAAGTGTTCTTCGGTGATATCGAGGTACGTAAGAAAATCTTTGAAATAGGTTTTGGGGAAATCCCGGTCGAAACGCTTGACCAGCGCCACCGCCTCGTCGCGGGTCAGGTGGCCGCAGCGCACGTCGCTCGAGGCCTCGCGGCTGGCCCGGCCGTGGCCGAGCTTAATGAACATCAGGTAGTAGTGGAACGGGTCGAGCTTGTCGTCTATGCTGAAGCCCTTGGTGTAGGTGCCGCCGGTCCGGCCCCCGGGATTGACGGTAAAGCCGGTGTGCTTGGCCGCGTAGTAAAAGTTTTCCTGCGGTACCCACAGCTTGTAGTACGACCACCAGTGCATCTGGATGTTGAGCTTTTTAATCTCCTCAATCGGCGGCGCCTGGTAGAACTGGAAGCTGTTTTCTTTAAGATCCGTCTGGCTTAAGATGCCCATCTTCTCACCCGCGGCGGCCAGGGTTTTGACGCCCGAACCCTTGAAGTACAGCTGCTCCCAGTCTTCAACTGCTTCAAATGGTTTATCGGCGTTCTGCATCGAGCCGCCGTACTCCACCTCGCCGTTCTCGCCGTAGAAGATCAGGGGGATCTTAAAGCGCAGCGCGGCGTGAAACGCGAATGATTTTTGACCATAGACGAACGGCTCGAAGGCGTCGCCCTTGAGCTCAAACGCCACCCGGGCCAGCTTGCGGTGGAGCAGACCGTTGGGCCAGGCCACTAGGCCGTCAAAGCCCGCCTGGATGGTGTTCAGGTAGTTCTCCCAGCCGACGTCGGTGTAGACAAACGGCGCCCAGGTAATTGCCAGCGGGTGCATGCCGTACTGGTGCTTGAGCTGGTGAATGACCACGGCGCTGTCCTTGCCGCCGCTCGAGGGTACCAGACAGTCGAAGCTGCCGTCTTTGGAGCGGTGAGCGTCGAGCAGGGCGCGCAGCTCGGCTTCCCGTTTGTCCCAGTCAATACTGCCGCCGAACTTTTTCTCGGCGTAGCGGCAGGCGCTGCAGACGCCCTCGTTGTCGAACACGGTCCGCGGCCGCTGGTTGGAGATGACGCACCGGCTGCAGAAGGTGATCTCATCCGGAACCGTCTCGAACTGCCTGTCAACGGTAACCTTCGGGTACGCCTGGTACTTTTGGTCGTCAATGTCGAGTTTTGGTAGCTTGAGCGTAATGGTCATACTAAAGGTGGTAATACCGGCAGAAATTTTTTAGGATGGCTAAGCCAACCTCGCCGCTTTTTTCCGGGTGGAAGAGCGTGCCGACGATGTTGTCCTTCTGGACGGTAATGCAGAACTGCTGGTCGCCGTAGGTGGTGGTTGCGAGTACCGTTTCGGCGCGGTTGGGCACGGGGTAGTACGACTGGGCAAAGTAGACTTCACCGTTCTCCGGCAGGTCGGCAAACAGCGGGTTTGGTTGGTCAGCCACGGCTAAACGGTTCCAGCCGATCTGGGGAATCTTGATCGGTTCTTTCGATTGGATCATGACGACCCGGCCGGGAATTAAGTCCAGGCCCTGGTGGTGGCCGAACTCATCGCTCTCGGAAAACAAGAGCTGCATCCCCAGGCAGATGCCCAGAATCGGTTTGCCGCTTGATGCCTGCTGCTTGAGCGTGTCAATCAAGTTTCGTTGGTTGAGTTCATCCATACCGTCAGCGAACGCTCCCATGCCCGGCAAAACCAGGCAGCGGACGGCATCCATCTGGTCTGGGGTTTCCACCAGCCGGACCGATTTGCCAATGGCGCGAAAGGCTTCGATGACGCTGTAGAGGTTATTGATACCGTAGTTGACGATGCCGATGTCGGCGTTCGCCGGTTCGACGATCTCCGCCTCGGTAGCCCGGGCGCTGCCAGTTTCCGATTGCTGCCATGCAAGATGTCGGACGGTGTAGCTGTTGTAGTTCTTAAGTCCCGGTTCACCGAGCACCTCGACGCTGACGGTTTTTTGGGGCAGGGGGGCGTTTCTGACGCTGACTTTTTTTTCGGTGAGCGCCTTTTTAATCACCTGAATCGTGAGCGCGCCGTAGTGCAGCGCCGACGCGGCGGTCACGCCATCAACCGCTCCGAGCCCGGCGCAGCCGGCGAAATCTTCAGCCGTGCCGCCGCCGCCGGAAACAATCAGCGGGATGGACAGCACTTTTGAAACTGCTTCGACTAATTCAAGATCAAACCCGGCCTGGCCACCGTCCTGGTCAACCGAAGTCAGCAGAATTTCACCGGCGCCCAGCTCCTGGGCTTTCTTGGCCCAGGCTGCCGCGTCCATGCCGGTCTGCTCGCGGGTGTTGTCGGTGTAGGCTTCCCACTGCCCCGGCTGGATTTTTTTGGCGGCGATTGAAACGACGATGCACTGCGAGCCGAAGACCTGGGCCGCCTGGGCGATCAGGTGAGGGTTGCGGATCGCCGCGGTGTTAATCGCAACCTTGTCCGCGCCGGCTTTGAGCGTCGCCCGAATGTCGGCAATAGTCTTAATGCCGCCGCCGACGGTGAACGGGACAAAGATCCGTTTGGCCGTCTCGTGAACCAGGGCTAAATCGATCGGCCGTTGGTAGAGCGAGGCGACGGTGTCGATGTAGATGATTTCGTCGGCGCCGTCGAGGTAGTACTTTTCGGCCAGCGTTACCGGCTTACCCATCACCCGCAGGCACTCAAACGAAACGCCTTTGACGACGTTTGGTCCCTTGATGTCGAGGCGGGCGATGACTCTGACGTTTTTCATTTCCGGTTTGAGGTTAATTGTTTGATGCGTTGGTTGAGTGCGGTTCTGTTACGGTAGACCAGCTCGGCCAGCGCCAGGTCTTCGGCGGTATCAATGTCAATTGCCCGCCAGCGGGGAATCTCAACCGGCCGGGTGGCAGGGGTAAAGAAGCGCCTGACCCGGCGCAGGACGCTGGTTTTAATCAGAAAGACGCTACCGGTGAACAGGTAGCCGCCGGGCAGCTGCTGGGCGTTGGTTGAGGTCAGCCGGACGCGGTTGGCCATCTCGAGCGTTCCGTTTGGTTTAATGGTGAACAAGAGCGGCTGGGTTGCGGCAACGGTCGCTACCGACTCCACGCCGGCGGTTTTCGTTACTGCCACGCACCGGTTGAGGTCGTCAGCAATGGTCAGCGGCGCATTGGGCTGCAGGAGCATGACGAAGTCAGGCCGGTAGCGCTGCTGCGCGGCCAGGCGGTCGAGGCTGTGCAGAATCGCGTCAACCATCAGGGCCTTGTCAGTGGCCAATTGAGCCGGGCGCAGGAACGGCACCTCGGCGCCGTAGCGGCGGGCGATCGTCGCGATTTTTGGCGAATCAGTATCAACGATAATGCGATCGACCGCGCTGCAGCGACGGGCCAGCTTAATGGTGTGGGCGATCAGCGGCGTACCGGCGAACGGCCAAATATTTTTATCTGGCAGGCGTTTGGAGCCGCCGCGGGCGGGGATGATGGCGAGGATTGTTTTAGTTTTCATATGCAAGTCGAGGTTCAAGCCAGCTTTTAGCTGTTAGCTTTTAGGGTATAGAAGGCTTTTCTGATCGCACCCTCTAACAGCTATCAGCTAAAAGCTTCAAATTACAAGCTTTCTCCAGTTATTTGAATTTGATCTAGACATTTCTAGGTAATCTCTATCCGGTCGCGCAGCACCAGCGACTCGATTTCTTTAACTTTCCGGTCAAATTCAGTTTGATGTTGTTGCAAAGATTGGCCGGCAGCTGAACGGTCACTGGTTTTGCTGCGGCGGTAGAGCGTCCGGCCGGCAGCGTAGACGTTTTCCGGCAGCGCCTTTTTCACCAGTGACCGTAACTTGCTCCGGTAGTTCGGTGGGTAGTTATGTTTGGTGTACACCTTCATCGCCTGGTCAACGATTATGTTCGATTGTTCGGCGCCGAGCTTTGATTGCTGGTTCAGGTAGTGGGCTGTCGCGTCACGGAATGTCGCGTACTTTGGCGGGTATGACGGTTCTCGCCGGAGCTTGAGCAGATCGGGCCAGACGGTCGGCGAGCTGCCGTTGCTGAAGCTGTGAGGCGTCTCGAGACGTTTAATTTTACCATAGATTACTGTGATGGCTGAAGAGAGGAGCTCGCCGAATAAAATCGGGTCAACCTTAAAGTCCAGCAGCGCTCGGTAGGCGACGCTGGCCACCGCGGTCCGATGGACGCCGTAAAACGTCGGGTTGTAATGGTCGAGGTGGGCACGCAGCCGCTCGGCCGGTTCGTCAGTGTCAACCGAGGGACTGTCGTAGCCACCGAGCCGCCAGGAAAACTCCGGCTCATCGGCGCTGGTTTTTTTAAGATGGAAATCAAAGTACTGGCCATGGGCGACGACGAAATCAGGGTTGGTTTTAAGGAAATTGAGGCCGGCCATAATGCCGTCGAGCAGAATGAAATCATCATCAGCGCAAAATGACAGGTACTCGGTGGTTACCGTTGAAATCACCCGCGGGTGCTTGTACCAGGGGTTCAGGTCGGGTGAGAATGAGTCGAGGAAGCGGATGTTGAGCTGGCGGTGGTTTTCGACCGTCGTCCGGTTTTGAAGTTTGACTTCCGGCCGGCTCGAATCAGCCACAATGATGTCGTAGGGGCAACTCTTGAGCTCGTAGTAGTCAAGAATTCGCCGGAGATAGCCGGGTCGGTTGTAGGTGGGGATGATGATGGTGAGGGGTGTCATGGCGCTGGATAATACTAATGACAAATTTCTAATGTCTAATTTTTTTATTTGACTCGCTTTAAGAAACCCTTCGGGCTGTACGAAACAAACAACCGGTCGTAGTGCTCGTCAACCTCAAATGCGTCGTTGGTTTTCAAAAACTCGGTAACCGCGGCCATCGGGCCGTTGTCGCGGTAGTGCTCGTCAGCCGCGCCGTGTTTTACCATCTCATCGGTAAAGGTGTCTGAAACGATCAGGTAGCTGCCCACCGGTACCAGCTCCTGGTATGACTGGAGCTCTTTGAGCACGTGGTCTTTGGTGTGGTTCGAGTCAAGAAAGACGATGGTTTTCGCGCCGGCCGGCACGAGCTGTTTGACCCGGCCGAGCGTTTCCGCCCCAACCGAGTTGCCCTCAATTAGGGTGATGCGCTTAAACAGCGGGTGCTGTTCGAGTACGGCGCGGTTGTGCGCCCGAATCTCGACGTCAACGCCGATGACCGAGCCGTGGTTCAGGAGTTCCATCATTGAGGCGTGGAAGATCAGTGACCCGCCGTGGGCGACACCGGTTTCAATGATGTAGTCCGGTTTGAGGTTAAAAATTACCTCTTGGAGGAGGACAAGGTCCTGGGGCGTCTGAATCACCGGAACGCCCAGCCAGTCTATTTCATACGAAATTTTATTTTTGGCCGAAGCGACCAGCCAGCGCAACGCCGCTTCGTTAAGTTCCGGAAGATTTTTGTTCGGCTCGCCGCTGACGTACTCGCGCAGCGACGGCAGGTTATCGTAGTCACTCATACCCGGTAGTAGAACTTCAAATTATTTAGATCTAGCATGGTAAAGGTATTCTTTCAATCGTCGTTGTAACAACCGTCGACCTTGGGTTGTTTTGAAGTACCGCTCCCTCCGTTGAGCGTCCTCTTGATTCAAGCATGCCTCGTAGTAGATTAGCTTCCAGGGTCTGAACGGCTTGGTTGATTGATTTAACCCCTGCTTATGATCGGTGATTCTCTTTTTCAAGTCAGTCGTGTATCCGATGTACCGTTCCGTTCTATGGCGCTGACTCTCGATAACGTAAACGTAGTGGAAATTCACCCCATTTGAAGTTTCACTACCGGGCATAGGGTTGGTTTAACTCGTAAGGTTTTTTTTAAGCAATCGCAGACGTAGTCAACTTCGGCTTTGGTGATCCCGGTCGCCGATGGCAGGCAGATGCCATAGGGCGAGATCCGGTAGGCAACGGGGTTTTGTTGCCTCATGTTTTTACTCCGCACGTACGGCTTCCAGGCCGGCATCGAACTCAACGGGTAGAAGAACGGCCGGAGGTCAATATGGCAGGATCGGAATTTTTTCATGAGCTGCTCTTTTTTCCAGCCATAAGCGGAGTCAATAATCGCCGACACGATCCAGTAGGTGTTCGTGGCGTTTCGGGGCTGGTCGTTAAGCTGGATGCCTGGAATTCCTTCCAGCGCCGCGCGGTACCAGCCAAACGCCCGTTTCTTTTTGGCGAGCAGTTCCCGGAGCCGGCGGAACTGAGCCAGGGCCAGGGCCGCCTGGAGGTTGGTCCACTGGTAGTTGAAGCCGATTTCCTCGGACCAAAAGGTGGCCTCGATGGTGTACTTGCGCATGCCGTGGTGGGCAAGCTTCTTGGCCCGCTCGTAGACTTTTTTATTATCGGTTACCAGCATGCCGCCCTGGCCGGCAATGACCAGCTTGGTGGCGTTGAAGCTGAAGATCCCGACGTCGCCCAGCGTGCCGGCGGGCCGGCCGCGGTACTCTCCGCCGATGCTTTCGGCCGCGTCCTCGATAATCGCGATGCCGCGGCGGCGGGCGATTGAACGGATCGGTTCGATGTCGACCATGTTGCCGTAGAGGTTGACCACGATCACCGCTTTGGTTTTTTTGGTAATCCGCTCTTCAAACGAGGCCGGCGACAGGCACCAGCTGCGCTCGTCAATGTCGCAGAACACCGGCGTGGCGCCGACGTAGTGGATCGGCGCGGCCGAGGCGGTCCAGGTGATATCCGGCACGATGACCTCGTCGCCGGGCCCGATGTTGAGCCCGAGGAGCGCCAGGTGGATGGCGGCGGTACCGCTCGAGGTCGGCAGGCAGTAGCGCTTGTCAGTGTGGCGCTGGATTGCAGCGGTGAGTAAATCGAGGTGCAGGTTGCGGCGCTCGTACCAGCCGGAGCGAATCGCCTGGTTGACCAGCTTGATCTCCGCTTCGGTTATGTCTGGGCCGGCTGACGGGATCGTTTTAATGGGTTTTATTTTCATACGCTATTTTTGGTTGGTTTACTATCCGTGTGATTAAATTTTGCGATTCTCACTGAATCTACGTAGTGATCATTGATTTTAAAATGATCCTTAAAGACGCCCTCAATGGAAAATCCCAATTTTTGAAATATTTTGGCCGAGGCTTTATTGATTGAGTAATAGTCAGCACAAATTTTATAAAATCCCATTACCTCAAAGACGTAGGTACAAATTCCCTCGATGGCTTCGGTGCCAAACCCTTTACCCCATTCTGATTTATCAAACAGCGTAATACCAAACTCTAATCTTTTATGAAGGGGGTTGATACTCGACAGCCTGACGTTTCCAATGTGCTTGTCAATTTTTCGCAGAAAGATGCCGACTAATTGGGAGACCCCCTCGACGTTCGATTCCTCGATGTAGCGTATCATTTTTTCTTTATCCCATTTGGTGTGCCGTGCTTCGGTGAATTGGGTAACTTCCGGGTCCTGCAACCCACTAAGGTAGTTTTGGCTCACGTCGTCCACCGTCAGCTGCCTAAGGTATAAATTTTTGGTAACTATCTTCTTCATAATTCATGATTCAGTATCGGACGCGTATTCAAGCTGGACGCGGACGTAAACTTTTTTGCCGTTTTCAATGAAGTAGGCGCCCGGAAACGGCGGAAAGGTGCGGGCGCGCAGCTGGTTAATCAGCTCGCGAGCCGAGTACTTCTTTTCCAAATCAATCTGATCGAGCGACGCCAGATTCTTGCCATAGTGAATGGTGGCAACGGCATCATCTTGCTTACGACGAGGAGCGGTACCATTTTTTATGTGGGGCCAGGTTTCTTTAAAGAGCGGCATGAACGACTCCATCAGCTTGGCGTAGAGCGTGGCGCCCGTATCGGTTGACTCGATCGGCACGATGCGTTGGGCAATAATGTCGCCGCTGTCAATGCCTGGGTTAATGTAGTGGAGCGTTACGCCGGCCGGCGTCGCGTCAATGATTGACCAGACGTTGGGATTGTGGCCTCGGTTGTAGGGCAGGTAGGCGGCGTGAAAGTTGATGCAGCTTTTGGGCGGGATGGCGATGAACTCCGGCTTGAGCAAAAACCCCCATAAAACCGTCAGGATCACGTCGGGTTTAAGCGCCTTAATCCGCTCAAGGTTTTCCGGCTGGTGAATCGTTTTAGCCGCAAAGATTTGATGCGCGGGCAGCCGGAAGGTGTCAATAATTTTTTTGGTGTAGCCGCGGTTGAGCTCGTGCTCGAATTCCGGCGGGTGGATCGCCAGGCCGACGACGTTTTCCTGCTGTGCTTTGAGGTATGTGGCCACCTGCCAGCCGACGCGGTAGTCAGCCATTAAGAAAACATTCATACTTTGCCTCCGGCCCAGCGCAGCTCGCCGGTCAGCCGGCCGCCTGACTGGAGCGACTCGATTTTTTGGAGACGGTAGAAGTTAATGTCGTGAAACTGTTGCGCGGTAAGCGGCAGGCGGGTGAAGACCTCAAGGAGCTGCGTCACGCCCCGGCGCACCGGCCACTCACACTCGAACCCGCTAAACACCTCTTTAATCCTTTCAAACGAGACGCGGTAGGTCCGGCTGTCGGTGGCGTTCTGGATTTTGCGGTCGGCAATCAGCTCGGCGCCGGCAAGGGGCGTTTTTTGTTCAGCAAGGTACTCGATGGCGCTGCCGGGAACCGCTGACTGAATCAGCTCGGCGAGCTGGCGAACCGTGTAGTTCTCCGATGTTTTGCCGACATTTAAGACCAGCGGCCTGGCTAAGGCACCTTCGAAATCAATAGCGTGGCGGATCGCCTGGCAAACGTCCTGGATGTGGACGACCGGCCGCCAGGCGAGCCCGTCGGAGTTCAGGATAATTTTTTTGGTGGTAAACGCCATAGCGGTGAGCATGTTGACTACGATGTCGAAGCGCATCCGCGGCGACGGGCCGAACAGGGTGGCGAACCGCAGGATGATCGGCGCCCAGGTTTGGTCGCTGATTTCTTTCAGGTCTGCCTCAATCTGGAGCTTGTTCAGCGAGTAGGGGATCCGCGGGTCGGTTGGTGAGCTCTCGTCGAGCATCTCGCTCTGGCCCTGGCCGTAGACCGAGCAGCTCGAGGCGAAGATGAGCCGGACTCCGGCCGCCTTGCACCGTTCGGCCAGCGTCCGCGAGTACTGCCGGACCGGACCGTAGACCGAGCCGGGGTCGAAGTTTTTGAGCGGGTCGTTTGAAATGGCCGCCAGGTGGACCACTGCCTCAATGCCGTTCAAGTCAGCCGGTGAAAAGTCGCGCATGTCTTTACGGATCACCGGGCTGTCATCGGCGGCGTAGAGCAAACAATCGGCAAAGAAGCCGGTATCATAGCCGACGCAATCAAAACCGTGGTCGCGCAGGTAGGGGACCAGGACGCTGCCGATGTAGCCCTGGGCGCCGGTGATAAGCACTTTCTTCTTTGTGGTCATATTAGTCATGGTGGTTCAGTGTTGGGATCCGACAGTCGGCGTCTTGAAGGTGACGAAAGAGCGCGTCAAGGGCGACAATCTCGAGCTGGCCACATCCAAGTTCTTTCAGCTGCGAGGCGATCTCTTGTTGGTAGCTCTCATTGGTGATGAGCACTCGTATCGGTTTTACGGTAACGATGATCTCCGGACTGACGACTTCCTGGCCGGTGCCGGGAATAAAGGTGCCATGCCGCGCGGGGTTGGAATCAACGACGTACGTCAATTTTTGATCGGTGATGTCGAGCAGGTTGAGCAGGTTCGTGCCCTTGCCGCCGGCTCCCCAGAGCACTGCCCCAGGCAGTAAGTCTTGTATCTGATTTTTAATTTTTTCTAGTTCCATAGTACTCGAGGTGCTCACCTTTAAAACCAAACGATAGCTTCCTGGTTTGAAACCCATGTTTCGTCAGGGTCTTTTCGAGCGCCGGCTTGGTGTAGTAGCTGCAGTGTTCAAAGGAAAACGCAAATATTTGGTTGCGTTCGACGATCCATTCCCAGGCTGGTACCTCAATGTAGAGGTCGACCCGCTTCGCCGGCGCGAGAGCGAGGCGAGGCGCCTGGGTACCGGTAATCTCGTCGAGAAACACATGCGGGTCGCCAAGGTGCTCGAGGGTGTGGCGCAGGATCAGGAGATCTGGTTTGGCAAGGTCAGCGCGGTAGTAGTCGTTGATAAAGGTTAAGGTTTCATGGTGATTATTAGCGGCGGAAAGATTCGGGTCGTAGCCGTAGCCGCGGAACGAGTACTTTTGGTGGAGCTGTTTGAGAAATTCGCCGCTGCCGCAGCCAACCTCAACAATCGTTTTTCCAGTGATGTCAAACATATTGTTGATGCGCTCGCAGACGGTGTCCATGTACGCTCTATAGATTTGAGACAATGCTCGATCGTTGTTGTACGCCACCTTGTAATTCATGAGCGAGGGGTTAAACGCTGCGTTGAAGACGAAGGTGCAGCCGCTGCACTGGTAGTAATCCAAGTCGCCCCGCGCAGCGGCCAGCGCGTCCGCCCGGCTGCGGTGCAGCTCCAAGTTGTAGAGCGGCATCGCTTTTTTCTTGAGGATGGGCGTGAGTTGATTCGCACCGCAGACCGGGCAGGCGATTTTTTGGTTTGGGCTAGTTGCTTGCATACGAATCAACCATTTTTTTAATACCGGCTTGAAGCGACGTTTTTGGCCGCCAGCCGAGGCCGCGGATGACGGCGGGGTCGGCGCGTACGCCCGAAAAGCTTGCGCTGGGTGGCTGACGTTTCAACGCCGCCGCCGGCAGCGGTACGCCGTAGGTTTTAAATACCAGCCGGACGACGTCGCGCACCGTGGTTAGAGCTCCGGATCCAATTTCGTAGGTAGTGTCAGGTTGACCCTTTTTAATAATTGCGGCCAGGGCCTCGGCGACGTCCGCGACGTAGATGAAGTCATTTTTTGCGCCTGGATTTTTAAGCTCCGGCCTTTGGTTTTTTTGAGCGCAGGCGATGAGGTAGGGGATGAGCGAGCTGGTTTTTTGACCAGGACCATAAACAAACATGAGCCGCGCCCAGCTGAAACTAACGTTTCGCTCTCTTGCCATCGCTAACCCGAGCTCGTGCAGCGCCTGCTTAGCGGCGACAAATGCGAGCGTGCGTTCGGGCGGCCGTTGCTCAGCTCGCGGCGCCTGAAAGCCCTTCTCCCAGCTGCTGCCCGCGCAGATGACTTTCTTGCAGCCCGCGCCTGCCAGCACGTCCAACAGCCTGAGGCTCGCGGTGAGATTCTTGATGCTGGTCGGCGCGCTGTAGTCGGGTATGCCTTCCCAGGCCAGGTGGACAGCCACCGTGGGTTTGAAGCGCATAAGCTGCCCTTTCCAGCGCCCGATGTCGTCGAGGTCGCCTCGGAGGTAGGTCACCCGCGGCTGCCGCGGCTGTGATCGGCGCGAGAGTACCAGGAGCTTATTAGTGCGGTCTTTGGCAAGTCGCTCGACGAGCGGGGTGCCGATGAATCCGGTGCCGCCGGTGATAAAAATATTCATAGGGGTTGGTTAGTAACGATATTTCTGACAATGGACAGCAGGTCGCGGTCTGAAGTCACCAAGAGCGTCTGGCAGCCAGCGGCGTCACCTGCCGCCTGATCCCGTTCGTCATCGCCGATAAAAATAGTTTTGGTCAGATCAATGGCGTGATCGTGCGCCGCTTGGAAAAACATTCCCGGTTTTGGTTTCCGGCAGCCACAGCTGTCATTCCAGCCATGGGGGCAGTGGTAGATTGCTCTGACGGTTACCCCCTGTTCAGCCAGCGTTTGCTTCATGTGGTGATGGATAGTTTCCAAATCCTCTTCGGTCATCATCTTGCGGGCGACGCCGGCTTGATTGCTGATGATGATTAGCTCATAGCCGTGCTGCTGCAGCTGCTGGAGCGCTTCGATCGCGCCGGGCAAGAACTCAAATTCAGCCCAGCGTTTGACGTAGTCGGCTTTCGGCGCTTTCTTATTAATCACGCCGTCGCGGTCGAGGAAGATAATTTTTTTCGGTGCGAAGAAGCTCTCAGTAACGCTGACCTTTTCCGGCGTGCTGATGCTGTAGTAGCGGTGGTCGGTGCAGTAACCGCTCAACTGCTTAGCGGCGACCAAGCGGGGGAGGACATCGGCCTCGAACGAAAAATTATGCTCGGGCAGGTCATCGAGCGCCTGCTTACGCAGCAGGCAGTAGCCGATTTCGACGCCGTTCAAGTTTTTTGCCGTTCGGCTCTTGTCGTACTCGACGACGTACCCCCGGTCGTCAACGCGGATATTATTTTTGGTAATGCCGGATTTATTGGTGTAGACCGTGACTGAAGCGTTGGTTTGTTGGGCTTGGAAAAACTCCGTCATCTTCTTCAGGTTCAGCGGCCAGTAGTTATCGGCGTAGAGCAGCATGAAAGTATCGTCAATCAGGTTGAGCGCTTTTTTAATTCTGGTGCCGGTATCGTCTGAAATGTCGGAAATCGAGTAGCGGATGGTGAGGCCAAATTTTGAACCGTCTCCAAAGTGGGCCGTTATTTTTTTCGGTAGGTAGCCGAGTAAGAGCACCAGGTCAGCGATGCCCTGCTCCTTGAGCTGATCCAGCAGGTACTCGAGGAACGGCCGGCCCTGGACCGGCACCATCGGCTTGGGGGCGTGGTCGGTGAATGGCCGGAGCCGGGTGCCCAACCCGCCGGCTAAAATAACGGCTTGTTTGATCCTATCCATGGGTTTGTTGCCAAAAGAGGTTCGCGTCGAGCCGGTTGGTTTTAACTAAATACTCGAGCTGGGCGAGACGGTTGCAGGTTCGTCCCCGGAACATCGCCTCGGTAAAACTGTTTTTTTTGAAAAAAGTCACCAGCTCGGCGCCGCCACGGTCCAGATCCCAGGTTGGCTGGTAGTAGTCCTTAAGCACCGTCAGGATTTTATCAAACGAGACGCGGTAGGTGCGGCTGTCAGCGCCGTGCTCGCCGGTGAACACTAGCTCGCTGTTTGGTACCGCCCGTTGGGCCGCCTCGGCCAGCTGCCGAACCGTGTAGTTGCCGTCTTTGATCCCGACGTTGAACGCCTGACCGGCGACGAGTTCGGCGGGCGCTTCAAGCCCGGCGCAGAACGCCCGGCAGACGTCCGCCACGTGGACGACCGGCCGCCAGGGCGTGCCGTCGCTCTTGATTTCAATCCGGCCGGTGGTGTAGGCGCAGGCCACCAGGTTGTTAAAGACGATGTCGCAGCGCAACCGGGGACTGGCGCCAAAGACCGTTGATGGCCGGAAGCAGACTACGGTGAAGCGGTCGTCGTTCAATTTTTTTAACTCGCACTCGGCAGCCCACTTGGTTTTGGCGTAGGCGGTCAGCGGATTTTTAATACTGGTATCTTCGTCGAGCGGTTCATCGGCGTTGCTGATACCGTAGATGCTTTGGGTTGAAGCGTAGACGAAGCGCCTCACCCCGGCCGCCTTGCTTAAACGGGCGATCGCCCTGGTTGCTTCGTAGTTGATGGCAGTGGTGAGCGTTTCGTCAAAGGCGCCGAGCGGGTCGTTGGAGAGGGCGGCGAGGTGAATGACTGCCTCAATACCGTCGAAGTCGGCGGCCGTAACCTGGCGGATGTCTTTGGCAATTTGGGTAACGACGCTTTGCGGAGCAGCACCAATCCCGCAATCACGGTAGTAGCCACTGTCAAACCCAACTACCTGGTGACCCTTGGCCGCCAGCCGGGGAGCGAGGACGCTGCCGATGTAGCCGTTGTTGCCGGTAAGGAGTACTCGCATACCGTTAGTTAGGGTTTTAACTTGGTAAAGTATGAAATGATAATATGCTGAATGATCGAGTGGATATCTTCGATTCGTCCGTAGTGGTCGTTTTGAACCGTGATTTCGTAATCAACCAGCGATTTGGCTTTGCCGCCAGTGGTAAAGCCGAGCAAGCCGATAGTTTTGGCGCCGCGCAGCTTCGCCTGCTCGATCGCTTTGATGATGTTGGGTGAATTACCGCTGCCGGAAATGACGATCACCAAATCTCCGTCTTCGACCAGGTCGTTGAGCTGTTCGGCGAATATATCATCGAACGAGAGATCGTTGGCGAGCGCCGTGATCTTGCCGACGTTATCGGTCAGCGCGGTGATCCGGAACCTTTTCTCCTCAATGTCTTTAAAATCCTTCACGGTATTCTTGCTCAAGTCGGCGGCAAAGTGAGAGGCGTTCATCGCGCTGCCGCCGTTACCCATCACAAAAATCCGTTTCTTTTCATGGTAGGCCCGCTTGATCGCCTCAATGATTTTTTCCAGCTGCGCCAGATCTAACACGCTGGTGGCCCGTTCGAGCTCGGCGAGGTAGCTTTGGGCAAAGTCTTGGAACGTAGTCATAATTTTTCGTTATAGACAATAGTACTTTCTTGCGGCTCGAACTTGAACGTCGTTTCCCTAAGTCCGTTGAGCGCCGCCCGGACCCTGGGCTGCTTCGCCTCTTCGCAGTACACGAGCAAAAAGCCGCCGCCGCCCGAACCCAAAACCTTGCCGCCGATCGCCCCGGCCGCCCGGGCTGCCTCGTACATGGTATTAATCGTCAGGTTAGTAATTTTACTGGCGAGTTTTTGTTTGTAGAGCCAGTTTTGATGGAGGATGTCGCCAAAGTCGTCGAGGCGGTTGCTCATTAGTGACTTTTTTAGTTCTTCAGCCAACGTCAGCATCTTATCCAGGACGTGGCGATTCGTCTCAATGTTATTTTCTTGCTCGGGCAGCACTTCGGCTGATTGGCTGCTTAAGCCGGTGTAGAAGAGCAGTAAATTGTTATCGAGCTGCTCCAGGGTTTCTTTCTGGCAGGGGATTGGTTCGACGGTGACGCGCTCGTCAGCATGAAATTTAATGTAGTTAAAATTACCGAACGCCGTCGCGTACTGATCCTGCTTGCCAATTGGGTGCTTTAAAATTTCCAGTTCAATGTTACACGCTTCTCGGGCGATCTGTTCGGCTGAAACCGCCTGGCCCAGAAAGGCGTGCAGGGCTTTTAAAATGCCGACTGTCAGACTGCTCGACGCGCCCAAGCCGGTGCCTTCGCGCGCCGGTAGCATGTCGGACATGTAGCTGATGTCCACCCCGCGGGTTACGCCGGTGAGCTTGAGTGCCTCGCGGATTAAATGATGCTCAATCTTTTCGACGTCGTCGACCATCTCGCTCTTCGAGTAGCCGAGCCGAATCTGGTCGTCGAACTTTTTGTTAACGGTGGCGTAGATATACTTATTGATGGTGGTGCTCACCACCGCGCCGTAGCCGGCCTGGTAGTAGCGGGGGAAATCGGTGCCGCCGCCGACAAAGCTGATCCGTAGGGGGGTGCGGGAGATAATCATAGGGTAGGGCGTTGTTAGTGCCAGCTTCTTAGCTTGTAGCTTTTTAGGTTAGTAGGCGCTGGCTTTTTGTTCTAAGAAGCTACAAGCTAAAAAGCTACAACCTTCTCTCCTGGTTATTATTTGTCACAAAATCAGGCCAATTCCGATCTTTCTCCGAAATAAACGCCGGTTTGGCCGGCCAGAAAAACTCGAACTGGGGATCGTTGTAACGAATGCCGGCCCCCGCTTCCGGGTGGTACGATTCCGCGCAGTAGTAATGAATCAACGAATCGTTTTCAAGGGTGAGAAAGGCGTTGGCGCAGCCGGCCGGTACGTGGAGACTCTTGCGGTTGGCGGCGCTGAGCTCGACCGCGAGCCACTGGCGAAACGACGGGGAAACTGGCCGCAGATCAACGACGACGTTGTAGATCGAGCCCTTGAGGCAAGAGAGCGTTTTGGCTTCACCGAACGGTTCTCTTTGGTAGTGGAAGCCCCGCAAGGTGTGGCGGTGCGTATTTTCCGAAATGCTGCACTGCGTAACGGCAGGGGCAATACCGTGAGCCGTGAATTCGGTTTGATCGAAGTGCCGTCGAAACATGCCTCGCTCGTCCGCGAACGGTTCAGGTTCGATGATCCATACGCCGTGAATTTTTTGCTCGTAGAATTTCATAGGTTGGTTAGATGCGTTCAACCAGACGGGGAGTGCGGGGGAGCGGGAGGATAACCCCGCCGCCGTAGCGGTACTTTGTTTTTAAGATGCTGATAATTTCATCGGCGAAGTTCCAGGCGAGGATCACGACGTAGCCGGGGTTGCGGCCCAGCGTCTGCTCCGGCGCCACAATCGGGATGTGGGTACCGGCGGTATAGCGGCCCTGTTTCCATGGATTTTGATCGGCAATGGCGGCTAGCAGTTCCGGGCCGATACCACAAAAGTTGAGCAGCGTCGAGCTGCGGGCCGACGCACCGTAGCCGACGACTGTGCGTCCGTCTTGCCGGATTTGATCGAGGAGCTGCGTGAATTGATCGCGGTGCCTGAACGACTGCTCGGCGAATTGCTGCCAGCGGCTGAATTCGTTAGTATGTTGGTTGGTTTCTTGATCGCGGCGTTGCTGAACTGCCGGCGTTTCGGTTGATTTGCCTTTGGCGGCGTAAACGACCATCGAGCCGCCGCTGATTGGGCTGGGCTCGAGGTCAATGAGCGACAGGCCAGCGTCGTTGAGCAGCCGTTCGAGACTCTTAACCGTAAAGTAGCAGAGGTGCTCATGGTAGATTGAATCGTAGTGGAGTTCGTTTTGGATGATGCTCGCATCGTGAACTTCGATCACCGCAACGCCGTCCGTGCCGACGCAGCGGCCGATGCCGGCAATAAAGTCCCGGGTGTTGGCCACGTGGGGCAGGACGTTGCGGGCGATCACCATGTCGGCCGGTCCGTCGGTTTTGACGATCTCTTCGGCCGTCAGTTCGCTAAAAAACGCGCAGCGCGTCGGTATGCCGCCTTTTTCGGCCATCTCAACGATGTTTTTCGCCGGGTCAACGCCGAGAATCCGATGCCCGTGGTCGCGGAAGGGAATGAGGAACGTTCCGTCGTTGCTGGCGATTTCCAAAATAAACTTTTTTGCTTCCGGTTTGGCGAGGTGCGCCATAGTCCGCTGGTAGAACGTCTCGGCGTAGTCGCGAGCGGTGCTTGAGGTGCCGGTGACCCAGACGTACTGCGAGAAGAGCGCCTTCGGGCTGACGGTTTCATTGAGCTGGACCAGGCTGCAGCTCGGGCACCAGCTCAACGAGAGCGGGTAGGTTTGCTCCGGCTCGTCCGGTTTTTGCGGTAAAGCGTTGGCCAGCGGCTGGCGGCCGAGATCAAAAAACTGCTTGAGTGTCGGTGCCTGGCAGACGCGGCAGGCGTTGATGGTTTGAGTATCGGTTGGCGGCATATTAGTGTTGCGGTTGCTCACGAATGTTGTAGGTTTTGAAAAAGTACGAGCCGCGGTCTTTGAGCAGCGCCTGGGGCGCGCCGCGCTCTTGGATCTGGCCGTCCTTGATAATCAAGAGCTGGTCGCAGTTCATGACGGTGGTCAGGCGGTGGGCGATAACCAGGACGGTGATTTTCCCCCGCAGGTTCTCAATCGCCTGCTGAACCTTAATCTCTGACTCGTTGTCGAGCGAGCTGGTTGCTTCATCAAGGATGAGAATTTCCGGCTGGCGCACCAGCGCCCGGGCCAGAATCACCCGCTGGCGCTGGCCGCCGGAGAGCATGATGCCCCGCTCGCCGACCATGGTCTGGTAGCCGTCGGGCTGCTGGTTGATGAAGTCGTGGATCTGGGCCATCTTGGCCGCGGCGACCATGTCGGGTTTTGAGATGCTGGGGTGGTAGAATTTGATGTTGTTTTCAACGGTGTCGTTCAACAGAAAAATGTCTTGGGAGATGTAGCCGATCTTGTGCCGCCAGGCGGTCAGGTCAACCGTGCTGATGTTTTTCCCGTCGATGAGGATCTCGCCGCCGGTTGGCGAGAAGTGGCGTAGCAGCAGGTCAACGATCGTCGTCTTGCCGGCGCCTGACGCGCCGATCAGGCCGAGCATCGCGCCCTTGGGAATCTCGAAGCTGATGCCGTCGAGCACGCGGCCGCGATCCTGCTGGTAGCCGAAGGTAACGCTTTGGAATGTCAGCCGCTGGTGAAACGAGAACGCGGCGGTGCCGGTTTGGTGCTCCTGGTTTTTTTCGGCCGCAGCCAGGAACTCGAGGGTGTTACGGACGTTGGGGACGAGCTCGCTGACGCTGTGGAGCTTGCTCTGGATGGCTTGGATGTAGGAAAAGATTTTTTGAATCAGGTACAAGATGACGGCGAACGAGGCGACGTTGAAGTTTCCCTTGAGGTAGAAGTAGGAAAAGACCGCCAGGACGAACAGCAGGCTGATGGGCTGAATCAGCGAGTTAGTCGTGGCGTTGGAGCGTGAGAGTTTAATCCGCTCGCCGCGCAGCGTCTTAAAAATATTCGCGGCCTTGGCCACCACCGGTATCTCGACGGCGAACGACTTAATGCTCTTCGAGCCGGCGACACTCTCGTTGACGTGGTGGGCGATGACCTTGTAGAGCTGGGCCTGGACGTTGGCCGCCTGCTGGCTGCGGTAGAGGAACGGCCGGAACGAAACGAAAATCACCACGCCCATCAGCAGGGCCAGGATCGTGATCATTACCGAAATGTTGAGGGCGATGATGACGTAGATTAAGAGCGCCGTGATCAGCAGGATGGCCGAGCTTAGGTAGGTCAGGGCGGTCGAGGCGGCGTTGACGTCGTTGGTGAGCACCATCTCGGGGTAGCCGGTTTTTTGGGTCAGGAGGTAGGGCCAGCCGCTGCCCATCAGTTTTTGAAAGAGCGTCACCCTGATTTCCCGTTCGTAGTCGGCGGTAATCGTCGCGCTCACGTACTGGGCGATGAAGCTCACCACCGCTTTCACGATGAACAGCAGGGCGATGAAGATGAGGAGGTACGACAGCCGGAAGGTGAGGTGGAAGGCGGCGAACGCCTGCTGGATGGCGCGGGAAATCACGTCGGCGTTCGGGTCAACGTCGCTCGAGACAAACGAGAGCAGCGGAATGATGGCGTTGACCCCCACGCCTTCCAGCAACCCGCTGACAAAGCCCAGCAGCGCCAGGATGATAATCCGGCGCTTGTAGCGGCTGAACGCCCGGTAGAGGAGCGACATGCCGATGATGACCCGGCCTCGCTTGAGTTTGCTTAACGTAAATGCCATAGCGCTGAAGTTACGTGACCGATTGGCTAAACCAGCGGTAGGTTTGCCGCAGGCCCGCTTCGAGCTCGGTCGTGTGTCGCCAGCCGAGCTGGTGGATCCGGCTGCTGTCCATTACCTTCTTGGCCATACCGTTCGGTTTGGTTGCGTCCCACTCGATGCCGCCGGCAAAGCCGGTTACGGCTTGTATCAGCGTTGCCAGCTCCGCGACGGTGGTGCCCTTGCCGGTACCGACGTTTAAGAAAATATCCCCGCGTTCGTTCTGTTTTTTGGTGGGGTTGAATTGATTCATTAAAAAAATACAGGCGTCAGCAAGGTCGTCAACGAGGAGGAACTCGCGGACCGGCGTACCCGTGCCCCAGAGCGTCACGGTTGGCCGGGTATGTACTTTAGCTTCATGGAACTTCCGAATCATCGCCGCCAAAACATGTGAGGTCTCGAGGTCGAAGTTGTCGTTCTGGCCGTAGAGATTGGTCGGCATGGCCGCGATGAAGTTGGTGCCGTACTGACGGTTGTAGCTCTGGCACATTTTGATGCCGGCAATTTTGGCGATGGCGTAGGGTTCGTTGGTCGGCTCGAGGCTGCCGGTGAGCAGGTGCTCCTCGCGCATCGGCTGGGGGCAATCCTTGGGGTAGATGCAGGATGAGCCGAGGAGCAGCAGCTTCTTGACGCCGTGGCGGTACGACCGCTCGATGACATTATTTTGAATCTGGAGGTTTTGGTAGATGAACTCGGCCGGGTAGGTGTTGTTCGAGAGGATGCCGCCGACTTTCGCCGCGGCGAGGAAAACGTAGCTGGGTTTCTCGCGGCTAAAAAAATCAGCAACCAGCGTCTGGTTGGTCAAATCCAGTTCTTCTCTTGTTTTCAAAACCAGGTTATCGTAGCCCTGGCGTTTCAAGGCTCGGACGATGGCCGAGCCGACCAAGCCGCGGTGGCCGGCGACGTAAATTTTTTCGGTCTTATCCATGGCGTTGGTACTGTTTGAGCGATAAACCCGCCGCCTTGAGGTCGGCTTCGAGCATGATGGTAACCAGCTCACCAAACTTCACCTTCGGCTGCCAGCCGAGCGTGGTTTTGGCTTTGGCGATGTCGCCCTGGAGCAGGTCAACTTCCGCCGGCCGGTAGTAGCGCGGGTCAACGCCAATGTGTTTTTGCCAGTCGGTGATGCCGACCAGTTCAAACGCCGTCCGGACAAAGTCCTCAACGCGGTGGGTTTCGCCGGTGGCGATGACGAAGTCGTCGGGCTGCGGCTGCTGGAGCATCAGCCACATTGCCAGGACGTACTCGGGCGTGTAGCCCCAGTCGCGGCGGGCGGCAAGGTTGCCCAGGTAGATTTTTTCCTGCTCGCCTTTGAGGATGCCGGCGATGCCGCGGGTGATTTTTCGGGTGACGAACGTTTCGCCGCGGCGGGGCGACTCGTGGTTGAAGAGAATACCGTTGCAGGCGAACAGGCCGTAGCTCTCGCGGTAGTTCTTGGTGATGAAGAAGCCAAAGACCTTGGCGCAGCCGTAGGGCGAGCGGGGGTTGAAGGCCGTGCGTTCGTTCTGCGGCGTCTCAAGCACCGCGCCGTACATCTCGCTGCTTGACGCTTGGTAAAACTTTACCGCTTTGCCCAGGTGCTCCTGGTAGTCGCGGATCGCTTCCAAAATCCGCAGCGTGCCCAGCGCGTCAATGTTCGAGGTGTACTCTGGAATTTCGAAGCTGACCTTGACGTGGGACTGGGCACCGAGGTTGTAGATTTCGTCAGGCTGGACCTTGTAAATCAGCTTGCGGACGCTCTCGGCGTCGGCCAGGTCGCCGTAATGCAAAAAGAACCGCTGACCTGGTTCGTGCGGATCTTGGTAGATGTGTTCGATTCGATCGGTATTGAAGCTGCTGGAGCGCCGAATGATGCCGTGGACTTCGTAACCCTTTTCAAGCAGCAGCTCGGCGAGGTAGGAGCCATCCTGGCCGGTGATGCCCGTGATGAGCGCTTTTTTCATAGTTACCAGGGGTTAATTTTTTCAATTACCTTCTTTTTCATCTTCTGGTAGGCATTGACCGCCTGTTCCTCAAGAGAAGGGGAGATGGCGCGCAGGATCTCCTTACCTAAAATGCGGTACTGGCCGCCAATTTTATTGGCTCGAATAAGCTCTTTTTTAATCAACCGCTTCATCGTAGACGGGCTGACCTTCAAAAGCTCCTGGGCCTCTTGGGTAGTATAGATCTCGTTTGGGTTAATTTCAGGCATAATTATGCCAAAAAATGATAGTTTATAAAAGGTATTGCTATACACAAATAGTATCAAAAGGTGTCAAAAGGTGTCAAGTGGATAATATGTTTAGAAAAATATAGCTTTGTTAAGCTATTTTCAGTTTTCAGTTACCAATTTCCAATCAATGTCCAATGTTTCAATGAACATTGAATCAATGAAAATTTATTGTAAATTGAAAATTTACTATTGGGGAGGTTGAAGTCGATTGATTCTTTCGGCAAGCTCAAAGTCTTTCTCAGTCAGCCGGCCGGTATCGTGGGTAGTGGTCGTAATTTTTACCTTCCGGTACGAGTGGAGCAAGATATCCGGATGGTGCTGAACCGCCTCGGCTCGCGTTCCAACGGCATTAACAAAGTCCAGGGCCGCCAGGAAGTCCTTAAACTCAAACTCCCGGACGAGGCTATTTTCCTCGATGTGCCAGCCATTTGGGATTTCTTTGGTCATAGAATAGGCTTAGTTTTAACGGCTTTTAGTATAGCAAATAATGCCTGTAGCGGCTATTTTCGCGAAACCATAAAGGTTCCGCTACGCGGAGAACGGGCGACACCCGAAGTGCGTAGCCGACCTTTCGACAAGCTCAAGGTCGTAGCTCGGTTGCAGCTATAAAAATAATACCAGAGGGGTGTCGTAGATTTTGCTGGGACACAACTGCGACCAGAGGCAAGGCTGCGGCCTCTGACGCGGGGTTGACTTTTTTTGGCTAAGGAGTAAAGTTTTGGCTAGCTAGGAGGAACGTGTTCCTTCACAATTTTTAGTGAGGAGGTCTCACCAGATGTACGCATTAGGCGAAGTACCAAGTACGCCCTGGCTTTACCCTGAAGAGCGCGAGGCAGTCGTCGCCGGATTACTAGAGCATGGGTTGCTCAAGTTCGATAACGCGCGCAGCTTACCGCTCAAGAGCGGCGGCAAAACCGATGTCTATATCAACCTGCGTGATGCGCGCGATGCACCGGCAACGATCGAGCTGCTGGCAGATCTGTTTTCCATTCCGTTGCGTCGCCTGGGAATCAAACGCTTCGTTGAGGTGCCAGATTCGGTTTCTTGCTTTGCCGGACCGCTGGCGATGAAGACCGGCATTCCCTACCTGACGATCCGCGAGGATTCGAAGGCTAACCGCGTAGCGGACGCCAGGGTAATCGGCCATCCGGCTAAGTTCGAATCAGTCTGTATCATTGACGATGTCATCACAAATGGCGAATCGAAGATCGTTCCCTACCAGAAGTGCGTTGATCTCAACCTAAACGTTCAGGCGCTGGTGGTACTGGTTGACCGGCAGCAAGGCTGGAAGAAGCACCTGACAGCCGCCGGCGTTGACCTGCCGGTGTGGCCAGGAATGACGCTGCACGACGTCCGCCGCCAGCTGATCCAGCACGAGGCGATGGAACGGTGCGATCCGGCCAAGGAAAAGGCTAACCCAATCATCGTCGCCCTCGACGGTAAGAGCTGGGAGGAGATCCTGCCGCTAGTTGATCAGCTCCGCACGACCGGCTGCATCTTCAAAGTCAATGACCTACTCTTTAACCAGGGCATCGAACGACTGCTGCCCGAATTGTCGGTCTACGGCCGGGTAATGGCTGACCTCAAGTGCCACGATATTAAGAATACCGTGGAGAACATCTGCGCGCGGGTCAGAATGAGTGAGTGCGAACCGTGGGCGATCACGGTGCACGCGTCCGGCGGCTTCGAGATGATTAAGGCGGCGGTGCAAGCGCTTCAACTTAGCGGCAAGTGGCACACCAAGATACTGGCGGTAACCGTACTAACCTCGCTTGATCAAAAAACGTGCGAGGAGATCTACGTCCGTCAGCCGCTCGAGCAGGTGCTGCGTCTAGCGGAAATCGCCCACGCCGCCGGCGCCCACGGCCTCGTTTGCTCGCCCCAAGAGGTCAAGGAGTTGCGTAACCGCTATCCCGATATGATACTGGTGTCGCCCGGTATCCGATCGCCCGGTAAGGACACGCAAGATCAGCAGCGCGTTGACACACCGGAAGCAGCGATTGCCAATGGTAGCAACCACTTGGTGATGGGCCGTCAGATCTTGCAAGCCGAAGATCCGGTAGCCGAAGTTTACCGCGTACTGCGCGATGAGCTGCATATCTCGGCGTTTAGTTGAGTGACCAGCGGTTTGCGGCGAATAGCGCCGCCAAAAAAATCTTTCACCGAGGTGAGCACCATGTCATTCATTGAGGATCTGCGCAGCGCGCAGGAACGCAACAACAGCCGGCTGTGCGTCGGCCTGGATCCGGATCCGGGTAAGCTGCCGGGATCTCATGTTGAACCCATAGACTTGCAAATGCAGGATTTTCAAGTGTGGGGAAAGGTGATCGTCGATGCTACGGCACCTTTTGCTTGCTGCTTCAAGCCAAACCTCGCCTTTTGGTGTGCTTCGGGAGCGTACGATGAGCTCCAAACGGTGATTGCACATATTCATAACAAGGGATTGCCAGTCATTGTGGACGGTAAGCGCAACGACATCGGCAATACGGCCCGGCTCTACGCCGAAGAGGTGTTCGGCTTCTATGATGGTGACGCTGCGACGATTAATCCTTACCTTGGTTGGGACGGCATTGGTCCATTTGCTGACTACGCAGACTCCAGCCGCGGCGTCTTTGTTCTCTGCCGGACCTCGAACAAGAGCGCGCCCGAATTTCAGGGCGTTTCATCAGAGCTGACTCCGCTCTACCGGTCGGTCGCAGCAAAAGTCGCTGACTGGCGAAACATGCGTTATCTCAACCTCGGCCTTGTAGTCGGCGCTACCTTTCCAGCCGATCTCATGATGGTTCGTGGTCTCGTTGGATGGGATTGCCCCATTTTGATTCCGGGGGTTGGCAAGCAAGGCGGCGATGTCGCCGCCACACTGAAAGCCAATGGCGGGGGTTTAGCCGTCATTAACTCATCTTCGGCGATAATCTTCGCCAGCAGCGATCCGGCTAATTTCGCCCAAGCGGCGGCGGATAAAGCAAGCGAAACACGCGATCTGATCAACCAGTACTGGGAGGGCTGATTGCCATTGCAATTCCGTAACAAAAAGGGAGTGTTTGGGATAAACCTAACACCCCTTTCTTTTTTTTTACACTAAGGTGAATGCTACGAATCGGAATACTTTAACGTCCGCTCCTTTGCCTGGTAAAATTCAGAAGTAATCGCCTGGGCGTACGCATCGCCGCGACATGCCAGGGAGTGCTGAAGTACTTTTTGAAGCATTACCAGTGGTTAGCTATGCGATGCTCTTGAGAATCTGGACAAACTCCGCTGAAATTTTTTCGTTGGAAAAATTTTTCCGAAGCGTCTCAATTGTTTCCTGCGGTATTGGGTAATTAAGCAGCATCTCAATATTTTCGAGGACTCGCTTCGGGCAGGAAAAATCAATAATGAGGTCATCGAGCCCGATTTTTCGAAATGTCTCGGCCACGCCCATCTGCTCGCTGACCAGCGAGGGCGTGCCGCAGGCGACCGCTTCCTGGGCGACGTTGCCGTAGGTCTCGAAGCGGGAGGGGCTCAGCACAATGCCGCAGGCTCGGTAGAAGCGGGCGAGCTTCGCCTGGCTCGAAGGTCTCTTGAAGGTAATGAATTTCTTGAGCCGCTCGGTGATGGTTGGGTTAATTTGAGCATCAGTGACCACGGCGATCCGGTATCGGCCGTTTTTTTTTCGGTGAGCATACTTAGAGAAACACTCGATAAACCTGGTATTCTTGATTCTCGTCCAGCGGCTGACGAATCCGATAACCGGGTTCTTTTTCTTTGGCACCATTGCGGGCGGCTGGAAAAAATGATCCCGGATGCCGTTGGGCAGCACGCTCGCGTTCTGAATGAGGTGACCGAACACCTGCTGCTCGACCGTACACCGCGCCAGCTCCGAGGGAAAGACGTAGTGGATCTCCGCGCGGTCGAAGTCTTGTTCCATCTGGCGAAAGAGCGCTCTGGCCCGATCGTCCCAGTGCTCGGTTTCTTTGCTGATCAGCCCGTGGTAGTGGACCACGGTCGGGATGCGAAATAGCCGGCTGGCCCGCAGGAGGCACCAAGGCAGGAAGTAGGTGCCGTTTATCACGATAACGTCGGGCCGCTCCTCCCGAATGACCAGTGCGTAGAACTCGATGATCGGCCGCAGCTGCTCGGCGATGTCGGCGAGCGAGCCGGTTTGCTGCATCAGCGAGCCGATTTCGGGGTAGTCAACGGTAAGCGAACGAACCGTGAGCACGTCGGGATGGCGGACCGGCGCTGTTTCCTGGATCTCGTTAGGTTTCATGACGTTGACCCCGATTACGGAAATGCCCGTCGGCGTCCGCTCGAGATAATCCAAGAACGCCTGCAGCGATTGGGCGATGCCGGCGACGCGGTAGAACCGGATGTTGGTTAAAATTTTCATTTTGTCAAAATAAATATAACCCCTGCGCAGCGTTATTGGTTTTTAACAATCGTAAATTTTTTTCCGTTTCCTTGGGTGCTCCCATGGTACTAGATAACCAAAAAAATGTCAAGAAAAAAAATAAGAACTGCCGCTGGGGCGATTGCTTTTAGAATAACGCGCGGGGTTGGGTTTACTGCGATCACGTGATATACTGGAGAGGTTAGATACTTATGATTAATCACAAAAAAACCAACACCGTCCGGCGAGTCGCCATGTTCTCCGTTCACGGCGATCCTTTGGCTAAAATTGGTTCTTCGCAGAGCGGCGGCCAAAATGTCTACGTTTATGAGCTGAGCCGGTGGCTGGCAAAGACCGGCTGGCAGGTGGATATTTTTTGCCGCTGGGCGGATAAAAAAATAGGACCGAAGAAAAAAATCGGCCGGCGGGTTACGGTAGTCCGCTTTCAGGCGGGGGAGCTTAAGGTACTGCCGAAGGAAGATTTTCTCAGCCACCTCGAAACTTTTTTTACCCACTTTCTCACCTATAAAAAAGATAATAAAATCCAGTACGATATCATCCACGGCCACTACTGGGACGGCGGTTTGCTGGCGACCCACGCCCAGGAGCTGCTCAAGATTCCCTTTATCCAGACCTTTCACTCGCTCGGCTACGTCCGCAATAACACCCTGAAAAAATTTCAAAAGTTGCCGTCCGGACTCGAAGAAGAGAAATTTGAAAAACGGTTTGAAATTGAAAAAAAAATCGCCCGGAAAGCCGATCGAATCATTGCCGAAAGTCCCTATGAAGAAGACGATTTGATTCGGTACTACGACGTTAGTAATAACCGGGTGGTCGTTATTCCGGCCGGCGTCGACACCAGCGCGTTCAGCCCCCAGGACAAACAAAAAGCTCGGGAGCAGTTACAGGTTGAAAGGGAATCGCGCGTGCTACTGTACGTGGGCCGGCTCGAGTGGCGCAAGGGCATCGGTACGCTGATAACCAGCCTCAACTCTGTGATCAAAAAAGATCCATCCAACAGCTACCAGCTGATCATTGTCGGCGGCAGCTTCAACCGCAACGGCGACCAGGCCGATACGCTGGAATATCGGCGGTTGATGAAAATTGCCGAAGAGTACCACCTGACGGACCGGATACGGTTCGAGGGCAGCATCCCGCAAAAAAAACTCAGCGCCTACTACGCGGCCGCTGACGCGTGCGTCGTGCCCTCGTACTATGAGCCGTTCGGCATTGTGCCCCTGGAGGCGATGGCCATGAAGCTGCCGGTCGTTGCCTCGGCAACCGGCGGCTTGCAGTTTACCGTGCTCAATTCCGAGACGGGATTGTCGGTTACGCCCCGAGACCCGTTCGACTTGGCTGAAAAAATTTTATTGCTCTTCAACGAGCAAGAGCTGCGAAGCCGGATGGTCGCCAATGCCCACAACCGCGTGATCCACGATTTCAACTGGAAATTAATTTCCCGCCGCATTGACACGCTCTACCAGCAGGTTATCAAGGATAGTAAACCATGACCCACGCCTTAAAAATTGCCCAAGTCGCCCCCTTTGAAGAATCGGTACCGCCGCCAAAATACGGCGGCACCGAGCTGGTTATTTCCAACGTTACCGAAGAGCTGGTGCGCCGTGGCTACCAGGTGACGCTGCTGGCCGCCGGCGACTCAAAGACGTCGGCCACGCTCGTCCCAATTTTTAAGAGAGCCGTTCGCCGGGAAACGTTCAGCCAGGATTTGCCGAAGCGGGACGCGGTGAAATTTATCGGTGCCGGCCGGGTCGTCGAATACCTGCGAAAAAATACGTTTGACATCATTCACAACCACCTGGGCTGGCGGCTGCTGCCCTTCAGCCAGCTGCTGCCCGCGCCGGTCGTCACCACGCTGCATGGTCCGCTCGACGCTGAGTACCAGCAGTTTGTTTATGGCCAGTACGCCCGGTCGGCCTACGTGAGCATTAGCAATAACCAACGTCGGCCCATGCCGCGGCTCAATTTTGTGGGCACCGTGTACAACGGCATCGAGGTGGCGGCGTTTGACTTTTCGGTCCGACCCGGTACCTACCTCGCGTTTCTGGGCCGTATGTCTCCGGAAAAGGGAGCGGTCGAGGCGATTCTGGCGGCGAAGAAAGCCAGGCTGCCGCTCATTATGGCGGCGAAGGTTGACGCCGTTGACCAGCAGTATTTTTCCCAGCGCGTTAAGCCGCTGATTGACGGCAGGCAGATCAGGTACATCGGTGAAGTTGACCATCCGGGCAAGGTTAAGCTGCTGAAAAACGCCCTGGCGCTGCTGGCGCTGATTCAGTGGGAAGAGCCTTTCGGCCTGTTTTTGGTTGAGGCGCTCGCCTGCGGCACGCCGGTTATCGCCAGTAACCGCGGGTCGGTGCCGGAAATCATTCAGACGGGCAAAACCGGATTTATCGTGGAAAACTATCTGCAGGCCGCCCGGGCGGTTAAAAAAGTCGGCGACCTTGATCGCCGGGCCTGCCGGGCGGCGGTAGAGAAAAGGTTTACCATTGAGCGAATGGTTGATGGGTATGAAAAAGTTTACCGGCGAGTCCTCAAGCGGTGAAAAGCAGTTCGTCGCTTCGTACTGAACAAAAGCGCCCTACGACATTTGTCTGCCGGGGGTTTTTAATTCTGAAAAAATATTGCCGGATGATTTACATTTTTACATAGCAGCCTAAATTTGTGCCCAGGTAACGCTGGTGTGGAGCTTTATTTCTTTCAAGACATAGTAAAGAGCGCTCTGATGCAAGTCCGCCGGAATGGTGATTGATTTTTGGTTTGGATTGTAGGTGGCTTTAAAATGACTGCCTTTCCCGCCTCTCGTACTGATTGTGAAATCAAGGCGCTGGAGCGCCTTGATTAACTTTTTTCGGTTGAGGTCGCCCGAAAGCTCACTACGCGAAGGCATACCCTCTTTCCTGGCCCACCTTGAGAATGTTTGCTTCCTTGGCGTATGACGACGGGATGTCGAATGATGTCAGAATCGCGTCTTTGATATTTTTTTCCAGTTCTTCAACGTCTTTGCCCGACGTGACGATTGATCCATACCGGAAATTAGTGCTAATGGCAATATGCTGGTCGTTTTCTATTTTAAACTCAAACTTAATCGGCCCATTATGCCGAAAGTACTCCGACGCCTCAAAGAGTCCCTGCGGCACGAACCGGCTGCCGGCGAGCGTTTTTGCCAAATAGTCCTTGGTTTGTTTAATGATAGACATACGCTTACTTTTAGAGAGTCTATTTTATCAAGGTAAAAGATGCCTGTCAAGCTTACTTTAGTATATCATACTCTTATTTTTCAACCAAAAAATCGCCGCGGGGGTGATTGCTATTATTTCGTAGTTCTTCGCTGTTGACAGGCCTACGTTAGTTTGGTACGATAATATCATCACTATGAAAAAGACCCTCGTGGGGTTCTGTCCCCGCCGGGGGCTTTTTCTTTTTGGACATAACCTAAACTGCTGCGTTTGTGGTCCAGGTACACAATAGAGATATTGAGCTTTCTTAACAAAAATGAGCACTTATTACTAGGTGAAATCAGCGAACGAAAAACACCCCTAGCTTTCAAAAAGTTTACCAGTCCTGCGTAATCTCCGTCACTGGCTACGATGACGGCGTTGTCAAATTTTTTTTCGTAATATTCAGCCGCTGCTCTTAAAACCAGATCAGCATCGCAATTCCCCTTTATTTTACCAGCGTGGTCGCATGTAGTTTCCTTAAAGACAAGGGTAAATCCTGTTGTTCGTAAAAAATTGTATAGGTCTTTATTGTTCGGAATAAAGCCAATGAAAATGTATGCTTGCGTAATACGGTATTTTTCTGAAAGCCAACGTCTGAATCGGGCATAATCAAGTTTCCAGCCTAATTCTTCGATGCCTTTATGCAGGTTTGCACCATCGATAAAAGCGTGATTATTTTCATTTGAATACATAAAAAGCCCGCTCATCGCGCGCTATATTGATTGGCTGTGTTTAATTAGTCTGTTTGTTTACTCATCGTATTACATAGGACAAAAGTTGTCAACCAAAAAACCGCCGCTGGGGCGATTGATGTTTTCCCCCTCACCCCGTCCCTCTCTTTCTGCATCGTCAATGAAATACAGAAAGAGAGGATATACTTCCCCCCGTTGTCTAGACAGTCATTGTGGATAACATAGATGGTATTTCGACCTTTACAATTTCGGGAGATTTTTCTTTACGGA
>Ga0155437_106_pt1 | contig 32994 bp, 32 predicted proteins | sample RifCSPhighO2_02_FD_111885 | JGI IMG/M metagenome (GOLD analysis project Ga0155437, IMG submission 111885) | Candidatus Buchananbacteria bacterium RIFCSPHIGHO2_02_FULL_56_16 | reverse complement strand
TGAGTTGCCTCTGGTGATAGTTTCATACTTTTAGATTAGTTAATATTTAGATTTTGCGCACCGTGTTCTGTAATCAACACAATGACGCACAACTAGGTTTATGCGAACTAGTTGACTTTTTTATCTAAAATGGGTTAATATTTAGTTATCAACATAGCGCATATAACCTGGTTATATCTTAACAAATAACTGTGGAAAACGCTATGTTTTTTGATGCCTTAGAAAAGGAGCTGAAAATCAGAAATTTTAGCCAAAGGACCATTACGGCCTACCTTTACTACAACCGAGATTTGGTTACGTATTGCCGGAAAGACCCGACAATGATTGCGGAAGCGGACATTAAAGATTACCTTTGGTACTTATTGGATCAACGGCACGTTGCGGCGGCGACGGCACGGCTGGCAATGAACGCGATTAAATTTTACTATCGTACCGTCAAAAAGCGGCGGTTTTATTTTAACTTCGGGTTGCCCCGCGGCGCCAAACGGCTGCCGGTGGTTTTGTCAAAAACGGAAGTGGCGGCGCTGCTGGGTGCCGTTACCAATGTCAAACACAGGTTACTGTTGAGCCTGATGTATTCGGCCGGTTTACGGGTCAGCGAGGTGGTTGCTTTAAAGCCGGAAGATTTTGATTTGGATTATCACGTTCTGTGGGTCAGGCAGGGGAAAGGGAACAAGGACCGCCAGACTATTCTTGCCGACAGAGTACTGAACGAGCTGCGCCAGCGATTGGCGGCGGCGCCGGTTGGCCACTACGTCTTTAGCGGTCAGGGGCCGGGCAGCCACCTAACAACTCGTTCAGTGGAAAAAGTATTTCAACAAGCATTGGAGCTAGCGGGCATAAAAAAACAGGCGACGTGCCATAGTCTGCGTCATAGCTTCGCCACACACCTACTGGAATCAGGCGTTGACGCGGTGTATATCCAGAAATTGCTTGGCCACCGCCGGCTCGAGACGACGCTGATTTACGCCCGGATTGCTTCGAATTTTGTTGGGAGGATTACATCGCCGCTGGATAGCTAAGTTGCGATTGTAAATTTTAAAAAATTGACAAACGTTTTAATCTCTTTTACACTGAAAGTACCTAAAAACGATTGGTGAAGCTACCAACTTCATGGACGCTTAAGGCGCCTCCCATCGTTCGGGACTAAGTTTTGAGGCCAATTTAATCAATGAAGTGCCCGGTCTGTTGTATGGATCGCGGAACTTGGGTGGAACCGTCTCGTCCTGTAGTAGCAGGATGGGATCCCAAGCAGAGACGTTCTGGTTGGGTTTTATTTTGCCGATATCTATAGACCGATGCGAATGGATGCGAATAATGCGAATGCTACAAATATAAGTCAAAGAAATCAACATAGCGCTATTACTATTAAGATTAACATGCGCTATGTTAGAAAAAATAATTTATCCGGAGCTTTCATACAAAGTAACCGGTTTGTGCTTTCAGGCTCAGAATGAGTTAGGTCGGTTTGCAAAGGAAAAGCAGTATGCGGAGCGTTTGGAGCAGCTCTTTAAAGCAAGTGGTGTTCAGTACGCCCGCGAAGTAAGCATACCATTTAAACAAAGTGAGTATGAGGTAGGGGGTAATATCGCCGACTTTATCGTCGAGGGAAAAATTATTCTAGAGTGCAAGGCAAAGCGGCTGGTTACTAGACAGGACTATTACCAAGCTCAACGTTACCTCAATGCAACTAACATTAAGCTCGGGTTAATTGTTAATTTCAGGGATCGCTACGTTAAACCAAAAAGAGTCATCAATTATTCGCAACATTCGCATTCATTCGTAAATTAGCATCGGTCTTATGGACACACAGCTCGAAAAAATCAGACATACGGCGTCGCACGTGATGGCCCAGGCGGTGCTGGAGCTGTTCCCCGACGCCAAGCTGGCGATCGGGCCAGCGATCGAGGAGGGGTTTTACTACGACTTTGATCTGGGTGACAAAACGTTCAGCGACGATGATCTGAAGGCGATTGAAAAAAAGATGAAGCAGATCGTCGCCCAGGATCAAAAAATGGAACACTATACCGAGGCGGTCGATACATCAATCAGGTACCTCCAGTCAAAAAATCAGCCGTACAAGCTGGAGCTGGCCGAAGAATTAAAAAAGGAAGGGGAGCGCAAGCTCAGCTTTTATACGATGATCGGTCCCGACGGCAAGAAAAAGTTCACCGACCTGTGCAAGGGGCCGCACGTGGCTAGAACCAAAGCCATTGGCGCGTTCAAGCTGCAGAAGATTGCCGGCGCCTACTGGCGCGGCGACGAAAAGAACAAGATGCTCCAGCGGATCTACGGCACGGCGTTCGCGACGCAAGCCGAGCTGGAAGCCTACCTCGAGCGGATCAAGCAGGCGGAAGAGCGCGACCACCGCAAGCTCGGCGTCGAGCTCGATCTCTTCACCTTTTCGGATTTGGTCGGCGGCGGCCTGCCGTTGTTCACCCCGCGGGGCACGATCATCCGTAACGAGCTGGCCAGGTACCTGGTCGAGCTGCAGGTGCCCAAGGGCTACCAGCAGGTGAACATCCCGCACCTGGCCCACCGCGACCTCTACATCACCTCCGGCCATTGGGAAAAGTTCGCCGACGATATCTTCCACGTCTCGAGCAAGGGCGAAGACACGTTCGTGCTGAAGCCAATGAACTGCCCGCATCACACCCAAATCTACGCCTCGCGCCAGCGCAGCTACCGCGAGCTGCCGATCCGCTACTTCGACATCACCGAGATGTACCGCGACGAGAAGCCCGGCCAGCTCCACGGCCTGATGCGGGTACGCTCGATTACCATTGACGACGCCCACTGCTTCTGCCGGCTCGACCAGGTTGAAGCCGAAGCCAACCTCATCTACGACTTCATCGAGCAGTTCTACCGGACGTTCGGTTTTCCGCTCATCCCGCGGCTGTCGCTGCACGATCCCAAGCAGCCGGACAAGTACCTCGGCGGCGCGAAAATCTGGAAAGAGGCGGAGAGCAAGCTGCGCAAGGTGCTAAAGTCTCGGGTGAAAAAATTTGAAGAGATCGAGGGCGAGGCGGCGTTCTATGGGCCGAAGATTGACTTCGAAGCCGAAGACGCGATCGGCCGCCAGTGGCAGCTGGCGACGATTCAGCTCGACTTTAATTTGCCTGAACGTTTTCAACTTGAGTACATCGACGAAAAAGGCCAACGGGCGCGACCGGTGATGATCCACCGGGCCATTGCCGGCTCGTTCGAGCGGTTTATGGCCATTCTGATTGAAAGCTACGCCGGCGCGTTTCCGCTCTGGCTGGCGCCAATTCAGGTGCAGGTGCTCTCGGTCAGTGATGATTTTGCCGACGCCGCTCAGGCGCTGGTCACTCAGCTGGCTGCCGCCGGCATCCGGGCCGAGGGCGACCTGAGCAACGAAACGGTCGGTAAAAAAATCCGCACCGCCGAGAAACTAAAAGTACCCTACATGCTGGTAGTCGGCGAGAAGGAAGCAAACAGTGCAATGCTCAGCGTCCGGGTACGCGGCCAAAAAGAAGTTATATCCCTTAAACGGCAGGAATTCATTGAACGGGTAAAAAAAGAGATCGCGGAACGCCGCTAGAGCGAAAAGCGCAAACCCCGCACCTTTTCCTAGAAAAAGGTGCGGGGTAAAAAAATCCCCCTCACAGCAGCGTGGGGGGCAGGCCTTCACCAGAGACTCGCTCGAGTTCAGTTTGAAAGGCTTGCAGCGCGGGCAGCGATTCGAGCAGCTGGGGAATTTCCTGCAGCTCTTCGATGAGGTGGTGGGCCGAGAGCTTATCTGCTGGGTTGGGTACGAGCGGCAGCCTGATGACGACATCGTTTCCGTCGCGTTCAAAGAGCATAGTGGTCTTCCTTTCGTCAGGGGATTGTATTGTAGCTTGAAGTGTGAAAGCTGTCAATCAAAAAGTTATCGTCATCGTCGGCCCGACCTCATCGGGCAAGACGAAACTCGCCGTGCGATTGGCACGGCGTTTTGGCGGTGAGATCGTTTCGGCCGACTCGCGGCAAGTCTACCGCGGGATGGATATTGGGACAGGGAAGGATTTGCAAGACTATGCTATTAAGCAAATCGCAAATCGCGAATCGCGAATAGTTACGATACCATACCATCTCATTGACGTGGTGTCGCCAAAGCAGCAGTTTACGGTTGCTGATTATCAGCACAGAGCGTACCGGGCCATTGACGACATTCTGTCGCGCGGCAGGCTGCCGATTGTCTGCGGCGGAACCGGCTTATACATTACGGTGCTGACTGAAGGCTATGTCTTGCCGAAATCGCAAATCGCAAATCGCAAATCGCCTTTCGGCGCTGCTCAAGGCGACCTTAAGTTTACCGAAAGGTTGCAAATCGCGCGCAGGAAGTTGAGCCCGTTAAGTTTGCCGCCGCTACTTTCTCGGCTAAAGAAAATTGATCCGGAAACGTACCGAGTCATTGACAAAAAAAACCGCCGCCGGGTGCAGCGGGCGCTGGAAATTTTTTACCTCACTGGCCGGCCGAAATCAGAACAGCCGGGTAAGCAGAAGCCGCCGTATCGTTTTCTATTGCTGGGCATAGCGGTACCCAAGACGACGCTGCACCGGCGAATTCATCGGCGGCTATTGCAGCGGCTCGATCAGGGGATGATCGCGGAAATATCGCGCCTCCATCGCCAAGGTGTGAGCTGGAAAAAATTGGAGTCGTTCGGTTTGGAGTACCGCTGGGTGGCGCAGTATTTACAAAAAAAAATAATCCGCGAGCAGCTGGCCGCGGGGCTGGAAAAGGCCATCCAGCAGTTCAGTAAGCGTCAGATGACCTGGTTTAAACGGGACAAGACTATCCGGTGGATTACCACTGCGGGTCAAGCGGCGGCGGCAGCAAGGCGCTTTATCAGTTCTGAATAGCGAGCTTTCTAGCTTGTAGCTTCTTAGCTTTTTAGTGCCTGCGTTCTGCTTCCCTAAAAAGCTACCAGCTAGAAAGCTAAGAAGCTAGTCGTAACTTACCGTCCCGCCGTGACTTCCTGGGCTTCGGGCAGGCTCAGGATATCGTGGGCGCGGCGGCTCACCCTGGGGTCTTGGTCGTCTTTGTCTAAGGCGAGGTACGCTTCGGCCTGCTCAATGAGCAGCGGCAGCTCAGCGGCCGGGATGCTGAAAAAGTCCGGGTAGTTAGTTAAGGTCTCGCGCAGCGCACTTTCCGCCTGTTCGATCCCGCCTAGTTCGCTGCGCCACTCCCGTTCGCCGGCTTCGGCTGACGCGCGTGACAGAGGGCTTTGTTCTCGCATATCCAGTAATGAAACTTCGATTAATTATCGCGTAGACATTTCTTTAGAGTAAATACGACCTTCGTTTTTTAACCTATTTGTCAAATGGTTAGGATAATTGATAGTGGCTTTCCAATCGCAGTTTCACTACTGGACATAGTGGTTAACCTAATTTATTGGTGAGTAAATCTTTGATGGTTTGGGGGTCAGCCTGGCCTTTGGTCTGGCGCATCACCGCGCCGATGAGAAACTGCAAGACGGTCGTCTTGCCTTTTTTGTACTGCGCAACCTGGGCCTGATTCTCGGCGATGACCGCGTCAATGATGGTTTCCAGCGCGCCGCCGCTCTCGCCGCCGCTCAAATCTTCCTCTTCGAGAATGACCGACGGGTCTTTGCCCGTTTGGTACATCTTTTCGAGCAGCTGCTGGCCGATGGTGGAGTTGATTTTATTCTGGTAAACGAGCATGATGAACTCGGCGAAGTTTTCCGGCGTCACGGTGAGGTTTGCCTGGATGTTCTTGCCGTCTTTGTAGACGCGGGCCATCAGCTTGTTAATCAGCCAGTTACTGGTGAGCTTGGCCAGCTTCGCTTTGCCCTTTTGCCAGATTTCTTCTTCGGTGCCCTCCTGTTCACCCAGCGCGATCAGCCAGGCGCGCAACTCGGACATCGCCTGCTCAAAGAATTCAGAGAGGGTTTTATCATCGGTTAGAATCCTGGCGTTCTCGGCCGCGAGTTCGTACTCGGTGCTGAACCGGTCGCGCCGGGCTTGGGGCAGCTCGCCTATCGATCGGCGCAGCGCCGACACGTCAATGGCGTTGGGCGCGGTCGGTGTGAAGTTGAGCGGCGGCAGGTCGGGTTCGGGGAAGTAACGGTAGTCGTGGGCTTCTTCTTTGACCCGCTGCTCGGTGGTAACGCCGCGGTCTTCATCCCAGCCGCGGGTGGCCTGGGCCTCGGGCGGCGTGCCGGCTTCCCAGAGCTTGGTTTGCCGCTTGATCTCATACTCAAGCGCCCGCTCAACCGCCCGAAACGAGTTAATGTTTTTTACCTCGGTTTTCGGCTTGAGCTTCTTTACGTCAATGCGGTCGGCCGGCGAGTCGGTCAGCGAGACGTTGGCATCGCAGCGCAGGTGGCCCTTTTCCATGTCGGCGTCGGAGATGCCGAGGTAGCGCATCATCAGCCGCAATTCCTGCATGAAGAGCTTGGCTGCCTGCGACGAACGCAGGTCCGGCTCGGTGACGATCTCCATCAGGGGCGTGCCCGCGCGGTTGTAGTCAACCAGCGTGTGCTTGCCGTCGGCGGAGTGAAAGTTTTTGGCGGCGTCCTCTTCGAGGTGGAGCCGGGTAATTCGAATCCGCCGCGTTTCGCCGTTGATTGTAAGGTCGAGGTGGCCATGCAAGCCGATCGGCTGGTCGTACTGGGAAATCTGGTAGCCCTTGGGCAGGTCGGGGTAGAAGTAGCTCTTCCGGTCGAATTTTGAGATTAAGGGAATCGTGCAGTTGATCGCCAGCGCCGCGAGTACTGACCACTCCACCGCCTGGCGGTTAGCCACCGGCAGCACTCCGGGATGACCCATGCAGACCGGGCAGACGGTGGTGTTCGGCGGCTGGTCTTCGCCAGCATTATCGCAGCCGCAGAACATCTTTGATTTCGTCTTGAGCTGAACATGGATTTCGAGTCCGATGATAGGGGTGAGTTTCATACGTTGCTAGTCTAGCACCATGAGAGCAGAAAATCAATCTTAATTAATGAGGATCTTAATTAATGAGGATAGACGAGAGCTTCTGCTCTCGTCGCGATTGGAGCAGAGGCTCCAATCTACCCGATGGTCGTGGTAGTTAGGGTCTTAATCCAATGATTTTTCAACAATCTGCCAGACATCTTCGGCCACTTCCTCAACCGTCCGGTTGGCATTGACCGTCTGCCAGCCGTAGCACTTCGCGAGGTCGAGATGAACCCGGCGGCACCACTCCATCAGTTCGTCGCTGGATTCGTGGAGGTGGTTTGCTTCCTTGCCGCTCAAGAACCGCTCGCCGTCGAGCAGGATTGCCAGGTCTTCTTTGATGAGACCTTCGTTTTGTCGCTCCAGCGTTTCGAGGTCCTCGCCTTTGGTGACGCCCCAGGCCAGCCCGGTGCCGGTGTAGTCTTCGGCAACCATGGTTACGCCGCCAGCTAATTTTTTTTCTAGCGCTGGCTGAAAATCCCGTCGGTTCTGGGCGTAGAGTGCCTGGAGTTCAACTTCGGTAATTAGCTGAGGTTCGCCGCTGCGCAGGATTTGGTTGAGCTTCGGGCCGGTCGGTAGAATCTCGTAGATGGGATACTTGAGGTACTCGGCCCGCTGGCCGGAACGCTTCAGATTTTCCACCAGCAGTTTTGCCTGGGTTGATTTACCCAGGTTGTTGGTGCCGTAGAGGACGATTAAATTTCCCTGTACCATTGGGAGGTAATGCTAGGTTAGGCCGTTAGCGATCAGACCAATGATGAGTATCCCGAGAAAGTTAAGTATAAAAGAGACGGGAATGAAAACAATACTCTTCACCTTTGAAAGTCCCATCATGGCTAATCCGATTTCGTCGGGCAGCGGCGAGGCAACGATGAACGCGCCAACCAGGGGCACGAGCCAGCGAAACGGATTCCGCCGCATCAGCTGCGCGAGCCGCTTCGCGCTCTTTTTTTTCATCAGCCCGCCGACGTTGTTGGTAAGATTGTTTCTGATAAAGCGGAACATGATCCAGTCGCCAGCGAGCGCGCCGAGCCCGCCGAACAGGGCGACTTCCCAGGCGGGGGTGGCGAGGGCAATTTCGAAGAGCACGACGCCGGCGGGCGCGGCGGTGAATAGCGAGACAAAAAACATACCAGCGAGGAAGCTGCCGACGAACCGCCATTCCTGGGTGCTCGCGAACAGGTCGTTGAGGACACCGGTTTTGGTCAGCACCAGGGCGAGAAAAATGCTAAGGGCAGTGATTGCCACGTCTCGCTGCAAACTGTTGTTGCTGCCGCTCATAATATGCAGTGGAGACTAGACTCGAGGCAGCACGCGGTAGCGGAGCTGGACCGCGCCGTCGCCGATTTTTTCCGTCTCGAGCAGCTCAAGATTTAAGTCTAACGCCTCGCCCTCGGTAAAGTTCAGGCCGGTGCCGAACACCTTAGGCTCGACGGTCAGCCAAAGCTCGTCAACCAGCCCGGCTTTCAAAAAAGAGGCGTTGGTCCGAGCGCCTCCGCCCAGGATTGCCGATTGGAAGCCTTTAACCTCCAGGTACTCGACGACCGCGGCCGGTGGGGCGTTCAAGAACTCGAGCGCACCGGCGACCGCGGCCGGCGCGTAGCGTTCGGGCGTCATGGATAAAATCAGATTGAGCCGGCCCGGCAAGGCCCGGCCGCCCATCGCCGCGAAGGTCGTCTCACCCATGATAATCGCGCCGTGCTTTTTGGTCTCGGCGATGAATACGCGCTTGTCCGCTTTTGAGGTCCAGTCGGCGTTCTGGGTTTTGTCTTTGGCGATGATGCCGTCGGCAGTCATCGCCATCATGAGGATAAGCTTCATAAAAAATATTAAAAATCAAAAAGCAAAAATCAAAATTATGGAGTCCCGTTGCGGCGGGACGAAATATTTAAATTTCTAAAATGGCCAGCGGGCGAAGATTAAACCGCAATCTCAAACTTAATCGTCGGATAACTCTGGTAGTTTTGAACGGTTGTCTGGCCGGCCTGCCAGTCAAAGATTGAGGTAAAACCGTTGGTTTCGAGCGTCGGCAGGTGGTAGCGGTTCGGGTCGCGGCCGAGCTGTTCTTTAGCGCCGGCGCGGTGGTTTTCGTAGATGTGGACATCGGCGAGAAAGCCGACCAGCCGGCCCTCGGCCAGCCCGGTTTCTTTGGCCAGCAGGTGGAGCAGCAGGCTGTAGCTGGCGATGTTAAACGGCAGGCCGAGCATCACGTCAACCGAGCGCTGGTTCCAAAGCAGGTTGAGATGGCCCTTAATGACCGTTATTTGGAAGAGGTAGTGACAGGGCGGCAGAGCCATTGCGTCGAGCGCCTGCGGATTCCAGGCCGAGACAATCATCCGCCGGTCATCGGGGTCGGTTTTAATGGTTTCAATGACCCGCTTGAGCTGGTCAACGCCAGCGCCGGCGTAGTCGGTGTCGTAGTTTTCATACGGCGCATTCCAGTGGCGCCACTGAAAACCGTAGATGGGGCCCAGGTCGCGTTCCGTAAGCATTCGTTTTTTGGCCGCCTCGTCGTGGCCGTACGGCGCTCTTTTGGGGCTGGCCCACTCGTCCCAGATGTGGTTGTTGCGGTCAATCAGCCACTGCTTGTCGGTCATTCCCTTAATAAAAAATTCGAGCTCGGTTGCGACCAGCCGGAACGGCACCTTCTTGGTGGTGAGCAGGGGGTAGCCGGCGGTCATCTCGTGCTCGAACAGCGCGCCGGCGATGGTCAGGGTGTCAATGCCGGTTCGGCTGTGCTTGCGCACACCCTGGTCGAGGACACGTTGTACGATATCGAGGTAGGCTCGCATGGGGTTAGGGATTACAGGCCGAGCGCGCGCTGCCACGGCGCTTTAATCAGGCTGCCATTTTTGCCCTCGGTATAGTTGAAGATCGGGCCGATGGCAAAAAACAGGCGGCCTTCGGGGTCGGGGTAGGTGACCAGCACGTACTTAAAGCCGCTGATTTGCTCGTTTAAGATCGCCGTCGGCACGGCGTCGTAGCGGTACTGGAAGGAGTTGTTCAGGTTCTGTCGCTTGAGGTCGCCGGTCACCGACTCGACGGAGGTTTCGAAACCGTTGATGAAGTTAAACTCTTCAATCGACGGCAGCTCGTTGCGGAGTTCTTTTCGGGCGATGGCCATTGCCTGCTCGAGGACCGATTCGAGGGCGGTTAGCCGGAGCAGCGACCGGTCGGACTCGTTGAGGATCTGGAGCGCGATGAATCCCTCGCGGATCATGTTGACGTTCGAGAGGAGCTGGGCGTAGAACGCGACCTGCGGTTCGACGTAGCCATAGGGGAAGTACGATTGAAAGCCGCTGCGGCTCTCGAGCGGTATGCGCTCGAGGACAATCGGCCGGTGGCTGTTGACCCAGACCGCCAGGCTGGTGTTTAAGGATTTTTTAACCCAGGCGTCGGTTCGCATGAATGGCGGAAAGCCGCTGGTCTTGTCTAACGTGAGGCTGCGCTGCGCGCTTAAGACGCTCAACTGGGCGTTGTCGTGCCAGGTATTCTGGTTAAACTCGGCCAGCTGGTTTTTAAAGTTATTGAGGTTCTGCTGGTAGCGCTGATCGCGGTCGTCATGCTGCTGCTCGAGTACCGTTCGGGCTGCCGGGTTGTCGAGCAGGTTAAAGACGTCGAGGGCGGTGGCGTTGGTTAGCTCTTTAAAGAGCGTGTCCCCGATGAGGTGGTAGCCACGCAGCAGGCGGAGGTTGGCCAGCCGATCATTTGGCTGCCGGCCACTCAAGAGGCTGAATGATTCAAACTGGTCGAGCGCCGCTTGAATCTTTTTAACGTTCTCTTTGGTCGTCTTGCTGTCAGCGCCAAAGAGATCATTGAGCTGGTAGTTCGGGCCGAAGAGCGTCTCGAGCGCCGCCTGGTAATCGAGGTACGTCAAATCTGACTCGAGCCCCTGGAAAAACGCCATTGACTTGTAAATGTTCGCCCACTGGTTCTTGCGCTCTTGCTGGCTCGAGAGGTCATGGGTCAGGTAGAGGCCGGCGAGGAAGTTGACGAGGTGGTCTTGCTCATCGAGCAGGCAGGCCGGGCAGTCGTCGGCTTGGCTGAAGAGGGGGAACTGCTGCTCACGCAGCCAGGTAATCGCCAGGTAGTAATTTTTCAGCTTCTCGGAGCTCTGGTACTCCGCTGGGGTGGCGTAGGCAGTGTAGCTCTGCTGGTAGAGGAAGAGGGGAGACTTGGCACTGGGCGCCCGTTGGCCGATCAGGCTAATTTCCCGGTTGATCTCGTCGCGCAAGTAGGTGGGTACGGTAAAGGTGTAGGTTTCCGCTTCCTGGGTGGTAAACGATTGCTGGCTGACCCCGAACGACTCCTTAACTTGGTTAGGGTCGGGCCGCAGCAGCTGGAGGGCGGTGGCGAGGTAGGCCAGCTCGAGCCGGTTGGCTTCGGTAATCGCGTCGGTCTCGATGCCAAAACGCTGGAGCCTGGCTTCGTAGCGGCTTTTTACCTGGTTGAACATGCCGTGGAGAAAATTCCAGAGAGCGGGGTAGAACTTCTGCTGCTCAATCTCTTTGTAGACAATCGCCAGGGTGTCTTGGTAGACGCCGGCCAGCGCGTCGCTGGTGACAAAGACGGGGAGGTTTTTACCGTTGATGGCGGCGTACGCGTCCTGCCAGTTGGCGGCTTCGCCGGGAAACGGTGCGTCAATAATCGCAAAGCCATGGTCAGCGACAGCGGGCAGGAACGGCTCGACGTCGAGCTTGCGCGAAAAATCCCGGTAGTTGACCACCGCCTCTTTGGCGTTCTGCAGCGGCAGGCTTGGCCCGGTCACCGTCGCCTGGTAGCCGGCGTCCACGGGTTGGTAGTACGAAGAGATAAACTGTTTTTCTTTCTGGAGCGTCTGGGCTTGCCCAGAGAGCTGGCCGTTGGCGGTGGTGTTAGTTGAGGGCGTGGTCGGCAGTACGCCGGGCGTGGTGGCGCTGATCGGCGCCGCCTCATTGAGGTTCGTCGGCACCGGCGCGCGCTGGGATTTAAGCAGCAGCACCAACGCCATGACCGCCGCGATGAGCAGCAGCACGATGACCACGATGGCGATGACGAGGAATAGCTTTTTCTTTTCCATAGAATTAATTAGTTTGCAGTCAGTAGTAAGTGGTATGTAGATGCGGGCACTACAGACTACAGACTATCGACTTGCCGAACATGAGTGTCACTTGCCCGTTGAGCCAAAGCCGCCGGTGCCGCGGGCAGTTTCGGAGAGGTCGTCGGCCGGTTCGAGCTCGGCCCGGACAATCGGCACGATCAGGAGCTGGGCGATCTTGTGGCCGGGCTCGACTCGGTACGGCTCGCTGCCGAGATTAACCAGGTTAACGTTGTACTCGCCGCGGTAGCCGGCGTCGAACACGCCGCCCATGGTGTGGACCCCGCCGTTACGCGGCAGGCTGCTCTTGTCTTTAACAATCGCGGCGTAGCCGTCGGCCAACTCCAGAGCAAACCCGAGGTCAAAAATTTTTCGTTCGCCGGGCCGCAGTTCGTAATCCTCAAGGCTGTAGAGGTCCAGGCCGACATCGCCCGGATGGGCGTAGGTGGGCAGGATAGCGTCAGGGCGGAGCTTCTTTATCTTAATTCTCATGAGGCACTTAAGACAATTTTCAATTATCAATTTCCAATAAATGATCATTTGATCATTGAAAATTCAATGAAAATTGAGAACTGAAAATTGAAAATTAATATCTTTTTTTAAGCTGCTTCACGATAGCATCAAGCTGGGCATAGAGCTGTTCCCGCGTGCCGTTGTTGTCGACGGCATAGGCGGCGGCCGCGACAACGTCTTTTATCTGCTTTTCCGCCTCCGCTTGTTCATCGCGCTGGAACTGCTCAAACGTCTTGCCCGCGTCGTCGGGGTTTTCGCTGCGGGCAACGATCCGGTCGTAGCGAATTTTTTGGTCGGTGGCGATCGAAACGAGGTAAAAGCCCGGGACGTCTTTGAGCTGGGCGAGGTCGGTCGGCCGGCGAATGCCGTCAATGGCGATGAGTGCGGACTGGTCGGCGGCGACGTCGTGGGCGATGACGCCGGCCAGGAGGTCGTCGCCGAAGGTCTGGCGCAGCCCGAGCGACAGGTTCTGCATGTTGGCTCTGGCCTGGGGCAGGTAGAGCCGGTCCAGTACGTCGCGCAGCGGGGTGGAGAAGCGGTAGGTCGGCGCGCCGTGCCGGTCGTGGAGGTACTGACAGGCCGTGCCCTTGCCGCTTGAGATCAGACCGACAAAGCCGAGGATGATTTTACTCATGCGTAACCTCCATTTTCACCGCGCCCTCGTTGGTTCGTTCGGGAATATCCTCGGAAAAAATTGCCGTGAGCTCTTGGCTCCAGTCGGGGTTTTCCTGGTAGAAATCAACTTTGACGCCGGCCGCCTTGAGCATGTCGAGCACCTTCTCGTTGCGGTAAACTTTACCCATCACCACCCGGACAATGCCGCAGGCGATGATGTACTTGGTGCAGTGGATGCACGGGCTGTACTTGGTGTAGAGCGTCGCGCCGACGGTAGTCGTGCCGCCGTTGATGGCTGCCTGGAGCAGGGAGTTGTGCTCGCCGTGAATCGTTCGGACGCAGTGGCCGTCTTCGAGCAGGTGGCCGGCGTCGTTGCAGTGGGGCAGTCCCGGCGGCGAGCCGTTGTAGCCGGTCGAGATGATCCGGTTGTTTTTGACCAGCACTGAACCCGAGTAGAGCCGGTCGCAGGTGCCGCGAGTCGCGATAATCTTGGCGATTGACATAAAGTAATCGTCCCAAGACGGGCGGTAGTGTTGGCGTTCTTCGGGCATGGGGGAGATGGTTTTACGTCCTTAATTTTAACAGATTCGAGCGGCTTTTGGCAAATAACGGATTTAGTCGGTACGTAGCCGCGTAGGCGACAGTTTTACTGTCGATACTTTTTACCGCGAGTAAAACTCGCGGCTACGCGGGAAAAATAAACATCCAACGCGTAGTCGACCCTTTATGGGTCGGTGCAAATGACGCAGAACCATAAAGGTTCTGCTACGCGGTGGTTGGCCGGCTATCGCCCTGAGCTAAAGCTCGGGGCTCACAAACAAAGTCCGCTAAAGCGGACTGTAAGGCAAATCTAGCTCATTTCATCATCTGCCTTTCCCATACCAAAAACCAGCCCTCGCGAGCTGGTTTTGCAGTTGTTCTCGACTAGGCGCTCAAGGTCACTCTGATGCCCGGGCCCATCGAGGTCGTGAGGCTGATATTTTTGAGGTAGACGCCCTTGGACGAAGACGGTTTGGCTTTACGGATAGTGTCGAGCAGCGCCTGGTAGTTTTCCAGGAGCTGGGAATCGGTGAATGAGACTTTGCCGATCATCTGGTGGATGTTGCCGGTGCCGTCATTCTTGAAGTTGACCTTACCCTTTTTGAGTTCCTCAATGGTTTTTTTGAGGTTGGTGGTAATGGTTTCGTTCTTGGGCGACGGCATCAACCCCCGCGGGCCGAGCACCTTGGCGACGGCCGCCAGCTTAGGCATCATCTCCGGCATGGTCACCGCGACGTCGAACTCAAGCTTGCCGGTCTGCTTGATTTGGTCGATTAGCTCTTGGCCACCGACCACGTCGGCGCCGGCCGCTTGAGCCTCTTTTTCCCGGTCCGGCGCGACGAACGCAGCGATGCGTTTGGTTTTGCCGGTGCCGTGGGGCAGACTGACGGTGCCGCGCACCTGCTGCTCGCCTTTCTTCGGGTCAATGCCCAGGCGGAGGTGAACCTCGACCGATGAATCAAACTTCGTGGTTGCAGTGGTTTTCACCAGCTTGATCGCTTCTTCTACGGAGTAGCTTTTGTTTTTTTCAACTTTCTTTACTGCCTCCTGGTACCGTTTTGAACGGGCCATAGGGTATCCTTTCGTGGTAGTAACGAGCCGGCGCGCGCCGTCTCTCCCACCGGTTAATGATTTAATCAATCGGAATGGTTCGGGCTGGTACGGGTTTGAACGCGTCGTTTTCTTGGGCGATGTAGTCGTAGCAGCTCCGGCCAGGGTCGTAGGCGATGCTGCCGTAGGAGTAGGGTGAACTCTCCGGCAAGTTTTTATTCGAAGTCTCAAACTCGGCGCAGAGCTGGTAGGACTTCGCTCCGGTTACCTGGTACTCGTACGACGCGCCGGTCTTGGGGTCAGCAGTCATCAAGCTCGGCTGCGAGGTATTTTTGAGCTCGTCGAGCGAAGCCGGTAGCGCGCCCTTTTCCCAGTAGTAGCTGTCAACGGCGTAGCGAATACTGGTCAGGTCGTTGGCGCGCCGGTTATCGTAGGAGCGCACCCGGGATTGGAGGGGCGAATCAACGATGAAAAAGGCGCCGACGAATGAGACGACCATGATCGCGCCGGCAGCCCCGGCCAGCGTCTTGGGCAGTTTTGAGTCGGTCAGCGCGCTGGTTGATTTGAGCTCGAGGCCGTAGTAGACGAAAACCCAGCCGACGATGATCAGAATGGTCGCGCTCTTGAGGAGGAACCGCAGGGTGAAGTCGCCGTCGAGCAGCCGGAAAACCGTGGTGACGAGGTCGCCCAGCGCGATGGCGATGGTTAGGAACAGAATGATGTAGGTAACCCAGACCCGAATTTTATTGCCCGCGTCGAGCGTCCGTTTTTTCAGGGCGGTTCGCACCAGCCAGCCGAACAGGTAGAAGAGGGGAGCGGCGATCAAGAGGCTGGCCATGGAGAACTTAAGCGAGCCCTGGTTAAACGGCGAAAAGACCGATCCGTAGGCGACCTCTTGGGGAAACCATTTGTTGATGTACTGAAACCAAACACCGCCGATGGCGAACGCAGTAATCCCGAGGGTGAAAAAGAGGGTGAGGTACCAAAAGAGTGCCTTTGGTCCTTTGACCGTTTTGTCGACAGCCGGTGCCGGCTGTAACGGTGAGCGTTGTTCCTCCATATGGTTTTGGCTTAGGTGAGTTAGTTTAGTTGATGACTTCAAGACCCATTTGTTTCGCGGTGCCCTCGATGATGCGCATCGCGCCCTCAATGTTTTTGGCGTTCAGGTCGGGCATCTTTCTTTCGGCAATTTCCTTGATCTGCGCCCGGGTCACCTTGCCTACTTTCTTCTTCAGTGATTCGCCGGACCCTTTCTGGATGCCGGCTGCCTTTTTGAGCAGCTCAGCCGCCGGCGGCGTCTTGGTGACGAAGGTGTAGGTCCGGTCCTCATAGACGGTGATCTCAACCGGGGTGAGGTCGCCGTGGTTGTTCTTAGTCCTTTCGTTAAACTTCTGGCAGAACTCGGCGATGTTTAAGCCGTGCTGACCCAGGGCCGGTCCGACCGGCTGGGCTGGCGTGGCTTGTCCCCCCATAATCTGGAGCTTAATGATTGTCTTTACCTTTTTAGCCATAGCTGTCGAAAAGTTACGAGTAAAGGTGACCGATATAACCTACGAATGGATACGAATGATACGAATTGACGAAAAGCGCTTACTGTTTATTCGTTGCATTCGCATAATTTGCATTCATTCGCATCGGCTAAATTTTTTTAACTTGGAGAAAATCTAATTCAACGGGCGTCTCGCGGCCGAACATTGAAACCAGTACCTTGATCTTGCCGCGGGTCTCATCAATCTGGTTAATCTTGCCCTCGTAACCCTTGAACGGCCCGTCGTTGATCCGGACCGGGTCGCCGACCGCAACGTCAATCTTAAACGTCGGCTCTTCCACGCCCATCCGCTTCTGGAGTTCTTTAATCTCTTTCATCGAGACGGGCGTCGGCGTGGTGCCCGAGCCGATGAACCCGGTCACGTTGGGCGTGTTGCGCACGACGTACCAGGAGTTGTCGTCAACGGTCATCTCGACCAGAACGTAGCCGGGGAAAATTTTCTCGGTGACCACCTTGCGTTTGCCGTTTTTAATTTTAATCTTTTTTTCAGTCGGAATCAGGACGTTAAAGATTTTGTCCTCCATGTCCATAGACTCGATGCGCTGCTCGAGGTTGCGCTTGACGTTCTCCTCATAGCCGGAGTAGGTGTGAATGACGTACCAGCGCCGTCCCTGTTGTAATGTTTGCTTTGGCATAGTGCCTAGTAGTTTACATCAGTGGCTAGATGATCGCCTCAATCAGCAGGGTGAGGATAAAGTCGATGCCGCCCAGAAAAAAGGCGACGCCGAGGCTGACCGCGATGACCAAGATGGTGTGCTGGATGACTTCTTTGCGCGAGGGCCACACAACCTTTTTGAGCTCTTGCCGTGAAGCCTTGAGGTAGTCAATGGTTTTGGTAATGATATTCATAACCGATGCAAATTTACGAATGAATGCGAATGATACGAATAGCGATACGAATGATTAACACAAGCAAGAAGAATTTTTTGAGCGCCCCCCGCTTAGGGTAAGAGGGGGAACCACGATCAGACTGGCGGGGGAGTTATGGGACAAGCGAAGCCGTAACCCCATCTAACTTCCCCTTAACGTAAGGGGAAGGATACTAGGCAGAGCTTCATTTCGTATCGGCTGGATTTTAAAAAGCCCCCGGGGGCTTTATGTATCTATATGGTACCTCCAGCATACCACAACGGTTTTGAGCCGTCAAGAGGGAAGGTGGTTTTGTTTCCTTTCTCCTCGAACCCCACACCTCTTGGAGTTTAAAAAAGGTGCGGGGTTAAAACAAGGGGGAGGAAATTACCAACGCTCTTCGTCCGCAGCACTATAGTCGAGACGGGGTATTTCTCCAGCAGTTGGTTGGGGAGACGGGCTATAGGTTTCTCTACTCCACTGGGTCAGGCCCCAATAAAATACGAGGATAATAGCAACCGTCGTGATTACAACATAAAGGATAATTTTTGGCGTATACGATATGTGCATACATTTGTAGTTTAGATATCTAAGTTTTTAACGCTTTTCGCATGCGAATGGATGAACTGCTTGCGCGGAGCGACTTCCGAGCCCATCAGGATATCGAAGATCTCGTCAGCCTTGGTGGCGTCGTGGACCGTGACCTGTTTCATGATTCGCGTCTCCGGGTTCATGGTCGTATCCCAGAGTTGCTCCGGGTTCATTTCGCCCAAACCTTTGTAGCGCTGGATGTTGAATTTGATGCCGCCCGCGCTTTCAACCACCTCGCCAGTTTCGGCAGCCTCATCAGCGGCCGCTACTTCAGCCTCTTGTTTTATTGTTTTATTGCTTTTTTTGCTTTCTTTAAGTTTTTCAAACTCTTTCTTAGCCAGCTCAAGCTCGGCGTCGGTGTAGACAAAGCGGACCGCGCTGCCCTTTTGAATCCGGTAGAGCGGCGGCTGGGCGATGTAGAGGTGGCCGGTGCGGATCAGCTCGGGGAAGTAGCGATAGAAGAGGGTCAAGAGCAGGGTGCGGATGTGGGCACCGTCAACGTCGGCGTCGGTCATGATAATAATGCGGTCGTATCGCAGTTTGGTCAGGTCAAACTGCTCGCCGATGTTGGTGCCCAGCGCGATGACCAGCGACTTGAGCTCGTTGTTGGCCAGCATCTTGTCGAGCCGGGCCTTTTCGACGTTCAAAATTTTTCCGCGCAGCGGCAGGATCGCCTGAAACTCGCGGTCACGGCCCTGCTTGGCCGAGCCGCCGGCCGAGTCACCCTCGACAATGTAGAGTTCCGAGCGGGCCGAGTCGCGGGTGGAGCAGTCGGCCAGCTTGCCGGGCAGCATCAGGCCCTCGAGCGCGCCCTTGCGCAGCACGGTTTCGCGCGCCGCCCGGGCCGCCACCCGCGCCTTCTGGGCCAGCAGGCACTTGCCGACGATCGCTTCGGCGTCGCGGGGGTGCTCTTCCAGCCAGGTGTTGAACGAGTCGTAGACGATGCCGTCAACGATCGGTTTAACCTCGGCGTTGCCGAGCTTGGCTTTGGTCTGGCCCTCGAACTGGGGATTGGGCACCTTGATCGAAATGACGGCCGTCAACCCCTCGCGGGAGTCTTCGCCGCTCAAGTTCTCGTCTTTCTCTTTGAGGTAGCCCTTTTTGCGGGCGTAGTTGTTGATACCGCGGGTCAAGGCGCTGCGAAAGCCGGCCAGGTGCATGCCGCCCTCGGGGTTTAGGATGTTGTTGGCAAACGCGAAGATGTTTTCCTTGTACTCGTTGGAGTACTGGAGCGCCGCCTCGACCCGGGTGCCGGCTTCTTCTTTGTCAACGTAGAAAACGTTCTCGTGCTTGGGCTCGATGTGGTGGTTCAGGTGCTTGATGTAGGAAGCGATGCCGCCCTCGAAGTAGAAGTGGAAGGCATCGTCAACGCCTTTTTGCCGCCGGTCGAAAACAGTGATGTGGACGCCCTTGGTTAGGTAGGCTTGCTGGCGCAGGTGGTCGAGGATGGTTTCACGGTCGTAGTCGAGGACGGTAAAAATTTCCGGATCCGGAATAAAGCTGATGGTCGTGCCGGTTCCCTTGGCCTTGCCGATGGCGCTGACTTTTTTGAGCGGCTTGCCGCGGCGGTACTCCTGGACCCAGACCCGGCCGTCACGGCGAACTTCCGCTTTCGTGTACTCGGACAGGGCGTTGACCACCGAAACACCGACGCCGTGCAGCCCGCCGGAAACCTTGTAGCCGCCTTCGCCGAACTTGCCGCCGGCGTGCAGCTTGGTCAGCACAAGTTCGAGCGCCGACTTCTTGGTTTGCTTGTGGATGTCAACCGGGATGCCGCGGCCGTCGTCGGTTACCGCCACCTTCCGGTCAGCCAAGAACTCCACCGTAATGGTGGTACAGAAACCGGCCATCGCCTCGTCGATCGCATTGTCAACCACTTCCCAGATGAGGTGGTGCAGCCCCTCGCCGGCGGTGTTGCCGATGTACATGCCCGGCCGTTTGCGGACCGGCTCAAGCCCCTCAAGTACGGTGATGTCCTTAGCCGAGTAGGAGCTCGGCGCGCTCACTTTTTGCTTGGCGTTCGGCTTCGTTTTGGCTGCTTTTGGAGTGGTTGGTTTGGGCATATCCAGTAGTGATCCCTCACCTAAATACTGGTGAGAGAAAGACCGTTTATTAACAATCATTAGCCTTTGTGGAATGTGGAATAATAATATTTTTTAGATAAGGTGAGGGACTACTACTGGACATAATTTGAAACCAAGAAAAATATAGGACTAAAGCCTATAAAATATGGCTTAATATAGCTACGTTGAGTCAATTTTATCTACTTACAGTATAGCAAATCTTTGAAGTATAGGCAAGGGTTTGAAGCGTAGTAAGTAGTTGGAATGAAACGTGAAAGCTAAAGCCTGAAACCCGCTACGTTTAAGTTACAAGTTCCAAGTAGAAAAGTTTTAACCTTCTGTTTACCCTTTGATTTATATCTTATTACGAAATATGCTATAATTTAAAGGTTTCAATCTCTCGCGCATATGGCCAACGACTTCAACAGCCCGGACCGGATGAGCGACTTCTCGCTCAAGGTGAGCTACTGGTACGTGGTCCACAAGCTGCTGCTTAAAAAGCTGCTGATCAGCGGACTGATCGTGCTCAACGTCGGCTTATTCGGCTACGCCGGGTTCCGGCTGGGCTGGATGATTTTTGTTGACGGGCCGGCGTACGCGGCGGCGTTAAACCAGCTGACCACGCCGCTGATCGATTACTCGACGTTACGGGCCAACAATCACCCCGCTGACCTCGAGCTGGAGAGTTTTGAGGCGCTGCCGATGGCTGATGACCGCTATGATTTCGCCGTGAAGCTGGCCAACCCCAACGACAAACACATCGCCGAGCGAGTGACGGTTCAGCTGGTGAGTGGTGGTGAGGTTGTCGCCGAGAAAACCACGTTCGTCTACCCGCGGATGAGCACCTACGTGATGTTTTTCAACCAGACCGTTCCACCAAACGCCACCGAGCTGCGAATCGCGGCGGTTAACTGGCAGCGGTTCCTCGGGTTTGCCGCCTTTGCCGAGCCGCGGCTGCGCCTCAAGATCACTGACGCCGAGTTCATCCCGGCCGGCAGCGCCAGTGTCGGCAGCAGCTTTCCCTCGAGCATCCTGCGGTTCACCATCAAGAACGAGGGCGCCTACGGCTACTGGCAGGTTGGTACCCACCTGGTGCTGTTGAGCGGCCAGGGGATCGGTGGCATTAACTACCTCGTCGTGGATCAGCTCCGCGCCGGCGAGTCGCGGACGGTTGAGATGCGCTGGCTCCAGCCGTTGCCGACGATTACCGATTTTGAGATTGTCCCCGAAGTTGACCTCATGCATACCTCGTCGTATTTGCCCGTTGAGTAACCGAGGAGATAAAACCCTGCACTTTTTTTCAAAAAGTGTGGGTTAAAAAAAGAGGCCGACGCTTTTAGGTCTGGCCTTTTTTCATTTCTTATGGCGGTTCCTAGCGGACCAATTTGGTTCGGTAAGCAAGCTTACCACCGCACCTGGTGCAGAATGCCTCTCGGCTGGGATCTTCGGGCTGGAGCGTGAGCCACTGTTTGCACCGGCCGCAGCGCAGGGCCCGGGCGGAGAGCGGTGGGAAGAGGGTCGAGCCGCAGCGGCGGCAGAACTGGGGCGGTTCCGCTTCACCCCGGAGCGCCTGCAGCATCAGGTCGTTCAGATCTTCATTGCAGCGGGTGCACCGGCCGCCGCGCACGTGAGCGGTTTTTCCACCTCTTGGGAGGTTGGGTAACGGCAGCCTGATGATGTTATCAGGGCTCTTCGATGTTTCAGACATGGCAATCTCCTTGGAGGAGGGATTTTGCTGGTAAGGTACAACGGATATGAAATGATTCTAAAGAGCAGGTGTATGATAGCGGCTCGCTCAAGGCTTGTCAAGAAAGCCATTTGCCCGATACCTTGACTCATAAAGCAATGTGTGGTAGGCTGGTCTGTTTGCGGATAGTGCTGGCTGGTGAGCTTACTACCCTCGCGGTAGCCGGCTTTCAGACGGAAACATCCGTTTGTTCATTACAAGGTATGGTCGCTTTCAGCGACCGGGGGAGGTTTACCATGAAACCAAGTAAGAGGCTGTACCGATGTACCTGCCGGCTGACAATGGATGTCGTGCCGGAAACGTTGCGGATCGAACATGGCGCGGTGCTTGGCGAAGCGAAAGACGGCGGAGTAACCTTCAGCGATAGACGGCCGGAAGTCATTCGGAAGGTCCAGCTGCTGATTAACCTGCCGCAGTTCGAGAAGGGTGCAGAGTTTGCTAAGCTGCGGTCAACCGTCCGGCAAAGTTTGCAGCAGTTCTACGACGGTGGCGTGGTCAGCATCGAAGTTTTTGCCGGCGCGCTGGCGGGCCAGGTTGAGCTGGTCATCAATCCGGAGCCGTACCACGGCAAGGTTCAGCCCCACTGCCGCGTCATCACGCTGCTCCTGGAGCCGATGGCAGGCTGGAAGCTCTCTCGGCCCGATTTGACCAAGCCCAGTCGGTCTGGCAAGGGGTTTGTCTGTACCTCACTGTTCGAAGGGCAGGTGACGTTGCTTACCGTCACCGATGAGCGAAATCCCGTTTGGATTAAGGAGCTCGTCGTCTTTGACTCCGGCGCCTTCGACCAGCCACTGCAAGCGCTGGCGGTTCGCGGCGTGGTTTCCGACGAGGTGAAGCTCCAGCAGGCGATGTACCTGCTCCCGTTTGACGAACCAGAAGCACTGCCCATTGCCCCGGTTGAGGTCATCGATCTGCCGGTTAGCGACCAACGTGCCGCGGCCAGCAGCCGCCATTCCGCTACCTAAGGGCAGCCATCTCGTTCGTTTCGTTTTTTGTGTCGCTCCTTAGGGTGAGGTTACTATACCTCACCTTTTTTTGAAAATCTTAATTAGGAAGTTCTCTAGAATTTTTTTTAAACTCCATCTCAGCGATTATTTTGTCTTGACAGAGCAAAATTTTTTTGTTATCATTTATTGTTGAACATACCTGCCTTTTTCAGAGACCTGGTCCGGGAACAAGGTTTTTGAAAAGGGCGCGACTGATAGTTTGTGCTTTCGCACGATGGGAAAATTGTGCCCTTTGCTCATTACAAGTGTCTCCGCGTGGCGGAGACGAATCAACACGTCGGTTCAGCAACGGCTGAACAACCCAAAGGAGCCTACCATGAGGTACATCGGCATCAGGCATCGGCGGAAGAGAACCAAAGAGGGCGAGGCACGGCCAACCCAGGTTGCCATGATCGTTCAGGGAAAACGTAAGACCGTCATCTACAACCTTGCCACCGAGCAGGATGAGCTCGATTTCGTCCGGGGGATTTTTCCCACCAAGTACCGGCCGCCGCGACCGGAAGAGACCATCGCCCAGTTTCAGACCTGGCAGATTCGGTGGCGGAAGCTGGACAGAGAGGAGGATCCGGCGAGCTTTTCCAGCTACCACCTGCGGCAAGAGCGCAAGCAGTTCTTCGTCGCCACGGCGGTTCCGGAGAGCTTCGACGGACTCCAGCCCGGCGACGTCGTCAGCCTGGTGCTCGGCAGCTCGGCCGATCTGTTCGCGCTCGCGCTGGCGCGCCGTGGCCAAGACCTTGGCGCGCACGTGCTGCGCCTGACGTCAAACGTCCTCAATCAGCGTCGGCCCTCTGGTCGTGATAAAGAAGAAGACGCCCTGACGCTGGCCGAGCTGGTGCGGGACGCGCCTGACCTCTTCTACGAGGTGCGGCCGCGCGACCTGAAGTTCCTTCGCCTGCGCGAGCTGTACCGGCAGCGGACCGACGCGATGCGCGAGCAGATTAAGTGCTTGCAGCGCATCGAGAGCTCCAGCGTCGGCCGAATCTTTTGCACGCTTGACGGCGGCTACCCGGAAGGATCGCTCAAGATCCTCTCCGATTCGGAAAAAGCCAACGACCTCATCCTTCAGGGTTTGACCGAAGAGCGAGACCGCCGCGAGCGTACGCTCACCAAGGCGGTTGAGGAGCTCGACGTCTACACCTGCCTCTTCGAGCCGACCACCGGCTGCGGACCAATGCTCTCGGCCAGCATCATCACGGCCATCTCCGACATCCGCCGCTTTCCCACGGCGGCCAAGCTAAAAGCCTACTGCGGCGTTCACGTGCTGCCCGACGGAAGCTTTCCCCGGCGCCGGAACGACGAAGCGTCCAACTGGTGCGACGCGGCCCGCAGTGCGCTCTGGCTGCTCTCTACCGAGCAGTTCGTCAAGCGTCCCAACTCGGCGTGGGGCCAGAAGCTCCGCGGCTACAAGGCTGCGCTCCGCCAGCGCCACCCCGAGGTGGAGGAGAAGCTGAACAAGAAAGGGGAGATGAAAAAGTTCTACTCCGATGCCCACATCCACAAGATGGCGTGCTGGCGGACGGCGACACGCTTCGTCGAGTGGCTTTTCCGCGAGTGGTGGCGGCTCGAGGAGCGGCAAGCCGAAGAGCAGCAGCGCGCGGCAGCGTAGCCGCAGCTGTTCAGTAAGTAAGAGAAACGAGGGGTTATCTGCGTCTCGACGCGACATCTCACGTGTTTCTCACTTGATTGGGAGGAGGGGATACTCGTTCCTCCTTCCTCACTTTTCTTCGTTATTTAATCCTTTTGATTGGTAGAAAGACGACACTATCCGTGTCATAGTTGACGAAGCTCGTGGTGTCTTTCGCCAGCGTTACGCATACCTGCGTAGCGCCTTTTCTCGGGCAATAAGTGGTTACTCGTTTTTCGAGAAAAGGCGCGAGACTTCCTGTGTGCTTTTTAGCAAGACCGATAGAGCGCGTCTTGAGTGGACGATGTTCGGGGTGTCTTAAGTGACGGCGAGCTACGTGTCCACCCTCCTGGCGGCGGAGTTCTAACCCCGCCGCCAGGAAATCCTTGTACCTTACAGCAAAAAAGAGGCGGTAGACGACTGGCGGAATGTCAACTATTTGACGACCCCGTAAGTGTCCGCCGCCTCCCAAGTTTTGGCAGACGACAGCAACTATGTCATGTAGCGACGATGGTTGCTTTGTCTGCCTCCTGTTCTAGGGGTGGAACGAGCGTTGCCTTGTCTCAACTAGACGAGTGCGTTGGTGTTTCACCCACCCATTCACCACAATGAATGGGCCTTTTCCCGGGCGGCTTACGTCAGTGGTTGGCTGTTGCGGAAAAGGCGCGATGGTCGATATGTGTCTGAGCACGAAAGTTTCTGTGTGCCTTGAAGTGGACGAGTGATCGGATGTCTATAAAGACGAGCGACCGTGTGTCCACCCTCCTGGCGGCGGAGTTCTATCCTCGCCGCCAGGGACCTGTTCTTTTACCTCGCCAAAGTCGCTTCGCGTGAGCACAGTGACGACGGCGGGTTGAAGCAAAAAGGAGGCGGTAGACGAACGACCTCGTGTCAGTTATCTGACGTGTATGGAGGTGTCCACTGCCTCTCAAGTCTTGGCAGACGAAGGTGTGGGTGTCGTGTATCGACGATTGTTTTCTTGTCTGCCTCATGTTCTTTGGGTGAAACGAGTGGTGTAGTGTCTTCAGTAAGGGACGATTGTATTGTTGTTTCACCTACCCATTCACTGCGGTGAATGGGCCTTTTCCAGAATAGCCAAGGCTTCGGCGCTGGATCCCCGATCAAGTCGGGGATGATGGTATTGGCTACTGCGGAAAAGGCGCGACAACGTGGATGTGTTTTAGCACGACCAGCCCGATGCGCCTTGGGTGGACGAGTGGTCGGGTGTCTATAAAGACGACCACTCGTCTGTCCACCCTCCTGGCGGCGGAGTTCTAGCCCTGCCGCCAGGAACCTGTTCTTTTACCTCGCCAAAGTCGCTTCGCGTGAGCACAGTGACGACGGCGGGTTGAAGCGAAAAAGAGGCGGTAGACGAGCTAGTCAGTGTCAATTATTTGACGAGTTAGGTCTTGTCCGCCGCCTCTCAATTTTTTGGTGGACGATGCTAGCCATGTTCTGAAAATGAAAGAACGAATGGCACGGTGTCCGCCAATCAGCAGCGCACCAGTTTGGGCGCTGCTTTTTTATTAACGCGATACGAAAAATACGAATTCCATACCTGCCCGCCATTAACTTCACTTTTCATTGTTCAGGCGTTGGCAGGCGGGCGAATGCTATGAATATTATTGCGAGCTCATTGCCAATCGCAAATGGCAAATTGAGCAAGCGATGAGCGATATGCGATTCGCCATTTGCCATACCCTCTTGACACTATGTATCCTTTTGTTATACTGCTATTAGCACTCGAATATCGAGAGTGCTAATACCTAACAGGGATTGGAGCAAAGATTCCTACCTACTCATTCATTAATCTTGGCTTAATTTAAAAAAAACGTCCCCATCTTTCTGTACTGTCTAAAAAAAATACAGAAAGGTGGGGACTCCAAAATTTTGATTTTTGCATTTTGATTTTTGATTTTATGATGAATGACCGTCAGCAAGCGCTCTTGCGGACCATTGTTACCGACTACATCAGGACGGCCCAGCCGGTCGGCTCCCAGCTCATTGCCGAAACCGGCCGTTTTAAGTTGAGCCCGGCCACCATTCGCAACGAAATGGTTGAACTCGAGTCCAGCGGCTACCTCCGGCAACCGCACACCTCGGCCGGCCGGGTACCGACCGCCAAGGGCTACCAGTTTTATGTTGATCATTTTTTACAGGCTGAGCCGGTTTCCCGCAGCCAGGAACGGCAGCTGACCGCCGCGGTTACGGCCGCCGATCGCGGAGAGCCGGATCAGCTCAAGGCGCTGGCTAAAGCGGTGGCGGATCTCGCGGACAACGCGGTCTTCGTCGGCTTTTCCGCCTCGAACCTCTACTACACCGGGCTATCCAACCTGTTCTCGCAGCCGGAGTTCGTTGAGCATGACTTGGTCCGAAATCTTAGCGAGGTCATTGACCACCTCGACCGCGTGGTTGATGAAATTTTTTCCGTTATCAACCAGGTTGACGTGATGATCGGCGACCGCAACCCGTTCGGCCACGACTGCAGCGCCATCGTCGCCAAGTACCAAACCAAGACCGGCGAAGGACTGCTGGGCATCTTGGGGCCGATGCGGATGGACTACCAGAATAATTTGAGTTTAATTCGTTACAGCCTGACCTTAGTTCGTGGTAGCTAAAGCTTATGACTGAAGAAACTAACCAACAGCCCAGCCTCGACGATTGTCAGCAATCGCTGGCCGTCAGCCAGCGGCAAGCCGAAGAGTATCTGAACGGCTGGAAGCGGGCGAAAGCCGACTACTTGAACCTCAAGCGCGAGACCGAGCAGCGTCAGGCGGAGTTGTTCCAGTTCGCTACCGCCGGGCTGCTGGTTGAGCTCTTGCCCGTATACGATAATTTGAAAACTGCCTGGCAGCACGTGCCCGAGGCTCTCCGGTCGGCCGAGTGGGTGGTCGGCTTCGAGCACATTAAAAACCAGCTCGGCGAGCTGCTCAAGCGTGCCGGCATCGAAACGATGAAAACCGTCGGCGAGCCGTTCAACCCCGACTACCATGAAGCGGTGGCGCACGAGCCGCGGCCGGGCGTCGCGCCCGACATTATCTTTGAAGAAACAGCGGCCGGCTACCTGCTGCACGGCAAGGTGCTGCGGGTGGCTAAGGTAAAAGTCGCCCAGTAACTTTAATTATTTATAAGAGGAAACATACTATGAAGCTAGTTCGATGGACGCCATTCTTTGAGCCGTTTGAAGAGATGGAACGGGCGATGGAAGAGTGGCAGAAGACGTCGAGCCAGGGCTTTGTTCCGGCCGTTGACGTCTATGAAACGAAGACCCACGTGGTCGTCACCTCGCCGCTGGCCGGCGTTGATCCCAAGGATGTTGACGTATTGATTGAAAACGATGTGCTGACCATCAGGGGTGAAGCGCGCCGCGAGTCGGAGGTCGACGAGAAGAGCTACTACCGCAAGGAGGTCCACTCGGGCAGCTTTTTCCGCTCGGTCGCGCTGCCGGCGCACGTCGTCGCCGACGCGGCGAAAGCCGAGTCGCACGAGGGCATGCTCACGATCACCATTCCCAAAGCGCCGGAGTCCAAAGCCAAGAGCGTGAAGGTGACGGTTAGTCCCGGCAAATCTAAAGGATAGTACCGAAAACTAACCTAATGCCCCCCCTCTTAGGGTAAGAGGGGGAACCACGATCAGGCTGGCGGGGGAGTTACGGGACAAGCGAAGCCGTAACCCCTTCTAACTTCCCCTTAACGTAAGGGGAAGGATACTGCGTTAGATCTTTGCCAAGAAAAAAACTGCTGGTGGTTAGGGCCAGCAGTCGGGCGCAGCGCCGGGCGGATAGACGATGAAACCGCGGTCGTGGGGGTAGCCAACCGAACGGGCGGCTTGAACCTCGGCGGCACTGGCCACCGCGATCGAACAACCGTGATCGAGTAACTTCCGGCGGTCAGCGAGGGGAATGAGGTGAGGCGAAAGAGCTACGTAGTTGAACCAGCAGTCGAGCCCTGATCGTTGGAGGGCTTCATAGTCGGCGATAAACTGCTCTGGGGCGAGCGTCACGGTTCGTATCCCTCCTCTCTGCTGTTTTGTTCCGTTACCCGTATCATAGTACCCTGTTCCCTTTTTGTAAACGGTAAACCAATCCTTTGTTTAAAACATCATTAACCAACCGGTAATAAAACGATTATATGGGAAAAATTTTAGGCATTGACTTAGGTACCACCAACTCGGCGGTGGCGATCATCGAGGGCGGTGAGCCCAAGGTGCTCGAGAACGCCGAGGGCGGCCGGACCACGCCGTCAATCGTGGCGATTAACAAATCCGGCGAGCGGCTGGTCGGCCAGCTGGCCAAGCGCCAGGCGGTTACCAATCCCGAGAATACGCTGTTTTCGATCAAGCGTTTGATCGGCCGGCGCTGGGACGACACGGAAGTTCAGCGCGACGTCAAGCTGATGCCGTACAAAATCGTCAAGTCGGACGGCGGCGTCAAGGTCGCGATGAACGGCAAGGAGTACAGCCCGCAGGAAATTTCGGCAATGATTTTGCAGAAGCTTAAGGCCGACGCCGAAGCCCGATTGGGCGAAAAGATCGACGAGGCGGTCATTACCGTGCCGGCCTACTTCAACGACTCGCAGCGCCAGGCGACCAAGGACGCCGGCGAAATTGCCGGCCTTAAGGTCAAACGGATTATCAACGAGCCGACCGCGGCCGCGCTCGCCTACGGCTTCGAGCAGAAGAAGGGCCAGCAGATCGCGGTCTACGACCTCGGCGGCGGCACGTTCGACATCTCGATTCTCGACGTCGCGGCCGACACGGTTGAGGTCAAGGCGACCAACGGCGACACCCACCTCGGCGGCGACGACTTCGATCAGCTGGTGATCGAGTGGATTATCAGCGAGTTTCGGAAAGACAGCGGCATTGACCTAGCCAAGGATAAGCTGGCGCTCCAGCGGATTAAAGAAGCGGCCGAGAAAGCCAAGATTGAGCTCTCGAGCGCCCAGGAAACCGAGATCAACCAGCCGTTCATCACCAGCGACTCGGCCGGACCCAAGCACTTGGTGATGAAGCTGACCCGCGCCAAGCTCGAGTCGTTGGTCGGCGATTTAGTCCTGCGCACGCTCGAGCCCTGCCGCCAGGCGCTCAAGGACGCCGGTTTTGAAACCAAAGACATCGAAGAGGTGGTGATGGTCGGCGGAATGACCCGGATGCCGCTGGTCCAAAAGAAGGTCGAGGAGTTTTTCGGCCGCAAACCAAACATTTCGGTCAACCCCGACGAGGTGGTCGCGGTCGGCGCGGCGGTACAGGCCGGCGTGCTCCAGGGCGACGTCAAGGACGTGCTGCTCTTGGACGTGACGCCGCTCACCCTGGGCATCGAGACGATGGGCGCGGTAATGACGCCCCTGATTGAACGCAACACCACCATTCCGACCAGCAAGTCGCAGGTTTTCTCCACCGCGGCCGACAGCCAGCCGTCGGTTGAAGTTCACGTCCTCCAGGGCGAGCGGCCGATGGCGGCTGACAACAAATCGCTCGGCCGGTTCATGCTCGACGGCATTCCGCCGGCGCCGCGCGGCATGCCTCAGATCGAGGTGACGTTTGATCTGGACGCCAACGGCATCCTTAACGTTTCGGCCAAAGACAAGGGCACCAATCGCGAGCAGAAGATTACCATTACCGCCTCATCCGGTTTGTCGAAAGACGAAGTGGAGAAAATGCGCAAAGAAGCCGAGTCGCACGCCGCCGAAGACCGGCAGAAGAAAGAGCTGATTGAAACGCGCAACCTCGCCGATACGCTGATTTACACCACCGAGAAAGCCTTGCGCGACGCCGGCGACAAAGTCCCGGCGGCCGACCGCAGCGAGATTGAAGCGAACATCGAAGAGCTCAAAAAGGTGAAAGACGGCGACAACCTCAATGAAATTAAGACAAAAACTCAAGCCTTGAGCCAGGCGGCCCAAAAGATCGGCGCGGCGATGTACGGCCAGGGTCAGCCCGGTCAGCCAGCCGGTGACCAGCCGTCAGCCGACAGCAAAGACAACGTGGTTGAGGGTGAGGTTGAAGACGACGGCAAAGACAAAAAAGACGAGCCGAAGAAATAGTTTTTTTCGGTTCAGAGACGAGGTGCTGCCTCGTCTCTCTCGTCATTAATTATTTAATTCTAAAGCGCTACCACTATGGATCAGCCACCAGCTCCGCGGGACAACCAGCAGATTCAGATTCGCGACGGGTTTTCCGGCGGGGAGTACGCCAATATGATGAACGTCGGCTTCACCAAGGAAGAGTTCTTCATGACGTTCGTCAACCTCTTTCCGCCGACTGCCCGCACCGTCGCCAAGGTGATGACCAACCCGGGCCACCTCAAGCGCATCATCAAGGCGTTGAACGAGAGCCTGCGTAAGTACGAGTCGGCCTTCGGCTCGGTCGAAGAAGCCGAGAGCCCAAAGAGCGAGATCGGGTTCCGGCAGTAGGGCAGCTTCAGTTGGTCAGATTTTTGGTTTGTTGATCGATGAGCAAAGTCGCCAGCGCGTAGCGGGCCAGAATTTCATTCGTCAAGAAATCGTTTTGCGGGCTGACCGTCCGGTCGTTCAGGTACTGGTAGGTTTCGAGGATTTCTTGCGCCCGGTTGAGCAGTATGGGATCGGGATCGTTGTACCGCGTGGTTAGCCGAAAGACCAGGCCGCCGGGCACCAGGAATTCGGCCAGCGGGTCGGTCATCGTCGGGTCGCCGACCGGCAGGTAGATGGGCCGGTGCTCAATGTTTCGCTGCATGAGTTCGCGCAGGAACGCGTTCAAGGCTGTCCGGTCAAAGCCGGCCGGGAACAGCCGCTGGTTAAAGACCGCGTTATCAGTCGGCGGGTCGGTAAAGAGCCGGCCGTGGCGCGACCGGAACTGATCAATCGTCGCCTGATTGCCGACGGTTGGCACCACCGTGACATCGAGACGCTGCTGCAGAACCTGCTGGAAGTACCAGACGCCGAACACGATTGAATCGTTCGGGGTGATAAGGATGCCGTTTGGCTCGACCGAAGCCAGGATGTCCTGGATGAACCGGTGGTTAAGAAAATAGACGTGTCGATCATTAGACGACCAGTTCACCGCCAGGCTGTACAGCGGCAGCGAAACCAGGAGCAGGGTAGTCGCGACCGTCATGAGCTGGCGCCAGCGCGCCGTTTGTTGCTTGAGGAGCGTCAAGAGCAGCCAGACGCCCCCGCCGATCCAGAGACTAAAGATGACAAACGAGGCGAGGTAGAATTTTTCAACCACGAAATGGACGTTTTCATCAAGTATGGTGCCGCCGGTGAGGAGTACCATGAGCGGACCAAAGCCGGCAAACGAGAGGGCTGTCAACCAGCTAAACGTCCGACGTTTTTTAAAAAAGTAAACCAGCCCGGCCAAGCCCAGGATGATGCCCCAGCTAAAGAATTGGCGATAGAGCGAGGTGAAATAGTTTTGAACGTGAGCGACGGCGTTTGGCACGCCAAAGCCGCTGGCAAAGTTTTTTGAGAGCGAGAACGTGCCGAACTCTTGGCGGAAAAATACCGCCAGCAGGTTTGAGAACGTCTCCGGGTTACCCCAGTCGAGGAACGGATCAGCCTTTGAGCGAAGGTAGACGAAGCCATAGATGCCGACGAAGCCGCCGAGCGCCAGCATGATTGCTTTGAGCCCGGTTGTTGACCAAAATATCCGCCGGTTGGTTGCCCAGATGAAGTAGAGCACCGCCGGCAGCATCAGAAGTATGGTATGATGGTTACCAAAGCCCAGCCCGAAGAGGAGCGCGGCCAGGTACAGCCAGCCATTGGCGGTCGAGCCGTTCATTCGGCGTTGCTCCCAGCGCAGGAGCAGCCAGACGATCAGCAGCAGCCAGAAAATGTGCAAGCTGAACACTTCGGCAATAGTCGAGTAAAACCAGAAGAGCCGGCTGAAGGCCAGTGTTACTGCCGCAACCAGCGCCGGACCGACGCTTCCGGTTACCATTTTAGTAATCAGAAAAACCAGCGTGACCGTCCCGGCGGCGGTAAACGCCGAGAAGAGGTTGAGCTGAAAGGCGACGTTGCCCCAGGGTGCCAGCAGCTCGAAGAGTTTGCCGAGCAGAACGTAGAGCGGGTAGCCCGGCGGGTGGGCGATGCCCAGCGTGTGGGCCGCGACGACCAGTTCGGCGCTGTCGCGCGGGTAGATGCTCGGCGCCGCGGTAACGGTGTAGAGGATGAAAACTGCAGTGAACAGCAGGCTGGGCAGGAGGTGACGTGATTGTTTTAGTCGGAGCATAATAGTCCTACCTGCATCGTAGCATATTTCCAATAATGACAAGAAATCAAAAATCAAAGACCAAAAATCAAAGGTACAGCTGGGAGGTTAAAGCTTTGAACTTTGATTTGTAACTTTACATTTTGATTTTTTACTTTCCGTTAATAGTAACCAGCAATACAAAACCGATCCTATGGCTAAAGATTACTATGAAATCCTCGGGGTGAGCCGGACCGCGTCGCCGGCGGAAATCAAGCAGGCGTTTCGCAAGCTTGCCCACCAGCACCACCCGGACAAGCACGGCGGCGACGAGCAGAAGTTCAAAGAAATTAACGCCGCCTACCAGGTCTTGAGCAATCCCGAGAAACGCCGGCAGTATGACCAGTTCGGCCCGGCGTTTGAGCAGGGCCATGGCCAGCCCGGCTTTGATTTCAACGACTTCGCTTCGGCGTTCGGCGGCGGCCGCGGCGGCCAGAATTTTTCCTTTGACTTCGGCGACGTCGGCGACCTGTTCGGCGATCTGTTTGGCGGCGGCTCGCCTCGCTTCGGAGGCGAAGCTGGCCGGTCGCGGCAGCGCAGCGGCGGCCGGACTCGGGTCGGCGCCGACATCGAAGCCAGCCTGACCATCAGCTTTGAAGAAGCC
>Ga0155437_101_pt1 | contig 37713 bp, 32 predicted proteins | sample RifCSPhighO2_02_FD_111885 | JGI IMG/M metagenome (GOLD analysis project Ga0155437, IMG submission 111885) | Candidatus Buchananbacteria bacterium RIFCSPHIGHO2_02_FULL_56_16 | reverse complement strand
CCGCCGCGATCTGCTGCGGCGACAGCGCCTGCGAAGGAACGGAGACGTCGGTAAATTGCCCGGCAGACTGCACCCTCCTGGCCTACTGCGGCGACGGCACGGTTCATCGGCCTAATGGCAGCGGCGATAACGAGCAGTGCGAGTTTGACGCTTCGGGTAAAACAACGTTAGCTGGCGACACCACGGGTGACTGGGGCAGCATAAACTACCATGACTTCCAGCGGAATGAGGGCGGCTGTGTGGCCTGCGGTACGCCGGGCGGCGGCCAAGCCTGTCAGACGGTGAACTACCGCAACTGCGCTAACTTCCCCGGTGTGAGCAGCATCTGGTCGTTGCCGGAGACGCGTTTCGCGTGGGTAGTTAAAAGTAATTATTGGACTAACAATGCGACCATCGCACAAATAGCGGCACGTCCGGATGCGGGATATAGTATCGGCGATACCGTGAACGAGTACCAAATTTGTAAAGGGAGCGGCCCTGACTCGTACCTCATCCATGACTACAAAATCAATGGTACCTGTACCGGGGATCGTATTGTATCGCTGATAGACCTTGCCGTTAACCTTGAGCTTAATGAAACGTGGCTCGTCTCCATGGAGGTAGCGGGTGTGCCGGGGGATACGTATGGGGTGGCGTTCATCAGTGACCGTATCAAGAAGTTCTGCCCGATGCGTGAATCGGCAACTTCTTTTTTCTGGCCAACCGCGATCGCAGTTGACCGGGCCGGTGATGCCTGGGTGGTTGGAACCTGGCGAGTTGGGTCATATCCGGCAATAACCGTACAGAGCCAACTGCGCCGTTACTCCCCATCGAGCATTAGTACGTGCCAGTATCAGGCGGCTGACTTGCCAGCCAGTGTTTCAAGTGGAGACAAGCTCGCCGTGGCGCCAAACGGCAGCTTGTGGCTGCTGAACAACACCGATGGCGGTAACGCTAGCCAGCCATACAGGCTGACCTACATTCCCGACCCCAGCTCTTTTATGCTGACCGCTCAACCCGGTGATACGGTTCCCAATCTCAAGAGCACGGGGTCGCTGTATTCCTGGCAGCCGCGCGACCTGCTCGTCGAAGCTGACGGGAGCGTTCTTATCGTCAATAAATTGCAGGACCTCAAGAAGTACCGCTATAACAGTGGAACAAATCAAATCGATCTGGTCGGCTACCTCGTACCGCCAAGTTTTAGGGCTGACGCGATTACCTTCTGGCCCGACCAGACCGGTAACCTGGACAACTTCCTCTGGGCCGCCAACTGGGACGGCAGCGAAACGAAACTCTTCCTGCTGAAACGTCCCGGTGATACAACCGTCACCAAGACGACAAACTTTCCCGCAGTGTATCAAGCCGGCCAACTATCGGCGAGCTCTGACGGGGCGGTTTGGTCAACCCTTAGAAACCATGCCAGTCTCATCAGATGCAGCGGTCTAGATACCGGCAGCCCGTCTTGCATTACGTTTCCCTTTTCTGGCTGGACGAACGCGTACAGCGGCTATGATTTTCTCGGACTGAAGCGTTCCATTACCCTGGGCGCCAACGTGCTCTACTACCCGGCGCTCAATGAAGGCCCGCTGACCGCCTTTGACATTGACGCGGCGGATCCGAACAACGCCACGTGGTACCGCCGCTGGGGGAAGGTGATGTACACACTCGGCGGCAGCGGATCGGTTGAGGTGTACGTCTGCTTCTCGGATAGTCCGGCTGACGTCAACGATCCCACTTGCCCGGGCGGCAACGACGGCGCCGGTTGGGTAGCGGCGGCGGACTACAACGCGGCGCTCAATAGCCCGCAGTACCAGAAGCGCTACCTTCGCATCAAGGCGGTCAAGGAACCGCTCGCGACCATTTCCGACCTGGAAATTGGCTGTACCGACGCCGCGGGCGCTCTGGTCTGCCCAGCTCCCTAGTCGCTTATTGCATATCGCAAATCGCTCATCGTTTGCTCGATTCGCCATCTGCGATTAGCGATTGTGCGCTTTCATCGCTCAAACTTATGTGGTATAATATCCCTACCGAGATTACTTTTTCTTACTTTACTCACTCACTCTCGACTTATCTGGGCTTACTTCTTACTTTTTTATAAACCAACCCTATGTTCGACAACCCAGCACCCCAATCGCCAGCTCAAAACACTCCCGCAGCTGGCGCGCCTCCGGTCAACCTGCCGCTCGAGCGGCCCGCGGCCGGCCGGCCCGAACCTGAAGACATTCTGGCGAGCTTTGATGAGGCCCAGCCCAAGTCGGCTGCTGCATCTCGGCGCCCGTCCCTCGGCTCGAGCCCGCCCATCAGCCCTGTTCAAGGCGCCCCGAGCGAAGCCGAAGGGGCGAGACGAGGGCTGGCGGGCAACGGTCCGGCGCCCCTCCCGCCCCGAGCTCCGGCTGTACCGCTCCGGGCGGCAGCCGCGCCGCGTGAGCCCTCGGAAGCCCGGGAGCCGTTCTTTAAGCGTAACCAGCGGGTCATCGTGCTCGTGGCTATCGTACTGGTGGGTGGTGGCGTGCTTGCCGCGGGCGGCTGGTACGGCTACCGCATTTTCTTTGTCGCCAACCGGCCGCAGCCCGCGCTGAACCAGAACGCGCCGGCCCAGCCGGCGGCGAACGTCGCCAATACCAATCAGGCCTTGTCTAATCAGAATACCAACGCGGGAACCAACCAGTCGGTCAACGCTACCCCGGTGGTTGCTCCGGCCGCGCCGGCCGACACCGACCGCGACGGCGTAACGGACGAAGAAGAGGCGCTCTACGGGACCGACCCAGCCAAGGTGGATACGGACGATGACACCTTAACCGACCGCGATGAGGTGAAGGTGTTTAAGACCGATCCGACCAATCCAGATACCGACGCTGACGGCTTTACGGACGGTGAAGAAGTCCGCAGCGGCTACGATCCGAAGGGGGAGGGCAGGTTGCTGCGGATTGAGTAGCGGCTATTTCTGTGCTTTGAATTCAGCTTTTAGCTGTTAGCTTTTAGGGTATAGAGAGGCGCCCAACAAAGCACCTTCTAAAAGCTATCAGCTAAAAGTTTTCTACTTTTTCTATGTTCGGTTTTGGCAAAAAAAAATCAGCCGCAGGCCAACCGGCGAACGGCAAGAAGAAGCCGGCGGTTGCAACGGTTGACCCGGCGGTGGTCGAGCGCATCCACGTGATGCCGGCGCGCTTCTACGCGGTGCCGCCCAAGAAACGTTCTATGATCACCGTGGTTTTGATTGTGGCCGGCGTTTTGCTCCTGGCCGCGCTCGCCGGGCTGGCTTACGTTTTCTTCAAACCGCAGACGCCAGGCCAGCCGGCTGCCAATCAGAACGTCAACGTCAGTCAGCCGATCAACCAGAATGGTAATACCAATCAACCGGCCACGAACCAAAACCAAAACCTGAACACCAACGCGGCCGGGCCGATCGTACCCACGACCACCCCGACCTCGACCAACGTCAACACCAACACCAACACCAACACCAATACGTCCGACCAGCCCTTGACGCGCGGGCCGGACGCCGACGGCGACGGGCTGACCACGGCCGAAGAAGCGCTCTACGGCACGGACCCGACCAATCAAGACACCGATCTAGACACCTACGCCGACGGCAGCGAACTGCTCAACGGCTACGATCCAACCAAACCGGCCGCCCCGCTGGCGGGCTCCGGCCTGGTCGCGACCTACCAGCACGCTCGCTACGCGATCAGCTACCCGGCGGCCTGGCAGGTCCAGGCACTCGCCGCCGACGGCAGCGAAACCATCTTTCGTGATCCCAGCGGTGAGTTGGTCGAGGTGATCCTGGTGGCGAATCCCCAGGGCCTGCCCTTGGAGCAGTGGTACCTTGCATCGTTCGGCAGCGAGACCGACGGGGTAACGCCGGTAACCGTCGGCGCGCTCGACGGGCTGCGGTCAGCCGACGGGCGCAACTACTACTTTCTCGCCGCTGCCGACCCCGCGACGGTGTACCTGGCGACCTACAACACCGGTACCATGAGCCAGATCAACTTTCTGCTCACCTTTAACCTAATGCTCAAGAGCCTCACCCTGAATCCTTAATCCATTTTAATGATTGATTTTTCGGTAAACCAGCTGGCTGGCAAGACCATCGAATCCCGCCACTGGCGATCGTGGCTCAACCAGGTTGCCCTGGCCGCCCGCTTTAGCCGGCGGGCGGAGCTTTCGATTGCCGTCGTATCAGCGGCGGCGATGCAGCGGCTGAACCGGCAGTACCGGGGCAAGGATCGACCGACCGATGTCTTGAGCTTCGCCGAACGTGATAGCCGCGATAGGCTGCCTAAGCGGCTGGCGGTCGAACCTCTTGGTGAAGTGATTATCTGCTACCCAAAGGCCGTCGCCCAAGCCAGGGCCCATGGCCGGCCGCTGCTCGACGAGATCCAGCGGCTGTTCGTCCACGGGGTTTTGCACCTGCTGGGCTACGATCATCAGACGAGCGGTGACGCGGCGCGGATGGAGGGGCTCGAGCGGAAGATTTTGAAGCAAGAAACATAAACCCCGCACCATGGCCTTACGCCCGTGGCTTCTTATGGTGCGGGGTAAAGCCTAAAATCTGCTACGTTTCATGTTTCAAGTTTCATGTTTCAAGACTTCGACTTCCTTCGCTCGGTTGCCACAGGGCCTCGATTATGGTATTATGCCAACGTCTCATTCCTTACTTTTACTAAACCGCTACTTCTGTGCCTGAACGTGAACTCATTGCCGGTCTCGACGTGGGCTCCACCACCGTTCGGCTGGTGGTTGGCCAGCGCAGCGACGACTCCGACCAGCCGGCCCACATCATCGCTGCGGCCGAGGTGCCCGCCACGGGCATCAACCGCGGCGTCATCACCAGCATCGACGATGCTGTTTCTTCAATTTCCACCTGCCTGGAAAAAGCCGAGCGCATGGCCGGCGCGCCGGTCCCGAGCGTCTGGGTGGGGATTTCGGGCAGCCACATCACCTCCCAGGAGAGCCGCGGCGTGATCGCCGTCGGCCGTTCCGACGGCGAGATCACCGAAGCCGACGTCGAGCGCGCGATCGAAGCGGCCCGCACCGTCGCCACCCCGCCCAACTACGAGATCCTCCACGTCATCCCCAAGTCGTTTACCGTTGACGGCCAGATCGGCATCAAGGATCCGATCGGCATGACTGGCGTCCGGCTCGAGGTTGATACTCAAATCATCCAGGGTCTTAGCTCGCAAATCAAAAATTTAACCAAAGCCGTCTACCGGCCGGGCTTGGAGATTGACGACCTGGTGCTCTCGACGCTGGCGACCGCCGAGGCGGTTTTATCCAGCCGCCAGAAAGAACTGGGCGTCGTCGTGGTGAATATCGGCGGCTCGACCACGAGCCTGGTGGTCTTTGAGGAGGGTGATATGTTACACACGGCGGTGCTGCCCGTCGGCAGCGACCACATCACGTCCGACGTCGCGATCGGGCTCCGGATTTCCATTGATACCGCGGAAAAAATCAAGCTCGAGTACGGTTCGGCATCGGCCGAGGGCATCGGCAAGCGCGAAGAAATTGACGTCGGCGAGCTGGAGGGTGAAGCCAGCAGCCTGGTTTCGCGCCGGTACGTCACCGAGATCATTGAGGCGCGGGCGGAAGAAATTTTTGATAAAATTGACGCTGAATTGAAAAAGATTGACCGAAGTGGTAAGCTACCGGCAGGCGTGGTGCTCTGCGGCGGCGGTGCAAAGCTATCCGGATTGGTTGACCTGGCGAAGCGGCAGCTGCGGCTGCCCGCCAGCCTGGGCAAGCCGATCGGAATCCGCAGCGTTATTGATAAGGTTAATGACCCTTCGTTTCTGACCGCCCTTGGGCTGGTGCTCTGGGGCAGCCACCTCGGCGGCCCTCGCCCGGGCGGCCGGCTCGGTAGGATTTTTTCAAAGCTGCCGTCGCTGCGCTCGGTGACTGGTCAGCTCAAAAAAATGATTAAGAAAGTGATTCCTTAAGCCTGTCTCACCTATGCCCGGTAGTGATCCCTCACCTTATGTGATTAGGTTAGAAGAAATTACTACTTGGCAGACCCTTTAATAATAGTTACTCAATTTCCTTTACCTTCCTGTGTTAAACTGAAAAGGTGAGGGACTACTACCGGGTATGGCTGAAATCAAGCCTGATATCGAAACGTTTGCCAAGATAAAGGTAGTCGGTGTCGGCGGTTCCGGCGGCGCCGCGGTCAATCGGATGGTTTCCGCCAAGATCAAGGGCGTCGATTTTTTGGTGGTGAACACCGACGTCCAGGCCCTGCACCACTCGCAGGCGCACACCAAGCTCCACATCGGCAAGCTGACGACCCGGGGGCTGGGTGCCGGCATGAATCCGGAAGTTGGCCGGGCGGCCGCCGAGGAGAGCCGTAATGAAATTCGTGAGCTCATCAAAGGCGCTGACATGGTGTTCGTCACCTGCGGCCTTGGCGGCGGGACCGGGACCGGCGCGGCGCCGATTGTCGCCACCATGGCTCGGGAAGCGGGCGCGCTGACGGTGGCGGTGGTGACCAAGCCGTTCTCGTTTGAGGGCGCGCAGCGCCGGGCGATTGCCGAGCAGGGGTTTAACGAACTCAAGGAAAAGGTGGACGCGATCGTGACCATCCCGAACGACCGGCTGCTGCAAGTGATTGATAAAAAAACATCATTGCTCGAGGCGTTTAAGGTCTGCGACGACGTCCTCCAGCAGGGCGTCCAGGGCATCGCCGAGCTGATTACCGTGCCCGGGTTGATCAACGTTGACTTCGCCGACGTCCGGACGATCATGCAGGATACCGGCTCGGCCCTGATGGGCATCGGCTCGGGCAGCGGGGAGAACCGGGCGATCGAGGCGGCCAAGGCGGCGATTTCCAGCCCGCTGCTGGAGCTCTCAATCGAGGGAGCCAAGGGCATTCTCTTTACGGTGGTTGGCGGGCCGTCGCTGGGCATGCACGAGGTGAACGAGGCGGCCAAGCTGATCACCCAGTCCGCCGATTCGAACGCGAAGGTAATCTTCGGCGCGGTGATTAATCCCGACCTGAAAGACGAAGTCAGGATTACGGTCATCGCCACCGGCTTTACCGAGCGGGCATTGAGCGGCTTGAGTAATGAAATGAGCGCGAGCCAACCGGCGGGGTACGTGCCGAGCCAGTTTATCGAGTCCGCCAGCCGGCAAGCCGAGCGGCCGCGAGAAATCAAGCGGCTCCAGAAGCCGGAGCCCAAAAAGGCGCAAGGCCGGCCGGTCGAGAAGACCGTTGAGGAAGAGGAGCTCGACATCCCCGCGTTCATTCGCAAGAAGATGAAGTGAAGGAAATTAGCTTTTTAGCTTGTAGCTTTTTAGCTTTTTAGGTCAGGAGTCGTGTCGGGCTCTCTAAAAAGCTAAGAAGCTAAAAAGCTACAAGCCGCCCCCTGATTGACACTAAGATAAAATCCTAGCGAATTATCCCCAGTGAATTCTTCCCGCTTGGTCAGTAACGCTGTTTTAAGGCTTCGTTAAGCCTTTTTTAGATATTTGTTGACTGATAAAAAATAGTGTATAATAACCATTACCCCTCACCAGCGAGGGGAAGCACAAAATCAAGAAAACAAAAATTAAAACCCCATTGAAAAGATAAGATAGCGACGAGCCGACTGTCTTATTTTTTAATCGAGTTAATGAGCCCTACGCGACCGAGGCCTGGAACGCGCGGGGGTAGAGGAGGTTTGTTGGCATGACCGGTAACATCAAAAAACGCAGCGGAGAGATCGTTGCATTTGCTCCCGAAAAAATCACCATCGCGGTCGGCAAGGCGTTTACGGCGGTACACCGCGAGCAGCCGGCGGCAATGCTCGGCCAGATCACCGAGCTGGTGGTGAACGATTTAAATCGATTCTTCCCCGACCAAACCCCTTCCGTTGAAGACGTCCAGAACGTGGTTGAGAACGTCTTAATGGGCAAGGGGTTTTATGATGCCGGTAAAGCCTACATCATCTACCGCTACGAGCACGCCCGGGAACGAGAGGAACAGAAGCGGGCCCTCCGGGAAAAAATTGAGCGCAGCGAGGTTACCGTCGTCAAGCGCGACGGCCGCAAAGAAAAGTTTTCCGCCAAAAAACTCAAGAAGTCCCTGAACTGGGCGATCAAACCGGCCGAGAAAGAGGTTGACCCCGACCTGATCGTCGCCGAGTGCGAGGCGAACCTGGCCGACGACATGACGACCGCCCAGATTTCCCAGGCGCTGGTTCTCGCCGCCCGGTCGCTGATCGAGCGCGACCCCGCCTACTCACAGGTGGCGTCGCGGCTGCTGCTGCGGACCGTCTACCAGCAGGCGATCAGCCGCGAAAAAATTGACTACAAAGAGTTCGAGCCGCAGTACCGCCAGGCGTTCATCGCCAACCTGCGGCGCGGCGTTGAGCTCGGCCGCCTCGACCCGCTGATGCTAAGCTTTGACCTTGAAGCGTTGAGCCGCCGGCTCGTGCTCGGGCGCGACGACCTGTTCATGTACCTCGGCAGCGCGACGCTCTACGACCGGTACTTCCTGCGCGAGTCCGACACCAAGCGGGTGCTCGAGACGCCCCAGGCGTTCTGGATGCGCGTCGCGATGGGCCTCGCCTTGAAGGACGAGCAGCGCGAGGCGATGGTCTTGCGGTTCTACGAGGTGATGTCAACCCTGCGCTTCGTCCCGTCGACGCCGACGCTGTTTCACGCCGGTACCACCCACCCGCAGTTGAGCTCCTGCTACCTGACGACGGTCAACGACGCGCTGGATCACATCTTCAAGTGCATCGGCGACAACGCCCAGCTCTCGAAGTGGTCCGGCGGCGTTGCCAACGACTGGACCAACCTGCGCGCGACCGGCGCCCCGATTAAGGGTACCGGCGTCGAGAGCCAGGGCGTCATCCCGTTTCTCAAGATCGCCAACGACACGACGGTGGCCATCAACCGCAGCGGCCGCCGCCGCGGCGCGACCGTCGCCTACCTCGAGACCTGGCACTACGACTTCGAGGACTTTTTAGAGCTGCGCAAAAACACCGGTGACGAGCGCCGCCGTACCCACGACATGAACACCGCCGCCTGGATTCCCGACCTCTTCATCAAGCGGGTCAAGCTCGACGGCTACTGGACGCTGTTTTCGCCCGACGACGTGCCCGACCTCCACCACCTCTACGGCCAGCAGTTTGAGAAGCGCTACACCCACTACGAGCGGAGTGCCCAGGCGGGGACGATCAAGCTCTCCAAGCGGGTCAAGGCCAAGGAGCTGTGGAAAAAGATGATCATGATGCTCTTTGAAACCGGGCACCCCTGGATGACGTTCAAGGACCCCTCAAACCTCCGTTCGCCCCAAGATCACATGGGCGTGGTCCACAGCTCGAACCTCTGCACCGAGATCACGTTGAACACCTCCGAGGACGAGACCGCGGTCTGCAACCTCGGCTCGGTCAACCTCGCCAAGCACGTCGCCGGCAAAAAGTTTGACGTCGACCGGGTTAAAGACACGGTCACGGTCGCGATGCGGATGCTTGATAACGTCATTGACATCAACTTTTACCCAACCAAAGAAGCGGCGAGCGCAAACCTCAAGCACCGGCCGGTCGGCTTGGGCATCATGGGCTACCAGGATGCGCTCTACCTCCAGGGTATTCAGTTTGATTCAATGGAGTCGGTGGAATTCGCCGACCACAGCATGGAGGTCATTTCCTACTCCGCCATTCTGGCCTCCGCCGATCTGGCCCGCGAGCGCGGCACCTACCGGACCTACAAGGGCTCGAAGTGGGACCGGGGTATCTTCCCGCTGGACACCCTCCAACTGCTCGAAGACGAACGCGGCGAGCACCTCGAGGTTGACCGTTCCTCACGGCTCGACTGGCACGAGGTGCGGGAAGCGGTCCAACTCTATGGGATGCGCAACTCGAACTGTATGGCGATCGCGCCGACCGCCACCATCGCCAACATCGCCGGCTGCTACCCCTCGATCGAGCCGATCTACAAGAACGCCTACGTCAAGTCGAACATGAGCGGCGAGTTCATTATTGTCAACCGCTACCTCGTCGCCGACCTCAAGGCGCTAGGCCTGTGGAATCCGGCGATGCTCGCGGCGATCAAGGGCCACGACGGCAGTGTCACCGAAATTGCCGCGATCCCGCAGGCACTGCAGGTGAAGTACAAGGAGGTCTTTGAGATCGAGCCGGAGTGGCTGGTTCGGGTGGCGGCTCACCGCGGCAAGTGGATCGACCAGAGCCAGTCGCTCAACCTCTTCATCAAGGGTACCTCGGGCAAGCGAATCGCCGACACCTACCTCTACGCCTGGGCAACGGGCTTAAAAACCACCTACTACCTGCGCACCCTGGCCGCCTCGGGTATCGAGAAGAGCACGCTGGATTTGGGTCAGCAGCGGCTGAAATCAACCATCGCCCATGAGGTGGTGGCAGCGACCGTAACGGTTGCCCAGCCCGAGGCCGTGCTCGCACCGCTCGAAAGCAGCCGGCCCGAACGAGCGCCGGTTGCGACCAAAGAGCGGCTCGAGCAGCCGGCGATCCTGCCCAAGCTGCTGCTCTGTAAAATCGACGATCCGACCTGCGAAGCCTGCCAGTAGGGGAATGTAAAATGTAAAAGTCAAAATGAAAAATGACAATGCAAAATGTTGAAATAAAAAATTATCCCGCGCAGCGGGACCATAATTTTGATTTTTGCATTTTGATTTTTGATTTAATTTAAAGCTCTGCCACTGAATATGAAGGGCGTCATCAACAACGCGACCACCGATCCGAACAAGATCCTGCCCATGACCTACCACTGGGCGCGGCAGTACTACAAAGACGGCGTGGCCAACAACTGGGTACCCGAGGAGGTGCCGATGCAGCAGGACATCGAGCTGTGGAAGCGCCAGGGCAGCGGCGCCCTCTCGGAAGACGAGCGGCGGATGATTTTTTATAACCTGGGATTTTTTTCGACCGCCGAGAGCCTGACCGCGAACAACATTGTCCTGGCCATCTACCGGCACCTCACCAATCCGGAGTGCCGCCAGTACCTGCTGCGCCAGGCCTACGAAGAAGCGGTCCACACCGACACGTTCATCTACTGCTGCGACTCGCTCGGCCTGAACCCCGACGAGGTCTACAACATGTACCATACGATTAAGAGCATCAAGCAGAAGGACGATTTCGTCGTTGACATGACTAAGTCGGTGCTCGACCCAACCTTTAGCACCCAGGGGACTAAGAACATCCAGCGGTTCGTCCACGACCTCGTCGGCTACTACGTGATCATGGAGGGCATTTTTTTCTACGCCGGTTTCGCGATGATGCTCTCGCTCCTGCGCCAGAACAAGATGGTCGGCATCGGCGAGCAGTTCCAGTTCATCCTGCGCGATGAGACGGTCCACCTGGCGTTCGGTTCCGACTTGATCAACACCATTGTCAAAGAGAATCCGGAAATTTGGACCGAAGACTTTCAGAAAATCATCACCCAAAACATCAAGCAGGGCGTCGAGCTCGAAGACCAGTACGCCCGAGACTGCCTGCCGCGCGGCATTCTCGGGCTGCGGCCCGACACGATCTCCCAGTACCTCCAGTACATCGCCGACCGGCGGCTCGAGCGCATCGGCTTGCAGAAGCTCTACGGCGCCAGCACGCCGTTTCCCTGGATGAGCGAGATTATTGACCTTAAGAAAGAGAAAAATTTTTTCGAAACCCGGGTGACCGAGTACCAAACCAGCGGCAATCTAGACTGGGAATAGGGTAGGTACAGCGTTTAAGTTATCCACAGTTATTATTTCACTGGTAGTATTTTTAGCCTATTTTTAGTATAATAATATAGTCAGTTATCCACAAGAACTTAATAACACTGACGAGCTAAGTTGAGACTGTATTGGGCTTAATAAGAAGATAGGGGAGGTTTTTTTCATACATGTTCGCGAATTATAACAATAACCATGTATAACGTTATAACTAATAAAAAATTAATCGCTAACTAACCATATGAAAATGAAAACTCTCCTTGAGAAATTTTCATACTTTTTTGAGAGCGCGGTGGTGACCCTCATTGCTGCGTTTTTTGTTACTTCCGTGGTTTACGCCGCCACCACCATCGGCGCCAACATCAACACGGGCGGTAACCTGGATGTCGATGGCAACTCCTCGACGACCAACGCCACGACCACCGGCTACCTTTATGTTGGTGTGGGGATTACGAACCCGCCAGGCTTTGACTTTGGCCAAGGTGATTTGCTGGTTAGTAATGACTTTTACGTCAACAGCCAGGCGACCACCTCGGCGTCGCTGTGGGTAGGGAGCGCCGGAACGACCAACTACTTAAGTATGACTGGTGGTGACCTCTACGTTGCAGACGATGTCGAAATTGACGGCTCGGCGACCACGACCAGTTTGTATCTCTCGAACGACTTGGCGGTTGAGTTTACTGCTTCTACGACCGACCTGATTGTTTCCGATGATTTGATTGTCCACAACCAGGCGACCACCTCGGCGTCGCTGTGGGTAGGGAGCGCCGGAACGACCAACTACTTAAGTATGACTGGCGGTGACCTCTACGTTGCAGACGATGTCGAAATTGACGGTTCAGCCACGACCACCAGTTTGTACCTTTCGAATGATTTGACCGTTGTTGGCAACAGCACGACGACTGGCGACGTGTTTGTCAACGGTGGTACACTCGCGCTGGCGACGGGAACTCCGACGACTACCGCTGGCCTGTTCGTTAGTGAGAGCGGCACCACGTCGACGACTACCGTTGGTATCGGTACCCAGCGCATCAATGGCTGTCTCGAGTTTGTGGCGCAAGGTGCTTTCATTCGTGTGTATCCGACGTTTGATGGGTCAACACGGAGCTTGGTCGTTGAAGCCGGCCGCTGCAACTAGGCAAACTAACTCAACCGTTAACCAACGTTGCGTATGAAAAAAATTCTCTACCTGTTGGTGCTCTTGACGAGTACGTTGGGATTGAGTTTGCCGGTCGCCGGCTTTGCCGCGACCGTTACGTTCAGCGCCAATACGACGCTCGCCTTACCGAGCGGTAATAACGTAGTTGTACAGAGCGGGTCGGTCGTGGAGAGCTTGGTCGTCAACGCCGACAGCACGATAACCCTCACCTTCGGCTCCGATACGGACATCACGATTCGGTCGAACGACGTCTACAAGTTTAGCGAGAACGTCGGCACCCAGACCTGCGTCGGCGGCAGCTACAACCAGGTTCGGATCACGAACACCAGCGGCAGCGCCACGGTGACGCTGATCACCGATCTGGCCTGCTCAGCTGACGCCGGTGGCGGTGGAACCCCGGCCTCGGGCGGCGGCGGCGGCGGTGGTGGTGGCACGCCGGCGGTCGCGCCGACCAATACGTCGGTGAGCATTAGCGCGGGCGCGGCGCAAACCGAGAGCACCGCCGTTACCCTGACGCTCGGCGCCACCAACGCGAGCCTGATGCTCCTCGCCAACACTCCGGATTTCTCTGATGCCGGCAGCTGGGTAACCTACGCGTCATCATCCGCCTGGACCTTAAGTACCGGCACGGGCACCAAAACAGTCTACGCTAAGTTTCGCAGCAGCGCGGGGGCTGAATCCACGGCGGTGAGCGACACGATTGAACTGGTCACGCCGGTTGAACCCAACAGCGGCAGCGTCAACGCGGGCGCTGGCGGCACCGTCGCCTTGAGCGACGGCAAAGCGTCGGCAAGTCTGCCGGCCGGGGCGATTAGCGGGGACGGTACCCTCACCATCACGCCGAAATCAGACTACGGCACGCCGCCCAGCGGGGCTAAGCTGGTGGGCAGTAAGGCGTATGACTTCGGCTTGTCGGTTGCCGACCAGGCCGTTTCAACGTTCAACAAAGCGGTAACGCTGACGTTTACCTACGCCGACGGTGATGTGGCGGGCATCAGTGAATCAACCCTGGCGGTTTACTACTGGGATGCGGCGACGAGCCAGTGGATGAAGCTTGGCGGCACGGTCAACGCGGCCGATAACACCATTACCGTTGATACCACTCACTTCACGCTGTTTGGCGTCTTTGGTGAAGCCAGCAACGCCGGCTCGCTGGTCAAGCTCGCCTGCCCGGCAGGCGCGGACATCAGCGATCCATGCAAGGCAGTTTACTACCTGGGTAACGACGGCAAGCGCTATGTCTTCCCGCACTCAAAAATCTACACTACCTGGTACGCCGACTTCTCGTCGGTGACGACGGTGAGCGCCGAAACGCTCGCCAGCTACCAGCTCGGCGGCAACGTTACCTACCGGCCGGGTATCCGAATGGTTAAGATCCAGACTGATCCGAAAGTGTACGCGGTGGCGCCCAACGGCGTCCTGCGCTGGGTGAAGACTGAAGCCGCGGCCGTCGAAATCTACGGCGCGAGCTGGAACACCATGGTTGACGACCTGTCGGCCGCGTTTTTCACCGACTACACCGTCGGCGCCGACCTTGAGTCATCGGCCGATTACGATAAAGCGGCGTCAACCAACGCGTCGCCGAACATCAATACTGATAAGGGGCTGTAGCGACCACAGCCTAGTAGCATAAACGCTGAAGGCGAGGATATATATCCTCGCCTTCAGCGTTCTGTCGAGTTTTGTCAAAGATGATTTAGTGTAGTATACTAGGGGTAAGCTCTCTATGATTTTGACGAATTTTGAGCAAACCGTCTTAACGTTAGTGCGCCGTATCCCGGCCGGCCGGGTCAGTACCTACGCCCTGGTCGCGAGGGCGCTCGGTCGTCCCGAGGCGGCGCGCGCCGTCGGTAACGCCCTGCACCGCAATCCGCAGCTGGTGACCACGCCCTGCCACCGCGTCGTCCGGTCTGATGGGCAGATCGGCGGGTACCGCCAAGGAAGCAGCCGGAAGCGGGCGTTGCTCGAGCAAGAAGGCGTTACCGTGAACCGTCACCAGTCGGTCGCCAACTTTGAGCAGGCGCTCTATCGCTTCTCGTAATTCTATGCACCGACGCAACGCCATCCTCTTCTCGCTGTTTATGCTGGTAGCAATCGCCGCTACCCTGTTGGTCTATTTCTACCAGCGGATAACTGATCGCATGGTCAAAGAGTACGTCGCCAGCATAACGACCTGCGGCAACATCACCAGCGAGGCGGACTGCTACGCCCGCGATTTCTGCGAGGGCATCTACGGCCCGGGTTGCGTTGACTGCCAGGATACGACGTTCCTGCGCTGTGAGAATGTTTCCGCTCAAACCGCAGCGTCACTGTCGCAGCAGCGGGAACGCTGCGAGGCTACCAGCGGCACTTGGTTTCGTAACCGTTTGGGCCGCTTCTGCCTCTGCCAGTCGGCCGGAGCGAACCTAATGTTTGACCCCGGGCGTGGGTGCATTATGCCAGCAGCTACGCAGTAAAATTTTAACCTGAATAAAAAGAATCGTTAACGATAAAACATTAAACATTAAACGTGAAACATGAAACCCGCTAGGTTTCATGTTTCAAGTTTCAAGTTTCAGGAATTATGCACGAACTCATCGCAAAACTCGACGAGCTGCGCCAGCGCCTGGCAGCCACCCGGAGGTTACTTTGACCTTGAGGGCTTAAAAACCGAGCTCGCGGCGCTCGAACGCCGGATGGAGCAGCCTGATTTTTGGCACCAGCAGCAGCACGCCAAAGAGATCGCCCAGCGGGCCGAGAACCTGCGCCAGGAGCTGGCTTCTTGGGAGGGGCTCACCCATGCGGTCGAGCAGCTCCACGAGCTGACCCTCGCGGCCCAGCGGGAGGATGAGGTTAGCCTCGTGCCGGATTTGCACGCTGACCTCGCAACGCTTACCAAGCAATTTAGAACGCTCGAGTTGCTTGTTTTATTATGGGGCCGCTACGACCAGTACAACGCGATGGTGTCGATTCACGCCGGTACCGGCGGGGTCGAGGCCCAAGACTGGGCGGCGATGCTGCTGCGGATGTACCTGCGCTACGCCGAAGCGCAGGGGTTTACGGTCACCGTCATGGATGAAACCCGCGGCGCTGAAGCGGGCTTAAAGAACGTCAGCTTGCAGGTGGCAGGCCGGTACGCCTACGGCTACCTCAAATCTGAAGCGGGCGTCCACCGGCTGGTCCGGATCTCGCCCTTTGACGCCGAAAAAATGCGCCATACCTCGTTCGCGCTGGTTGAGGTCGTCCCCGAGCTGCCCGAGACCGACGCGGTGGAGCTCAAAGAAGCGGACTTAAAGATCGAGACGATGCGATCATCCGGCGCCGGCGGCCAGTCGGTCAACACGACCGACTCGGCGGTGCGCGTCACTCACCTGCCGACCGGCATCGTCGTCAAGTGCCAGAACGAACGCTCGCAGCTCCAGAACCGGACGCTCGCGCTCCGCTACCTCCAGGCAAAGCTCACCGCCCGGCAGCTCGAAAAACAGGAGCGGGAAATCAGCTCGCTGCGCGGCGGGACCGTTGGTACCCAGTGGGGCAGCCAGATCCGCTCCTACGTGCTGCAGCCCTACAAGCTGGTGAAGGACCACCGGACCGGATTCGAGAGTACCGAGCCGGCCAGCGTGCTGGACGGAGACCTTGACGATTTCATCGAAAGTTATTTAAGATACAAAGTCAGGGCAGGAAGTAAGAAGTAAGCGAGATAAGTAAATTAAGCTAGTAAGGCCGTCAGCTTAATTTACTTACTTCACTTACCTGCTTACTACTTATCTAGGTTGTCATCTTACTTCTATTCTATGACTATTCTTGTCACCGGCGGTGCTGGCTTCATCGGTTCTCACCTCTGCAGCCTGCTGATGGACCACGGTCACCACGTGGTTTGTCTGGACAATTTTTTTACCGGCCGTAAACAAAACATCGCCCACCTGGTTGGCAATCCGCAGTTTGAGCTGGTCGAGCACGATGTGACCAGGCCGTTTGATTTCGCGGTTGATCAAATCTACAACCTCGCCTGTCCGGCGTCGCCGGTCCATTACCAGAAGACGCCGGTCGAGACGGTCCGCACCTGCGTGTTGGGCGCGATTAACTGCCTCGAGCTGGCGAAACGGCGCGGCGGCATCAAGGTGCTCCAGGCGTCCACGTCGGAAGTCTACGGCGACCCCGAGGTTCACCCCCAGCCCGAGACCTACCGCGGCAGCGTCAACCCGATCGGTCCGCGCGCCTGTTACGACGAGGGCAAGCGCTGCGCCGAGACGCTTTTTTTTGACTACCACCGGCAGCACGCCCTGCCGATCAAGGTCGCGCGCATCTTTAACACCTACGGCCCGAACATGTCGTGGGATGACGGCCGGGTCATTTCTAACTTCATCACCCAGGCGCTGCGCGGTGAAGACATCACCGTTTACGGCGACGGCAGCCAGAGCCGGTCGTTCTGCTACGTCTCCGATCTCATCGCCGGTCTTTACCGGATGATGGAAACCGATGGCTTCACCGGACCGGTCAACCTCGGCAACCCCGCAGAAGCGACGGTAATGCAGCTCGCGCAAAAAATCATCAGCCTGACTGGCAGCCAGAGCGCGATCGTGCGTAAGCCGCTGCCCCAAGACGACCCGAAGCAGCGCTGCCCGGAGATCACGCTGGCGAAGGAGAAGCTCGACTGGCGGCCAACCGTTGATTTAGAGGTTGGTCTCAAAAAAACCATTGACTACTTTAGGTCAGTTGTATGAAGCAAGAAGCAGCCAAAATTTGTGTCGTTGGTCTGGGGTACGTTGGGCTGCCGCTCGCCACGCTCCTCTCCAAACAGTTTGACGTTTCTGGTTTTGATATCAACGAGCATAAAATTGAGGATTTGAAGCACGGCATTGACCGGACCGGTGAAGTTGAAAATTTAAGCCAGTACCGCATCCAGTACTCCGCTGATCCGTCCATCATCAAAACGGCTCATGTTGTGATTGTCGCCGTGCCAACCCCGATTACCGCGGACAACGAGCCGGACCTGGAACCCCTGATGAGCGCCTCGAAGCTTGTGGCAAAAAATTTAACCAAGGGCTCAATCGTGGTCTACGAGAGCACGGTCTACCCGGGCTGTACCGAAGAGGTATGCCTGCCGATCCTGGAAGCTGAATCCGGGTTAAAGTTCGGCGCGGATTTCACCGTTGGCTACTCGCCGGAACGGGTAAACCCGGGCGACAAAAAAAATACCATTGACAAGGTAACTAAGATTATTTCAGCCAGCGACCCCGAAACGCTTGAGCGGCTGAAGCATGTGTATGGATCGATTACCAAAGTTTTTCCAGCCAGCAGCATCAAAGTGGCTGAAGCGGCAAAAGTAATCGAGAACGTTCAGCGCAGTTTAAATATTGCCTTAATGAACGAGCTGGCGATCATCTTTGATGCAATCGGCATCAGCACCCGTGACGTGCTCGAAGCCGCCGGCACGAAGTGGAACTTCCACCGCTACACTCCCGGGCTGGTTGGCGGCCACTGCATCGGCATTGACCCCTACTACCTGACCTACAAAGCCAAGCAGGTCGGGTACGATCCGAAGGTCATCTTGTCCGGCCAGGCGGTGAACGAGTACATGTCCGAACTGGTGGCCAGCAAGTTTAAGGCTAAGAAAAAAGTTTTAATCTTGGGGCTGACCTTCAAAGAAAACGTGCCGGACACGCGCAACAGTAAAGCCGGCGACCTCATCCTCCATTTGAAGCGGCAGGGCAGCTCGGTAGCGGTGCACGACCCGCTCGTGGAGCCGCCGACCATACGGGAAGTTTTTGGCGCTGATTCGATAATTGACCGCTGGCCGCCGGCGGAAACGTTCGATGGGATTATTATGTTCAGTCCTCACGATGCATTTAAGCAGGCGCAGTACACGCTCGATAAACTAAAGTTGATTTCAAATCCTCGCGCCGTGCTGTTTGATCTAAAGGGTATGCACGACAAAAAAGAAGCTGAAGAAGCAGGCTTTAATTATTTGACACTTTAATGCCATGAAAGCACTTGTTACTGGTGGTGCCGGGTTCATCGGCTCCAATCTAACCGACGCGCTGATTGCCCAGAACCACGAGGTGATCGTCCTCGACAACCTCTCGACCGGCCGGCGGGAAAACGTTCATCCGCGGGCGCGGCTGGTGGAGGCTGACATCACCAACCGGCAGCACCTTATGCCCCACTTTGCCGGAGTGGACTGGGTCTTCCACTGTGCGGCGCTGCCGCGGGTGCAGCTCTCGATTGAAGATCCCGTTGCAACCAACGACGCCAACGTCAACGGCACGCTGAACGTGCTGCTTTCGGCGCGCGAGGCGAAGGTGAAGCGGGTGGTCTACTCCGCCTCGTCTTCAGCCTACGGCAACGCCGCGACTCTGCCCCTCCAGGAAACCATGCTGCCCAGCCCGATGAGCCCCTACGGGTTGCAGAAGTACGTGGGGGAGCACTACGCCCGCTTGTTTTCCCTGCTCTATGGTTTGCCGACGGTCAGCCTGCGGTACTTTAACGTCTACGGGCAGCGGATGGCGTCGAGCGGGGCGTACCTGACGGTCATCGCTGTGTTCCTCCAGCGCAAGGCTCGCGGTGAAACGCTGACCATCTACGGCGACGGCACCCAGACGCGCGATTTCACCTTCGTCGGCGACGTGGTGGCTGCCAACCTGCTCGCTGCCTCGAGCGATACGGTCGGCCGCGGGGAGGTGATGAACATCGGCGCCGGACGCAACTACTCGGTGAACGAGATCGCGCGGCGGATCGGCGGCGTGGTCGAGTATCTGCCGCCCCGCGTTGAGCCGCACGACACGCTCGCGGACACGACGATAGCCCGCGAGCTGCTCGGCTGGGAACCGGCAGTAACGTTAGAAGAGGGGATTCAGAGAACCGTACAGTGGTTTGAGCAGCAGCATGAAGCAGAAAATCAAAAATAAGGAAAATTTTTTTGAAAATCGAGGTGTACACTACGTTCAGCCGCGCTGTCAACTGGTATTTTTAATTTGATGTTCAACCAGCTGAAAACTAAGCACCTGCTGTTTATCATTTTTTTGGTCGCGGCGCTGCTGCGGCTGTGGTCGTTAGGCTCGGCCGACATGATTGACGACGAAATCTACTACACGTTTCGCTCAATCGGCTTTCTCGACTACGTCGGCGTGAACGAGCAGACCACGCCGCTCTACTGGTTTGACCCGCTGCCGGCCTGGGCTCACCTGTCATTCCACGACCACCCGCCGCTGGTGTTTCTCATCCAGCATCTCTTTTTCAGCCTGTTTGGCGTATCGGTTTTCGTCGCGCGGTTGCCCTTTGTGTTGGCGGGTTTGGGGTCGGTATTTTTAATCTACCTCATCGCCAAGAAACTGTTTGATCAGCGAACAGGCCTGGTGGCCGCCAGCCTGATGGCGGTTACACCGCTCGCGGTCTGGACGTCGCGCGTCGCGCTGATGGAGGGTATCGTGATCGCCTGCCTGCTGCTGGCCTGGTACCTTTTTCTTAAAGCGCTCGAGGAGCCGCGCTACTGGTACTGGTGGGGGGCGGCGGTCGGGCTAAGCTTCTTGGCCAAGTACACGGCGTTTCCGCTGCTCTTTGTTTTTATCCTCTACCTCGCGCTCTACCAGCGGCGAACGTTTCGGGACTACCGATTCTACCTTGGGTTGCTGCTGACGCTGGTTGTTTTTAGTCCGGTACTCATCTACAACATGTTGCTGTTCCAGCGCACCGGCCACTTCGACCTCCAGTTCGCCGCCCTGCTGGGCCAGCAGGTACCCGAGTGGCAGACGCTGATATTCAAGACCGGCGGCACGTGGTTTGACACATTGCGCGAAATTGGCCCGGGTTTACTCAACGCGTTCTCGCCGGTGCTGCTGACGCTGCTGCTTGTGTCAGCGGTGTTCGCGATCCAGCAGACCATTCGAAAAAAATCATCAGCGTTCGTTCTGCCATTACTCTCGTTAATTGTATACCTTGGGTTCCTGCTGGTGATTAAACCGCTGCCGCGGTTCGTGGCGATGCTCACGCCGTTTGCCGTGGTGCTGGCGGCGGCAACCTTGGTAGCGGCCTGGCAGCACGCCGAGGGATTGAAACGAAAACTAGTTGGTGGTAGCGTGGTGGCCGTGCTTGTCTACGAGCTTTTCATCACCATCAACACCCACCTGACGGTGATTTCCTACGGGCTGCCGAATCTGGCGTTCTCGATGGTTCGGCCTTTTTCCGCTGATTTTGGGATTAACGCGCTGGACCGATACCTCACGGCCGAGTTTGGTAATACGATGTCGGTCGCCACGCCGCAGACGGGCGTCGGCAACATTGATCGCTACATTCAGGAACGAGCCAAGCGGCGGCGGGTTACGGCGGGTTCGTCGGCGCCGACCCTGCTCGTCTATGACCCGCGGCTCCACGAGGTCGCGACGCTGTGGCTGTTTGATCGGCGCTTTATTTATGATGGCGTCCCAACCGCTTATGCCGACGACTTCACCAAAATTATAGCCGAGCGCGGCAACCAGTACTTCAGCGGCTACAACATCTACTTCATCAGCGTCACGCCCGAAACCTTGTGGCGGCGGGAGATCATCACCGATACTAAGGCGATTTCACTCGAGCAGTCGCTCCAGCAGCAGGGCCTCGCGCCCGAGGTTATCACCAACCGCCTGGGCGTGCCGATGTTTCGGGTGTTTAAGTTCAGCTTATAATTAGATAGTGAAATTTCAAATTTCAAATTTCGAATCAACGTCGAATGATTGAATGTTTGAAACATTCGAAATTAAAGCATTAAAAATTGATTCGAAATTCAAAATTTAAAATTCAAAGGTTGCATTCATCATCATTAATAATTTTACGTTCTACTTCTGCTATGAAACCAACCGTTTTAGTTTCCGGCTCCCTCGCCTACGACCAGATCATGGATTTCCCCGGTTTTTTCAAAGACAACATTCTGCCGGAAAAAATCCACGTGCTCAACGTCTCCTTTTTTGTTAAGCAGCTTCGGGTCAGCTTCGGCGGAACGGCCGGCAACATCGCCTACAACCTGGCGCTCCTGGGCCTGCGGCCAACGGCGCTCGGCAACGTCGGCGATGACTTTAGCCGCTACCGGCGGTGGCTCGGCCGGCACGGCGTTGGGATAAACCAGATCAAGGTAATGCCCGGCAGCAGAACCGCGACTGCTTTTATTATCACTGACCAGGCCGACAACCAGATCTCGGCGTTCTATCCCGGGGCGCTCGCTTCTCCCTACAAATTACAAACTACAAATTACAAACTACAAGCTCAACTCGCCATCATCGCGGCCGACAATCCGGCTAACTTTTTGTCGCTCTCAGCCGCATACCGGCGGAAAAAAATTCCCTACATTTTCGATCCGGGCCAGCAGGTCGCGCTGCTGTCGGGCAGCCAGATTCGTCGGGCGACGTCCGGTGCCAGGGTGTTTATCTCCAACGACTACGAGCTGAGCCTGGTGCTGAAAAAAACCGGCTGGTCGCTCGCCCGGCTGCGCCGCCAGGTTGAGCTCGTGGTAACCACCCTGGGCAGCGAGGGGTCGATCATCTACGCGGGCAGTAAGAGAATTAAAATTCCGTCGGCAAAACCGAAGAACACGTCAGATCCGACCGGGGCCGGGGATGCCTACCGGGCCGGCTTAATCTACGGTTTGGTTAATCACTGGCCCCTGGATAAGGCCGGCCGGTTCGCCGGGCTGGTGGCCGTTTATACCGTTGAGCAGTACGGCACACAGACGCACACGTTTACCTGGGCTGACCTCAAGCGGCGGTATCGACAAAATTTTGGCGAGCCATTATAGGCCGGTAAGGGGATTGTCAGAAAATTAGATAAGTGATAGGCTGTATGAGTCAAGAAAGAGATTTAGAGATGTAGCGTAGTAGAGATGTAGAGTTAAAATCAACCTAGCGCGAAGTATAAGTTATCAAGCTAGCAAGCTAACAAGTTGGCAAGTTAACTTGTCTCGCATAGCAGCTTGTAAACTTGCTCACTTGCCAGCTTACGTACTCTATTTTGACTCTACCCACGCTACATCTCTAAATCTAAAAAACTATGAAACACGACATCGCTAACTTCAAGCTCGCCGCAGAAGGCAAAAAGCGCATTGAATGGGCCGAACGGGACATGCCCGTTTTAGGTCAGATTAAGAAACGCTTCAGCCGGAGCAAGCCGCTGCGGGGCAGTAAAATGTCGGCCTGTCTGCATGTGACGGCTGAAACCGCCAACCTGGTTCGGACGCTCAAGGCCGGCGGGGCTGACCTGGTCCTCTGCGCCTCAAACCCGCTCTCAACCCAAGACGACGTGGCCGCGGCGCTGGTGAAGCACTACGGCATCAGCGTTTATGCGCGCTTTGGCGAGAACCGCCAGACCTACTACCGCCACCTCGAAGCGGCGATCAAGCACCGGCCGGTCGTCACCATGGACGACGGCGCCGATCTGCTCTCGCTCTTGCACACCAAGTACCGCAAGCAGGCCGAGCTGGTTAAGGGTTCAATGGAGGAGACGACCACCGGCGTGATTCGGTTGAAAGCGCTTGAAAAGACCGGTAAACTCTTGGTGCCGATCATCGCGGTTAACGACGCGAAAACCAAGAACATGTTCGACAACCGCTACGGTACCGGCCAGTCAACCCTCGACGGGATTATCCGGGCGACCGACATTTTGCTCGCGGGCAAAAACGTGGTGGTGGCCGGCTACGGCTGGTGCGGCCGCGGCTTCGCCTCGCGGGCGCGGGGCATGGGCGCGAACGTGATTGTCACCGAGGTTGACTCAATCAAGGCGCTCGAGGCGGCGATGGACGGCTTCCGGGTGATGCCGATGAGCCGCGCCGCAGGCATCGGCGATCTCTTCTGCACCCTGACCGGCGACATTCACGTGGTCCGGAAGGAGCACTTCAAGAAAATGAAAGACGGAGCGATCGTCTGTAACTCCGGCCACTTTGACGTTGAGATTGATATCAAGAATTTAAAAAAACTCTCGGCAACGGTCCGAAAAAACGTCCGAAATTTTGTTGACGAGTATACCCTGCCCAAGAGCCGCCGGATCTACCTCTTGGCCGAGGGCCGGCTGGTCAACCTCGCCGCGGCTGAAGGCCACCCGGCGTCGGTGATGGATATGAGCTTTGCCACCCAGACGCTGGCCACCGAGTACGTGATGAAGAACCACCGGACGCTGCAACGCCGGGTCTACGACATCCCCCAGTCAATCGAAAACTGGATTGCTAAAACCAAGCTCGCCTCAATGGGCATTATGATTGATACGCTGACTGCCGAGCAGAAAAAGTATCTGGAGAGCTGGGAGATTGGAACGTAGTAATGAGGTGTAGAGATGTAGAGAAATAGAGCAATAGAGTTAAAATCAACATAGCGCTCATGAGAGCGCTTTTGTTGTGCCTAGAATAAAGGGTGTTAACCCCCAGGGCAAGCCCTGGACCCAGATTCCGGTCGCCTAAGGCGACCGGAGTATTGCACCTTTGTTTCCGGCGCTCGCTCGAAAATACAAAAATGAAATTTTTTGTATTTTACTCGCTCGCTTGGAAATAAAAAAAAGGACTTCAGCATTTCAGCTTGGAATGAAGTCCTGGAAGGGAAACGGGGCGCCGTGTTGCTGTTGCCAGCTTGTTTTGGCTTCTTGCCAGAAGTCGTAAAAGGCGATGAGTACCCGCTCTCGGAGTACCGGCGACAGTGCCGTGACGTTGCAGCCGAGTGCTTGGCTTGCGTACCAGATATTCTCATCACTATGCGCGACGCAAAACTGCTTTTCCCGGCTGCAGTTGATGTAGTGGAGCAACCGTTCGAGCCGGTCAGGCTGGTGGCCGAACTCTTGGCCGGCTCCCCATTCATTTAAAGGGCTATCAATCTCTTCCAGTTGTGCGGCAGCGTAGTCTCGCAGCGGAATCAGCTGTGATCGGTGCACCTCTTGCGTTTCCAGTTGCGTTCCCATGATCGCCTCCTAGAGGAGATTCATATTGCTCAATGAGCTACTTTAAGTGTCGCACTCCTGGTAAAAAAAGTCAATTGTGGATAACGAAAGAGATGAAAAAAAAGTGACTCCTGCGACAGTTTTCCGATATTCTCTGCTCTGTTTTCTAGTCGGCGTAATCATCCGGTCGTTTTGGTTGGTTGATTATTTTTTGCTTTATGTAGGTATTTTATTGCTATTAGTCGTTGCCAGTCTTTGTTGGTCCGTGCCGCGTCTTCGCTGGCTGCTGCTCGGTGGATTTTTTGTCATCACCGGCATCATCCGTTACCAACTAAGTTTGCCGGCGGCCTCCCCGACCACTGTTTGGTTCTACGCCAACCAGACCGTTACGCTGCAAGGAATCGTGGCGGCCGAGCCGGACGTTCGCATTGACCACGTCAAATTAACCGTTCAGGCGACGCAGCTCCAGCGACAGGAACGGCTGCAAGCGGTACACGGCAAGGTACTGGTCAGCGTCAGCCTCTACCCGCGGTACCGCTACGGCGATCTGCTTCAACTCTCGTGCCGCTTGCGGGCGCCCGAAGCGTTCAGCGGTTTTGCCTACGATCGCTACCTGGCCAAGAGCAGCATCTACGCGCTCTGTTCTTACCCCCGCGTCACGCTCATTGAACGCAACCGCGGCAACCCGGCACTGGCCGCCATTCTCGGTTTCAAGGAACGGCTTCAGTTGACGATGAACCGCAACCTGCCCGAACCGTCAGCCAGCCTGCTCGGCGCGCTGCTGATTGGTTCGCGCAGCACGATTCCTGAAGAGTTGCTTAAAGAGTTCAGCGTCACCGGTACCACCCACCTGATCGCTATTTCCGGTTTGAACATCACCATCATCGCTTCGTTTCTGCTTGAAGGTTTGCTCGCGCTGGGTTTCTGGAGGCGGCAGGCGTTTTGGTGCATTACCGGCTCGCTGATTTTGTTCGTCGTGCTGGTTGGGTTCCCGGCGTCGGCGGTCCGGGCGGCCTTGATGGGCTGGCTCGTGCTGCTGGCGATGCACACCGGCAGGTTGAGCTCGCCGGCCAACCTGCTTACCTTTGCCGCCGCCGTGATGGTACTCATCAACCCCAAGGTGCTGCGCGACGACATCGGTTTTCAGCTCTCGTTTGCCGCCATCGTCGGCATCATCTACCTGACGCCGGTCTTCGAGCGCTGGCTGGCGAAGCTGCCGTCAGTTGGCGGCATCCGATCGTTGGTTACGATGACGCTCGGCGCCCAGCTCACCACGCTGCCGTTCATCGTTTACTACTTCGGTACCATCTCGCTGGTCGGGGTGGCGGCCAATCTGCTCGTGGTACCGGCCGTACCATATCTCATGATGAGCGGTATCGCGGCGATCGTTCTAAGCGCGCTGCTGCCCCCGCTATCCGTATTCTTCTTCTGGCCGGTTTGGCTGACACTGGCGTATCTGATCGCCGCGGTTGAGCTGCTGGCGGGCGTACCGCTTGCTGCGGTTACACTATAGCATTATGAACCAAATTCGAGCCGTTCGTTTCCTGTTGTTTGGACTCATGATCGTGAGCTTGAGTTTTATTGGTTTTGTCCTTTGGGATCTGGCTCAACCGGCGGTGTTGACTGTCCGCGTCCTTGACATCGGTCAGGGCGACTCGATCTTAATCCAAACCGCCGAGCGGCGATCTATCTTGGTTGATGGCGGACCCGACAACACGGTGGTCTATAAGCTAGGCGAGTATCTGCCGTTCTACCGGCGGACCATTGATCTGGTTGTCCTCACCCACCCGGATAGCGATCACCTCATGGGGTTGAACGAGGTCATCCAGCGCTACCAGGTCGGCGCGGTGCTCCTCACCGGCGTGAGCGATGATGCCGGCGCGTATCAGTCGTTCCTCGAGCTTATCGCCAGCCGCGGCGTTCAGGCATTCGTCGCCGGTGCGGTACGCGAGCTCACCATTGATGGCCAGACAACGCTCATGATCCTGCATCCCGGGCAGCCGCTCGTGGGTCAGACCATTGAAGACTCAAACGGCGCCTCCATCGTCGGTCAACTCCGCGCCGGCGGCTTCACGGTGCTCTTGACCGGCGACGCTCCCCTTAAGGTCGAGGCGGCGTTGCTCAAGGCAGGCGCCGACGTGCAGTCAACGGTGCTCAAGGTTTCCCACCACGGCAGCCGTACCGCTTCCGGTGAAGCATTCCTGCGGGCCGTTTCGCCCCAGCTCGCGCTCATCTCGTCCGGCCGCGACAACCGCTACGGCCACCCGCACCCATCGGTTGTGGAACGTCTAACCGGCTTGGGGATCCCGGCGCTGAACACCCAGCAGACGGGGGACATCACGGTACGGTTTGGACCGGCGGGATTCTCGGTTACCGCGAGTGGTATCGAGGGTCTTGAAAAATAATTCCCGCTTTGCTATACTGGCGATATCATACGGAAGGAGCATTAGGCATTCATGACTACCTATGACCACCAAGCAGCCAGTTGTGCTACTCATCGAAGACGACAAGTCGCTGATCGAGATGTACCAGGTCCGGTTCCAGGAGGACGGGTTTACGATACTCCTCGCCGAGGATGGCGCGACCGGCCTCGAGCTCGCCCGGACCAAGCATCCCGACATTATCCTGCTCGACATCATGTTGCCGAAAATGGACGGCTTCGCGGTCCTGATCGAGCTCAAGAAAGACAACGCGACCAAGAAGATTCCGGTTCTCATGATGACCAACCTCGGCCAGCAGGCCGATATTGACAAAGGTAAACAGCTCGGAGCCGACGACTACATCGTCAAGTCATCATTGACGCCTTCGCAGGTGTCGGAAAAAATCAAAGCGTTTCTTAAATAGTTGAGAGTTCAACGTGCAAAGTTACAAGTTTATGAGGTCAGCTTAAGCCAAACTTTGAGCTTTGAATCTTTAACTTTAAATTATAACTATCTTCTATTATGGCCGACCGTGATATTACCAAAGAACGAACCGTCGTACTGCTCAAGCCCGATGGGGTTAAGCGCGGATTGGTCGGCGAAGTGCTGAACCGGTTTGAAAAAATGGGTTTAAAGATTGTGGCGCTCAAGATGGTCTGGGTTGACAAGGATATGGCCCAGCAGCACTACCCTGATTCCCGAACCGAACTGATGCGGGGGATTGGCGAAAAGACGTTAAAAACCTACGAGAAGTACGGCCGTGATCCTAACGAGGAGTTCGGCACCCTCGAACCGGAAGCGATCGGCCGTATGGTGAACCAGTGGAACATTGATTTCATTACTTCCGGTCCGGTGGTCGCCGTGCTGTTCGAAGGGCTGCACGCTATTGATAACGTTCGGATGGTCGCCGGCAATACCTTGCCCGTCTTTGCCGAGTCAGGCACGATCCGTGGCGACTACTCGGTTGATTCGCCGGCGCTGGCGAACCGGGACAAGCGGGCGGTCCGCAACATCATCCACGCTTCGGGTAACGTTGAAGAAGCCAAGTACGAAGCGCAGCTCTGGTTCCGCAACGATGAAATTCACACCTATACCCGGGCTGATGAGGCAGTGATGTTCGGCAAGTAGGCATGCTTGGTCATTGCGAGCGGTTCGAAGCCGAACCTCGCACGTACCTCGTCATTGCGAGCACTTTTCACCGTCATTGCGAGCGATACTTAGCTTAGCCTTGGAAGCGAAGCAATCTAATGGCTATAACCAGCCATTTTTTTGTTATACAATATAGACAATAGAAGACAATAATATACTTTAAATAAACTAAAATAGACTATCAATAATATAAAATAGTCTTTAAGTTATATATATTAGACTGTGAATAACATATAGTTGACAATAGTAGACATATATTTGTATAATAAAACCGCTAACATTGGCCGCCATGCCGCTACGCTACCTTTCGATAAACTCAAGGTAGCCTTAAGCTATGCCGAAAGACTACCAACGTGTCAAATTACGGAATCCTGACATTAGAAGAAGTCGCGCGAATCATGCAGGTGAGCCAAAAGACGGTCTACCGCTGGATTGGCGCGAAAAAGTTGCGTGCGGCCAAGATCGGCCACAAGACCTACCGGGTGCTGGAAAAGGATTTGATGAGCTTTGTGAATAAGCATGTTAGTTAGCAGCAAGCGAGACCAGCAACAAGTTTACAAGTTAGCGAGCTCACCGGCGCCCAAGAAAGCAACTTGCAAACTTGTTAACTTGCCAACTTACAAACTTGCCCACTAAACTATGCCCTACCTAAGCCACAACTATCGCTACCAGCCGCGATCGCGGTTCAAGAGCGTTACCGAAACGGTCCTGTTCGTTTCGCTCTCGACGGTCGCCGTTTTCGCCATGCTGCTGGTCATGGGTTGGTTCACAGCGTTCGCCGCAGAGATCTAGTCTCTAAATCCATCGAAACGCCAAGGCGCGAAGCCGGCCCTCTTGACTATTTTTTACCCCCGGAGTAAGCTACAAATATACCAAAAAGATATGCGGCCCATCCACACCAACAGCATTATCATCGGCATTATTAGCCAGCCTATGGGTGGACGGCATTTTGTTGGGTAAACGACCAGACATACCGACGAGAGCAGTCCGCCCCAGGCGGATTTTTTCGTTGCTATGCCTGGCGTAGCAGACGGTTCTTTGAACAATCCGGAATATCCGGATCAAGAAAGGGGAACGCAATGGCGTTACGTAGAGTGGATGTACCGTACCGTAGCGGCGAACGATCGCCCGCAACTTCAACCATCGAGCTGACCAGTTTGGCGGGCGCTCAGCCTGATTCTACCAGATCAACACCCGCAATCTCGCAACATGACGAGTTCCTTCTAGAGCAGATTGCCCGCTCCGTGAAATCGGTGATTGCGAAAAACCGGCGCTCCAAGAAGTGAGCGCGCAACCCCAACGATGTTCTTTTGTCCAGTACCCCAAGATCACCCTCACCGGTGGTCTTTTTTATAACGCGATACTCATTCGCTAATCGCCAATCGCAAATGGCAAATCGAGTAAACGATAAGCGACATGCGATTCGCGATATGCCATGAGCGCCTTTACTCTTGACAACTCTATTCAGCGTGCTACCATGGCCGTATGGAAACCATCAAACGACAATCAGCGCTGGTCCTTAGCGTCGTCGTCTAGACGGGGTGGTTTTCAGCGGTTACTCGTAAAAAAGCTCAAGCCACCTCGCCCATCAAGAAGGCGAGTTTTTTGTACGGCGTCGTTCTTTGGAAAAACAAGGGAAAAAACAAATCCCGCTGGGATTGGTTGGTAGGTTCAAAACGTTCATAAGGAGGTTAGTACCGATGAACCCTCAACATGGTTACGATCACTGGGGAAAGCTGTCGGAAGGCAAGCGGCCGGTCTGCAAAGACGGCGAATGGTTCTATGTTGACGAAGCCGGTAGTCGGCTATCGAACGGTGCGGTCTGGAGATCCGCTGGGTGGTTCCAGAACGGCTACGCCGTCGTTACGGACGAACGCGGAGAGTACCACATCAACCATTTGTTCCAGCCGCTCTACGCTGACCGCTGGGCATACGCCGGCCCGTTTGCCGGCGTCCCGCCGAGAGCGCTGGTGCGCGATCCTTGCACTGAAGAGGAGTTCTATATTTTCCTCAATGGCAGCCGCGCGCCTCTCAATTAATTCGAGGCGCTCTGAGCGAAGCCGAATGGGCGCCGGCCACGCCGCCCCTGCCGTGGCAACAGTAATGTTCTTTAGTAAACAACGTTGGTCCCTGATGCTCTTCGGAGCATCTTTTTTTACCCCGCACTTTTTAAAAAAATTTGAGAAAGGTGCGGGGTTTACTCCTCTTTTTTACCTCGCCTCGCTCGCTTGACAATTGCCCAGCTTTGCCGTAAGCTGGCCATATACACACTATGAAGCCTGCGTTTCACCAACTGAACCTCCTCCTGCTTAGCCTCCTGCTCCAGCCAATGGGTGGAACGTTAGCTCGTGTGTAACTCGAAGTCAATCTAGGTAGACACCAGTTAGCTTTCCACCTCGGGGAGCTAATTTTTTTAACCGGTTCGTTGACAAATAGGTAGACGGAAAAATCAAACGGAAGGAGTATGGGTATGACCGAATCAGCAGATGTTCTTGCGGGCTTTGGTTTTTTAGCCGCAATGACGGTGGCGCTGGCTGGAAGCTGCGTCTTTGTTTGGTGGCAAGCCAAACGTGAAGTTCGCCAGTCGAGTACCGGCAGGGGCAACCAGCAGGTTGCTATCAGTGAATCAAAAGGAGGAAACGGCAATGGATAGTAAGCGCGTGATCATCTTCGATACAACGCTGCGCGACGGTGAGCAGAGCCCTGGCTGCAAAATGGATGTGGGTGGAAAGATACAGATCGCCCGCCAGCTCGTTCGGCTCGGGGTAGACGTGATTGAGGCTGGGTTTCCCATCGCGTCGCCCGGGGATTTCACCAGCGTTCAACGGATCAGCCGTGAGGTTGAAGGGCCAATCATCGCGGGCTTAGCTCGAACGAGACCGGAAGACATTAAGGAAACCATCCGCGCTTTGACCGGCGCTCCTCGGCCCCGTATTCACACCTTTGTCGCCACCAGCGACATTCACATGGAGAAGAAACTCCGCAAGCCGCCAGCCGAGGTAGTACGAATGGCAGTCGAGGCAGTCGAGCGAGCTAAATCGTTCTGTGATGACGTTGAGTTTTCACCCGAGGATGCTGCCCGATCCGGCAAAGATTTTTTGGCCGAAATCGTCGAGCGGGTCATCGAAGCCGGCGCCACTACCGTCAACATTCCCGATACCGTCGGCTACAGCAACCCGTGGGAGTTTGGCCAGCTGATCGAGTTTCTCTTCGAACGGGTGCCAAACATCAGCCAGGCAGTGGTCAGCGTCCACTGCCATAACGACCTGGCACTGGCGGTCGCTAATTCCTTAGCCGGGGTAATGGCCGGCGCGCGACAAGTCGAGGGCTGTATCATCGGCATCGGTGAGCGAGCCGGCAACGCCCAGCTCGAAGCGGTGGTGATGAATCTGGTAACCCGGAAAGACTTTTTCGGGTTTGACATTGGAGTTGACACTACTCAGATCGGACCAACCGCCCGGCTGGTTGCCAGCTTGATCAACAAGCAGATTCCAGATACGCTGCCCATTGTCGGCGCGAGTGCGTTCGCCCACGGCGCCGGCATCCACCAAGACGGTGTGATCAAGGATCGCCGGACCTACGAGATCATGACGCCCAAGAGTGTCGGTTGGATAGGCGAATCGTTGCCTTTGGTCAAACACTCCGGCCGCCGGGCGCTCAAGGATCGCCTCGCCTCGCTCGGCTATCAGTTCGATGATGAGGTCGTCGATCAGATCTATGGCCGGTTCGTCGAACTGGCGGATCTAAAAACCTACGTCTACAACAATGATCTGCACCTGATCGTCCAGGAGTTGCGGATCAGGAACGAGATCAGGCGCGAAAAACTTTTTGATCTCGAGGACGCTGACATCGGCTACGGACCGGGTTACGGTGCGGTGACGATCCGTCGTAATGGTCAGGCCTTCCGCGCTGCTGGATACGGCGACGGGCCATTTGAAGCCCTCTGTAAGGCAATTATGGCCGCGATTACCGGGCACGGCGAAGATCTCTCGGCGCTCAAGCTGGAAGGTTATGATGTTATCAAGGGCGCGGGCGGTCCGGAAGCGATTGCGTGGGTCGAAGTCCGAGTTCGGCTCGGTGACCGGTTGGCGTTAGGTCGCTCCGGTGACCCCGATACGATTAAGGCATCGGCCAAGGCCTTTATCTACGCCATCAACCACCTCCTGCAGGTACCGGTTGCCCAGCTTGCCGCTGTTCTCTAGCCACATCGTTTTTTCTACTACGTTCTTTACACTGCACAAGGGATCGATGTATCGGTCCCTTTTTTCTTAGGTCGAAGGGATGTTCTTGACAAAAAAATTCAGCTGCGCTACACTGCCAATACCTATGAAATTACGACTGACAAACCCTTCAACGGTGTTCAGGGCCAATGGCTGGTTTTTCGGCTTTTACCCGTTTACTGACCGTCCGATCAGTTTGCTTGTGATTTCGTAGACCGTCACGCCAAGCAGAAAGTGAACTGATCGGAAACGATCAGTTTTTTGTTTATTGCCCAATCTCTGATTCCGCTCGGGGTTGGGGAGGAAACAAAAAGATCAGTGGATCTTTGAAAATCTAGCGTAAAAGGGGAGTACGTAACTATGGCCAATCGACCGATCAGTCAGCAACTGGCAGCTTCAGTGCGTCCGGTAGTTATAGTGGTAATGCAAGCACTTCCGGATCGGAAACGCGATCCACAAGAGGTGGTTGACGCGGCGCTCGCAGCGGTATCGGAGCCGGAACAGCTCCCGAAACCGGAACTACTCAAGGTTAAGCCGATCGTGCGTCGGCTCGTCAAACTCTCGCCGCGCGATAGAGGTATATACCGACTGCATAAGTACTGGAGACTCGTGTTTCACTTCTTGCCACCGGCAGAAACACTCAAGTATTACCTCAAACAGTTTGCCAATAACCTGACCGATAACCAGCGTCATCAGATGGAGCGGTACCTCAAGGCGGTTTTCAAGCTGAATGATACGGAGGTCGCTGCCGCGTTGAGTTCGTTCGGAACCCGGCAGAGCCTGCGGAAGAAACCAACGGGATGCTACGGTTGGATTTGAATGAAAAGGAGAATTGTAATGCAAGAAGAAAAGAGTATCGTTGTCCTTGGACCGCAAGGCACCAACGGGCATGAGGCTGCGGCGCAGTTCATGCAAATTAACGCTAGGGCGTTGAATATCTGCTTTTGCAACAGTAACGCCGAGATCCTGCCGAGCGTCGTCAATCAGACCTATGACTTTGGTGTCACACCGATTGAGAATAGTTCAATGGGCATCATCCGTCAGATAATGGATTTCTGGCTGCAGGAACATTCAGATCCTAGTCGGGTCGGCATCCAGGTGATCGGCGAGGTCGTACTGCCGGTTCATCACTGCTTGATGGTTCATTCGGACACGACTTCAGTTGAGCAGGTTGACACCGTTATCTCGCATCCGGCGGCATTGGATCAGTGTCATAATAACCTGGAACGGCTCGGCCTCATGGTACAGGTACCTTCGCAGAGTACCGCTGGAGCCGCGGCCCAGGTCGCGCGGCAGTCGGGAGAGAAAAAGAACCTCGCTGCCATTGCTTCTCAGTTTGCCGCCGATCGCTATCAACTCAAGGTCTTGGAACCAATGTTGCACGATCGCACCGGCAACAGCACGAGGTTTCACGTCATCGGCAGGATTTCGACGCAACCGACCGGTAACGACACAACAGCAATTCTCTTCTGGCTGCCCAACAAATGCGGCGCGCTTGCCCGGATGATTCAAATCATTTCGTCCGCCGAGTGTAACATGTCCTGTATTCATTCGATTCCGTTGGGTGAACGCAGTCGCTACGCTTTCTATGTAGAGTTCGACGGCCACCAGTATGATTCGGTGGTCAACGCGATGCTGCAATTGATTGCGGCCACGAGCCAGCGGTTGGTTGTTTTGGGATCATTTCCCAAAGCCTGTTGAGGTTAAGAGAGGAGAGTATGATGATTGTGCAGATGGAAATTGGCGTTGATGCCGAAAATCCTCACACACAGCGGGTAGTTCAACTTGCTGATAGCTGCGGGCTACGAACGGAGGTCAAGACGACCAAGGGTACCGGTGCGGCCGTAACCGAGGTGTATCTACTTGATGATCGAGTTCGAGCCTGTACCGTGCCTGAGCACGTGTTTCGACCGTTGGCCGGCGTCAGCTATGTTCGTCGGGTGACACCCAGTGCCGTCAGCCTGACGGCAAACGGCAGCGGTACCCACCACGTGCGGCTCGGACCGGTTGCTGTCGGCAACGATTTGCCGTGCCAGCTGATCGTCGGGCCGTGTACGGTCGACCGTCACATCGGCGTGCTGGTCGCGGCGCTCAAGGAGCAGGGCTTCGATTTAATCCGCGGCGGTTGCTGGAAGCCTCGTTCCAACCCTCACTCGTTCCCCGGCTTCGGCAAAAAAGCCGTCCGCTGGCTGCTCGAGGCGGCCCAGATTCACGATGTCAGCGCGGTGTTTACCGAGGTTATTGATGAGACTCACCTCGACGACATTCGGCGCATCCGTGATGAGCTCGGCTTTGAAGGCACTATCGTGCTGTGGGTTGGCGCGAGGACCGAGAACCAGATCCTGCTGCGTAAGCTGGGCCGTCAACGGGAGTTTCCGGTGATGCTCAAGAATCCGATCGGCGCTCACTCGGTCGCCGACTGGGCCGAGCGGGCGGCGTTCGTGCTCGCCGGTGAAACGCACTTCGATGACAACGGCGCACTGATTGCCGATCAGAGCCTGTCGCAGGGAAACGACCAGATTCTGCTGTGTGCCCGGGGCGTCAAGGAGGATGACGCCGAGAGCCGCTACCGCTTCGATCCGCGCCATCACTGGATCAGCACTGCCCGTGAGAAGTACTGGCCGCCCGTCGGCGTTGACCCGAGCCACTCGGCCGGGACCATGGTTGATGATCTGGTTTTGAAAAACCTCGAGGCGGCGCTGGTTCATAAGCCGGCGTTCGTGATGGTCGAAACCTACTTCGACGCTAATAACCCGCTGGTCGCCCAGCCGCTCTGCGACGGTCAGCAGGCAATCCCGCTGTCCCGCCTCGGCGAGGTCCAGGCGCTCATTGCGGCGCACAACGAACGCTACTTCTCGGTAGCGGCTCAACCGTAACCTAAACCCATTGTTCCTTTTTGCACCCTAAAACCAAGACCCGGAAGGTAGTACCAACCGGGTTTTTTCTTTTTGACACCATATCCCGCTTTTGGTATCCTATAGGTGAGCTTCACTGCGAGGAGTTGGTTGAAGTTTTGGGACAACTTTTTTTGCGTAGGGAATCTACATCGGCGTTCCGCTGTGGCGGACCGCCTGCGAACCCTAAGGCCAACCGCAGCGCGTCGGACGCTTCGAAGTAATCCATTTCGTTGCCGTTCGGCTGCCTGACATGGCCGGCTTGCTTCCAGCCAAAATCTTTAGCCAACCGGCAGTGAAGTTCACAATTAACAGTTAACTTGTAACAGTTAACAGTTAACTTTAGCACTTTCGTTAACGTTAATTGTTAGCTGTTAATTGTTGTTACGGATGAAGGTACTCATATGGTTGACAAAAAAAACGTATTCTACGTTTACGTATTAAGGAGCAAGAAAAATAACTACCGCTACATTGGTCAAACCAATAATCTTAAAAAAAGACTGGAAGAACATAATTCTGGTTTGACAAAATCAATTCGTTTCCAGACGCCGTTCGTTCTTGAGCATGCAGAAGAATACGAATCAAGAGTAGAGGCGATGAAGAGGGAAAAATTTTTAAAGTCTGGCAAGGGTAGAGACTGGTTGGACAAAAGAGGTTTATAGTGTAATTTCGGGGTGTAGCTCAGTTGGTAGAGCGCACGCATGGGGTGCGTGAGGCCGCCCGTTCGAGTCGGGTCACCCCGACCATGGTATTTATTAGTAGCGCAGTTGGTAGCGGTCGCCTTAGGCGACCATGGGGTGCGTGAGGTCGGGAGTTCGAGTCTCCCCAGCCCAATTGGAAGCTGAAAGGGTGTATACCTGTCCGCCAAAGTCCGTCAGGACGTAGGCGGAAGGCCGCGAGTTTCCGCCCGAGGCGGACCCCCTCGACTGACGGGGCAAGTCCCGCCAGCCCGACCAAGTTTACGAGAGGGCAGGCCAGCCCGACTATTGAAACGCTTCTTAAAATTGCAAAAGCGTCAGAAGTTGAGGTTGACGGTTTAATTAAATGAATATGACGGCCAGACAAAAAAGTATTACCATCAAGACACCAAGTAGGTATGCCGAGGAGTTGGGCGATAATTTTATTGCATTTAAAAAAGGGGCGGATGCCGCTTCTCTTGGCCAATACTTCACCCCGCGAATTATTGCGGATTTGATTGCTAAAAATTTCTCTGAATCGAGAATGGCTACATTAAAAATTCTGGATCCCGGCGCGGGCAGTGGAATTTTAAGTTGTATGTTGTGTGAGAACATCGCCGGTTGGAAACGTAAACCGAACCATATAGAACTGGTTGCCTATGAAATAGATAAATCTCTAATTCCTATACTAAAAAAGAGCTTTGGTTACCTCAAAAGTTGGCTAAATCATAAAAATATTTCGTTGTCATTTTCCATTTTCGCCAGTGACTTCGTTTTAGAAAACGCAGACATTCTTAATCAGTCGCTTCAACAAAGTTTATTTGATAAAAAAGGTTTTGAGGAGTTTGACCTTATTGTTGCGAACCCACCATATTTCAAAATCTCAAAGTCTGATCCCCGCGCAAAAGCTGCGAGTACAGTAATACACGGCCAACCAAATATCTACGCTTTATTTATGGCAATTGCCGGAGCTTTGCTTAAAGAAAAGGGTCAGCTTGGTTTTATCACCCCGCGTAGTTATGCGGCTGGTCTTTACTTTAAAAAGTTTCGCCAAAACTTTTTTAGTCAAATAACACCAATCACAATTCATATTTTTAACTCAAGGGACAAGGCTTTTAATAAGGATGGCGTATTGCAAGAAAATGTGATACTGCACGGTAAAAAAGATTCGAAAATAGACGGAAACAAGCATGAAGTAAAAATTTCAAGCTGTAACGGCCTTTCTGATATAGAAAATATAAGTACAATTGAAATTCCTTTAACAGAAATTATTACGCCAGAAGAAGATTACGTCTTGCATATTCCTACGGAAGTTACGCAGAGGGAAATTGTGAAAATTGTTAAATCTTGGAAATACAACCTTCGCTCTCTTGGTCTTGACGTATCCACTGGCCCGATAGTGGCGTTTCGTGCACGCGATGTTCTTGCCCGAAATCCAGATGGACAAAACGCCCCGTTGCTTTGGTTACACAATGTCAGAACAATGCATGTCTCTTGGCCAGTAGAGTCGCGCAAACCACAATATGTTAAAGTATCCGAGCAGGCAAAAAAACTGCTTATTCCAAACGGTAATTATGTTTTAGTTCGCCGCTTTAGCGCGAAGGAAGAAAAAAAACGGCTGGTTGCTGCTCCGTTAATTTCAACGGTTCTGAAATCTAAGTTTGTAGGTATAGAAAACCACATCAACT
>Ga0155437_128_pt2 | contig 38398 bp, 38 predicted proteins | sample RifCSPhighO2_02_FD_111885 | JGI IMG/M metagenome (GOLD analysis project Ga0155437, IMG submission 111885) | Candidatus Buchananbacteria bacterium RIFCSPHIGHO2_02_FULL_56_16 | reverse complement strand
AATAGGTACTGGAGATAGATGGACAACCAAACGCAGTTTGGCCAGCGCCAGATGGTCCAGGGTCAGTGGCAATGTGCCGAGTGCGGTCAAGAGATTACCGAGCTGCCCTTCGAGCCAGACGGTACTCGTCCGGTCTTCTGCCGAGACTGCCACCGCAAAAAGCGGCCGCCTCGCCGAGATCGAAACTTCTAACCGTTAGAAGACCAAGGTAAAAGCCCCTCAACCAGGGGTTTTTACATTTCTATTTTTTTATAACCATTTCTTTGATTACCGTCACCAGCTCGGGAAAGGCGGTTTTTTGTTTGTCACCGCCGAAGTGGCCCTCGTCAACGTACTCGTGGTACTCGGCGTCGAGCTGCTGGGCGAGAAAACGCGGTTCTTCAATCGCGATGTACGGGTCGTCGACTGAAGCGAAAATAACGATCCAGCGCTGGTGTTTTTTAATCGCCGGCCAGTCCCACGGCGCATCGAAGTAGCCGCTCAGCCGTTCCGCCTCGATTCCCAGATCGGTATGGTAGGTACCGACAAGTATTGATCCTAAAATTTTATGCGTCTCGGCAAACCGCATCGCGGCAATCGCGCCCGACGAGTGACCAACCAGAATGGTGTGCTCATCAGCGCCGAGCGACTGGATGAACGGCAGCCAGTACTTTGCCCGGGCCAGTTCCGGGTCGGGAAACTGGCGGTTGACCACGGTGATCCCCGCTGCTTCGAGCTCACGCTGGAGATAGGGGAACCAGTTGTCTCGCGGGGTAGCGCCGCCGTTACCGGGAATGATGATCACTTTTGGAACAGTTTTTTGAGCCATACGTCGGCAGTATACCATGGCAGCGCTCCGCTGGTCACGGACGTACATTGACATACCCGGACGGCCTGTGTTACGATGCCGTGGCTTCAGTCACGAGGTATTGATCTTTTGTAAAGGAGCGGATAACACCATGGATGAGCACTGGCTGAAAGTGCTTGACATTTCTCCGGCGGAAATAGACCGGCTGATGATTTTACCCGGCGCTCGCTACCTTGGCCGCCGCATCGCCATTGAAGGCTGGTACTACACCCACCGCGGCGCGGACCTGCGGGGTTTGGGCGTCCAGTTCCGGCTGCGACGGCTCAAGCAGGAGGCGGACGTATCAATCGAGCTGGCGGTCAAAGGACCGCCGGAAACCAACGATGGTGAAGAAACACGGTCGTCGTGGCGCCAGCAGTATGCAGGCCATAATCTGGCCACCGCCGGCACGCTGCTTGAAGCGTTTGGTTTTGTCGTCCACACCCGGCGACAAAAAATCCGCGATACCCTCGCGGCTAATCCGATCGAGATTCAAATCGATTCTTATCCGGGTATTCCAACCTACGCCGAACTCACTGGTCCGTTGGTACAGGTTACGTCCATTCTCGAGACGATACTTCGAGTTCCGTCCGAGCGCGTCACCAGGCTGACCGCCAGCGGCGTCTTTGCTCACTACGGCGTAGCCGACTCCAGGCTCGTACTTTTTACCGCCGAATCTGATGAGACTAAGCTCTTTCGTTGAGTCCGGCCGCTGCCGAATGTTGCCCTGTTCGAACCAACCCCCCACGGTTACGTACCGCTGGGGGCTTTTTTTTGCGACTGTCCAAACTATATTAGGGGTAGGTCGGGCGCTTCTGCCCGGCTTTTTTCATGTTTGGGGTAGCGCGGAGCCTCTGCTCCGCGCTGAAAAACGAGCAGCCACGGCACAAGGGCCGTGGCTACCCTCTCATCAGTGCGTTCTTGCCGTCAAGAAATCGGTAGTACAGCAGCTTAACCGTCTCGGTCGCGACGAAGTAGAGGGCGGCGAGGCCGAGAATAGTGGCGAGATGGAACGCCGTCGGCGGCGTAAAGTGAAACACCGTCTGGCCGAAGCCGGTGTAGGGCAGTACCAGGGTGAGACTGAACGCCAGCGCCGTAAGCGCCAGTAAAATCGTCGCCGGCCGGTTGGCGGCGAGGAAAAACCGCCGGGTACGAATCGAGAACAGAAATACCAGCTCGGTGACGATGCTTGCGATAAACCAGTTGGTCTGCAGGACGGCCGGCGAGATCCGGAAGTAGAGGGCGAAGAACGTAAAGTCAAAAATCGTGCTGACGACGCCCAGCAGGGTGGCGATCAGCGCGATGTCGCGCACCCGGTAAATCTGCGGCGTCCGCACCTCGGCGGCGTCAACCCGGTCGGCGGCAATGGCGATCATCGGGAAATCGGACAGGAGGTTGACCAAAAGAATCTGGACCGGCAGCATCGGCAGAAAGTCAATGAAGAGCGAGCCAATCGCCACGGCGTAGAAGTTGCCGAAGTTTGATGAGAGGGTGGCGCGGATGTACTTGAGGGTATTCGAAAAAATTTCCCGGCCCTCGCGGATGCCGTCAACGATGACCGAGAGGCTTTTTTGGAGCAGGATGATGTCCGCCGCCTCACGGGCGACGCCGGCAGCGCTCTGGACGACGAGCGAGACGCCGGCAACCTTGAGCGCCGGCGCGTCGTTGATGCCTTCGCCTAAGAAGCCAACCGAGTGGCTCTCTTGGAGGATTGAAACGATCGCGTGCTTCTGTTCCGGCGAGACGCGGGCGAAGACCGACATACGGTGGACCATCTCGTGCTGGGCCTGGACGGGCAGCGCCATAACTGCGGCGCCGGTAATCACTTCCGCCGGGTCGGCCACGAGCCCGATCTGGTAGGCAACCGCGCCGGCCACTTCCGGCGCGTCGCCGGTCAGGACCTTAATGTTCACCCCGAGTTCTCGCGCGCTCTTCACGGCGCTTCGCGTCGTTTTTTTGATCGGATCTTCAAACGAAATAAAGCCGAGCAGCGTCAGATTACGCTCGGCCGATATCAGCGCCTCCGGCGCCGTTGTCAATTTTTTTGTGGCGACCGCCAGCACGCGCCGGCCCAGCTTGCCCTGGGCTGCGACCCAGGTTTGGCTGGCGTCAGTTTCTCCCTTTTTCAGCGTGCAGCAGGCGGTGACTGTTTCCGGTGCCCCCCGAACCACCAGCGTTTGAATTTTACCGTTGGTGACGAGCACGCTGTTGCGGCGCCGGCTCGGATCAAACGGCGCTTCCCTGATTCGCCGCCACTGCTTGAGCTCGTGGCCGTTATGTTTGAGCACCAGCCGCAGGGCCTTATCGAACGGTTCAACGAGGTTGGCGTCGGTGTCTGATTTAGCCGCCAGGTTAGCGTAGAGGAGGAGCGAATCGCCCGGTCCGACGCTCTTGGTTTCTACGACCGCCAAAACGTTTTCGGTCAGCGTGCCGGTTTTGTCGGTACACAGGACGTCAATGCCGCCCAGGTCCTCAATCGCCGAGAGCCGCTTGACCACCACCTTCTTTTTGGCCAGGTGGAGCGCGCCGCGCGTCAGCGAAAAGGTTGACACGACCGGCAGGGCTTCCGGAATCACCGCGACCGCGAGCGCAATCGAGAACACGAGGAGCTCACCGATGTTGGTCGCGCCGCCCTTGATCCCCACGTTGGCGACGAAAACAAAGGCGATGGTCAGGCTCACCACCCGCAGGATGAACCGGCTGAACCGGCCGATGCCACGGGCGAAGTCGCTCTCTTTACCCGTCGATCGGGCGAGCATGGCAATGGCGCCGACGGCCGAGCCGTTGCCCGTGCCGACCGCGACCCCGACGGCCGAGCCGCCAACCACCGTCGTACCGCTGAAGGCGAGGTTAGCCGCTTCAAAAAATCCCGCCGGCGGTTTTCGCAGCGTCGCAGCTGTTTTGGCGGCGGTGGCTGATTCGCCGGTCAAAATCGATTCATCAATCGTCAGCCCCTCGGCCTGGCAGAGGCGCAGGTCGGCCGGCACGACATCGCCGGCTTTCAAAAGCACAATGTCGCCGGGCACGATGTCGGCGACGTCAACCTCGACGAGCTGGCGATCACGCCGGATCGTGTCTCGGGCCGCGACGTAGCGCTTGAGCAGCTGCAGCGAGCGGTCGGAGCGGTACTCTTGGTAGAAGCCAAGCCCCGTGTTAATGAGAATAAAAGACAGAATGAGTACCGCGTCGATCCGCTCGCCCAAGAGCAGGGCAACGATCGCCGCGGTAATCAGCAGGTAGAGGAACGGGGAGCGCAGCTGTTGCCAGAGAATCTGCCACCAGCGCCGGTCGGCAGAGGCGATTTGGTTTGGGCCGTACCGCCGTCGCTGGGCCTCTGCTTGCTGGCTGGTCAGCCCGCGTTCGACCGAAACCTGGAATGTCGCGAGTACGTCGCCGAGCGGCATCGTCGCGTACCCGAAGACAGCCGCGGCAGTGCTGTTATGTTTGACTACTGCCATACGTTTCCATTGTATCACAAAAACCCCACGAGGGGGTTAATGTACTCGATGGGTCGCGTCTGCGGCTCTATCGTGCTCGTCGCTTCGCTCCTGTCTGATCGGCGAGCCGAAGCTCTTTAAATGAGAGGTAGAGGAAGAAGCCCAGGAGCGCCGTGGTGTTGAGCGGCGCCAGCCAGAAGGGATACTCGCGGCCGAAGCTCTCGAGGATCATCAGGCTGCCGAGGACGCCGATCGAGTACATCGCGCCGTTCTTGAGGTAGGCGAGTTTGGCGATGGTATCGATGCCCTTGACCGTGAACTGCCGGACGACAACCGCGCCCAGGCCGTTGCCGAGGATAATCAGCGGTATCGAGATGGTGAAGGCGAATGCGCCGATGACGCCGTCAATGGAGAACGACGCGTCGAGTATCTCAAGGTAAAAGATTTTGCTCCAGGCGCTCATCTTCGGATCGAGCAGCCGCTTCTCCTGCTCTTCGGCGTTCTTCTTAAACCCGTCGGTGATGAAAAAGGCCGAGGCGCCGATGGAAGCCGAGAGCGCCAGCATCGGGTTAATCTGCAAGCCGGCGTAGATAATAGTCGTCAGCGCGATTGACGCGATGGCGTAGAACCAAAACCCCTGACGCTTGAGAAAATGTTCGACCAGAAAAGCGTACTTTTTTTCTTCCAAAAACAGCCAGGCCAAGAAGACGAAGAAGAGGTAGACGCCGCCGCCGAGCAGCAGCACCGCCTTGGACTGCTCAACGTAGTGCTCGATCTCCGGGTCGTTGTTAAAGACGAAGCCAATGGTCTGGCCGAGCCCAAGCGCGGGATTGGCCAGCCAGACAATGAGAAACGGCAGCACGCCCCGGATGACGAAGACGGCAAAAAAGATGCCCCAAACCAAAAAAATACGCTGGTACTTTTTCGGCATCGTGCCCAAGATGTGGGCGTTGATGATGGCGTTGTCAATGCTGCTGATGATCTCAAACAGGCTCAAGCCAAGGACGATGACTAAAAAATTGAAGCTCATGGTGTGCGGTTAGAGGCTACGTTAATGGGGTTAGTATACCACAGGATCGGGGGGGTAGACGAGTTGTCGTATTGCGATACCTTGACTTTCAACCTTGATATGCTATACTGGTCATGCTTAGTTTTCTAAGCATATTGCTCATTAAAGAGAGGATACTACTAGTGAAACATAGCCAGAAAGGCAGTATTGAGATAGTCGTTATGGTGTTGCTCTTGTTGGTCGCAGTAGCCTGGGCGGTTCTCGATGGCTACCATCTCGCAATAAGGGGCTTGGACAAAAACTACATTCCGTTTCTGGTACCTTTCGTTCTCGTCATAGTCGATGCAATGGTGGCCTGGATGGAGTTTCGTTGATGTTTTCACTGGTTGTGGCTTCTGTTGTTCTAGACCCGTTAAGGGTCTTATTTTTTAAAAAAAGGAGGCCCTAAGATCGGGGCCTTTTTTGCTAAACTGGCTAACCCTTAATTGCTATGGCCGAACATATTCTCTCGATTGTACATCGACGATGACTATGTCGCCCCGCACAAGGGAGGCCGATCGGTTGAGTGTACCATGGACACGACAGCTAGTAAGATTGAGCTTACCACCAACATGGGACTGTTCTAGATGGAGATCTCCTTCAATACTAGCTTCTCTAAGGTTGAGATCGCCGGAAATACTTCCTTTTTCAAAGTGGAACACCCCCTTCACCGTCGATTTTCTGAAATTCAGACTACCTCGTAGCTTACGGTTGGCTAAGGAAACATCGCCTGTAATGATTGTGCCGGCGAAGTTCAGGAACCCCATTTTAACCCTTCGTTGGAATTCTTCTGTGGTGAGTACTTTTTTCATGGATATACCCCCCCTCTTGTGAAAGATCCAGTTTTCATAATACTCCTTGTTTCTTAAAAAAACAAATGATATACTGGGCATATTATGAGAGAAAAGTTTAGAGACCAAAGAGATTTGTGGGAGGCGCAGCACGAAAATCGGAAAGTTGAGTCAGAGCGACTCGAGAATACTCCGAACCTATTCGCTAAACAGTGTGTCGATCTGTTGCCAGAAAATGGGATCATCTTGGAAGCGGGGGCTGCTAATGGAAGAGATGCGAGGTTTTTTGCGAAAGAAAAAAAACTGTAAAGTCGTGGCCACTGATTTTTCTTCTAATGCCCTCCAACAGCTTAAAGAAGCATCGGAGCGTGACAGCACAACTGAAAAGGTGTTTCCGGTTGTTGCTGATGCACGTGCACTTCCAATTGGGGAACCTAAAAGTATTGATGCGGTTTACTCACGTTCAGCGCTCCATTTAACCGATGGAGAACTTGATCAATTTTTTGAAGAATGTGTGTTGCTTTTAAAGGACAGTGGCTACATTATGATTGAAGGAAAAACAGAAGACGATCCAAAAGTTGCTGCGAGTAAGGAAGTATCACCGCACCTTTATGAAAATGGAGGTGGTCATTTACGAAGACTTTGGAACGAAGCAATCATTCAAGATCTTATTCAAAAACATAAGCTGACTTTGATTGAGATGAATAAGACGAGTGAGATATGGGATCAAATCGAGACGAAGTTTATCAACTTCATTGCTCAAAAACAACACGAAAATGAACCAGCAGCCTAAAGTTATCGTTTCGGCAATTCTTATTCGGAAACGAGACGAAAAAACTGAAGTCTTTCTCCAAAAGCGGTGGAAACCTCGCGTAAGCCCAACATATTCTGGGATGATTGAAATTCCGGCAGGCGGGATCCGTGCGTACGAAAATGTTTATGATGCACTCAAGCGGGAGGTAAAAGAGGAGTGTGGTCTTGAGATCGTCAGAGTTGTTGAGGATTACCAAAGTTCAGTGAAGGAGCCACGAAAACACGACCGGGCGTTTGTTTTTAAACCGTTTATTTGCCAGCAGGTTTTGGAAACAAACGGCGGCTTGTCGTGGGTGGGGTTTGTATTTTTTTGCGAAGTCACGGGTGAAGTCAGCATTAATCCGGCTGAAGCGAAAGATCCACAGTGGGTTACTATTGCCCAGCTAAAAAAATTGGTTAGTACCAAAGCGGATCAAATTTTTCCGCTCCAGCTGCCTGTGCTCGAGTATTTTATTACTCAATTTACTAGGCGCTGATTAAAATCAACATACTCAGCAAATAACCGAGAGTCACTCGCCGGATTAATCGTGTGAGGTTTTTTATTTTCCTAAAATGAGCCAATAAAAAATTTGTTTTTCTCGTCTCAATACCACCCTTGACAATTTCACCTTTTTTACTAAACTTAATTTTTATTAAAGTTTAGCTTGGTTCAGCCGGCATTTTTTGGCTCATTAGAGGTAATCATTATCTGTACCGAAACGTCAAAATGTGATATACTAAACACGTTTTGTGAGTCCATCAGACGGTAAGACGCCTCGAGTTATGCAAAAAGAAAACTGGCAGCCGTACGTTAACTTGTTTTTTAATCTCTCGGCCTGGCTGGCTGGCCCAGTTATCCTGGCGCTTCTGGTCGGCAACTGGCTGGACGCGCGCTACTCGACCGAGCCGTGGGGCGTGTTGGGCCTTATCGGCGTCGCGTTTATCATCTCGAACATCGGCATCGCCCGGGAGGGGCGGCGCATGATGAAGCAGCTGGAAGCCGAAGGCAAGCGCCCGCCGGCTACCGGTACCCCCGAAAACCGCAATTTAAATGACCGCACCAATTTCCGAAAACCAGATTGAAGCCGCTGCCGTTCCAGCCGCGGAAACTTCAGAACAACCCGGGGAGCTGACGCACGAAACCACCCTGTTTGCCGAACCGATCGGAACCGTCGCCGGTCTCACCGTGACTAACTCGCTGTTGACATCATGGATCGTGGTCGGTCTGATCGTGGTTGTGGCAATTGTGAGCCGTCTGAAAATGTCGCGGATTCCCAGCGGTTTTCAAAATTACCTCGAGGTAGTGGTTGACAAAGCGCTCGAGCTGGCCGATTCGGTCACCGGTTCGCGCGCGACATCAATGAAGTTTCTGCCGATTGTGTTTCCGCTGTTTATTTTCATCCTGCTGTCGAACTGGCTCGGCTTGCTGCCGGGCGTCGGCTCGATCGGTTTCATTGAGCAGCACGGCGGCGAACGGCTCTTCGTGCCGCTCCTGCGCGGCAGCACGGCCGACCTGAACACGACGCTCGCCCTGGCGCTGATGGCGGTGATCGCCACCCACGTCTTCAGCGTGGTGGCGACGAGCTTCTGGGGCTACCTCAACCGGTTCGTCGGCTTAAACTTGATCCTCGAGCTGCCGAAGAAGGTGTTCGTCGAGCGCGAGTACACGGCGCTCCTGGTCAACCCGATTAAGTTTTTTGTCGGTTTGATCGAGCTCGTCGGGGAACTGGCCAAGGTGGCGTCGCTGTCGTTTCGGCTGTTCGGCAACATCTTCGCCGGCGAGGTGCTGCTCGGCGCGATGGCCGTCATCTTCGCCTACGTCTTACCCATTCCCTTTATGTTTCTGGAGATCATCGTCGGTGTCATCCAAGCCTTGATTTTCGCGATGCTCACTCTGGTGTTTCTGAACGTGATGACCACGAGTCACGAAGAGAGTCATTAAATCATAGAACTAACTAAAATAAAAGGAGCTCCCTATGGACCTAACCGTACTGGCCAAAGCCTTGGCAATCGGCCTGGGCTCAATCGCCCCGGGCCTCGCCATCGGCATGATTGGCGCCAAAGCGATGGAGTCGATCGGCCGCAATCCGGAAGCCGCCGGCAAAATTTTAGTGCCGATGCTCTTGGCGTCCGCCTTCGCCGAAGCCATCGCCATCTACGCGCTGGTGATCGCTTTTTCCATCAAGTAGTAGTTTTTCTGTCTCCATTTTTTAAAGAAAGTGGGGACGCCAAAAACTAGTACCCCTTGGTCGACGATGTATGGAATCAATCATTACTACCTTTCACATTGATTGGAAGCTGATTATCGCCCAGCTGGTGAACTTCGCCATCGTGGTCGGCGTGCTTTGGTTTTTTGTGTTAAAACCGCTGACCAAGGTAATGGCCGAGCGAACCGCGACCATTGAAAAGAGCCTGCGGGATGCCGAGGCGGTCAAGCAGCATTTGCGCCGGGCCGAAGAAGAAAAACAGGCGGTGATTCGCGAGGCCCAGCAGTCGGCGCGCCAGATCATCGAGGCGGCGAAGGTCACCGCGGTCGAGCAGCAGAAAAAAACGGTTGCCGCCGCGCGGCAGGAGGTCGAGAAGGTGATTACCGAAGGCAAGCAGCAGCTGCGCCGCGAGCAAACGCAGATGGTTGCTGAAGTTAAAGCTGAAGTGGCCGAGGTGGTGGCGCTGGCCGCCGGCAAAGTATTAGCCGGCGTGATGACCAAGCCGATTGACCGTGCTCTGGCCCAACAGGCGCTCGATACGGTTACGCGGACGAAGGGTGCCGACAGGGTATCCCGGGTATGAAGCTGACGACCAAGCAAATCGCCCGCGCGCTCTACGATGCCCTTAAAGACAGCGCTCCGGCCGCCCGGCAGCAGGTGATTGAAAACTTTGTCCGGCTGCTGCACGAGCTGCACATCGTGAGCAAGGCCGAGAAGATTATCGCCGACTTCGTTACCTGTTACAACGAGGCCGAAGGCATCGAGCCGGTTACCGTTGAAACTGCCAGCGCCTTATCGGCGACGGAGCAAGCCGAGATCGCCGGGCAGCTGGCGAGCACGCTCAATAAAAAGATTGAACTGACCCAGCTGGTTTCGCCGCTTCTGATCGGCGGCCTGCGGCTGCGGTACGGCGACACGGTGATTGACGGCAGCATCGAAGCCCGTCTGCGCCAGCTTCGCCAGCTGGCCTAAGCAATGTTTTTACCTCGTGGATGTTTTAATTTTAAATTCCAAATTTTGAATCAATTTTGAATGACTGAATGTTTTAAACATTCGAAATTAAAGATTTAAATATTGATTCGAAATTCAAAATTAGAAATTCAAAATTTAATCTGTCTATGCACAAACAACAGATCATCGAATCACTAACCCAGCAGCTCAAGCAGTACCAGAGCAGCGTCACCGTCGAGAAAGTCGGAACGGTGTTTGAGGTCGGCGACGGCATCGCGAAAATTTCCGGTCTGGCCGACGCCATGGCCGGCGAGATGCTCGATTTCGGCAACAACGTATTCGGCGTGGCGCTGAACCTCGAAGAAGATTTTATCGGCGCCATTATTTTGGGCGACTACCAGGCGGTGGCCGAGGGCTCGACGGTCAAGAGCACCGGCCGGATTCTCGAGGTACCGGTCGGCGAACAGATCATTGGCCGGGTGCTAAACCCACTCGGCATTCCGGTTGACGGCAAGGGCACCATCAGCACCGAAAAATTTTACCCGATTGAAAAAATCGCGCCGCGGGTCATCACCCGCCAGGGAGTTAACACGCCGCTCCAAACCGGCGTGAAAGCGATTGACGCGATGATCCCGATCGGCCGGGGCCAGCGTGAGCTGATCATCGGCGACCGGCAGACGGGCAAGACGGCGCTGGTGATTGACACGATCATCAACCAAAAAGGCGCTGACGTCATCTGCATCTACGTGGCGATCGGCCAGAAGGAATCAAAGACGGTGCGGATCGTGGCGGAGTTGACGGCGCGAGGGGCGATGGAGTATACCACCGTGGTCGCCGCCGGCGCGTCCGCCCCGGCCTCGTTGCTGTACCTGGCCCCGTTTGCCGGCTGCGCGATGGGGGAGTACTTTATGGACCAAGGTAAAGACGTGCTCGTGGTTTACGACGACCTGTCCAAGCACGCGGTGGCGTACCGCGAGGTGGCGCTGCTGCTGCGCCGGCCGCCGGGCCGCGAAGCCTACCCGGGCGACATCTTCTACCTCCACTCGCGGCTCCTGGAGCGGGCCGCCCGGCTGAACAAAAACTACGGCGGCGGCAGCCTGACGGCGTTGCCGATCATCGAAACCCAGGCCGGCGACATCTCCGCCTACATTCCCACCAACGTCATCTCGATTACCGACGGCCAGATTTTTCTGGAGAGCGACCTGTTTTACCAGGGTATCCGGCCGGCGATTAATACCGGCTTGTCGGTATCCCGCGTCGGCAGCAGTGCCCAGATTAAGGCGATGAAAAAAGTCGCCGGCCGGCTCAAGCTCGAGATGGCTCAGTACCGCGAGCTGGCGGCGTTCGCCCAGTTTGGCAGTGACCTCGACGAGGCAACCCGCAAGCAGATCCACCGCGGCGCCCGCCTGACGGAAGTCCTCAAGCAGGGCCAGTACGAGCCGGTGCCGGTTACCATCCAGGTCCTGATGCTCTACGCGGCGGTCAACGGCCACCTCGACGACGTACCGACGGAAAAAGTCCAGCCGTTTTTGGCCGACCTGGCCGAGTACGCCGCGACCCAGGGTCAGCGGACCCTGAGCAACATCGCCGCCCGAAAAGACCTCGACGCCGACGGCGAGCGCGAGCTCATTGCCCTGATTGCCAGCTACAAGCAGACGGTGGATTACCTGGTAAAAAGCGAACAGCTGGCGGCGTAACCTATGGCCGTTTCGACCAAAATCATCCGCCGGCGCATCCGCTCGATTGGCAACACCAAGAAAATCACTAAGGCGATGGAGATGGTGGCCGCGGCCAAGATGCGCAAGGCGGTTAATGCCGTGCTCTCGTCGCGGGCTTACGCCGACGTTGCCTGGCAGACGGTGATGCAACTGGTCGCGCGCGTCGACCGAACCAAGCACCCGCTGCTCCAGCCCCACGAAAAAACCACCACCGCGGCGTTCATTCTCGTTACCTCGAACCGCGGGCTGTGCGGTGGCTTCAACAGCCGGATGGTTACCGAAGCAAACGGCTACAGCCGGGCGCGGCGCGCGTCGGGCGTTACCGACCAGTCGTGGGTGGTGCTGGGCCGCAAGGGCGGCGAAGCGCTGGCCCGCCAAGAGCAGCGCGTCGTCGCGGAGTTTGAAAAGCAGGATATGGCCCAGAGCTCGGCCGACGTTACCGCCTTGACCACCATGGTGGTCAAGGGCTACCTCGCCGGTCAGTACGACCAGGTGGCCGTGATGTACACCGACTTTGTCACGCCGCTGCGCCAGGAACCGCGGATCAAGCAGCTATTGCCCCTCGAGCCCGCGCCGGATGAAACACTCGGCAGCGTCGGCCGTCGCGAGCCGGCCCTGGTCAGTGGGCCGCGAGCGAGCGAGTACCTATTTGAACCAAGTCCGGCCGAGGTGCTGGATCAGTTCTTGCCCCGTCTGATTGAAATCCAGCTCTACCAGGCGCTGCTGGAGTCCACGGCGTCCGAGCACTCGGCGCGGATGCTCGCGATGCGCAACGCCAGCGACGCGGCCACTGATATGATGTGGGGGCTCACCTTAGTTTACAACCAGGCCCGCCAGGCCGGCATTACCCGCGAGATCGCCGAGATCTCCGGCGGCAAGGCGGCGCTTGAGTAATTGTCAATTGTTAACTGTTAATTGTTATTACCGTATGAGTGAACACCCTACGCCCCAGGGCGGCATTATCAAAAGAGTTGTTGGGCCGGTCGTTGACGTCTACTTCGAGCAGGCTATACCCGCGCTCTACCACGCCCTCGAGGTTACGGCCGGTACCAGCCGGCTGGTGCTTGAAACCGAGCAGCACCTGGGCAGCCACGTGGTGCGGACTGTGGCGCTCGGGCCAACCGACGGGCTGAAGCGCGGTATGAGCGTTCGAAACACCGGCGAGCCGGTTTCGGTGCCGGTCGGCGCCGAGACGCTGGGCCGGATGTTTAACGTCTTGGGGGAGCCGCTCGACGACCGCGAGCCGGTGGTTACCAAAGAGCGCTGGCCGATTCACCGGGCCGCGCCGAGCTTCGACGAGCAGTCGCCCAAGGCGGAAATTTTTGAAACCGGCATCAAGGTGATTGACCTGATTTGCCCGTTCGTCAAGGGCGGTAAGGTTGGTTTGTTCGGCGGCGCGGGCGTGGGCAAAACCGTCATCATCCAGGAATTAATTCGAAACATCGCGGCCGAACACGGCGGCTACTCGGTGTTCGCCGGCGTCGGCGAGCGTACCCGCGAGGGCAACGACCTCTACCGCGAGATGACCGAGTCCGGCGTGATTAAGAACACGACGATGGTGTTCGGCCAGATGAACGAGCCGCCGGGTTCCCGGTTGCGGGTCGGCCTGTCGGCCTTGACCATGGCCGAGTACTTCCGCGACCGCGAGCACAAAGACATCCTGCTTTTTGTGGACAACATTTTCCGCTTCACCCAGGCCGGTTCAGAGGTGTCGGCGCTGTTGGGCCGGATTCCCTCGGCGGTCGGCTACCAGCCGACGCTGGCCACCGAAATGGGCGAGCTGCAAGAACGCATCACCTCAACCAAGAACGGTTCAATCACCTCGGTCCAGGCCGTCTACGTGCCGGCTGACGACCTGACCGACCCGGCGCCGGCCACGACGTTCGCGCACCTCGATTCGACCGTGGTGCTGTCGCGCAGCCTGTCGGAGCTCGGCATCTACCCGGCGGTTGATCCGCTCGACTCATCGTCAACGATTCTCGACCCGCGTATCCTCGGCGACGAACACTACGCCGTGGCCCGGGCCGTGCAGAAGACGCTCCAGCGCTACAAAGACCTCCAGGACATCATCGCGATTCTGGGTATGGAAGAACTCTCGGCCGAAGACCGGCTGACGGTCAGCCGCGCCCGAAAGGTTCAGCGATTTTTGTCCCAGCCGTTCTTCGTCGCCGAACCGTTCTCCGGCCTGCCCGGCGTCTACGTATCCTTGAGCGATACCGTCAGCGGGTTTAAGGCGATCTTGGACGGCCAGTACGACGACGTCCCGGAGCAGGATTTCTACATGAAAGGCAGCATTGAGCAGGTAAAAAAGTAAGCTACGTATGCCCGGTAGTGATCCCTCACCCCGTAGGAACAGTTTAGAAGGAATTACTACTTGGCAGACTCTTCAATAATAAATTACTAAATCACGTCGTTACGCGAACGACGTGATAAACTCCCTTTACCTTTCGGTTTTAAACTAAAAAGGTGAGGGACTACTACCGGGTATGTCGAGCCAGCTGCGTTTAAAAATCGTGACGCCCGAGCGGGTGGTCGTTGAGCAGGCCGTCTCGAGCGTGACGGTGCCGACCCGGCAGGGCCAGATTACGGTCCTGCCCCACCACATCCCGCTGGTGTCGCTCCTGACGCCGGGTGAGCTGTCGGCGCGCGACGAAAAGGGCAGTGAGATGGCTGCCATGGCCGTGTCCGGCGGGTTTATCGAGGTGAGCGGCAACACTGTGGTCATACTGGCCGACACCGCCGAACGAGTCGAAGAGATTGATGAAGCCCGGGCGGAAAGCGCCCGTGAGCGTGCCAAACAGCTGCTGGCCGAGGTGCGCAGCCGCGACGACGTAGCCTACGCCACGCTGGTCGCTAAGATGGAAAAAGAACTTGCCCGGCTGCGGGTGGCGCGGAAGCGCAAGGCTGGTCACCTGCCGCGGCCTGAAGCATAGGCAAGTCAGCTTGTAGCTTTTCAGCTTTTTAGGTCGGCAGAACGTAGCGGCTAAAAAGCTAAGAAGCTACAAGCTAAAAAGTTCGCCGGATTGACAGTAATGCATTGTTGTGCTAGCCTGACCTAATCGTTCTTTTAGCTACGATTACTTTTCCAAGGAGGTAATTCAAACCTATGTCAACGTATCCCGCACTGTTGGTGAACTGTATGGATCCCCGGCTGCAGGGCACTAACGCCGAGGCGATTGCCTGGGCTGCTGGTTTCCAGCCGGGAAGTTGGGAGCAGTTGAGTTACGCTGGGCCGTCGCTGTGGCTGGAAGACCCGCACGAGTCATCGCACGCCGATACCTTTCAGTGGCTGCTGGATGAAGTTTCCGAGAAAGTCCACCAGGTTCACACGGTGGTGCTGGCCGGCCACAGCGGCTGCGGTGGCTTTAAGCTCAAACACGGGCTGATGGGTCCAGCCCAAGAAAAGGCGACGATTATCGCGTCGTTGCGAGCCGCCGCCGCGGAGCTCAAGCGGCAGAAGCCGGGCCTGAAAGTCATTCTGATTTTCGCGACGATTCACGAGTACCAGCCAGCGGGCGCGCTGCCGGCAATCACCTGTGAGAGAATTGATTGATCTTTGTTGAGGGCCTTACCCTAGTGGTGAGCGCCCCTTTTTTTACCTTTACCCGAACCCTTCCGCTAGGTAGCAGGTCGCTTCTCATTGAATAACGTTACTTTACCTCGCCGCGGCAGTCTGCCCGCGGCGAGTTTTTTATAGTATGTGCTTCCGGTTTCCGAAGGCGGGATTGACTTTTTCCGCTGTCGGGAGTTACATAATAGCACTAGTTCGTTGGTTCTTTAACCACTGCTCATACGCATATCGGAGGGTAGAAACGATGAACGGGCACTTCCCGAGTTGTACCGACCCCGGCCAATGCTGGTGCGAAACCAGACGGCTCATCCACGTTTTAGGCATCACCGCCGCCATTTTCATTATCGAGCTGGCCGGGGCGTACTGGTCGAACAGCCTCGCCCTGTACGCTGACACCGTCCACGTCTTTCTGGACAACTTGGCCATCGTCATCACGCTCGCAGTGGCCGTGCTCGTTCGGCGGGGCTACCCGGCGGACTTGACTCGGAAGGTCGGCTTCTGCCTCAACGTAGCCCTTTTGGTGGTACTGCCGGTCTGGATTTTTATCCATGCCTGCCTGCGTTTCGGCGCGCCCCAGCCGATTATCGGCCCGGTGATGATTGTTGCATCCGTGCTCGGCGGCATCGGTAACTGGATCCAGCTGCGAATCCTGGAGCGGCTGCCGGGCACGGCGGAGCACGGCATTCACCGGGCGCTCTCGCTCCACCTGCTGTCGGACCTGATGCAGAGCGTCGCGGTGATCGCGGGCGGCATCGTGATTGCCTTGACTAAGTGGTGGGTCGTTGACTCGCTGCTCTCAATGGCGATCGCGCTCTGGATACTGCGGCAAACGCTGGGGCTCGTTCTCGGCCGTCGTTAAACCGATCAGCGAGCGCGGCCCATCAGTTCTTTGTAGAAAAGTGTGAAGCCAACGGTTTTTTGCCGATGGCTTCTTTTTTAAAAAAACGCCCGCGATCTGCGGGCACGTTCTAGTTTAGCTTGAACTGATGGTTGAGGCTACAAATCAGATAGCGTATGCAACGTTGAGCTGGTTGCTTCTTGATGACCTTGTAAGCAGCATTACGTTATAGCGTTGATGCCCGGGTCTTTATTTTGTAACGCTCTGCGCAGTCCGCGCAGTAGTGCAGCTGGTTGATTTTTTGGGCATTTTGAGTAACCTCAACCAGCCCGTGGGATTCTTTCCCGCAACCCTGGCAGTATCTTGGTTCGCCGGTTATAAATTTATTTGTCTTGTCTTTTCTGATACGATTCTTTTTAACAATGAGGTTTCCGGTCTGACCAGCCGCTCAAAAAATCGCCGAACGGGCGATCTTATGAGCGGCGCTTCATGGATAGCTTAGGCTTTTTTCACGCCAACGGCTGCTGGCCCTCTATCGCCTGCTTCGACTTCGAACGTGACGGCATCGCCTTCTTTGAGGTCCTCAAAGCTGATTCCGTCGAGTTTCGCGCCGCTGAAAAATACGTCTTTTTCAACGCCTTCTTGGCTGATGAAACCGCATTTTTTATCGGCCAAGATTTTCTTGATGATTCCTTGCATACTTGATGTAGAAATACCGTGAATTAGTTTGCAATAGCAGTTAGAAATTCGACTACCTTTCCAAAGCAACTATACTCTGTAGCGTTTACGGCAACGGTATGCCGCAAGCTCCAGAACCTCGGGAAAAGCCGGTTACCCGGCTTTCTCAAGGAGCAGCTTAATACTATCATACTGCCGGCTTGGTGTCAATGAAAGACGAAAAAAATTGCCCGTATTTTTTTATTTAAAGAGCAAATCCCAGACGGTAATGGTGCTAAACAGGCCAAAGAATACAAAGATCACCGCCAGTATCAATCGTCGGAGCAGGTGTGGCTGAAAGGGTTTTGCCAGCAGCTTGTAGTTGGTCCAGTTGACGAGGCCGATGTGGACAAACATGGTAAGGGCGTTAATCACCGCTCCCAGAACGATTAAAAATTTTGGTTCGGTAATGTTAAAAAGAAACAGAGTGATGCCGAAAACGATTTGCGCCCAGACGAAAGAAAAATAAATTTTTGACAGGTTAATTTCTTTATTTTGGTGGATTTTTTTAATTGCGACGTTTTCCGCCATAATGCGCGAGGTCGAATCCAAAACGCCCAGCTGCGTCTGAAAGAGCATGACGGCGACCACCAGCAGGAAGAGCATGCCGAGCGCCGGAAACAGCTTTTCACCAATGGCAACACCCTCATTGATAACGAAGGAAATCCCTTCGGCGTTACCAATCAGCCCAAAGGTGGTGGCGTGAGCGAGTACCATCAGCATGGCGATACTAACAAGCCCCACAAGCCAAAATACCAGCAGGTGTTCAAGGTTGACAACCTTCCACCAGGCTTTAAAATTTTTAATGTTATCCGGCGTCAATGCAAAGTCCTCGCCGGCCAGTTTTACTTTTTGTCTTTGGGAAACGTTCTTAAATAATCCGGCGATTTTTTGCGAATATGCCCCCATGCCGTAGCCTTTTTCTTTAATGTAAATAGATTGCGTCAAGTTCAGGTTGCCGCCGGCGCCGGAGTAGGCAAAAGCGGCCAGAAAAGTTGCCAGTGAGATGCCGACCGGCAAGAAATGGTAGCCGTCGCCGATACCCAGCAAGCCCGAGCCCAGCGCCGCCCAGTCAACGCCGGTGCTCAACAGCGCCACCAATACGATAATGAAAGGAATGCCGGTAACAATAATCGTTTTGGTAATTTTTTCCATCGTGCCGTAAACGGTTTTGCCGGCGCTCAAGATCAGGCCGATGATCAGCAAAAACAGTATGGCCAGCCATTTAAAATTTTCAATGCCCAGTATGAAAGCGAACACATGGGCGCTGGCCGCCACGATACCCGGCAGGCCGAAACCGATAAACGTCGAGGCGACAAACCACCAGGCCGCCCAGGGGAATATTTTGTTAACCCCGACGAACACGCTCTCGCCCTTAACCAGAGCATAGCGTTCGATTTCCATGTTGATGAAGAACTGAAAGGTAATGCCCAGCAGTGCGCCCCAGGCGATGCCCAGGCCGTAGTTGGCGCTTAAGAGCGGCCAGAGAATCACTTCCCCAGAGCCAAGCCCAAGGGCCAGAATAATAAAGCTCGGGCCCAGTATTTTTTTTAACGGCATCGGCGCGGGGAAAGGTTTTAGTAACGTGGTATCCGGCATATTTAAATATATCAATAATATCACTTGTTTTTATTCTATCACAAAACCGCCCTTTTGAGGCGGCTGGTTTTATTGATGCTTTGTTGTAATGGCGGGGACGATGGGGCTCCCCGCCAGAGGCGGGTCCGCCCTTAAAACAATGTGGCGGAGAACCCACGACCTCCCTCCTACACGTACGTTTCGGAGGGTAAATCTGCGTGACCCCGCAGCACCTTCCTTTCGACAGGCTCGGGGTCGGTGTGCGGGGCAAGCAGTCAGACGTTCAGCAACAAAATCACAGCGGGGACGATGGGGCTCGCCCCGTCATTCGACGGGGCGTCCGGTCGGATGACCGGACGAACCCCAGGCTTTTGTGTGATGTGGGAATTGATTAGGTGCTAAACGGAGCCGACGGGACTTGCTCGGTCATTCGACGGGGTCCGCCTCTGGCGGTAACCCGCAGCCTCTGCAAGGGCTTCACGACAAAATCACAGCGGGGACGATGGGGCTCGAACCCACGACCTTCTGCGTGACAGGCAGACGCTCTAACCAACTGAGCTACGCCCCCGCTGTGATTTTGTTGCTAGATTTTCAAAGCGTTATGTACGCTCCCTGCCCCGCACCAAATCAATAAAAAACCTAGATTTAGAGTAGTAAGCCGAAATCGACTCCGTATCGGTTAACCATTAAAACCTGTTGAAGCTTTTTACGGATTTGGTGCGGGGTAACCAGCTGAGCTACGCCCCCGCTCTGATTTTTTTACTATTCCAAAAAAATTATTTTTTGACCTCTTTGACAATCGCGTCAAACACCTTCGGGTGCTTGGCGGCTAACTCGGAGAGGACCTTGCGGTCGAGCTCGATTTTTTTGACCTTGAGCAGGTTGATGAACTTCGAATAGCTCAAGCCGTGCGGCCGGACTGCGGCGTTGATGCGGATTTGCCACAAGGCGCGGTTGGTTCGCTTCTTGCCCTTGCGGCCGCGATAGGCGTGGACGCCGGCTTTGATGACGGCCGTCTTGGCCAGACGGATGACGTTCTTACGGCCCCAGCGGAAGCCCTTGGCTTGCTTGAACAGCCGCTTGCGTTTGGCAACGTGGGTTTTTCCTCGTTTGACTCTTGGCATAGGTAGTTCAGGAGTTAGGAATTAGGAATTGGGTTGTAGTCTCTTAGATGCCATTTCTAAGAAGCTACAAGCTAATTCCTAATTCCTACAAAGCTCATGTTAAGCATAAGGCAGCATCCGCTTGGCGGTCTTGACGTTGGTCGGGTCGAGCGTCTGCCGGCGTCGCTTGCTGCGGGTGACGTTACCGGACTCGCGAGCGTTGAAGTGATCCTGGCCGGCCCGCTTCGTCAGAAACTTTTTGTTTTTGCGTCGCTTAGTATTCGTGATTTTAATCTTTTTCGCCGTGGCTTTGTGGGTTTTGAGCTTCATAGAAAGTTTAAAATTTAACGTGTAAAGTTAAAAGTTATGGGGTCCCCTTCTTTCTGCATTTCATTGATAACGCAGAAAGGAGGGGGTGGAATACCTTAATTTTGCACTTTGCACTTTTTGAGTTCTATGTATGTTACTGCCGGGCAACCAGCGCAGAAACCTTACCGCCCTGAACCTGGGTTGCCTGCTCGGTGACCACCGGCACGAGGTCGTTCAGTGAGCGGATGAACACGCTGACGATCTCCCGGGCGGCATCAACGTGGCGTCGTTCGCGGCCACGGAGGATAATCTCGATTTTGACCTTGTCGCGCTGGCCCAGGAACCGTTCGGCCTGCTTGAGCCGGACCTCACGGTCATGCTCGCTGATGCGCAGCGAGAGCCTGATACCCTTCACCTCCACCTTGTGCTGCTTGGCCCGCTCCTTGCGCCGCTCTTTCTCTTCCTCATAGCGCATCTTGCTGTAGTCAACGATGCGAACTACCGGCGGGTTGGCGAGCGGGGAAACCTCAATTAGGTCGAGCCCGCGCTCGTGGGCCATTGCCATCGCCTTGGTGGTTTCGACGATGCCAACGTTTTGGCCGAGCTCATCAATCAGGCGAACCTGCGGGGCGCGGATCTGGGTATTGATGTAATGCCGCTTGACCGGTACCTGGCCCGGTCTTGGTTTTCGACGGGAGATTCTCAAGGGAGTAAAGTTAATTTTAAATTTTCAATTTCGAATTTTGAATCAATATTGAATGTTTGAATCTTGAGTCTTTGAAACATTCAATCATTTGAAATTCATTCAAAATTTAAAATTCAAAATTCGAAATGAGTCGAGTGGTGGAGATGAGGGGACTCACACCCCTGTCTAGCATGGAGCTCAAACTACCGCTACGAACGTAGTTGGTTTCACGTCTTGAGCCGGCAGGTTAGAAACCAACAAGATGCTGCCAGCCGCAGCCTCGGTAGTTTAGACGCGCGGGCGAGGCGGACCGTTCGTCGAGTCTCATGGGTGACACCAGGGACCGGCTATGAGACGTCACCGGGCTGATGGCTTTGGCGCTGTTAGGCCAAAGCGGGTACTAAAGTCAGTGAGCTGAATGCAGCTTTGACCTTAGCAACAAGTGATTTGGCACTTATTGAATTGGCGGTTGAGATTTACGAGCAAATCACCAACGCTCGGTTCGAGTAGCGTGGGCTCATCATCCTATCGATTTTGAACATCCCCATGTTCGCGTATCGCCAATAGCAAGTCGCCTATCGTTACCAATACCATTGGCGATACGCGATTTTGCGATAGGCTACCTCCGGCGGAGGCGCTGCCTGATTTGGCGGTCGATGTCGCGCTTCTTAATCGTTTCCCGTTTTTCAAACAGCTTCTTGCCGCGAACCAAACCGATCTCCAGCTTAATCAGACTTCCTTTAGTATATACAGAAAGTGGTAAAATTGTCAACCCTTTTTCGTGAACCCGGCCCCGCAGGTGGTCAATCTCTTGCTTGCTCAAGAGCAGCTTCCGGCGCTGCGTTGGATCGTAGCCGGCCTGGGCCGCCCCGGCCGGCGGATAGGCCGAGACGTGGGCATTCATCAGCCAGACCTGGCTCTGGCCGTCCACGCTGACGTAGCTGCCGCGGAGGTTCAGACGGCCGAGTTTGACCGATTTAACCTCCGGGCCGGTGAGCACAACGCCGGCTTCGAGCTTCTCGAGGACCGTGTTACCGGCGAGCGCTTTCTTGTTGGTGGCGAGGGTGGGCATATGGGTAGTATAGCACGCGCTGTCGCCATCCTGCTATCGTGTTGACGCCCATAGGTGCTATTTAGTATAATTAGTATAATTGCAATACATCTAGCACTATAACATATGCCAAAAGGTGATTTTTATAAACGCTCTATATCCATTTTATTTATACTTATAATACCCTCTATTGTTGGTGCGACACAGCAAGCCGAGCCGGTTAAGAGTTACCGTGAATTCACCATGGCTGAACAGAACGCCATACCGCTCATTCCGCCCGAGATTACTGCCACTAGCAAATCAATAGATTCCACTACTATTACATGGCAGGCTTTCAATCGACCAGAAGATGTGGCTTTCTACAAGATCTATCGTCAGCAGTTTCCTGGCGGCGAGTGGACATTATTCGCTACCACCACTCAGACTTCTTTTACGGATACCGATATTAGTGTCGGCATGTTGTATCGGTACCGAGTCTCTGCCATCAGCGAATTTGGTATTGAGAGTGACTTTTCTAAAACTCGTTTGGCCATCAAACCCCTTATAGTTGGTATATTAGTCGGGGTAGCGGCTACAGTAGTTGGTTTAGTCCTGTATTGGGTATTACGCAGGAAAAACCATTTTAGCAAGCAGCTATAACTATGAACGGGGGTAACCAGGTGACTATCAATATCTCGACCGTTGCGATTCTGAAGATCGTGGCGGTTTTTTTAGTGCTGGGCTTCATCTACCTCGTCCGCGACATTATCCTGACTGTGTTCATTGCCATTATCCTGGCCGCGCTCATTGAGCCATTGGTCAACCGGCTTCAACAGAGAAAGATCCCTCGAGCGATCAGCATCATTCTTATCTACGCCCTGCTGCTGCTGTTCTTCGTGATTATTGTCCGGTTGCTGATCCCGCCGTTCGCCGAACAAATCGGCTCGCTGGCGCGAAACTTCCCTGACTTTTGGGAACGGGCGCTTGAGAACTTTCAGAGTCTCAAGCAGTACTCGGAGGAACAGGGATACCTCGAGACAATCCGCCGGGGGCTTGAGGGCATCGAAGGTGATGTGAGCCGGGCGGCCAGCGGCGTCTATACGGTCATCGTCGCGATCTTTAAGAACGTGATTAATTTTCTGATGATTCTGGTGGTGACTTTTTACTTGGTAATGGAGCGCGACGCGTTCGCAAAAATCTTGCGGGCGCTGACGCCCACCGTCCAGCACCAGTACGTCACTGATCTCGCGGCCCGCATTCAAACCAAAATCGGCAACTGGGCCCGGGCCCAACTCTTGCTTGGGCTCATCATTGGTACCCTGTCTTTCTTGGGTTTGATCTTCCTCTTGCCGCACTACGCCGTGGTGCTGGCGATTGTCGCCGGCGTCACCGAGCTGGTACCCTACCTCGGGCCGATCCTCGGCTCGATTCCGGCGATCTTTCTGGGCTTAACGGTTTCCCCCTGGCACGGCGTCGCGGTGCTGATTCTCTACCTCGTCATCCAGTGGCTGGAGAATAACCTGATCGTTCCCCAGGTGATGAAGCGCCAGGTGGGGTTAAACCCGGTGGTCGTGATCGTCGCGATGCTGGTCGGCGCCCGGCTGGTGGGCCTTATCGGCATCATCCTCGCCGTGCCGGTAATCGCCTCAATTGGACTGGTACTCAAGGACTTTATGGGGCAAGTGAACAAACCCTGGTCGGCGTCACCCACAGATATTAACAAGCGCGAGTAGCATGGTGTCGAATAATGGTGTATAGTGTAGTTACTGGTCTCATGACTAATTTCTAATATCTAACGCCGCTCATAAACCACCACTAAGAGCTAGAGTTTCATCAGCCATCAGATTAGGCATTAGCGGTTAGAAATTAGAAATTTTCAATAATTACCTTTTAGCAATTAATTCATTGGGAAACGAATAAAGAGCAAACGTTTCCTCATATTCATTAAGGAGCAACTATGGCGTACCAGATGAATCAACCAAAAATTACTACGCCGTTGGCCATGCCACCGGCAGCCGGCCAGTCGGCCCTCGCTTCGCCGCGCAAATCTCGTGGGCCATGGATTAAGGGGCTGGTGACGTTAGTCATTGTCGTTATACTCATCGCCGGCGGGGTGTACCTATTGAACGGCTCCGGCGGGCTTGGGTTGAGCGGCATCCAGCTTCGGACCCAGTGGCAGGCGGTCTTTTTAACCAACGGCCAGGTTTACTTCGGCAAGATTTCAAAAATAAATAACGACTACATCTGGCTGCACGACATCTACTACCTCCAGGTGGTGACGCAACCCCTCCAGCGGAGCCAGGAGGGTGACACCGCCGCCCCCCAGCAGCAGGAGCAGCGGCTGACGTTAATCAAGCTCGGCAACGAGCTGCACGGCCCTCGTGATGAGATGATTATCAACCGTGACCAGATGGTGCTGCTCGAAGATCTCAAAGACGACTCGCGGGTCGTCCAGGCCATCAACGACTACGTCAACGGCCAGCAGCAGCCCGCCCCGTAACTCCGGTTTTCGCGGTACCGCCGCTCTTCAGTTCGACACCTAACCCGGTTTCGACCAGTCGGAACCGGGTTTTGCTTAGAGAGCGGTTTTTTAGTATACTAAACCTAGTAGACAGGCTTAACACCTAGAACGCTATGGCACGAAATACCGTAATTTTCTTTTTGATTTTTGGCCTTGCTTTTTCGATTGGCCTCGGCGGCACTAACGCGCGAACCGAGAGCACAAACTACATCATCTGGGCCGACGTGTTCAGCGGTGGCGGACTGGATGTGAGTACCTCGACGAGCTACACTCTCCAAGACACGATCGGCGAGGCGATCATTTTGTCGGCGACGAGCACGGCCGCCGCCTACGGGTTGAAAGCCGGCTTCCGAGAACTCTACGCCGACCAGTACCTCACCCTCTCGGCGAGCGTCTCGTCGCTTGACTTGGGTACCTTGAGCAACCTCCGGGCGACGACCGCCAGCCATACCCTCGCCGCGGACACAAACTCACCCAGCGGTTTTACCATTACCGTGAGCGGCAGCACCCTGACCAGCGGCACCAATACGATCAGTGCGACCGGCGCGACGGCGGTCGGCTCGAGTCCCGGCTCCGAGCAGTTCGGTTTCAACCTGGTTGCTAACAGCGCGCCGGCGGCCGGCTCGAACCCCAGCGGCACGTCGCCGATCGGTTCGGCCGCCGGCCAGTACGGCGTGGCGAACAGCTTCGCCTTTCAGAGCGGCGACACCGTGGCTTCAGCCTCGGTTGACGTCAACGCCACCACCTACACCGTTTCGTACCTCGCGAACGTCAGCACGTTGACCGAGATGGGTACCTACTCGACGACGCTGACGTTTGCCGCGACCGCTAACTTCTGAAGTGATGAGCACGATTCAGGGTATCTTGCTGGTCGGATTACTCACGTCGTTCCTGACGGCGCCGGCGGCATTGGCGACGACCGTCATCTCGCCGGTCCTTGAGCTGGAGGTCGACGCCGGCACGTCGCAGCCGGGGGCGGTGAAAGTCTACAACGAAACCGATCAAGATCTCGTCTTAACCGCGAGCGTCGAGCCGTTCACCGCTCAAGGTGAGGACGGCCAGCCCCGCTACCTGCCGCCGAGTGAACAGGACAAGTACCTCGGCTGGTTTAGCCTTGCCGACCGGCAGCTGTTGCTTCGGTCGCACCAGGTGGCGATCGTGCCCTTTACCGTCACGGTGCCCGCTGATGCGGCTTCCGGCGGCTACTACGCCGCTATCTTTTGGCGAACGGACGCGAGCCGCGCCGGCGACGGGTCCGCGGTCGGCATCTCGAGCAAGGTTGGGACGCTGGTGTTGCTGACGGTCACGGGCGCGGTGATCGAGCAGGGCAGCGTCAGCTCGTTTGGCGTCGAACCCGCGTCGAACGTTTTTTTTAGCCTGCCGCTCACCTTCTCAACCCGGTTTGAAAATACCGGCAACGTTCACCTCAAACCAACCGGCACGATTGCTTTGAAGGGCTGGCTGCGCGCCGCCGAGCTGCCGTTTAACGCCGAGCAAAGGCCAGTGCTGCCGTACACCGCCCGCCGCTTCGACGTGGTCTGGGGACAGCAAAGCGACGGTAATCCGCTCCAGCAGTTCTGGCGGCAGATCAGCCAAGAGCTCCGGCTGCTTGCCGGCGGGTTCTACCATGCCACCCTTCACGTGAGCTATGGCACCGGCAGTCCCCAGCCGGTCGATCGTGAGCTGACGTTCTGGCTGGTTCCGTACCACCTCATTACCGCCGCCGTCGCCTGCGTGATCATTTTCCTGATCATCGTAAAAATTAACCGGCGGATAAAAGCTTTACCATCAGGTGCAAGTAGCAAAAGCTAAACTTTTTTTTCTGTCGTTTGCGGTCAGCCTGGCCGCTGCCGCCGCCGGGCTGCTGTTTTTAGTCGGTCGGCTGCCCGCCCAGGCGGCCAGCGCCGACGTGCTGATTAACGCTGATGTTTCGGTCCTGTGCGGCAACAACATCCGCGAGGGCAGCGAAACCTGCGACGGCGGCGCGAGCTCGGGCGTTTGCTACAACAGCAGCTGCAACAGCGACTGCACCTGCCCGGTCTGCGGCGACGGCACGATTGGCGCCGGCGAAGGGTGCGAGAGCACCAGCGACTGTCCGGCCGGTCAGACCTGCAACGCGAGCTGCGTCTGCGCCGTGCCCGGCCACGGCCCGCCATCCCCGCCGCCGCCAGCCTGCACGGTCAGCTGCGACCCCTGGGGTGCGTGCAGCAGCGGTATCCAATCCCGGAGCTGTACCAACAGCTGCAGCGGACCGTTCACCCAAACCCAAAGCTGCTTGCCGGTTTGCGGCAACGGTTTTACGGAAGCCGGCGAGGAGTGCGACGACAACAACACCGCTGCCGGCGACGGCTGCTCGTCGAGCTGCCAACTGGAGCTCGGCTGCGGCAATGGCGTGGTTGAAGCCGGCGAGGAGTGCGACGACAACAACACCGCTGCCGGCGACTGCTGCTCGTCGAGCTGCCAGGTTGAGCTCTTAATCAGCAACGTCAGCGTCAGCTCGGTTACCCGGAGTTTGGCCACGGTCAACTGGCTGACGCGCAGCTGGCAGGGCGGTACCTGCAGCTCGGTCGCGACTGGTTCGGTACTGGAGTGGGGGCGTACCGTGAGCTTGAGCGATGGTTCGGCCAGTTTGTCGGGCAGTAGCTACCGCCACCCGATTGGCGGGTTGACCGCAAACACCAGCTACTACTTTCAAATTACCGCCAGCCTCGATCGTCCAGCTGCTCCTGATTTGGTCACCAGCTATGACGGTTCTTGGCTGACATCAGGCGGCGTCGAAAACTGCAACAACGGCCTTGATGACGATCATGACGGTTTCTGCGACTACGCCGCTTCAACCTGCACCGACGGTTCGGTCGCCGGCGACCCCAACTGCGCCTGTGCGCCCGATTTTTTGTGTGCGCCCGGCGCCTGCCAGCCCGACGGCCTGCGGGTCGTAACCTGTGAAGACCAGACAACACCAACCTGCCAGCCAGGCTACCAGTACCAGGAGGGCTGCGGTGTCTGTACCGGTGTCGTCTGCGGCGGCTGCCAGCAGCTCGACCCGCAGACCTGCAGCTGTATTGATGTGGCCAACTGCTGCGGTAACCAGAGCTGCGAACCGCCTGGCGAGGACCCCTACCGTTGCGCGCTCGATTGTCCGGTCAGCTGCCTCTCGGAATGGGACTGCGGCGGCTGGCAGCCGGCTGACTGCCCGGCCGCCGGCGTTCAGACGCGCGACTGCTTCGACCGTAACGCCTGCGCCGTGCCGATTATAGAGCCCGATACCCAGCGCAGCTGCGGCGGCGTCTGCCCGGGCCTCGAGTGCGGCGCTGGTGAAATCATCAACATTACCCAGTGCGTCTGCGAACGGATCGTGCCGTTCTGCGGCAACGCCGTCTGTGAGGCGGGGGAGAGCTTGAGCGCCTGTCCCCAGGACTGCGTTGAAATTTGCGAGCCGAGCTGGACCTGCTTAGGGTGGGGATCGTGTCAGGCCGGTTCGCAATCGCGCGAGTGCTACGACCTGAATGGCTGTGACCTTGACCTTGGTCGGCCGCCGGAGGTTCGTTCGTGCCAGCCTGGCTGCGACGTCGCCTGCGGCGTCTGTCAGAGCCTTGACCTTGCTAGCTGCAGCTGCGCGCCGACCGTCGAGTGCTGCGGGAACCGTATCTGCGAAGAAGACGAAGCCACCTGGTCGTGCGCGGTTGACTGCGGTATCCCGCCGACCGTTTCGCGGCCGCTGCCGGCTTGCCTCGACGGGCTGGATAACGATCGCGACGGGCTGCCTGACTACCTGGCCGACCCGGGCTGCGCCAAACCGTCGGACCGCAGTGAGCGTAACATCACCGAATCGGCCGGCGCCATCGGTACGCTGTTCCGAGAGGCGGTTCTGGACAATCTGATTGTTGAGACGATCAATGAGCAGCTGGCGGCGCCGCTCTTGATGACGGCGGTCGTGGTCAATAGCTTCTCGATGCTGCCGCTCTTTACCTTCCTATCCTACCTGCGCTTCCTTTTCACCGAACCGTTCGCGCTCCTCTTGCGTCGCCGGAAACAGTGGGGGGTGGTCTACAACGCTATCACCAAAGAGCCGATTGACCTCGCCATCGTCAGGCTCTACCGTACGGCTGACAACCGGCCGATCCGTTCGCAGGTCACCGACCAGCAGGGCCGCTACAGCTTTATCGTCCCGCCGGGCCGGTACTACCTCACCGTTACCAAACCGACGTTTACCTTCCCCACGGCGCTGCTCAAGGGTAAGTATGAAGACGTCAGGCACCTCAACCTCTACCACGGCGAGCCGATTGAGATCCAACGCTCCAGCCTGCCGATTACCGCTAACATCCCCCTGGATTCACCCGAAGACAGCCGTCAGCCGGCCAAGCTTATTTTTCAATACTTCCGGCGCAAGCTCCAGTACGCCATCGCTTTTTCCGGGGTACCGCTGGCGGCGTTGTCACTGGCCATCAGCCCCTCTGGCATAACCTTAAGCCTCTTCGGAGTTCACTGCCTGCTCTATGGGCTGTTCCGACGGTTGGCGTATGTTCGGCCAGCCAAGAGCTGGGGCGTGGTCTATGACCAGGCGAACCGGACGCCGATTCGTTTGGCCGTTGTTCGAATCTATGATCAGGAACACCACCGGCTGGTCGAGAGCCGAATCACTGACCGTCATGGCCGCTACGCCTTTTTGGTCGACCATAACTGGTACTACCTGACCGCTGAAAAACCCGGCTACCGGCCGCGAAGGACCGGTGACCTTAACTTGATTGAAAAAGGAAGAGCGGGCATCGTTAATTTTGATATCAATCTGGAACGCGGTACCGGCCCGAGCCTGCCGCCGCCACCGCCGAGTGTTCCGACCCAGAGTCCGCCGCCCGTCGCACCCCCGCCGGCTAGCGAAGTCGGCCGCCAGTCGTTGGAAGATATTATGAAATTGAAACCGCCGGCCAGCTTTTAGCTTATAGCGGTTAGCTTTTAGAAGTTGCTTGCTCTAAAAGCTATAAGCTAACGGCTGAAAGCTCGTCTTAATTAAGGTAAGCTATATGATCGAAACAAAGCGTCAAGCCGTTCACATCGGCTTACTCATCATCGCGTTACTGCTCAAGTATCTGACGCGCTGGCAGGCGGTGGCCGTGCTGGGGGTGCTCTTGTTGGTCGCGCTGTTTGTCATGCCGCAGCTTACCATCCGTTCGCACTTCTACCGCGAGCTCGAGCGACGCTACTCGGCCGGCGCGGTACTCTACGTGCTGGTGCTCTTGGTGCTGCTGCTCGTTTTTCCGCTGCCGGTTGTCGCGGCGAGCTGGGCGATTCTGGCGCTGGGGGATGGTGCCGCCACGCTGATCGGCACGCACTTCAAAGCCAACGCCCTGCCCTGGAACCCGGAGAAGACCTTCGCCGGCAGCATAGCGTTTTTGGTTTTCGGGACGCTCGGCGCGTCAGCCCTGCTCTGGTGGATGCTGCCGGCGCTGGAGTGGCGGTCGGTGCTGTTCTTGGGGGTTAAGACGACGATGGTGGCGGCAATCGTCGAGAGCCTGCCGTGGAAAATTAACGACAACATCACCGTGCCGCTGGCCAGCGCGGTCGTGCTGTCGTTATTAATGGCATAAAAAAATCAAAAATCAAAAACCAAAGCGACAAATCAAAGCTCAAAGCTTTGACCTTTAAGCTGTACCTTTGATTTTTTATTTTTGATTTTTAATTTCCTTGCGGTGCTTGCCAAAAAGCTCAAAAACAGATAAGCTACTAACTACACTACCCCTTTTTCGACCTATGCCTACTAACGACCTCATGGAAAAACTCGTCTCACTGTGCAAACGGCGGGGTTTTTTGTTTCCGTCTTCGGAAATCTACGGCGGGCTCAACTCGTTTTACGACTACGGCCCGCTGGGCGTTGAGCTGAAAAACAACGTCAAGCGGCTGTGGTGGCAGTCGATGGTCCAGCGCCGCGACGACGTGGTTGGCCTCGACGCGGCAATCCTGATGCACCCCAAGGTTTGGGAGGCGTCGGGCCACCTGCAGAACTTCACCGACCCGCTCGTTGACTGTAAGCAGTGCAAGCGCCGGTTCCGGGCTGACCACCTTTTGGAGGCTACCGGCAGCAAGCCTGACCTCGGCACGATGAAGACGCCGGCCGGGTTGCCTAAGGTTTGTCCCGAGTGCGGCGGCGAGCTGACCGAGCCGCGGAGGTTCAACCTCATGTTCAAGACGTTCATGGGGCCCCTTGAGGAAGCGTCATCGGTGGTCTACCTCCGACCCGAGACCGCCCAGGGCATTTTCGTCAACTTTAAAAACGTCAGGGATACGATGCGGCCCAAGCTGCCGTTTGGCATCGCCCAGATCGGCAAGGCATTCCGCAACGAAATTACGCCCGGCAACTTCATTTTCCGGACCCGCGAGTTCGAGCAGATGGAGTGCGAGTACTTCTGTCACCCCAGGGAAGCGGACCGCTGGTACGACTACTGGCGGCAGGAGCGCTTCAACTGGTACGTTGACGTTTTAGGTATTAATAAGAAAAAGCTGCGGCTGCGCGATCATAAGCGGGATGAGCTGGCCCACTACGCCAAGGCCTGCGCCGACGTCGAGTACCAGTTCCCGTTCAGCGGCTGGTCCGAGCTCGAGGGCATCGCCAACCGCCAGGACTTTGACCTCAAGCAGCACGCTACTTTTTCCGGCCAGGACCTCGAGGTAACGGATGAAGCGGGCAAGAAGTTCACGCCCTACGTCATCGAGCCCTCGGCCGGTGCCGACCGCGCGACCCTCACGGTGCTGGTTGACGCCTACACCGAAGTCGAGGGCGGCCGGACCACCACCACCGAATCGAACAAAGAGCTCGAGGTGGTGATGCGTTTCGACAAAAAAGTGGCGCCGATTAAGGTCGCGGTGTTACCGCTCTCCAAGAAAGAAACGCTCGCTCGCCCCGCCCGGGAAATTTTTGACGCGCTGCGGTCGCGCTGGACCTGCACCTACGACGAAGTCGCTTCGATCGGCCGCCGCTACCGCCGCCAGGACGAGATCGGCACACCCTACTGCGTGACGGTTGACTTTGAGACACTCGAAGACAAGAAGGTTACGGTCCGCGCCCGGGACTCGATGAAGCAGGAACGGATTGGTATTGAGGAACTGGAGGATTACTTTAAAGATAACCTCTAAGCTTAAAAATCAAAAACCAAAAATCAAAGCGACAAATCAAAGCTCAAAGCTTTGACCTTTAAGCTGTACCTTTGATTTTTTATTTTTGATTTATTGTATGTACACCAAAATAAAGCTCAAAAATGGCCTCACCCTCATCACCGCCCCGCTCAAGGAAACCAAGGCGGCGACGGTTTTGGTTTTGCTGCCCGTCGGCTCGCGCCACGAGACCAAAGCCACCAACGGCATCTCGCACTTCATTGAGCACCTGATGTTTAAGGGCACCACGAAGCGGCCGACCAGCCTTGATCTGACTAAAGAGCTCGACGCGGTCGGCGCCGAGTACAACGCGTTCACCAGCAAGGACCACACCGGCTACTACGTCAAGCTGGCCGCAGACCACCTGGAGCTCGCGTTTGACATCTTGTCCGACATGCTGCTGCACGCGACGTTCCCCGCGCCGGAGATTACCAAAGAGCGGGGCGTCATCGTCGAAGAGATTAACATGTACGAAGACAACCCGCTGATTCATATCGAGACGCTGTTCGAGCAGCTGGTGTTCGAGCCCCATCCGCTCGGCTGGCCGATTTCCGGTCCGCGGTCGGTGATTACGACCATTCCCCGGTTCAGGCTGCTGGCTTACAAAGACGCGTTCTACCAGCCGCGCAATATGGTGCTGACCGTTGCCGGCAGCTTCAACCAGCGCCGGGTCGTTTCGCTGGCGGAGCGGTACTTCAGCGCGGCCGGAGCACGGTCCCGGCGCCCATCGCTCAACGCGGTTCATCTGACCCAGACGAAGCCACGAGCTACCACCATGTACAAAAAAACCCAGCAGGTGCAGCTGTGTTTGGGGTTTCCTGGTTACGCGTTGTCTGACCAAAACATCTTCGCGCTCTCGCTTCTGGCAATCATCCTGGGCGGCAACATGAGCTCGCGGCTTTTTACCGTCATCCGTGAGCAGCACGGGCTGGCCTACAACATTCGGGCCGGCGCCCACGCCTACCAGGATACCGGCGCGTTCGTGGTGCAGGCCGGCGTTGATCGCCGGCGGCTGAATCAGGCCATTACCTTGATTCTCCAGGAGCTTGGCCGGGTCAAGCGCGAGGCCGTGACCGCCAAGGAGCTCACTGACGCCAAAGAGTTTCTGCGCGGAAAATTAGTCCTCGATTTGGAAGACTCGGAGAGCGTCGCCGACTGGTTCGGTAAGCAGCAACTGCTGCTGGGCAAGCTTTACACGCCGCAGCAGCGCCTGAAAAAAATCTTTGCGGTCACCGCACCGCAAATCCAGCGTGTCGCCCGTGACGTCATCACGAGCCGGCGGCTCAACCTCGCGCTGATTGGTCCCTACCGAAACGGTCAGCCATTTACCAAACTCCTTAAAGTTTAACCCACCAGGTACACGGCCAGCAGCAAAAAAAATATCGCCTGGATAAAAAACCCCTGCACCGGTGGCAGCGGTTTTTTGATGATCGCCGTGTGAGCCCAATCGTTCACACGATGGTTCCACTCAATGAGGCGGCTTCGGGTTACGAGGTATACGCCGTTGAGGATGTCAGGCAGGAGGCTGCCGACGATGGCCGCGCCGGTCGCCGGCGTCAGCGCGATTGCGCCACGGCCAAGCAAGAACCAGAGCCAGCCGAGCATAATCAGCGCGTCGAGGGCGGCAATTTTGGTGAAGGCAACGAGGAAAGCCCGGCGCGGCAGGTTGGTGAGCAGCTCGTCATCACCGTGCGGAATCATATCGAGCAGGTAATGCGAAAGCCACCCCAGCGCGAAGGCCAGGGTGGGGGAATGAATTTGCTCGGCGATGAGGACCGCCGCGGTCGCGTGGCTGGTGAGAAACATCTTAGACGAGCGGCCTGATTAAGGTCAGTAGTGTCAGCAGCTGGGTGAGGTGGCCCGCCACCAGCGAAATTTTTTGTCGCTTGGGGTTGTAGTGGAGCGTGTTGTGAAGTTTCTGGAAGCGCTGCAGCGGTTTAATCTTGGGAAACATAAAGGCGAAAATTTGGAGCACGTCGGGCGCGATGCTGCCGATAATTCCCCAGAGGATCGAAGGGGTGATGAAGTGCAGATTGTTGGTCAGCAGTGCGCCGGCGACCACGGTACTTACGCACAGGTCGAGGTAAACAATGGCCACGATTTTATCGAAGTACCGCCGCCGGATTTGTTTAATTGAGAGGTCTTCAATCGGCAGCTGGCCGTCGCGGTGTGGCACCATATCGAGCAGGAAGTGGGAGAAGAAGCCGACGACGAACGCGATTAATGAACTGTTGGTGTAGCTGCCGATGAGCACACCGGCAGTGGCATGAATGGAGAGGTACATATTCGCTCGGGCGAATGGTTTTTAGTTATGAGCTTTGAGTTTTAGATTTGAGGAAATGATAGTTTCAGTATAGCACGGGCAGCGCGAGGTAGGGTAGGTCTTGCTTGTGCATTGCCTTAAAAATGAGCGTTAGTAAGCCAAAATCCTGCCTCATGATCAGGCCTATCGTATGTGGTGGTATGAGATTACGTCTAGCTGATTCGGTTGAGCTCTTTCTCGGCTTCTTTACTCAATTTGAGAAATTCAGCCAGCTCAAACGGAGTCATCTTTTTTGGTTTAAAGTCTTTGATGCACAAGACGCCCACCGGCAAACGGCTGCTGCTTTCGCACAGCGCCTTTCCGACATAGAACCGAATCCCTTGTTTGGTGACGAGGGGTTGTCAACAAATCTTTCATCTTTGAGGGTATCTTCAACGATAAAAATGTAGTCAACCAACAGCGCATGGCCGAAAAAGAAACCGATCGGTCGCCTGCCTTAGCCCCTATTCCATGGCAAGACTTAAACCACTCCCGGTCGGAATCAATCAAGGATATCGTTGAGCTCGGAACCTGAAAGACCTCTATCGCCTCCTTGGTTATTTTGATCAAACCTTTCCTCGGGGTCGGTGTTGAGTATGCCAAGCCTCTTGAGCGCTTCCAGTCGCGCCTTTTCGTACTCAGGGATCGGCGCCTTCTCCGTATATGTTTTCCATTAAAGATATATGCTTTTGGTAGTATGTTCGTCCTGCGAACCGGTACGAGGCATGTTTTGAGTTTGAGTTGGCAGGAGCGTCTAGTTTAGTTACTCCATTATACCAGACGACTCAAGGCAAGGCAAGTTGGTCATTAAAAAACACCACCTGGCAGTGGCATGTCCGTTTGGTAAAATAGTTTTTAGTAGTTCGTTTGAGGTTTTTAGAAAAAGTTAAAAATTTACACTCTGCAATGAGGCCGAAGACTTTTGGTAGCGGCGGAGGGACTCGAACCCCCGACCCAAGGATTATGATTCCTCTGCTCTACCGACTGAGCTACGCCGCCTTGGTTGCGGGGGCGGGAGTTGCACCCGCGACCTCCAGGTTATGGGCCTGGCGAGCTGCTACTGCTCTACCCCGCGTCGTTAATAGCTATTAATTTTTAACCAGTAACAATTAGCTAATCCACTATACCGTGAGTGTGGCTTTTTGTCAAGCTAAACTCAAAACGAAAGTTGATTTTTACCTTCTGATTTTAGTTAGACGCGGGTATAAATACATTGGTGCCGGAGGAGAGACTCGAACTCTCATGGATTGCTCCACACGATTTTGAGTCGTGCGCGTATACCAATTTCGCCACTCCGGCTCGTTAGCCTACGGTGGAGTATACTTATTTTTAAAAAAATTGTCAAAGCGCTCATTTTCTACTATAATACCAGTATGTCGCAGACGATTGCCATCGTCAACCAGAAAGGCGGCGTCGGTAAAACGACGACCGCGATTAACCTCGGGGCGTACCTGGCGTGGCTGGGGAAGTTCGTCCTGCTGGTTGACCTTGATCCCCAAGCTAACGCCAGTTCGGCGCTGGGTATTAACCACCAGACGATCACCAAAGGCGTCTACCACGGGCTGGCCGATGATGTTTCGTTCCGGGACGTCATCGTGGGGACCGGCCACCAGGGCTACAAGCTAGCGCCGGCGACGCCTGATCTGGCTGGCGCCCGCATCGAGCTGGTACCGCTGGAAGACCGCGAGTACCGGCTGCGAAACGCCCTGCTGGAGGTGCGAAACGACTACGACTACATCATCATCGACTGCCCGCCGTCGCTCGATCTACTGACCATCAACGGCCTCGTCGCCGCCGACGCGGTGCTGATCCCTGTCCAGGCCGAGTACCTCGCCCTCGAGGGGCTGGGCCAGCTGCTCAACACCTTTAACTTAGTCAAGGAAAACCTTCAGCCGGAGCTCTCGATCCTCGGCGCGGTGCTGACGATGCACGACGGCCGCAACCGGCTCTCGAACCAGGTCTTCGCCGAGCTCAAGGAGCACTCACCCTTCCACGTCTTTGAGACGGTGATTCCCCGCAACGTCCGGCTGACCGAGTCGCCCAGCTACGGCCAGACCATTTTAGCCTACGACGCCAGCTCGAAGGGCGCGAAGGCCTACGAGCAGCTGGCGCGGGAAATTTTGCTGCGGGGACAAACCCCTGGCTAATTTCCAATTTTGAATTTTAAATTTTGATTCAATGTTTAAGGTTTTAATGTTTCAAAAATTTAAATTCAATCATTCAAAATTGAATCAAAATTCGAAATTAAAAATTCAAAATTGAACTTTATGGCATCAGGAGGACTCGGTCGGGGACTGGGCTCGCTCATCCCCAGCAAAATTAAAAAAGAGGTACTGCCAGCGGGCTCGCAGGTGCTGGTGGGTGAGAGCGCTATCCTGGACGTTGAGGTCGGTAAGATTAAGCCGAACCCGCACCAGCCGCGGCGCGACTTCAGCCACGAGGCGCTCGAAGAGCTGATTCTATCAATCAAGGAACACGGTATTCTCCAGCCGCTGATTGCCAGCCGCGACGGCGACCGTTTTCAGCTGATCGCCGGCGAACGGCGGCTGCGCGCCGCCGAGATGGCCGGCTTAACAACCGTGCCGCTCATCGTGCGGCAGGCTGAAGAGCAGCAGCAGCTCGAGCTGGCGCTGGTGGAAAATATCCAGCGCCGCAATCTGAACCCGATTGAGGAAGCGGTTTCGTACCAGCGGCTGATTGATGAGTTTAACCTCACCCAAGAGGCGGTGGCGAAGCGGGTCGGCAAGAGCCGGACGGTGATCACCAACAACCTGCGGCTGCTCGCGCTGCCGACCGAAATCCAAAAGGCGCTGGTGGACGGCAAAATTTCCTACAGCACCGCGCGGGTCATCGCCGGCTTGCCGGCCGAGAAGCGGCTTGATTTTTTTCATGCCGCCATCAAAAACGATCTGACCGTCCGGGCGGTTGAAGGCGAGGCCAAGAAGGTCGCGGTCCGGCGGCACTTCCGCAAGGTCAAAGATCCCGAGCTCCAGGCCCAAGAAGAGGCGCTCCAGCAGGCGCTGGGTACCAAGGTGAGCATTAAAAAAACCGGCAGCAGCGGCTCGATTACCATTGAGTTTTACTCGGACGAGGAGCTGGCGGGGTTGCTCGCCAAGTTCGAACGAGCCGACTAACGCCGCGGAGCGTTAGCTCTGATTTTCGCTTTGGCGGCGGTGGTTTTAGCAAACCGGAGCCAGTCGCGGCTCGGTCCCTTACGATTTTTATCGGTGATGATCTCGCAGACATCACCGCTTTTTAGCGCCGTGTCGAGGCTGACGAGCTGGTTGTTGATCCGGGCGCCGGCGCAGTGGTCGCCGATGAAGGTGTGGACGTGGTAGGCGAAATCAACCGGCGTGGCGGCTTCGGGCAGGTCGATGACGTCGCCCTTCGGGGTGAAGACGAAAATCCGGTTACCGAAGGCGTCGAGTGTCAGTGAAGTGAGGTACAGCTGGCTGTCAGAGATTTCTTTCTGCCAGCTGACCAAATCCTCGATCCACTTGAGCTTTTTGGGCAGGGTATGGCCGCGGTCGCCGATGCGCCGCCAGTTGGCGCGGTCGCCGGCTTCCTTGTAGTACCAGTGAGCGGCGATACCGTACTCGGCCTGGGCGTGCATCTGCGGCGTGCGGATTTGAATCTCGACGATTTTTCCTTCGGGGCCGAACACGGTGGTGTGCAGCGACCGGTAGCCGTTGGGTTTTGGCTGGGAGATGAAATCTTTCACCCGGCCCCGCAACGGCTTCCAGAGCTGGTGGACGATGCCCAGTACGTGGTAGCAGTCAGCGACGCTGGGAACAATCACCCGGGCCGCGACGAGGTCGTAGATTTTAGAAACGTCTCGGTCGTAGGGAGCTTTCAGCAGCTTATGGTACAAGCTGTAGATGCGTTTAGGCCGGCCGCTAATCGAAACCACCTTGAGCTTCTTATCGGCCAGCTCTTTGGCGAGAACCTTAATGACGCGCTCGATGTACTCTTTTTTGAGCTCGACCTTGGGCAGAATCTCACGTTGCATCCACTCAAAGGCTTCGGGGTTAACGTAAGGAAACGATTGGTCCTCAATCTCACCTTTAATTTGGCCCATGCCGAGCCGGTCGGCGATCGGGGCGTAGATTTCCAGGCTCTCCTCGGCGATGCGCCGCTGCTTTTTGGCCGGCAGGTACTGGAGCGTCTCGAGGTTGTGGAGCCGATCGGCCATCTTGATGACGATGGTGCGGATGTCTTGAGCCATCGAGATGAACATCTTGCGCAGGTTTTCCGAGTAGCGCTCAATGCCGCGGTACTTAATCTTACCCAGCTTGGTGATGCCGGCGACCAGCGTCGCCACCTCTGACCCAAAGTTTTTTTCGATGTCAACCAGGCTGAAAGCGGTGTCTTCAGGCACGTCGTGGAGCAGGCCGGCGATGATGGTTTCCTGATCCATCCCCATCTGGGCCAGGGTGATGGCGGTCGCCAGGCAGTGCTCGATGTAGGGCCCGCCGGACTTGCGCGTCTGGCCTCGGTGCGCTTCTTGGGCGTACTCAAACGCGAGCTTGACCATATCAAGGTCAACGGTCTGACGATTGCGGCGCAGGTTGCCGATCACTGGAATCCGCGAACCGGGCTGCTTGCCGCTGGCTTTGATTGCTTTGAGCAGGTCGTCGAGCGTTGGCATAGTGGTGCTTAGTAAGTCAGTAGCGGTAACAGCTAAAAGCTCGCTTTCGCTTTTGTCTCATCTAGGCTATACTAGAAGTATCTTTTATAATAAGAGAAAGTAAGCAGAAAATCAACTATGTCCAGTAGTGATCCCTCACCTTATGGGGCGGGATGGAATCACTACCTGGCAGACCTCTTA
>Ga0155437_126_pt3 | contig 49330 bp, 52 predicted proteins | sample RifCSPhighO2_02_FD_111885 | JGI IMG/M metagenome (GOLD analysis project Ga0155437, IMG submission 111885) | Candidatus Buchananbacteria bacterium RIFCSPHIGHO2_02_FULL_56_16 | reverse complement strand
GTTCAGTTCTGTTCGAACTGCTTCTTGAATGTCAATGTCCATTGGGTTTCTCTATCCTTTCTATCGTAATCTGATTGCTGAAATAGCACAAAACCTCTTGGTATTTTGAAAGTCTAGCGCAAAATTACCAATTTGTCAAGCCTCTCGTTATGGTAAATCAAAAAAAACCTTCAGCCGTACTCCCCCACTTCGACGACTTTTTACTGAACCTACAGACCAATAACTACTCAGACAGAACCGTGTACAATTATGAGCGGGACCTGAAGGTTTTTGAGTCATTTCTGGCTGAGCTGGACACGCCGTTCGCCGGGGTCAATAAGCAGGTCATCAATCAGTACAAAGCCTATCTCACCTCAATCGACCGCAAGACGGCCGAAAAAAAAGAACGGGGCAAAAAGAAACTTGAGAGCCGGTCAATGAATCGTTTCTTGTCGTCCCTGCGTTCGTTTTTAAAATATTTGATTGAGATGGATCTGCCTTGTCCGATCGCGCCGGAGGCGGTGAAGCTGGTTAAGACCGAGCGAAAACATCCGCAGGTCGCCGAGCTTAACGATTTAATCCGGTTAATCGAAGCGCCCTCGACGTTTGAATCGAACAAGCTGGTTATGGCGCGCAATCGGGCCATGCTCGAGATGCTTTTTTCAACCGGCATGCGTATTTCCGAGCTGATTAACCTGAATCGCAACCAGATTGACGGCACGGGGCGGATCTTTATTCGCGGTAAGGGCAAAAAAGAGCGGTTCGTGTACCTCACCCCCCGGGCGTATACGTATTTAAACGCGTATTTGGCGCTGCGGGACGATAATTTAACCGCGCTGTTCATTCCCTACCGCGGCCTGAACGCGTCGGACCGGGCGACGTACCGCCGCCGTATTTCAACGAACTACTTGCAGGAGCGGATTAAGCGCTACCGCGAGAAGCTCAAGATTAACGTCCCGACCAGCGCCCACAGCCTTCGCCACGGCTTTGCCACTTACTTGGCTGAGTCCGGTGCCAATCCGGCCGCCATCCAGATCCTCCTCGGCCACGAGTCGCTGGACACGACCACGCGCTACGTCCATGCGTCTGATCGCTACGCCGAAAAAACCCACCACGATTTTCATCCCTTGCCGGACGAGTAGCACGGGTGACGGTACGGCGTAAAATGCACCGCTTGACAGCGTATCCATCTCTGTGGTACCATCCAAACCCGGCTGAATTTCAGCCTGAACATTGATAAAAATTCGCGTGCCTCACGGTACCTGGTGTAAGCTTTTCGCCGCCAGCTACAGTGAGGCAACCGTGGAGAAAAACTTCACACCATCGGGGTGGTCACCTGATGGCATAGCCTCCTGCTAAACATTAATGCTCGACATATGTTCAGGGCATTTTCGGGAGCGCTCTCATTAGCACTGGCCATTCTGGTGCTGAAGTTATTTCTCCCCGAGGTTGCCGAAGCACTGATCGTTCTGACCGTCAAGGTCCTACACATCTTGAATGTGTCGGTTGATCAGGCTTCCACCAACCTCCCTCACTAGCGCAAAAGGGCTCATGTTTTTCCATGAGCCCTTTCCCTTTTTAAATTCCTTACTATTTCTTTATTTCCAGCCTTCGGTAGCGTAAAAATGAGTTAGAGCGCCGGCAGGTACTCGAGCGGGTTAACCGGAATGCCGTTTAAGCGCACCTCGAAGTGGAGGTGAGCGCCGGTCGAGAGGTTGCCACTGCCGACGCTGCCGGGCAGGCCGCCGGTTTTACCGATGACCTGGCCCTTGGTGACGAACTCATCTTCGTTGACGCTCACGCCGGAGACGTGGCCGTAGACCGTTGAGATGCCGTCGGTATGAATCAGCATGATGTAGGCGTAGCTCTTGTCGCCGGCGAACTTCACCTTGCCGACGTAGCCGGCTTCCGGCGCGGCAATCGCCGTGCCCTGAGGCACGCGGACGTCAATCGCCGGGTGCTCAAAGATGTAGCGGAAGGGGTAGTCGGGGTCGTGGAAGTAGGCGGAGATACCGCGGCTTGGGTCAACCGGCCAGGCCAGTCTGGCTGGCCCAAAATCTCTGAACCGCTGGGCTTTTTCCCGGCTCTCAAGCTCAGTTCGAATCTTTTTTTCCAGGGTGAAGATTTCCGCGTTAATCTGCTGCTGCTCAAGCTGGAGCTGGTTGACGTAGTTTTGGTACTGCTGTTCACTGAGTTTGGTCTGAACCAACACGACGCTCTGGGCCGTGCTCTTTTCATCGAGCTCGTCCCGCTGTTTGGTGAGCTGGGTCTTGAGTTCTTCTTCGGTGGCTTTTTGTGTCTCCAGCTCGGCCTGCCGGTTCTCGAGTTCTTGCCGGCTGTTTTTCAGCTCGCCCAGCGCATCGTTGAGGTCGCTGTGGATTTTTTCGGTTTGCTCGAAGTAGTCAAAGAATTGGGAGAAAGAATCGTTGAGCAGCATCACCTCGAGGTAGCTCACCTGATCCTGCTGGTAGATCAGCCGGATGTACTCACTGATCCAGCCCTTCTGTTCGGCGATCCGTTCCTCCTGCCGCTTGATGCGGATGTTGAGCGCCTGAATTTCCAGGTTGGTCTGCTGGATTTTTTTCTCGGTAGCCTGGATGTCGAGCCCGAGCTTCGCGACCTCATTTTCGATAATGGCGAGCTGATTGCGCAGGCTGCGGGTTTCTTTCTGTTTAGCGGCAATTTTTTGTTTATACGCATCAATTTCTTTCTGCAGATCGTCAATTTCCCGCCGCCGGTCTTCAACTTGGTTGTTCAGCCCGCTGATGTCGTCCTCAGCTGCCGCTGGCTTGCTTGGGATAACAAAAAAGCTAGCCCCGATCAGGCTAACCAATGTCAGCGCGATAAAACTCACTCGCAGCACTATCTTATTTTTGTTTAGAAACGTTCTCATGCTGCCAATATAGCATATTTTTGGTTAGAGAGCAATAGCTCAAACAAAAAAAATGGGTAGAGCTTTGAACAGCTCCACCCGTTTTGATGCGATCTGAAACTAATGATCAGTTTTGTCTGTGCTGGAACGCTCCAGTATCAATTGTCGGCAGACATCGTTCAATCTCGGGTGTATAGTTGGCTAGAATGCCTGATGCGTTCAGGCACTTGACGGTTTAGTTATGGCCATCGAGCAACTGCATCGCGTGCTCAATTCGTTTCAGCGTTTCTTTTTTGCCTAAAACGCCGGCGATCTCAAACGGGCCGGGCGACGCCGGGCGGCCGGAAAGCGCGGCGCGCATTGGCCAGAGCATCTCCCCTACCCTGGCGCCGCTGGCCTGAATAAAGGCTTGGATATGTTGCTCAAGGTAATCGGCGGTCCATTTTTTTTCTTCAATCGTTTGGAGCTCGTCAGCCAGGCGCTTCAGGTTGGCCATTGCCTCGCGGCCGGTCATCCGTTTCCAGATTAGCAGCTCGGCTTCATACTTCGGTTGTTCGAAGAAGAAACGCGTCGCCTCGACGATTTCGGCGAGCGTCCTGATTCGTTGCTGCTCGGTGGCGACCACTTTTTCGAGAAACTTTTTGTCAGCGGTAATGCCCGCTGCAGTAAAGTAAGGCTGGCACAGGCTCGTGAGCTCGGCCGGGGATTTTTGCCGGATGTAGTGGCCGTTCAGCCAGTCGAGCTTTTTAGTATCAAACACCGCGCCGGCTTTGTTGACCTGCTCGAGCTTGAATACCTGCACCATCTCCTTCAGGCTGAAGATTTCTTGCTCGGTGCCCGGGTTCCAGCCCAACAGCAGGATGAAGTTGAGCAGCGCCTCGGGCAGGTAGCCTTTCTTCAGGTAGTCTTCGACCGCTACGTCGCCCTGGCGCTTGGAGAGTTTTGACCGGTCGGGATTTAGCAGCAGCGGCAGGTGGGCGTACTGCGGCGGCGGCCAGCCGAATGCCGCGTAGAGCAGGAGGTGCTTGGGCGTGGAGGGCAGCCATTCCTCGCCGCGGATGACGTGGCTGATGTCCATCTCGTGGTCGTCAATCACCGAGGCGAGGTGGTAGGTCGGGTAGCCGTCAGATTTTAAAATGATTTGATCATCGAGGGTTTGATGGTCAAAGCTCACCGCCCCTCGGACAGCGTCAGCAAAAGTAGTCTGCCCAGTCTTTGGCGTCTTAAAGCGGATGACACGCGGTTGATTAGTCGCCAGATTTTTTTCCACCTCATCGCTCGAGTAATCACGGCAGCGGCCGTCGTACCTCGGCGGCAGCTTTTTTGTCTGCTGGCCCTGGCGTAGCTGCTCGAGCCGCTGGGGCGTGCAGAAGCAGTAGTAGGCCTGGCCGTCTTTGATGAGCTGTTCGGCGTATTGTCGGTAGGTTTTCAGCCGCTCGGACTGGACCACTGGCTTTTTGTTGTCGGGCTTAAGACCAAATGCCTCGAGCGTTTCAATAATGTTTTCAACCGCGCCCTCCACCCGGCGGCTTTGGTCGGTGTCTTCAATCCGCAGCAAAAACTGCCCCTTGTTCCGTTGGGCAAAGAGGTAGTTGTAGAGCGCGGTCCGCAAGCCCCCGACGTGTAAAAAACCGGTCGGGCTGGGCGAGAAGCGGGTGACGATTTTCTTAGGCATGGTAGGATGGAATGTAAAGTGTAGAAATTAAAACTCAAGTCAGGATATGTGAGCAAGCGAGACCAGTTGGCAAGTGAGCACGTACGCTTGTTAGCTTGCCAACTTGCTAACTTGTTGTTTACTAACTTTTTACATTTTTAATTTCTGTCTCAGAACTAAAAAGGGAAAGATGACGACCGCCGTGTAGATCCGCTTCCAGCGCCAGGGTTCCTTAATCAACCGGTACAGCCACTCGAGTCCGAGGCTGCGCAGAACTTCCGGCGCGCGGGTCACATGGCCGGAGATGAAATCAAAGCTGCCGCCCACGCCCATCGCGACTTTCACCGACGGCAGCTGGTCGAGGTGGCGGAAGATCCACTTCTCCTGCTTGGGGCAGCCAAAGGCGACGAAGAGCAGCATCGGCTTGGCTTGGTTGATCGTAAAGATGAGCTGACCATCGTCGGTGGAGTTTCCTTCAGCGCTGACCGCTCCCCCGCTCTCGGTACCACTGACGATGAGCTTGGGAAAATATTTTGTGAGCACCGCCGCCGTCGCCGTCGCGACACCCTCGCCGCCACCCAGAAGAAAAATGGGCAACACCTCACGCTGGGCGAGCTCACACAGGTTCCAGAACAAGTCAACGCCGGTGGTGCGCTGCAACTGTTTGCCGAGCCACCGCGCGGCGTGGATCAGCCCGACGCCGTCCGCGACGGTGAGATCAGCATAGTTCAAAATTTGCCGGAACGGTGCATCGATCTGGGCGGTGACCAAAAATTCCGGATTGGGCGTGACTACGTAGTGCTGGTGGGGAGAGCGGAGAAAGGTGCGGATTCGCTCAACCGCTTCCTGGTAGGAAACGTTGTCAATGGCGACGCCCAGAATTTCGACTTTATCCATAGAATAGCTAAAGCTGTCTTGAAACGTGAAACGTTGCGCAGAGGTACTTAGCTTCAAGTTTTTACTCTGGTTTTCGAATGATGCCCCGCAGCATCGCACCAATATCCTCCGTCAGTGCTATGGTTTTCTGGTAGTCTGCTTTTGAGAGGTAGCTTTCAACCAAAAAAAATGCAAAAGGTATTTTGATTCTTTGAGAGAACCGTAGGAAATTTTAAGAAAATTTTTGTGAACTTTATTTTTTCCCCGTGCGTACCCTCTTCGCTTTCAATTTTTCATGATAGGTTTCAGCCATGTTTCATGTTTCAAGTTTCATCCCCCGTCAAGTTAAAGGCGCTGATAACGTTATATTCTGTACCAGATGGAAGCAGCCGGCTTTCCATCAGCTCAATGCTCGTCACGGCAATCCGCAGCGGCGGCACCGTCAGACCCTGGGTCTGGAAGCGGCAGCGGCCGTTGACGCGGGCCAGCGTCAGGTGCGGCGTCCATGGACGGGCATCGGTTGCGATGTTGATTCGTTCGAGCTCCGCGCCGATTGTTTGTTGGAAGTCTATGAGGCTACTGCCGTTGGTTTGCCGGGCGTTGATCACCACCACCCGCGGCTGCTCCAGGCTGGGGAAACCGCCGATGTTGGTCAGCTCAAGCCCGACTGGCGGGCTGTCAGCCGCTGCCTTTTGTAGTAGCGTGTTCACCGTCCCAAGCTGCGCCGGTTCGAGGTCGCCGAGGAAGTGGAGCGTTAGATGCAGGCCGTCGGGCTTAACGTACCGAAGCGCCGGATCAGGGTTGTGTGTTTTAACATTGGCAATGAACGTGGCGAGGGCCTGTTTAGCGGTTTTTGGCAGGTTAATCGCGATAAAAGCCCGCTGTTTCATGTTTTGATTATACCAGTAAAAAATGCTATAATCAAGCTAGAATTATATGCTGCGCCTGACTACCATTTGCTCAATCTGCCTTCTGTCGCTGCTACCCTATCCCGTGCTCGCCGACTACTACTTCAACCCCCACCTCATCATCAGCGACGAGGAAATGGAAGACTATGACGCGATGACGCTCTCGGAGGTTCAGCGGTTTTTGATGGAGAAAACCAGTGGCCTGTCGCTGCGTACCTTGCCCGACTACCAGGGCACGACGAAACTGGCGTCGGAGATCATCTGGCAGGCGAGCCAGGAGAGCAGGATCAACCCGAAAGTGCTGCTGACCACGCTCCAGAAAGAGCAGAGCTTAATCGAGAGCATCTGGCCCTCGCAGAATCAGCTCGACAAGGCGATGGGCTACCGCTGCCCGGATAGCGGCAGCTGCCACCCCAACGGGCTGGGTTTCGGCAAACAGGTTGACGGCGCCGCCTGGCAGTTTCGGCAGTACTTGGATAATCCGACCCAGTGGACCTACCAAGCCGGCAAAACTGCCGATCTCGATGAATCAACGGTTACGCCCGTCAACCAAGCGACCGCCGGGCTGTACAACTACACGCCGCACTACTCGGGCAATGAACGGTTCTGGCGGCTCTGGGTCAAGTACTGGGGCAAGAACCACCCGGACGGCTCGCTCTTGAAAGCCGACGGCGACTCAGGGGTGTGGCTCATTCAGTACGGGTTGCGCCGGCCGATTACGTCCTACGGCGTGCTGCTGTCGCGGTTCGATCCGAAAAAAATTATTACCGTCAACAAAACCGACCTTGAGAAGTGGGAGGTCGGTCCGCCGATTCGGTTCCACAACTACTCGCTCTTGCGCACGCCGGACGGATCGGTCTACCTTTTGGTTGACGATGAGCTGCGGCACATCACCTCGATGGAGGTATTCCGTTTGATCGGCTTTAACTGGGACGAGGTCAGCGAGGTAGCGGACGCCGACCTCGCCGGCTACCAGTTCGGATCAGAGATTACCTCGTCGAGCGCCTACCCGACCGGTGCGCTCTTGCAGGACCGCGTTACCACCGGCGTCTACTACGTTGACAACGGTATCCGCTACCCGCTCTACTCGCCAGAGATTATGAAAGCGAATTTCCCCACTAAGGTCATCAGCCGGGTAGCGCCCGAGCAGCTGCAGCAGTACTGGCTCGGCGAGCCGATGAAGTTTCGTGATGGCGAGCTGATCAAGGCTGATTCCGACAGCAAAGTGTACGTCATCGCCGACGGCGAACGCCGCTGGATTCCCAACGAAGAAATTTTTGACAAGCTTGGCTACCGGTGGGATAATGTGATTGTAACTGCGGCCCATGCGGTGAACATCCATGAACTTGGAGAAAACGTGGAATAGAGGTAAGAAGCGAGAACACAGCCCAGATACGTGAGTAAGTCCAGATAAGTTTCTAATACATACTGAAACGTATCGACGCAGACGTATGCCCCTCGTCTTCGCCGCCATTACTCCCCACCCGCCGGTCTTGATTCCGGAAATCGGCAAGGAAAACGTGTCGAAGTTAGTCAAGACCAAGTCGGCGATGGAAAAACTGGAACGAGAGCTCTACGCCAGCAAGCCGGAGAGCCTGTTGATTATTTCGCCGCACGGTAAAGTCATGGCCGACGATTTTACCATCAACCTCGCCGCTGACTACACCGTTCATTTTCAGGAGTTCGGCGACTTCGGCCTTGAGCTGAAGTTCCGCAGCGACTATCGCTCGATCCAGCAGATCCGCGCCGCCGACGAGGGCCAGCGCGGCGTGCCGCTGGTGCTCTCGAGCACGACCGAGATTGACCACGGCTTCGGCGTACCGCTCCACTACCTCACCAGCCACCAGAATCAGCTGCCGATCATTCCGGTTACCTCGGCCGCGTCGAGCCTCGAGCAGCACTTCGCGTTCGGCAAGTTTCTCCACCGCCAGCTGTCGAGCATTGATAAACGCTTCGCGGTTGTTGCCTCGGCTGATTTGTCTCACCGGCTGACCCAGGACGCGCCGGGCGGCTACTCCAAGCGCGGAAGCGAGTTTGACAAGAAGCTTGTTTCGCTGGTTAAAAAAAATGACGTTGCCGCCATTCTCAAGTTCGATCGAGCGTTGGCCGAAGAAGCCGGCGAGTGCGGCTTGCGGCCGATCGCGATGCTGCTCGGTATCCTCGAGGCGGTAAACGTGAGCGTCGAGGCGTTATCCTATGAGCGGCCGTTCGGCGTCGGCTACCTGGTCGCCAACTTCAAGTTCAGCTAGCGAGCTTCGTCAAGTCAAGCGAGCAAGAAAATTGAACCCTGAAGGCGAGGATATATATCCTCGCCTTCAGGGTTCTCGTGTCAACCGGCGAGAGCAGAGGCTCTCGCCTACCCTCATTTTTTTGTTTCAAGCGGCCGCTCTTTGTTCTCAATAACCTTGAAAAAGTACCGCCAGCGCTCCCCCACCTTGACCAGCTCCTTGGTATCGTTCAATGCTTTCTCAATCACTCGCTTGGGATGCTGCTTGCAGACCCGAAACACCGCGTTGCGCTTTTTTGGCGGAATACCAAGCTCATCAATGATCCGCAGCGCCAGGTCCTGCCAATCGTAAGCCGGCGGCTTGACGGTTGATCGCTTGCCCAACAGGGCCCGCATTGATTCAGGTTGGTCGATTCTGAGCATACCCGGTAGTAGTCCCTCACCTGGTTTAACATTAAACAGCGAGGTGAAGGGAGTTTATCACGTCGTTCGCGTAACGACGTGATTTAGTAATTTATCATTAAAGAGTCTGCCCAGTAGTATTTTCTTCTGGTCTCATCCAATAAGGTGAGGGATCACTACCGGGCATACAACGTTAGTATAGCAGATGGAGACAAGAAAAAAAGCAGCTCGATGGGAGCTGCCCGCTTGGGAGCAACGCTGTTGCGAAGTAAGGTTCACTCGTCGTTAGTGTCAGCTTTCCAAATGCCGTAATAAAGGACAATCGGCAGTCCGCCGATAATGAGAAGGAGCGTCTTTTGAGCGATGGTCTCACCCGGTTTTCTCTCACTGACAGGTAGTAGTCTGTCAATACCAACCAAACGTTGAAAACGAGGTACGGAATTGCCATGAAGCTAATCAGGCCAATACTCATCCACATGGCTGTCTCCTCCGCTCGCAGATTTTTTCAAGCGCTTCACAAACCTTCGCAAAGAGCCAGATTACTCCTACCATTATCGCGTAGTACACGATGAGACCGAGTACCAAGGTAAAGTACACCGTAACAATGGTGAGAAATATCCTTGCGACACCCGCGATCACAATTCCGATACTCAGCCACATGGTTGTTTTCCCTCCTTTTTTCGGACACCGGTCCGAATCAGTCCCCAGACGAACCAGACCGCCATGATGACAAACAAAACACCATACACCACGGCGACCCGAACCATCAGCTTGGGGAAGCAGCAGCTTGCTGCGACCAATATGAGTACACCCAAGGTAACTCCGAAGGCAAGCTTTAGCTTTACGCCCATGTTTGTTTCCTCCCTCATTGAGCTGTTTTAATCCGGATCTTCATGCTCCCAGTCAGTCGGTCTTTTTCTGAAAAACACCCAGCATAGTACGTAGCCGGCTGATGCAACCAGCAGAAAACCAGCCAGTCCAATCCAGCCGTGAAGTACCTGCAACCCCTGTTTGACGTGTGACATTAGCTCACCCCTTTCTCAGATGCACTACTGTGGCTCTTCATCAACAATGGTCTTGATCATCTCAAAAATACCCGGGAGAGCCTCATCGTTGAAGTCCAAGTCTTCGATTGCCTCGATATCGTCAACCTTGAGGCCGACCACGCCGGCGAACGCGTACTGGCTCAGTCCCAGCCGGTCTCGCATTTCGCGAACGGCTGAGGCGACCTGAGCCCGGTACTCGAACCGACGGAGCCAGGGAAGCGGTTCTGGTTTGTTTTCGGGACGGTGGTAAATCAATGCTTCGGCTTCGGTGGTTGGAACAGCGCTATGTGGAGCCATTACAGTTTTTCCTCTCTCGATAGGAAATCCGCTGGGACATATTTCGAACTGCTCGCCAAGCGAGCAGGGTTAGGCCGGTTCCCGCGAGGAGCAGGAACCACCAGGGAATCATCCGGCAGATGACTGCCTAGACGATGGGTCCAACGCAGGCTAGTTGTAAAAGAGCATCAAGTATCTTGACCGTAATCCAGTAATGCTGGCCATCAGTACCCTCCTTTTTGGCTCTTGTATACGCAGCTTACTCCCCGCCGCCGCGAAACGTCAAGCAGCCCTTGACAAGCCGGTCTGAAGCGCTATAATAGAAACTTCTAATAAAACTATCTCCCCGCCCTTGGGAGATATTTGGTTTTTTAAGGAGACAAAAACAAAAATGGACCGCCTTATGTACCTCGAAGCGTTGCGCGCTCACTTGAACCAGCTGATTGAAGCCCAGCTCGGTGGGAACCCTGAAGCGTGCGAGCGGCTGGAAGAAGACATCGGCCGGCTCGACGCCGACCCGTCGGTGCATGAACGGCACTGACGTGCTATACTGATTACAGCTATGGTTACCGCCCTTCCCCTCAAAATTCACCCCGATCCAATCCTCCATCAAACGTCGCGGCCCCTGACCGCCGCCGAGGTAACATCGCCGACGATCGCTCGGCTGATTTTAGATATTGAAAAAACCATGAAGGAGCACCAGGGTATCGGACTGGCGGCGGTCCAGGTCGGCCAGCTGGTGCGTCTGGTGCTGATCGCCACCAAAGACGGGTCGCTGGCGCTGCTCAATCCGGCCATCACCTCGTACTCGTGGAAAAAAGAAACCGGAGAAGAGGGCTGCTTGAGTATCCCGAATACTTATGCGCAAGTTAAGCGCTCGGTGCGGATTAAGGTTAAGGCGCTCGACGCCAAGGGCAAGCCGCTGCGGTTCAGCGCCGAGGGGCTGTTCGCCCGGGTGATCCAGCATGAGGTGGACCACACCAACGGTATCTTGATTACTGACCGGAGCAAGGCGGTAACCACCGCCGACCAGCCTGCCAATGGCCGCAAACGCTAACATCGTATTTTTGGGTACCGCCGAGTTCGCGGTGCCGATCCTGCAGGCGCTGATCGAGAACGACCAAAAGCCTGTTTTGGTAATTACGAGGCCGGACCAACCGGCCGGCCGTAAACAGCTGCTCCAGGCCCCGCCGGTTAAGCCGGTTGCCCGAAAGGCAGGCATTCCCGTCAGCCAGCCCGAACGCCGGCAGCCGCTCGACGTGCTGCTGCGTCAGGCTAAACCCGACGTCTGCATTTTGGCCGCGTACGGGACATTGATCAAAAAAGAAACACTGGCAATCCCCCGTTTCGGTTTCATCAACATTCACCCGTCGCTCTTGCCGTTGTACCGCGGTCCGGCGCCGGTTCAAAACGCGATTCTAAATGGCGATGAGTGGAGCGGCGTGACGGTCATGCTGCTCGACGAGCAGATGGATCACGGTCCGACCTTGGCTCAGGAAAAGCTAGCGGTCTTGCCGACCGACACGGCCGTTACCCTTACCGACCGCCTGGCAGTGCTGGCGACTGATTTGATGCTCCGGACGTTGCCCGACTACCTGGCCGGCGCGCTGCAACCGAAAGCCCAGGACGAAGCCCGGGCAACGTACACGAGCATCATCACCCGCGAAGACGGCCTGATTCAGTGGTCAAAACCGGCCGAGGCAATAGAGCGGCAATTCCGGGCGTTTTTGCCCTGGCCGGGGGTTTACACCCATGTGCAGGGTAAGCGTCTTAAAATCGTCAATTTGAGCGTCTTAGAGGGTAATTTTAAGGCTGATGGAGCCCTGGGGACGGTATTTTTAGCCGATAAAAAAGGCCTGGCCGTGAAGTGCGGCCAGGGCGCGGTTTGTCTCGGGCGGGTGCAGGTTGAGGGCAAGAAAGAAATGTCAGCCGCCGAATTTTTGCGCGGCTATCCGCGGTGCGTCGGGTGGGTTCTTATGTGATCGTTTCCTTCCTCAAGTATGAATTTTGAATTTGAACTTTTGAATTAAAATGACTGAATTTTTAAAATTAAAACATTAAACATTGATTCGAAATTTAAAATTCATCATTCGAAATTCCGCGGGTCTTATCTTGAGCAATCAACGCCGACACCAGCATCACGTACCCAATGCCCAGCGGATGGTTCAGATAGGGCGAGAAGACGTTGGTGATGACCAGGGCGACTAGTCCGGCCAGCAGCCCGAGCGAGGCACTGGTTTTAAATTTTAAATTTTGGATTAATTTGAATACAACGTAGCCGACCAATACAAGATAGGCGCCCAACCCCAGTACGCCAATCTTCAGGGCGATGTCGAGGTATCCCCACTCAAAGGCATAGGTCGTGTACCTGCCGTCCGGGTGAGTTTCCAAAACCCGCGGGTCGCGGCTCTGGTAGGTCAGGGTTTTGCCGAAACCGTAGCCCAGGAGCGGCCGCGCCGCGATGTTTTTCGTCAACGGCTGGAGCTGGTTGAGCCGGCTCATGCCGGCCGCCTCGCGCGGTAAGTCTTTGAATCGGTTGCCGACGATGTTGCTAAAGACGTTACCGGTGATCAGCTGGACCGTCAGCAGCGCGCTTGCGGCGCTCACGCCAAACAGCAGCCCGATCTGGGCGGTTTTTTGCAGGCTCAACTTAAGCCGCCAGACCAGCAGCACCAGCAACGTCACCGCCGCAGCCGCGGCCCCCACCCAGAAACTGCGCGATTGGCTGACTACCAGCGCCACGCCAACGAGGTAGAGATAGCCGATGCCAAGCCAACGGTTTCTCTTTGGCAGCTGCTGCCAGCCGTGGATGAGTAGTGCTGCCACGATGAAGTAGCCGATCAGCACGTAGAGCTGGGACTGAAAGAAAATGCGGAAGATGGTGCCGCTCACCAAGGTAACCTCGCCGGTCCTGGTGTCGCGCAGCCACTGATAGAGCGGGCCGCCGATGGCGGTGAGGTTGTGCGAGAACAAGAGCAGGACAACGACGGTCTTGGCCGCCACCCAGGCGGTCGCCGCCAGCAGGATTTGAATCGTCCGTTCTAAAAATTTCGGCCCGGCGGCGTCGAAGAACGCGATCGTCAGCCCGAAGTACATCCAGGCGTTGAAGTCAAAAAAGACGCTGCCAAAATCGTTGGCGGCGAGTCCCTGGAGCAGGCCGATTGAGATAAACGTACCCAACCCAAGATAGCAGTACCAGAGGGGCGACCGCGGCACCGTAACATTTTTTGCTTTGAGCCGGTGCCAGAGCCAGGCGGCCAGCACCGCGATGAACAGGCCGATGCGCAGCGAAACGTTCGTGCCGCCGAACTGGGCTTCGAGCAGGTGGCCCTGGGAACCGATAAACAGTTCGGCCAGAATGAAGTAGAGTCCGTACTCGAGTCGGCGTAACGACGCAATCAGCGCGGCGGCGATCAATAGCAGGCAGCCGACCGTGCCGATAACCGGCTGGTAGAAGGCGGCCAGCGAGAGGAGCTCAACGGCTGCAGCCGCTGCCAGGGTTAGCCCGAATGGTTTAGCCGTGAAAGCCATGCTTTTTAAAGTAACGCATCGCGCTTTTGAAAAACAGCGCCTGCTTCCGGACGGCGAGCTGCTGCTTGAAGCTTTGGCCGCCGTGGTGGATGATCGTGGCGTCAGTACAGTACCAGACCCCCCAGCCGGCTCGGGCCGCTCGGCGGCACAGGTCGACTTCTTCAAACCAGATGAAGAACCGCTCGTCGAACGATCCGATTTTTTCGATCAGCTCCCGGCGCATCAAGAGAAACGAACCGGCCACCTGCGGGGCAGGCTGGGTTATTTGGTAATCGAAGTCTGTGGCCAGGTAGACGCGCAGCGCCGGTGCGTTCGGCCAGAGCTTGGCCAGCTTGGTTGTAATCAAAAGCATCGCGCCGACCGTCGGCAGCCGCCGGACCGATGGCTGGAGGCTGCCGTCAGCATTACGGTGCTGGCAGCCGGCGATGCCGACGCGCTCGTTTTGATTCATGAAGTCAATCATTCGTTGAAGCGTGTCTGCCGTGAGTTCCGTATCGGGATTAAGCGCGAGTACGTAACGGCCGGTACTTTGGGCAATCGCCTGGTTGTTGGCCGCGGCGAAGCCGCGATTCTGTTTGTTTGTGATCAGTACGGCTGAACTAAATTCTTGTTCGACCATTTTAGCGGTCCCGTCGGTTGAGGCGTTATCAACGACAAAGACCTCAACGGTCAGCCGGTGCTGGCTTTGGTAAATCGTCCGCAGACATTTCCGCAGCAAATCTTTGACGTTCCAGGAGACAATGACGATGGAGATGTCCATAGAAAAATTAAAAATCAAAAAGCAAAAATCAAAGGTGCAGCTAAAAGGTCAAAGCTTTGAAATTTGATTTGTAGCTTTACATTTTGATTTTTTATTTTTAATTTTTTCATAGCACATCCTCCGGCCTGATGCTCTTCCACTCCCCTGCCTTGAGCGTGCCGAGTTCCAGCTTGCCGATCCGAATCCGTTTCAATTTCACGACCGTGTAGCCGAGCGTGCCGAGCATGCGGCGGATCTGGCGGTTGACGCCTTCCTTGAGCACGAGGCGGGCTGATTTATTTTTCGCGGTCACGACTTTTACCGATCGCAGCCTGGTGCCGTCGCTTAAGCGCATCCCCCGCTCGATTTTTTTAATATCGCCGGCTGCCAAATCCCGGTCGAGGGTGACGAAGTACTCTTTCTCGCAGCCGAACCGGGCGTGGGTGATTTGATTGGTAAACTCACCATCGTTTGTCAAGATAAGTAATCCACAAGAATCCTTGTCTAGCCGGCCAACCGGGTAAATTCGCTCTCTTGAGCCGATAATTGACAAAATTGATTTACCCTGGCCGTCGCTCGCGCTCGAGATATACCCAACTGGTTTATGCACAGCCAGGTAGACTTTTTTTGTTTTGAGCCTGACAGAAATACCCTTGCACTCGACCGCGTCTCGGTGTTCATCCACCAGCGTGCCGGGTTTGGTCACTACCGCGCCGTTGATTTTAACCTTGCCGTCGGCGATGAGCGTTTCGGCCTTGCGGCGAGATGCGACGCCGGCATCAGCGAGAAATTTTTGGAGGCGAACCATAGGTGGTGGCAAGCTAGATATGGTGTTTTAGTTTAATGATTGTTTCCGCGTCCCGGTACGATCGGACGCGCTTGAGCCGGCGCAGTAACGGCAGCCGGTAGGCAAACGACGGCAGCCAGGCCGACATCGTGCCGCCGGCTCTTACGGTAAAGAGTACCTCTGGAACAAAGCAGCCGGCGTGTCCCTGCGTAAGCATCGTCAGCCACAGATCCCAGTCTTGAAATTTTTTCAGCCGCTCGTCGAATCCCGGAAAGTGCTCACGGCGCAGCAGCGAGGTGGTATGAATGCAGGGCATCCGGCGCAGCTTCCCGGCGCTGAAGGCGAAGAGCTTAAACGTTTTGAACCCGAACCGAAACGAGCTGTAGGCGTAGGAGCAGCCGGGGTGTTGCCGCAGCTCGTGGTGCATCCGCTCCAGCATAACCGGCCGGGCCTCAAGGTCGGCGTCCCAGAAGATGAGAAACGGCGCGGTCGCCTCCCGCGCGCCGCGGTTGCGCGCCGAGCTGGCCCCCTGGTTTTCTTGGGTAATGATTGTTATTTGGTCACGGAACTGTTTCAGAATGTCCAGCGTACCGTCAGTTGAGCCGTCGTTTACCACGATAATTTCGCGGTCCGTGATGGTCTGCTGCACAATGCTCTTGAGGCAGGCGGCCATGGTTTTTTCGCCGTTGTATACCGGCACGATGATGCTGATGGTTGCCATACGCTAACGTTGGAGCAGCTTCTGGAGTTTTTCAACCTGATGATCCCAGGTGAACATTTCGAGGACGCGCTGCATCGCCTGGAAGCCGAGCCGGCCGGCGTAGGCCCGGTCGGTCAGAAGCTTAATCAGCGCCGCGCTGATCGCCGCCGTGTCGTTTGGGTTAACGGTGATGCCGGTGAGGTTGTTTAAGACTGCTTCGGTCGCTCCCCCGCTCTCGCCGGCCACCGCGGGCTTGCCGAACAGGCCGGCCTCGAGGTAGACCATGCCAAAACCCTCGACGTCCGGGCCGATCTGGCGCGACGGCATGGCGAAGACGTCGCAGACCTCGAAGCAGGCCGCGAGCTGGGTTTCATCAACGCGGTCGAGGAAGGTCACGTGCTCGCCGAGCCGGTACTGGTTGACGAGCTGCTGGAGCCGGTGCCGGTACGGCCCGTTGCCGACGACGAGGTAGGTGGCGTTCGGCACCCGCTGGCGGACCGCCGGCAGCGCCCGAATAATCTGGTCATGACCCTTGCGTTCGACCAGCCGGCCGACGGTGAGAATCACCCGCTTGCCATCGAGCCGGTGGGTGCGGCGCAGGTGCTCGAGCCGGTCAACCGGCACGCGGGTGTCGGTGAGGTTCGGGCAGGGGTAGACCACGGCGATGGTGTCGGCCCGGCCTCCGAGCTTGAGCAGCGCCTCGCGGGTGAAGTTGCTGTTGCTCACCAGGCCGTGGGCTTGCCTGATGATGCGCTTGAGCAGCGCCTTTTTTCGCACCGACCGCTGCGGCAGCAGGATGTCGAGGCCGTGGGCGTAGAGGAGGTACGGCAGCTTCCGCCAGCGTTTCAGCAGCAGCGCGATGGTACCGAGCGGCAGGACGTGGCCGACGTGCAGCAGGGTAACGCGGTGAACTTTGATACTCTGGCGAATCGCCCGATAGACCCGCCACTGCCGCCACCAGTTGACCAGTATCAGCCGCGACGGCGTGAGGAGCCGGTTGAGCCGCGGTTCACGGATGATGGTGAAGGGCTGCTTGACGTCAAAGGCCGGTGCCTGGGCCGACGTCGGCGCGAGTACCACGATACTGCCCGCCGGCAGATGCTTGCAGACGTGATAGTAGTAGTTACCGACCCCGCCGTGCTGGGGCGGGAATTCCAGGCTAACCAGTAGGCTCTTGGGGGGTGTCATCGCTCTTTAGTTACGGTAAGTTCGGAGAATCGAAAGCCCCGAATGCCGACCAGTACCGCGAAGTAGGCCAGCGCGCCGATCGGTGCGGCGACAAAGACGTGAACCTGGTGACGGATGCCCAGTAGCAGCAGCACCATGACCGCGGTTGCCAGCGCCGACTTGCCTACGAAGCTGCCCAGCGCGGCCAGCTTGAGCGGGATGAGCTTTCGTACCCAGATGAAGTCGAGGCCGAGCAGGACGACATTCGTAATCAAAAACGCGATGCCCGCGCCGTAGAAACTTAGGGACGGGATGAGGCTAAGGTTGAGAATGACGGCCAGGGCGGTGATGATGCCGCGGTTGGTTGTGGTCTGGCGCTGCCGGTCGCAGGCGTTCATGAGGTAGCCGGTGGGAAACGCCAAAAAAATGAACGGAATGGCCAGGCTCATCACGATGAAGGTTGGAATCACCGCCGCGTAGCGGGGCCAGAGGGTTTCGATAATCGGCCCCACCAGCACCACCAGGCCGGCCGCGAGCGGCAGGCTGATGATGGTGAGGTAGCGGAAGGCTTTCAAAAACGTCCCGGAGAGCAGGCTCGGCGACCGTTTGTAGTAGGTGCTAAACGCCGGAAAGATTACCGCGGCGAAAGCCGCCGGAATTACCTGCTGAAAGGCGTAGACTACCTTGGCGGGAATGGCGAACAGGCCGACCGCCGCGTCGCCGACCAGGTAGCTCAGGAGGATCGAGTCAACGGTATTGTAAATTTTAACAAAAACGCCGGCCAGGGCGAAAGCCGGCACGACCCGCAGCAAGCCGTCAATTACCTCGGCACTCCATTCGGGCTTGAGCGAGAAGTGCAGTTTACGCTTGAGCAGCAGCGCGCTCAAGCCGAAGTTAAACAGGCTGGCGACCAGGAGCGCGAGCATCAGATGCCGAATCTGGCCGCTGGTCTTGAGCGCGATGATGCCCAAGGTAAAGATGATCATCTGGACCAGCACGGTAGCGATGCTCTCGTAGGTGAGCGTGTGCCGGGCCCGGAACATCACCCAAAAGCTCAAGGAGAACGAGTCGAGCACCATCACGAAGCTGGCCAGGTAGACGAGTAATTTGACCTCCGGCGGCTTGCCGGTGACGTTGATGAAGAGCCAGGCGGCGAGCAGCGTGGCAGCCGCGAGCGGCAGCTTGAGACCGATGACGTTTCGCAGCAGCCGGTTGGCCCCGGCGTTGTCCTTCGACGCCTCGCGGGTCAGGATTGGCGAGAGGCCCAGGTCAATGAAGATTGAGAACAGCGTGGTAAACGACAGAGCAAAGACGTACTGGCCCAGGCTCTCGGCGAACAGGTTGTTGGAAATGAACCAGAAATAAATAAACGACAGGATCTTTTGGAACGTCAACGCTGCCGTAAAGTAGGTCGTGTTTTTGACTAGAGTTCGTTCAGCCATGCTCTCATTTTGCCATTTTTTTACTTAGGTGTCAAAGCAGAAAACCCCGGCGCAGTTGCCGGGGGCTCTCTCTATTTTTGCTGAAGGGTATCGTTTTTTGCGTTGCTATTTGAGCTCGATTTTTTCAATGATGATATCTTTGATCGGCCGGTCCTGTGCGTCGGTCGGGCTGGCTTCAATGGCTAGAACCACATCCATGCCGGCGGTAACGCGGCCGAAATTGGTGTGCTTGCCGTCGAGCCACGGCGTGGATTCCTTGGTCACGATGAAAAACTGGCTGCCGTTGGTGTCCGGCCCGGCATTGGCCATGGCCAGGGAGCCGCGGACGAGCTTGTGGCGGTTGATTTCGTCGGCAAACTCGTACCCGGGCCCGCCAGTCCCCCACCGCGCTTTGAGGCGGTTGTCCTTTGACAGCGGGTCGCCGGCCTGGATCATGAAGTCTTGCATCACCCGATGAAACTTGGTGCCGTTATAAAAGCCGCTCTGGGCGAGGGTAATGAAGTTGTTGACTGTTGCCGGCGCGTCGCTCGCGAACAGCTCGAGGGTGATTGCGCCAGCGCTGGTGGTGATCGTCGCCTGGGTGAAGGCTGGTTTTTCTACGGTAGGCGGCGTCGGCTGGTAATTTGTATTCATGGTTGTGGGCTGGCTGCGGGCGTTAATGTTTTGGCTGGTTTGGTAGTTGTCCTGGCTGGTCGCCGCAGGGGGCGGCGTCGGCTGGGCCGGTTTACTGACGGTGTTTTGCTGGCAGCCGGTCAAAAGCAGCGCGAGCAGCAGAGTGGTAGTGAGTAAGTATTTCATAGCTGGTTTCTTAATAGTCCGATTATAGCATGCCATTACGGTATACGCAAAAACAAGGCCTCGGCCTTGTCCGGATCATTTTTTGACAAATTGAAAAGGTTTAGATTGTGTTTGTTGTTGATTGAGGTTTATTTGTTGAGGGATTTTGGGGTTGATTTTTTTTGGTTGTTTTTTAGAGGAGAAGTTGGGGGGTGATAGTTCTAAACCTTTTACCGTAAACGGTTCAAAACTATCACCCGTAACCTCATACCTCTAACCCCTATCCCTTGTAAACTTCAATCCAATCTAAACCTTATGTATCAAGTTTATCACATCTGAAAGATCTGTCAAGGGTTTATACCGTCGCTTAATTAAGTCATCAAAAATGACTTATCCACAGAATTTGCTTAATGCTTTTTTTTCGCCGGCTAATCGAAACGCCAGAACGGCCAGTAGTGCCAGCTGAATCGTCGGAGTTAAGCCGGTTTTTAGTAGCGGTATCAGCGGCATCGCATTGGCATAGGCCCAGCGCCCGGTGGCCAGGGCGTAGCGTTCGAGCAGCACCGCGGCTGCAAAGCTAAACAGAATCGTCCAGCGCCAGCGGTTTTTATAGAAGAACGGTATGGTATAAACCGCGATAAACAACCCGGTGATAAAAAGCGCATCAAGCAGCGTTGCCCGCAGTAGAACCAGCTCGGTGATCGGGCCGCCCCGGTAGTGTAGGTACAGCCGGGCGTGAAAATACTCCCAGATAAAATTGAGTCCAAAGGCAAGACCAAAAATGATAATGGCTCGCTTGGCTGTCGCTTGAGGTGTCATTTCAGCAGGGTGGCGTATTTTTCTTTAAGCTTCTTTAGTTTCGGGTTAATAACAACCTGGCAGTAGGCCTGGTTTGGATTTTTTTGGTAGTAGCGATGGTGGTGACTCTCTGCTTCGTAGAACGTATCGAGCGGTTTTACATCGGTAACGATGCGGCCGTCGTAGGCACCCTCATCGGTGAGCTTTTTGATGAACGCTTCAGCTTGTTGCTTTTGGTCGTCGGAGGTGTAAAAAATCACCGAACGGTACTGGGTGCCGACGTCGTTGCCCTGCTGGTTAGGGCTCGTCGGATCATGAACCGCAAAAAAGACGTCCAGCAAGTCCTGGTAGCTGATGCGCGTCGGGTCAAACGTAACCTGAACCACTTCGGCGTGGCCGGTATTGCCGCCGCAGACCTGATCGTAGTTAGGGTTCGGCATACTGCCGCCGGCATAACCGGGTTTAACATCAGTTACGCCGCGCAGTTCGCTCAACGTCGCTTCAGTGCACCAGAAGCACCCGCCGCCGAAGATTGCGGTTTGATTATTTGAGTCTATCATATACCATATAGTATATAAAAAAATCCCCCAAAAAGCTATTGGAGGACCAGTGGAGGGGCAGCCATTTAGGTAAAGGCCATTAAGCCTTTTGGCTGTCACCCTGCTTTAGGGAATGATTTTGTGGTAATTCTTGGCCACAGGACGGGCAACGTGGTGCTCTCTTTTTTTGCTCATGCCGAATTACCAACCATGTCGGTATGCCTAAGATTAGTAGTGACACGCCGACTTGTGTCCAGACTACCCAATTCAGGATAGGCTCTAAGCCTGACATTTTTATACCCTCACTTTCAAAGAGCTGTTTTAATTGTATCATAAAATAAGTAACCCGCGTAGCCGACCTTTCCACGAGCTCAAGGTGGTCCGATGAATAGGACGCAGAACCATAAAGGTTCTGCTACGCGCCGCCATAAAAAAATCCTCCAACTAGCTATCGGAGGATCAAAGAACGACGATCGTTATGGCAGAACTTTTGCCTTTTTAGTGTGCACAGTCTCATTGAGTAATGCCTTCTCGACGGAGGCGATGCCATTCGGGCAAGGTCTGCCCGCACGTTGGGCAACATGGCGCTGGTGGTCGTTTCGATTCTTCTGATAAATGCCAGATGACAAACCATAAGCCAGTGTTTGGGGCTAGTATGACCCCAAAACCTACCACTAAGGCTTGCCAATCATCTGGTGAACTAGGACCCTTCATGAGCACTCCCCCTAAGGCAATTACACTCAATATTCCAAGCGGTAGCGCCATACACCACATTATGGAACGTATAACCCCTTTATTGGATCCGTTGCTGCGGAGTTCATCCGACATTTGCTTATTACCTTCCTTTCAAAGAGCTGTTTTGAGTGTATCATAAAATAAGCAAACCGCATAGCCGACCCTTTTTACCCCGCCGAAATTATATGTAGGCGGGTATGGGTCGCCCGCTGAATAGGACGCAGAACCATAAAGGTTCTGCTACGCGCTGTCATAAATTTTTTTTTCCCCCAAAAAAAAAGCTATGGATCAATTGGAAATCAAAAAAACGGGGCCGAAGCCCCGTTTGGTAGTTTTATCGTTTGCTGAACTGCGGGGCCCGACGAGCTCTCTTCAAGCCCGGCTTCTTGCGTTCCTTTTTGCGCGGGTCGCGGGTCAGGTAGCCGAAGGGTTTCAAAATCGGTTTGAGGTTTTCGTCAAAAACCACCAGCGCCCTCGTGATGCCGTGGCGGGCCGCTTCGGCCTGACCGTGAGATCCCCCACCGTGAACCTTGATTGAGAAATCAAAGTCGGTGAGCTTACCGACCGCTTCGAGCGGCTGCTTGATGATTTGCTGGAGCGAGAAGGTCGGAAAGTAGACGGTGTAGTCCTTTTGGTTAACCGTAATATTGCCCTTGCCGTTTCTGAACAGGCGGGTGCGGGCAATGGCGTTTTTACGTCGGCCGACCGCGTAGAGGTAGGGGTGGCGGATGTGCTTTTTTTTCTCTCGCTTCTCGGCCGCGGTCGCTACGGCCACCACTGGTTCTTTTTCTTTTGGCGCTTTCTTCACCGGCGCCCTTTTTGTCGTTTTTTTGGTTGCTGTCGTCGGCATAATTAGTTGATGATGGTTAGCCGCTTAATCATCCGGCTGCGCAGCTTGTTTTTTGGCAGCATGTTCCAGACCGCGCGGCGCAGGACGTCGCCCGGGTTTTTGGCGATCACGTCTTTCATCTGGGTTCGTTTTAATCCACCCGGGTAGCCGGAGTGGTGGTAGTAGATTTTTTGTTCCCGTTTGTTGCCGGTAATTTTTAAATTTTTGGCGTTACGAACGACCACAAAGTCGCCCTGATCGAGGTGCGGCGTAAACGTCGGCCGGTGCTTGCCGCGCAGCAGGATGGCGATGCTCGACGCCAAGCGGCCCAGGACCTGGTTGGTCGCGTCAATCTGGTGGGCTTGACGCTGGAAGCCGGGTTTCGATTTTGGTTTTTGAACCTCGGTCGTCGCCGGTTTCTTGGATGCTGATTTTTTTTCCGCAGTCGTCGGCATAGGGGGAATGGCAAATCGCTAATCGCTTATTGCAAATGGCAAATCGAACCGGTGATTGGCGATATGCAATTTGCGATTAGCTTGTATATTTGTATCATTCGTATTGATTCACAGTTTCGCATCGGTATTTTAAACAAATTCAATCTGGGCAATATCTGCTCCATCTCCTTGACGTTGACCGATTTTGGTAATCCGGGTGTAGCCGCCGTGGCGGTCCTGGTAGCGCGGTCCGATCACCTCGAGCGCTTTGCTCACCGCTTTTTTGTGGTAGAGCACCGCCAAGAGCCGGCGGCGGGCGGTCAGATCATTTTTTTTGGCAATGGTAACCAGCCGTTCCGCCAGCGGCCGCAGCGCTTTGGCCTTAGCCGTGGTGGTCTTGATTTTTTCGTACAGTATCAAGCTGGTCGCCAGGTTACGCATCATCGCTTCACGCGGCGCCTTTTTTCGGTCTAAAATTTTTCCTCGCTTTTGGTGGCGCATATGAGGGAGCTTTTAGCCGTTAGCTTTTAGGAATTAGGAGTTAGCTTTTTTTAGCTTCCGAGTTGCCGAGACTTACCGTTTTCTAAAAAACTACAAGCTAAGAAGCTACTTCCTAAAAATCTAGCCGCTATCAGCTCAAAGCTGACATGTAACGCTTAGGATTTAGGATTTTTACACGCAACTCACCGTATGTTATGCAGCTGCTTGGCTCTCGTCGTTGGTTTCTGCCGGTTTTTCCGGTTCACTTTGCGCCGGTACCTCGGGCGCTTCTTCCGCTACGGCTTCGGCTTTCGCCGCTTTCTTGGTCCGGCTGGCCCGTTTCGGCTTGGCTTCTTTTTGCGTTTCGCTCTCGGCTTCGCCAACGGCAGTTTCGCCGGTCGTGGTTGCTTTAGCCTTCCGGGTTCTCTTTGGTTTTATCGGCTCATCTTCAACCTTATTCGCTTCGACGATGAAGTTAAAGTGATCCAGGAGGATCTGGGTGGCCTGGGTGAGCGCTTCTTGCGGCGTAATGTTGCCGTCGGTCTCAATCGTCAAAATGAGGTTTTCAAAGTTGGTCATCTGGCCGACCCGGACGTTCTCCACCCGGAAGCCGACGTTTCGGGCGGGCGTGAAAATCGCGTCAATCGGAATCATCCCAACCTCGAGGTTCTCTTTTTCTTGGACCTCGGTCGGGACGTAGCCGCGGCCCTGGCTGACGATCAGCTCCATCTTGAGCTCGGCGTTCTTGTCAGTTAAGGTCGCGATGACCATTTCGGGGTTGACGACCTCAACGTCGGCGCTCGGCTTGATATCTTTGCTGGTTACTTTTTTTTCGCCCTTCGCCTCGAGCTCAATGCGAACCGGTTCGGCGCTGTGGACCTTGAGGCGAAGCTGCTTGAGGTTCAGCGCGATTTGCACCACGTCTTCAAGGACGTGTGGAACGGCCGAGAATTCGTGGCTGACCCCCTTGATCTTAAACGCGGTCACCGCTGCGCCGGGCAGCGATGACAAAATGACGCGCCGCAGGGCGTTGCCGAGCGTCGTGCCGTAGCCCGGATGACAGGGCTGGATGCTGATGATGGCCTCATTCTCGTTGCGGCCTTTCTGAATCTCGATTTTAGAAGGGAGCGCCAATGGTTCCATAGATTTTAAAAAGCTCGCCTCGGGCGAGGTTAATTATTTTGAGTACACTTCAATGATGAGCTTGGGGTTGAAGCTCCGCTCCATCTCCGCCGCGGTTGGCTCGGCGACGACCCGCGCCTTGAGCGTTTGGCTGTCGAAATTAAGCCAGCCGGGAAGCTGAATTTTTTTGAGATTGTTCTCCGCCGGCTCAAACACCTTGGTTTTGAGCTTCTGGGGCTTGATGGTGATTTCGTCCTTGACTCGAACCTGGCAGGAAGGGATGTCAACTTTCTTGCCGTTGATTAAAAAGAAGCCATGGTTGACCAGCTGCCGGGCCTGGTTGCGGGTTTTGGCCAGCCCGAGCCGGTAGATGACGTTATCGAGACGCAGCTCCAAGAGGCGCTGGAGGTTTTCGCCGGAGTCGCCTTTTTTCTGGGTCGCCTTTTCGTAGTAGCCGCGGAACTGCCGTTCGGCGATGTTGTAGATGATTTTAGCTTTCTGCTTCTCGGCCAGCTGCAAACCGTACTCGGTGCGCCGGCCGCGACCCTTCGGGCCGTGGGCGCCAGGCGGGTAGTCGCGCTTGGTCAGGGCTGACTTCTCGTTGCCATAAATCCGAATGCCGAGCCGGCGGGACATCTTTCTAATTTTAGCGGTAGAACGCTTCATATATGAGGGAGCTTTTAGCTGTTAGCTTTTAGGGTCATAGAAGACTGCTTTGGTAGGTACCCTCTAACAGCTATCAGCTAAAAGCTGACAGGTAACGTTTAGGATTTAGAATTTTTACTTTCTATACCCGTCGCGGCTTCCGGGCCCGCGGGCCGTTGTGCGGAATCGGGGTGATGTCTTTAATGCCGCTAATCTGCATGCCGTTGGCGTTCAGCGCCCGGATGGCTGCCTCGCGGCCGCTGCCGACGCCTTTAACCAAGACGTTGACCTCTTTGAGGCCCCAAGGCTTCACTTTCTCAACCGCGTTCTTGACAATGATACCCGCGGCATACGGGGTTGATTTTTTCGGACCCTTGAAGCCGACCTGGCCGGCCGAACACTGGGTCAGCGCGTTGCCGTTTTTGTCGGTGAAGGTGATAATCGTGTTGTTGTAGGTGGCCTGGATGTAGGCGTTGCCGCTCGGCACCTGCTTGCGGGCAGCGCGCTTCTGCCGGCGCTTGGCGGCATCGCTCACCGGCGCGGCGGCAGCCGCGGGCTCGCTCACGGGTGACGTTTCGGGCGCGGCGATCGGTTGGACGTTCTCTGGAGCCATAGGTTAGGTCTTTTGACCGGCCGGTTTACGGCCCGAGCCCATCGTTCGCCGGACGTTGCCGCGAACCGTTCGGGTGTTGGTTTTCGTCCGCTGGCCGCGCAACGGCAGGTGCTTGGTGTGCCGGCTGCCGCGGTAGCTGTTAATCTCTTTAAGCCGTTTGATGTTGAGCAGTACCTCGCGTTTGAGCTCACCCTCAACCTTGTGACTCTTTTCGATAATTTCGCGCAGCGCGTTAACCTGCTGCTCGGAGAGGTCTTTAACCTTGACGTCGGGGCTGATCTGCGCCGTTTTTAAAATTTGGCTCGACAGGCTGTTGCCGATACCGAAAATGTAGGTCAAGCCGATCTCGACTCGCTTCTGGGGTGGTAGGTTGATGCCGGCAATTCTTGCCATAGTGTTAGCAAATAGCGAATCGCACATGGCGAATCGCGCCTCTAGTTACTCTGTTTCGATTAGTACTATGTGCCATAGGCGATTAGCGATAGGCGAAATTACCCCTGCCGCTGCTTGTGCTTGGGGTTGGTACAAATAACCAGCACCTTCTTGTTGCGGCGGATCACCTTGCAGTTCTTGCACATGGGTTTGACGGATGAACGTACTTTCATGGTTTTTGAATTTTCAGTAACGGTAAACAATGCGACCCTTGGTCAGATCGTAGGGCGTGATCTGGGCTTTAATCTTATCGCCGGGCAAGAGCTTAATCTTGTGCATCCGCATCTTGCCGGAGAGGTGAGCCAGAATTTCGTGGCCGTTCTCCAGCCGGACTCGGAAGCTGGCGGCGGGCAACAGCTCGCTTACCTCGCCGTCCATCTCGATGAACTCTTTGCTGGGCGGCACGTTTTTGTTTTGGGCCATACCCGGTAGTAGTCCCTCACCATTTTGGTCTTACACAGTAAGGTTGAGGGAAACGGTAATTATTGTTAGAGGGTTTGCCAAGCAGTAGTTTCTCCTACACTATCCTCAATAAGGTGAGGGATCACTACCGGGCATATCGTGGGAAAAAAATAAAATTCTAAGTAAGGTACCCTACTAGAATTTTATCTAGGAAGCAAAAAAGTTTTCCACAGATAGCTTAAAATAGCTTACGATATTAATTTACAAAAGTCAATATAAATACTACTAAATATTCTATTGATTGTCAAGGACGTTTGAAGAGAGTCTAAGAAAACGGCTGTCTTTAGTCTAAAATTGCTTTAATTCGGCGGACACCGGCTGAGCTCGCTTCCTCTTTAGTTAGCCGAAAATGACTTAACGAACCGATGGCTTCCACGTGCGGACCGCCGCAGATTTCCCGGCTGAATGGCTTGGCCGGGTCGCCGATCGTGTAGACTTTAACCCGCTGGCTGTACTTAGACTCAAAAACGCCCATGGCGCTCAACGTTCTCGCCTCGTCCAGACTCATCTCCTGCCAGCTGACCGGCAGGTTTCGCTCAATTTGCTCGTTGACGATCTCTTCTACGCGCTGCCGCTCTGCGTCGGTCAGCTTGTCGGGGTGGGAGAAGTCAAGCCGGAGCCGGTCGGCGGTAATGTTCGAGCCCCGCTGGAAGACGTGGTCGCCCAGCACCGTGCGCAGCGCCGCGAGCAGCAAATGGGTGGCGGTGTGGAGCCGGGTTGTCGCCTCGGAGTGGTCAGCCAAGCCGCCCTTGAACCGGCCGGCCGTGGCGGTTCGTGAAAGCGCTTGATGTTTAGTGAACTCACTTTCAAACATCTTTTTATCCACCGCTATCCCCCGCTCCTTCGCTAGCTCGTCGGTCATTTCCAGGGGGAAACCGAAGGTTGAAAATAAGATAAATGCTTCTTCGCCGGTAATTTTTTTATCCCAATCTTTGTATTTTTCCATACGCGGAGTTAAATCAGTAGTTGCTGACCCTGGTGAAGCCATTGGTATGCTGAATGGAGGTATTTTTTTCTTTTTTCTTTTAAGGATATTTTCAAATTCTTTAAGACCATTTTCAAGCGTTTCTCCAAATCGTTCTTCCTCTTGAACCAACTGTTCAATAATAAAGTCCTTATTTTTTTGCAGTTCAGGATACTCAGTATGCATGAGTTTAATCACTGCCTCGGCGATGACGTGAGTAAATGGTTTAGTGATACCGATCAGCTTGCCATGGCGGATTGCCCGGCGAATGAGCCGCCGCAGGACGTACCCGCGGTCGAGATTCGAGGGAGCAATCCCCTGCTCATCACCCAGTATAAAGGTCGCAGCTCGCAGATGGTCAGCGATGATTCGAGTTGATCGAACATCCGGTTTAGTCGCGAGCTTGGCGATCGCCGTAAGCAGTGGTTCAAACGCATCGGTTGCGTACACGTTGTCCTGGCCATTCAGCATTGCCGTGGTGCGCTCGACGCCCATGCCGGTGTCAACGTTCTTCTGCTTGAGCTCCTCATACCGGCCATCGGCAGTCTTATTGTACTGCATGAACACGTCATTCCAAAATTCCATCCATTGCTTGTCGCCCGGGTCGAATTTTTTTGGCGCCGCTCCTTTTCCGGTCCAGTAGTACATCTCGGTGTCCGGTCCGCACGGGCCGGTTTGGCCGGCCGGTCCCCACCAATTTTCCTCGCGGTCCAAAAACGCAATGCGTCCTTTGGGTACGCCCAGGGACTGCCAGATCCGCGCCGATTCTTCGTCTTTAGGAATGTTGTTTTTTGGTTCACCCTTAAAGCAGGAGACGGCTAATTTTTCCAGCGGAATTTTCAGCACCTGGGTTAAAAATTCAAAGCTCCACTCAATCGCTTCTTTTTTAAAGTAATCGCCCAGCGACCAGTTACCGAGCATCTCAAAAAAAGTCAGGTGGGAGTTATCGCCGACGTCGTCAATATCAGCGGTCCGGATGCATTTCTGAACGTCAGCCAGCCGCCGGCCAGCGGGGTGCTGCTCGCCCAGGAGGTAGGGCACCAGCGGGTGCATGCCGGCAGTGGTAAAGAGCACGGTCGGGTCGTTCTCCGGAATCAAAGAAGCCGACGCGATGACGCTGTGGCCCTGCTTTCGGAAGAATTCCAAGTACTTTTTTTTGAGTTCGGTGGTAGTAATCATCCCCTCTATCTTAGTATAAAAAGCGCATTTAAGCAAGAAAAAGCACCGCTACATATTCGGTGCGCTGTTTGGGAACCCCCCCTCTCTCTCAACCTCCCGCCAGAGGCGGACAGGCTCTCCCACCAAGGGGAGAGGAGCTCTAGGTATGTCGCCTCAAAAAAGACCCCTCTCCCCTGGTGGGAGAGGGAACCTCGGTCAATCCATGCAGGTGAGGGGGGGAAAAACGTACTATGGTGTGACCCGCTCGACCACTCCCCCGCCCAGTACCTGTTTGCCTCGGTAGAAAACAACTGACTGGCCAACGGTTGCGGCGCGCTGCGGTTTGGCAAAATTAACCGTCAGCGTGCCGTCACCGCCGCGGCTGACTGTGACGCGCTGGTCCGGCTGGCGGTAGCGAATCTTGGCGTGGCAGCGCAGCGGCAGTTTTGGCATTTCGTGGACCCAGGTGAGGTCGCCGGCTTCAAGCGTTGACGCGAGGAGCGCTTCGCTGTCGGCCCGGCTGACGATGATCGTATTGGTTTGGTGATTTTTAGCGACAACGTAGTACGGCTGCCCGGCGCCGCCGATCTTAAGTCCCTGGCGCTGGCCGATGGTGTAGAACGCCGTGCCCTCGTGCTCGCCAACGATCTTGCCAGCCGTGTCAACAATGTTGCCCCACTTGATCGGAATTCTGGTTTGGAGAAAATCGCGCAGCTTGACCGCGCCCAAGAAGCAGATGCCCTGGCTGTCCTTTTTATCCCAGTTGGGCAGGCGGTACTTCTTGGCCAGCTGGCGGACGCGGGGCTTAGTCAGCCCGCCAATCGGAAAGAGCGTCTGGCGAAGCTGCGGCTGGGTCAGGGTGTAGAGGAAGTAGGACTGGTCCTTATGTGCGTCTTTAGCCTTGCGTAGCTGGTACGTATCCCCCTGCTTTTTAATTTGCGCGTAATGGCCAGTGGCGATGAAGTCGGCGTCGAGCTGTTTTGCTTTTTGTAAAAATAAATTGAACTTAATCTCGCGGTTACACCTCACGTCGGGGTTGGGCGTCCGGCCCTGCTCGTACTCTCGGAAAAAGTACTCGATGACCCGCGCTCGGTACTCGGCTTCGAAGTTGAAGGTTCGCAGCGGAATGCCGAGCCGGTCGCAGACGCGTCTCGCGTCAAAGGCGTCCTGCTCCCACGGGCACATGTGCAGACCCGCCAGCCGCTCGGTCCAGGTCACGAAAAAAGCGCCGACGCAGTCAAAGCCTTGGTCTTTGAGCAGGGCGGCGGCGACCGACGAATCAACGCCGCCGGACATTGCGATGAGCACCTTGTTTTTTTTCAGTTCCATCGGTGTAGTAGCATCATAGCGCAGAAGCGTAGCCTTGCAAACCCCGCACCTTTTTTTCAAAATTGCGGGGTGAAGTCCACAGCCGCCCCTTGACAAAAGTTGCTGGCGGTACTATTCTGTATGTAGCTAAAGATACCTAATAATTAAGTTCTGGTTATCTTTTTTTGTTGCGGCGACCTTGATTGCCGCAGCTTTCGACCGGAACTCATAAGGAGAAAAACACATGTTTTTCGACGACGAAGAGAAGAAGGAAGAGAAGGATGATGAGATGACGACTACTCCTGACGAGGAAGAGACGGGCGCTGAAGAGGGTGCAGAGGCCACCGAAGAAGAGGAAGAGCCAAGCGAAGAGTCAGGCATGTAATACCGTTTAGATGAATAACCCCGCACCTTTTTTCAAAAGGTGCGGGGTTTTCGTTACCACTAAAAATCGCCAGCCTTAGCCGGCGATTTTCATTATCGGGAGTAGCGTGCTAGCTAATGACTACCTTGCCGTTCGAAACGTTGACGGTCAGCCGAGAGCCGGGGCTGACGGTGCCCTCGATGATGCGCAGCGCCAGCTCGTCGAGCACGTGGTGCTGGATCAGCCGCCGCAGCGGCCGGGCGCCGTAGACCGGGTCAAACCCTTTAGTCGCCAGGAATGTTTTGAGCTTGTCGGTGAAGGTCAGGCTGATGTCTTTCTCTTTGAGCCGGGCGGTAACCAGCTCGAGCTGACGCAGGACGATCTGGACGATCTGGGCCGGCCCCAGGGCGTGGAAAATGATAATCTCGTCCAGCCGGTTCAAAAACTCCGGCTTGAACGTCCGCCGCAAAATTTCGGTGATGCGGCTCTCCATTTCTTTTTCATCAACGGTTTCGCGCTGCTTCTGGTCGGTGAAGCCGATGGTGTACTCCTTGATTACATCCCCGCCCAGGTTCGAGGTCATGATGATGACGGTGTTCTTGAAGTTGACGACGCGTCCCTTGGCGTCGGTCAGCCGGCCGTCGTCGAGGATCTGGAGCAGGATGTTAAAGACGTCCGGGTGGGCTTTCTCAATCTCGTCAAAGAGGACGATGGCGTAGGGCCGGCGGCGGATGATTCCGGTCAGCTGGCCGCCCTCTTCGAAGCCGACGTAGCCCGGCGGCTAGCCGATCATCTTGGAAACGCTGTGTTTCTCCATGTACTCGGACATATCAACGCGCACCAGCGCCCGCTCGTCGCTGAACATTGATTCGGCCAGGGCCTTGGCGGTTTCGGTTTTACCCACGCCGGTCGGGCCCAAAAAGATGAAGGAGCCGATCGGCCGGCTGGCCTCGGCGATGCCGGCCCGCGAGCGCCGCACCGCGTTGGCGATCGCCCGCAGCGCCTCGTCCTGGCCGACCACGCGCCGGCGCAATTCGTCTTCGAGGTTCGCCAGCTTTTTGGTTTCACTCTCAAGCATCTTGGTCACCGGGATGCCGGTCCAGCGCGAGACGACCGCGGCGATGTCGTGCTCGGTCACCTCTTCCTTGAGCATCCGCTTGTCTTTCTGGACATTGGCCAGCTTTTTAGCGGCCGCCTTGCTGCGTTTCTCCAGCTCCGGAATCCGGCCGTACTTAATCTCCGCCACCTTCTCCAGCTCGGCATCACGTTCCGCTCTATCAGCCTCCATCTTCAGCTGCTCGATCTGGTGCTGGCAGGCCTGGATTTCGTTGATGAGCTTTTTCTCGTTCTGCCAGTGGATCTCGATCTGGTTGCTCTGCTCGCGCAGGTCGGCCAGCTGCCGCTCGAGGTTGCGCAGCCGTTTCTTGGCCGCGGCGTCCGATTCTTTTTTCAGCGCTTCGCGTTCAATCTCCAGCTGGGTGATTTTTCGTTTCAGGCTGTCGAGCTCGTCGGGCATCGAGTCAATCTCCATCCGCAGGGCCGAGGTCGCTTCGTCAATCAGGTCAATCGCCTTATCGGGCAGGAAGCGGTCGGTGATGTAGCGGGCCGAAAGCTTGGCTGCGGCGACCAGGGCGCTGTCGGTAATCCGGACGCCGTGGTGGACCTCGTACTTTTCTTTAATGCCGCGCAGGATCGCGATGGTGTCGTCGACACCCGGCTCGCCGACGTAGACCGGCTGGAACCGACGCTCGAGGGCGGCGTCTTTCTCGAGGTACTTCTGGTACTCTTTCAGGGTGGTCGCGCCGATGGCGTGGAGCGTGCCGCGGGCCAGGGCCGGTTTGAGGATGTTAGCCGCGTCAACCGCCCCTTCCGCGCCGCCCGCGCCGACGACCAAATGCAGCTCGTCGATAAAGAGGATAATCGAGCCGGCTGCTGCTTCGATTTCTTTGAGCACCGCTTTGAGCCGGTCTTCAAACTCGCCCCGAAACTTAGTGCCGGCCACCAAAGCGCCGATGTCGAGGCTGATGATGGATTTATTTTTTAAACTTTCAGGTACGTCGCCAGAGGTAATCCGTCGGGCGAGGCCTTCGGCGATGGCGGTTTTGCCGGTGCCCGGTTCGCCGATTAAGACGGGGTTGTTCTTAGTCCGGCGCGACAGTACCTGCATCACCCGCCGGATCTCGGTGTCGCGGCCGACGATCGGGTCGAGCTTGCCTTGCCGGGCCTGCTCGGTGAGGTCAACGCCGTACTTTGATAGCGACTGGTACTTGCTCTCCGGGTCGGGGTCGGTGATGCGCTGGGTGCCCCGGATGTCGCGCAGGATCGTCAGGATCGCGTCGTAGTCAACGCCGGCCCGCTTGAGGATCTCGGCTACCGGCGACTTTACCTCAACGATCGCGAGCAGCAGGTGCTCGGTGCTGATGTACTCGTCGGTGAGCTTCTTCGCTTCTTTCTCGGCCTGCATCAGCACCTTTTGAAAGGTTTGGTCAATTTGCTGCTGGGCCAGGCCGCCGCCGCTGACCTGCGGTACCTTGGCCAGTTCAGCGTCGAGCTGTCGTTGGAGCGCGCCGAGGTCAACTTCAAGCTTCTTTAAGACTGACCGCACGACGCCGTCCTCTTGCTCAATAAGTGCCACGAGGAGGTGGCTGACGGTCAAATACTGCTGGCTGCGTTCGGCCGCCAGCTCAAGCGCGGCTTGGAGCGCGTTTTGGGCTTTGAGGGTTAGTTTTTGGGGATTCATAGAAATAAAATCAAAAATCAAAATGCAAAAATCAAAATTTTTGAGTCCCGATTCCGTCGGGACATTTTTTAATATAATTAGGGTCAACTACAAACAACAAGCGGGGTAGATTGGAGCCTCTGCTCCAATCGCTGCCGCCGAGAGCAGAGGCTCTCGGCTACCCTTACCCTTGGTTTAACTATTAGCACTCAACAATAGAGAGTGCCAATTTAGTATAGCCAGAAAAAAAAGGGCTGTCAACCCCGTTAATTAATTTGAAGTTAGGACTTAGAACTTTAGTTGACTCTGGTATTGTTTTGGTATAAGATACGGGCGCCAGCATCAAAGATTGGAGGAAGGGAAAATGCCAAATATTGCGGTACGGTTTCAGTTTGAGGGGCACACCTATGTGCTGCCTCCGGGCAAACGCTATGCTCATTTATCTGACAGTAGAATACTGCAGGTGGACAACGACGGCAAAGTCTCTATTTACTACAGCAGACCTGATGAATCAGAGGTCGCTGATCTGACGGCCGAAGACCAATAAGGAGGGTCTATACCGTGAGTGAGCTTGCCGACATGATTCGGCGTAATATGGTAGCGATGGGCGAGGAAGAGAAAGAGGCCTGCATCCATTGCGGAACAGAATGGTACCGTATCCATTATCGCGATGGAGTGTGCCATCAGTGCCAGCAGTTGGGCCGGCCAGGCAGAACGGAACTCGCGGCCAGGAGGCGTACCTTCCGCCGCACGCTGGCATTCGGCGCCTTGGTCATTGGCTCCTTAATTCTTCGCATGGCTCTTCGTTAATTACCATCAGGATCATGGTGAGCGCTGTGAGGACATTATCCCCGGCGCTCTATTTTTTTTTATTTTTAACATTCAAAGAAGGTTAATCCTCAAACGGCTCGTAGCTCACTCCCCCATCGTTGAGCTTGTCCAGGTCGTCGTTGGTTTGGCCAGTGACTGACCACTTTTCGTAGAGTGTTTCGGGCAGCTCTTTGATAAACTGCGAGGTCTGGTTCAAGGTGCCGCTGTGGGTCGCGGCCATCGGGTAGGTCAGGTAGAGCTCGCGTTGGGCGCGGGTGGCGGCGACGTAGAACAGCCGCCGTTCCTCTTCGAGCTCGGCGGGTTTTTCGAACACCTTGGCGTGCGGGAACTGGCCGTCGACCAGGCCGATGATGAACACCACCCGCCACTCGAGGCCCTTGGCCTGGTGGATGGTTGAGACTGTCACTGCCTCGTCAGCGCCCTCCTGGTAGCCGGCGACGCTCTCGCAGCGAAAACCCTCGGACAGGGCGACGTCGGCCAGAAACGTTTCCAGGGCGGTGTAGCCCGCGGCAAAGTCAACCAGCTGCTTCAGGTCATCGAGCCGGTCGGCTGCGTTCTCGAAGTTGGCCACGACGTAGCTGTGGTAGCCCGAGTTCAGTACCTGCTGGATCAAGGCTGAAACGTTAGCCGTCCCAATGTCGGCGAGCTTGGTCAGCAAGGTGGTGACTTCGCGCCAGCCGTTTCGGCCAACTTTTGCCGCGGCGTCGGATCGGACCATCGCGGTCAGCGTTGATAAGTCGCGCACGGCCTGCCAGATTCGCCCGGCGGTTACTGTGCCGATGCCGCTCTGCAGCCGCAGCAGCCGCAGCCACGAGAGCTCGTCGTGGGGGTTGTGGAGCAGCTTCAGGTGGCTGACGATGTCTTTAATGTGGGCCTGCTCAAAAAACCGTAAGCCGCCGCGCATCTCGTAAGGGATGTTGCGCTTGTTCAACTCGAGCTCAAGCTCCAGCGACTGAAAATGGGCCCGGACCAGGACGGCGACATCGTTTAAGCTCACGTCGCGGTCCTGCTGGAGCTCAATGATCCGCTGGCAGACGAACTCGGCCTGCTGGTAGGCGTCCACGAGCGGCACGACATTGGGCAGCGAGCCGGCCGGCTTGGTGGTTTTGAGCGTCTTTTCAAACTGGTGGCGGTTATGGCGGATTGACTGGTTGGCGAGGTTCAAGATTTCCGGCGTCGAGCGGTAGTTCGTTTCGAGCTTCTGGGTCTGGCAATCGGGGAAAACTTTGGGAAACGCCAGGATGTTACTCACGTCGGCGCCGCGAAACGAGTAGATGCTCTGCGAGTCGTCGCCGACCACCAGGACGTTTCGCCGCCCGCCCGCCAGGTGGCTGATGATCCGGTTCTGGAGGTAGTTGGTGTCCTGGTACTCGTCAACCAGGATGTAGGAGAACTGGGCCTGGAGCTTGGTACGGGTCGTGGCGTCGGTGGTCAGGAGCTTGTCCCAGAGGGCGAGCAGGTCGTCAAAGTCCAGGGCGTTGGCTTGCCGCTTCTTTTCGCGGTAGGCCGCGGCAATGGTTTCAATCTTTTCAATGTCCTGGGGTTCGAGGTAAGAAAACCGTTCAGCCACGACCGTTCCCACCGGCTTGCCGATGTTGGTGCTCAAGCTGATGATTTTGTGAACCACGTCGGCCTTGGGAAAGTAGCGGCTCTGGTCGAGGTTGAGCTCGGCGACGCAGGCCTTGGTCAGGCTCCGGGCGTCTTCCTGGTCGAGGATGGTGAAGTTCGGCTTGATGCCGATCTTTTTGCCGTAGCTGCGCAGCAGACGGTTGCCGATGTGGTGAAAGGTGCCGCCCCACAGCCCGGTGGGCCGCGCTTTGAGCAGCGCCTCGACCCGGTTGAGCATCTCCTTGGCGGCTTTGTTGGTAAACGTAACGAGCAAAATCCGGTTTGGTTTGACCCCGCGTTCGAGCAGGTACGCCACCCGGTAGACCAGGGTCCTTGTTTTGCCCGAGCCGGCGCCGGCCAGCACCAGGCACGGCCCTTCGGCGCCGGTAACCACGGCCAGCTGCTCGGCATTGAGCTCCCGCTGGTAGTCAATTTTAAAAGAGGCTTTGTCGGCCGGTTCGGTTGTTTTGAGCGTGTAGCGTTTCATAAATGGGTAATACGAATGATGCGAATTCGTTAATCGCCAATCGCAAATGGCAAATCGAAAGCACGATAAGCGATATGCAATTTGCGATTTGCCACTCGCATCCATGCATAGACTGGTATCGGTGGGTTATCTCATGGTACCTCAATTTACCCAAAAAAGAAAAAACCACGGTTTTCCTTCCGTGGTATTCACCGGGCCTTGTTACGGGTGACTTAGTTAAAGAGTTAAACTATGGTCGCTTCAGACCTGCCAAGGCGAAGATGGCGACGGCGAGCGCCACCGCGCCGAACATGGTGATGATGATGATTTCGGCCATGAGTTTTTTCCTCCTCTGGGTGTAATGAACGTCGCACATTTGTTGCTAGTGTACTACAGCGGCTGGCTACCGTCAACCCAGCCGTTCGTGAGCGGCCGGGTCAACTACGGGGTAAACACGTGGGTGAGTTCAAGGCCGACGCCGGCGAGAAAAAGGATGATCAGCAGCGCCAGTAAATAACCGGGCAGCCGCAACGAGTAGGCCGGCGTCCGGCGACTGGTTTTGGCCTTGAGGTAGATCGCCATGATGACGACGAGGTCAATGCCCAGGGCACCGGCGCCGACAAAGCCGATGATGCCGATGAAATCCTTGAGCCCCGCGAGGTAGAGCAGGTAGGCCGGCAGGCAGGCCAAGACCGCCGAGAGCAGCGCCGGCAGCTTGCGGTCGTACTGGAATTCTTTCTTGAGGGTGATGCCGAGGGTTAGAAATGAGGTGAAGGTAGTGAGGATGCCAAAGACGAAACCCAGCCGCAGGCCGCCGTTACCCAGCGCCGCGTTGAGCCCGGCCAGCGCTTCGGGTGTGGTGGCGCTGCCGGTAACGCCGTAGACGGTAACGATAAAAATCAGGTAGCTGATGATCGGGATGATCGAGCCGACGATGATCATATTTTTCAGCGAACGCTCCCGGCCCTTCAAAATTTCTCGCATCTCCGGGATCACCGAGGTGCCGGCCAGCGAGAAGAGAATCACGCCGTAGGGCAGAAAGAAGTTGCTCGGGTTCAGCTGGGCGGTGGTGAAGTGGTTAGGTTCGAGGTACGGCAGCGCTTTGGCCAGCAGCACGGCCTGGACGAAAAAAAATATCCCCAGGCTGAAGAACTCCGTTTTACTCACCGGGCCGGAGCCAAAGTAGATCATGAGAAACCCCAGGCTAAAAAAAACGCTCGAGTAGAGCAGGGGGGATCCGCCGAGGTACGGCTGGAGCAGGTTGGTCAGAAACTCACCGCCGACCACCAGGTAGGCCAGGAGCGCGCCGGTCAGGCCGACGATCGTCGAGAGGTACGAGAGCGCTTCGAGCAGCGGCGACTTGAGGTAGAGGCGGTTGTAGCCGGGCAAGCGATGCTTGCCGGGGGTGCGCAGGACGATCTCGCCGTAGATCAGGTGGATCAGGGTCATCACCGCCCCGAGGACCAGAAAATAAAAAATCATCGGCAGGAAACCGACCTTCGCCGTCACGTACGGCAGGCCGAACAGCCCGACACCGATGATCGTCCCGCAGAACGTTGAGAGCGCTAGTAGCTTTTGGTACATGTGGATAGTATAGCAAAAAAAAGGGCCAGAGCCCAATAAGAGGAAATCAAAAATCAAAAACCAAAAATAAAAGCTAAGGTATCCCGCTGATGCGGGATTTTTAAATAAACTGTCCCCGCCTTCCGGTATCTCTTAGATGATGCAGAAAGGTGGGGACACCTAAATTTTGCATTTTGATTTTTAATTTTTGATTTTTTACCGTCCAACCCCGACGTACCTGAAGCCCAGCGCCGTGAGCTCGGCCGGGTTTAACGCGTTGCGGCCGTCAAAGATCAGCGGGGTCGCCATCTGGGCTTTAATCTTCTTGAAGTCGAGGGTCTTAAACTCCTCCCACTCGGTGCAGAGGACGAGCGCCTGGCTGCCTTTGGCGACCTGGTAGGGGTCATGGCAGTACTCGACGTCGGTAAACAGCTGTTTGACTTTACCCATCGCCTGCGGGTCGTAGACCTTGAGGCGGGCGCCGTCGGCTTTGAGCTTTTCAATAATCTTTAACGCCGGCGCGTTACGGATGTCGTCGGTATTGGGCTTAAACGACAGTCCCAGCACGCCGATGGTTTTGCCGTCGATCACCCAGAGCTCTTGCTCGAGGCGGCTGACAAACCGCCGCCAGGCCCGGTCGTTGATTTGCTCGATCGCCCGGACGAACGCCGGATCGATGCCGGCGGTTTCCAGCGTTTTTTTAAAGGCGGCGATGTCTTTGGGAAAGCAGCTGCCGCCAAACCCGATGCCCGGGCTTAAAAACTGCCGGCCAATCCGCGGGTCAATGCCGATGGCTTCCAGCACCTCGCGGCTGTCGGCTTGGGAGTGCTCGCAGAGTTCGGCGATGAGATTGGCGAAGGAAATCTTGGCTGCCAGAAAGGTGTTCGCCCCATGCTTAATCAGCTCGGCGCTCCGGACTGAAACGATCTTCACCGGCGCATGGATTTTTTCGATCAGCGGCCGGTAGAGCTCGAGCATCACCCGCTTGCCTCGCTCGCTGTCGGCGCCGATGACGATTCGGTCCGGCTCAAAGGTGTCGTGCAGGGCGCTGCCCTCGCGTAAAAATTCAGGATTTGAAACCACGTCGAAGGTGGTGTGCTCGGTTTTGTAGCGCTCGATTGTTTCCCGCACCTTCTCGGCGGTTGTCACCGGCACCGTGCTCTTGTCGACGATCACCTTGTAGCCGCCGTTGAGCGCCTTAGCCGTTTCCCGGGCCACCTGCTCGACGTACTTGAGGTCGGCAGTGCCGTCGGCCTTGGGCGGCGTGTTGACGCAGATGAAGATGACGTCCGACTGCCGGACCGCCGGCACGATTTCCGCGCTAAAGGTCAGCCGGCCGGCCTCGGCATTCTTGGCAATCAGGGCTTCGATACCCGGCTCAAAGATCGGCGCGCGGTGCTGCTGCAGCAGGGCCAGCTTAGCCGGGTCGTTATCAACGCAAACAACCTGGTGACCGAGGTCAGCCAGGCATACTCCCGTGGTTAGTCCGACGTAGCCGGTGCCGATGATTGCTACCTTCATAGTGGTGTGGTTAGGTTTTTATTCTACTACAACAGCCGCCGTCCGGTCAATTGTCCGCCTTAGGTATCGGACTGCAGTTCAAAACAAAAAACCGTCCCAAAAAGCGCAGGACAGTTTCTCGCAAACTATTTTTCGGCGTGGGTCAAATTGATTTCGCTCAACAGGACGTTTTCGACAAAGATACCCCGCGGGTACAAAATTCGTTCCAGCTCTTTACGGGCGTCAATTTCGACCTCGTCACGTCGGTTGGCGTTGATTTCGTCGAAGGTGTACTTGGCGGCAATCAGCCGGATGCGGCTCTGGATGGTCGGCCGTATTATCTTTTCGACGAACTGCTCGCCGATGCTTTGCCAAATTTCGGGAATCTGCTCGGCGTCGAGGCGCAGGAGGATCGTGCCTTCGACGGCAATCTTTTTACTTTCCTTAGTTGAGGCGGTAATCGGCTGGTCGCCGAGCAGCTGCGGCTTGTTGACGTCGAATTTTTTGCTGATGTTGTACTCCAGCGTCTGGGTGTTAAACAGCGTCGCCTTTTGCCAGAACGGAATCTTCAAGTGCAGCCCCGGCTTGTAAATTTTTTTCAGCACTCCCCGGCCCAGGTCATAGACGCAGGCGACGTAGCCCGGCGGCACGTGGATGAAAAATCCTTTCAGCACGTCGTCGACGACGAATGAGTACATTAACTTGTCGATGCCTTCGGCCATAGTCAGAATTGAAATTATGAAACGTTAGGCTGTTTCTGCGGTTTCTTGAGGCCTTTTTTAATCAGTGCCGTAACCATAGATATTATAGTCGAAAAAAGCAGCGACGTCAAAATAAAGAGCGACTTCACCGAGGGCAGCCAGGCCAGGACGAGGAACGTCATGGCGGGGAAGAGCAGGGCGAACAGCTCCTCCTGGCGGGTCGGTTTTACCTTTTCCTCCCACTGGCCGATGAGAATTTCGGCAAAAACGTAGCCGGCGACGATGGCGGCCAGGAAATAATTGCGCTGGCCGACGTCGAACCAAAAAAATTGAGTGTTGATAAAGTCGGGCCGGGGCATCCACGAGTACAGCAGGGGGATTTTTTCCTGGGTGTTGATCCCGCCGATGAACACCTGGTAGAGGAGGACCAGGACGAGGCCCTGGACGCCGAGAACCACCGCCTTGGCCCAGGGACGGACCTTGTTGCGTTTCAGGTACCGCCGGATGAAGTGTCGCTGCTTGACCGGGTCGTTCTGAAAATCGCGCTGAATCTCTCGCACCGCCTGTTCGAGTCCCTCGCCGATGATCTTGCCCCGCTCAACCAGGATGGTGAACGGCAGCAGCAGCAGCCGCAGCAGGATGGTGAGGATAATCACCGCCACGCCGAGGTTGTAAGAAGAATAACTTGAGTAGAGCCAGATGAGAAAATTGTAGAGCGGGATGTAGAGGTACTGGTTCCACAGCACGATAAATATTTCCATACCCAGTAGTGAAACTTCGATTAATTATTGGGTGAATGTCTCTTTTATGAGAGTAAACGCGACCTTTTTTTAACCCACTACAAAGTGGTTTAGGATAACTGATCGTAATTTCCCAATCGAAGTTCTACTACTGGGCATATCCAGTAGTGAAGCTTTGATGAATGATTGGGTGAACGTTTTTTCAGTAAGGTTTAGGTTTTGTCGACTACGCTCCGGAGCAAACCTCGGGGACCAGGATTCGAACCTGGATTGACGGGACCAAAACCCGCTGTCCTGCCCTTAGACGATCCCCGAGGTTTGGTCCGGGGCCTGCGCCAGCCGCTGTCGCCTGATAGCCTACCTTACCCCATGACTACCTCCCCTGTCAATCGCGTTTACACCTTGAGGTACCGGCGGATCGCGACGAAGCTGCTGACGGCGTTGAGCAGGATGATGCCGAGGAACTCGATGCCGAAAATTTGCCAGAAGTGCTGACGAAAGTAGGCGGCCAGGCTGACGTCTGCCGTCAGGAAAAAAGCGTTCAGGGGCGGCTGCATCACCTTGAGGAGGGGGAACATAATGGCGACGGCGAACACCGTGGCGACGATGCCGTACCAGATGCCGCTGAACAAAAACGGGCTGCGGATGAACCAGTTTGCGGCGCCGACCAGCTTCATGATGCCGATTTCTTGCCGGTGGGTGTAGATGGCGACCCGAATGGTGTTAAAGACAATCAGGGTCGCGATAAAGATGAAGACCGCGGCGGTCAGGATGCCGATTCGGTTGATGGTGTCTGAGATGTTTTTGAGCTTGCTGATGTACGCCGCGTGGTCTTCAAAGTTTTTGTCCAAAATGAGCTCATTGTACTTTGAGTTGTCGAGCACCGAGAGGATCTCGGGGTAGTCATCAAGACTTTTGGCTTGAATGATGAGCGTTGCGCCCAGCGGGTTTTGGTCGAGCGCTTCGAGCGACTCGATGATGGCGGTATTCTGCTGGTGGCGCTCGCGGAACGCTTGCAGGGCCGTCTGTTGGGAAATGTAGGTGATGTCGTCCACCTGGGCCAGCGAGGCGAGGTAGGTTTTGACCTCCAGCACCTGCGGCTCGGTGACGGTCTGCTTGAAGTAGACGCTGACGTCAATTTTTTCCTGAACCAGCGAAACCGCAGTGTCGGTGATGACATTCAAGACGACGAGAAAATTGATCGACACGAGCGCCAGGACGATAATGGTGATCGTCACAATCGAGAGCCAGATGTTACGCCAAAAGCTCTGCCAGGAAAAGATAATCAGTTGGTACCAGGAAGCGAGGCTCATACCCCGTAGTGATCCCTCACCTTGCTTATTTCAAGGTAAGGGGTAGTTACTAATAATACATGATTACATCGTTCCATGTAGTAATGCTTGCTTACATAAGGTGAGGGGCTACTACGGGGCATAGGGGTTAGATGATGTACTTACCGATTTTTTGGTCGGAGATGATCTGCCCGTCGCCGAGGGCAATCACTCGTTTGTTGACGTAGTTGACGACCTCCCGGTCGTGGCTGACCAGAAGCACGGTGGTGCCGAACTCGTTGATCTTGAGCAGGAGGTCGATGATCTCGCGGGTGTTGAATGAATCGAGGTTACCGGTTGGTTCATCGGCGATCAGGATCTTCGGCCGGTGGACGAGCGACCGGGCGATCGCCACCCGTTGCTGCTCGCCGCCGGAGAGCTGGAGCGGGTAGCGGTTTTCCTTGCCCGATAGGTTAACGATCTTGAGCACCTGGGGCACGATCTCTTGGATACGGGACCGCTTAGCCCCGCAAACCTGGAGCGCGAAAGCAATGTTTTCGAATACCGTCTTCTTGGTCAGGAGCTTAAAATCCTGAAACACCACGCCGATCTGGCGGCGCAGGATCGGGATCTCGTTTGAACGAATGCCGGTGATATCCCAGCCGCCGACGATGATCCGTCCCTCGGTCGGCTTCTCTTCGGCAATCAGCAGCTTCACCAGCGTGGTTTTGCCGGTGCCGCTGCGGCCGACGATCGAGACAAACTCCTTGGGTTTGATGTGGAGGTTGATGCCTTTAACCGCGGTCGTGTTGGGCGGGTAGAGTTTGGTGATGTTTTTAAAGATAATCATCGCTTGCTAATTTACATTTCTTGGGTTATAGTAGTGTAGAGATGATTACAAAATTCTTCCTGCTGCAATGTTAGATTTTCGGCTGCAACTTCGTCAAACGGGCGCAAAAAAGCTCTCACCGCACCGCTAGTGCGCCTCGATCCTTTTTGCTGGTTTTCCTCGTTTCGCCGGAAAATCTAACATTTCGCCACGAAATAATTTTGTAACCATCTCAATGTTATTTTTTCTGCGGGAGTAGCTCAGCTGGTAGAGCGTCTGCTTCCCAAGCAGAAGGTCGCGGGTTCGAGTCCCGTTTCCCGCTTTTTGCCAATCGCTTATCGCACATGGCAAATCGTGCAAACGATACGCGATAGGCAATTCGCGATTTGCGACAAGCCAACTTGCCAACGTAGCTCAGCTTCCGCCAAGGGCGGACCCGCCACGGCCTGAGCCCATGTAGCTCAATGGCAGAGCAATCGCTTCGTAAGCGATAGGTTGTCGGTTCAACTCCGGCCATGGGCTTTGGCGATGGCGGGCAGGTAAGGGAAAGGTCGTGAGTTCTGCGCCACATTAATTATTTTTGAAAAAAGCGCATCCGCCCCTGGCGGGGATTCTCACCGTTGGCTTTTTTGATGAGCTGCTGTTCCCGTAGTGCTTCAATTTGAATTTCATCCTCACAGGTTTACCAGCTGCCAAATGGCGGCTGTTTGTTTCATTTGCTCCAGGTACTCGTCCAGGCTTATGGTTCGCAGTAAAATGTGCCGGGCCCGCATCTGGGTAACGGTGCCAGCCTCATCAGTCAATTTTTCTTCGAGCTTAATGATGTGGTAGCCGAATTCGGTTTTAACCAGGTCGCTGACCTGGCCCGGCTCCAGCGTCTTGGCGGCGGCTTCAAACATCGGCACCATCTGGCCGGGCGCGAAGTAGCCCAGGTCTCCGCCCTGAACCGCGGTGACGTCTTCACTGTACTCGGCGGCCAGGTCGGCAAAATCACGGCCGCTGGTTCGAACCAGGTTCTGCACCTGCTCGGCGCGCTGGCGAACTTCAGGATTGATTCGCTCGTCGAGGGTAAGCGCCAGCTTCAGTTTGTTTTTAAGCAGCACGGATCGCAAGATAGTTTTTTGGAAATCAGCAATCGTCCAGCCGTAGAGCTTCTGGAGCTGCTCGACCAGCGCCTGTTCGCCGCCGATCTCCTCGGTCAACGCCGCGGTGTTCTGGGCAATCTCTTGGTCGGTGACGGTGAGGTTGTAGCGGGTTGCCAGCTCATCGAGCAGTACTTGCTCAACCATCCGATTTAAAATGTGCTGCCGGGTTTGCGCAAGCGTCGGGATTTCGAGCTCGGGGTTCTGGTCCTTTTCCAGGAGGTAAAACTGGTGCAGGGTCGTCACCTGCTGCTGCCACTCGCGGTACGGCAGCGGCCGGTAGTCGACGATTACTACCGGGTACGGAATGATGCTGGTGACTGCCGCCGCCCAGCCGGCCTGCCACTTGAACTGGTACAGGAGTAACCCGAAAACCGCTACTACGAGCACCAGCCCGGCCATCATTCCTCCGGCTACCAGGCTGACGGTTCGACGCCACCCGCCCTTTTTTCTGCTCGCTCGTTTCGGTTTTTCAACTGCCGGACGTTCAGCGCGCTGAACCAGAGGTGCCTGGGGTGATTTTGTGGCAACATCAGCTCGGGTTGCTTTAGCGGGTGGCTCGATTGGTTTTGGCGGTTTTGGAACCTGCGCCGGCTTTTGGTGCGGCTTGGGCGCGGTGGTTTTCTCCAGCCAGCGTAAAACCGCTTCGCGGAGCCGCCGGGTTTCTTCCGGCGAGGTTTCCCCGGACTGCTGGTTCTCTGGCGGTTGGTTGGGATTGGTTTGAGCCATACTTACTTTTTGGCGAAGAAGTACCGCCACCAGCGCCCGGGGTTCGAGGTCGCTGGCGAGCTCGTTGGGGTACTGGCGTTCGCTGCTTCGGCTATCGGGTTGGCTCCGGTGTCCGGGACGATGACCGCCCGCTCTCCGGGTTTTCGTAACCCGAGATCGGTCCGGGCCTTTTCCTCGAGGTACGCGGGTGAGTTCAGGTACTTAATGAGCTCGGCCAGCCGGGTGTTGTCTTGTTCAAGCTGGTTAATATCAGTCTCTAAGCTGCTGATCTCACGGTTGATAGCCCGGTTGCCGCTGCGGCTGCGGATAAAGTTAGCGGAAAAGAGCAGCAACAACAACAAACCTGCCAGCAAGATGGCCTTGCTGCCCAACTTTCTTTGGATTGTTGAACGCAATGATTCGTTGGCCATTGGCTGTACCGTTTCATTATACCATTAATGTTCGACCGCCGCAAAAGCGAAGGGAAACGAACCGAACCGCGCAAAATGCAAAGCGCAAAACAGGTTATGCTTTGCGCTCTGCATTTACGCGTTAGACGTTTAGCGCTTTATTTAACGCCAATTGATTACCGGGGTTGGCGTTTTTGAAGTCTGCATGACGGCCCGGTCGGTTTTTTGACCGGCGAGCGTCACATCAAGGGTGGCTGATGCAGCATCAACCGACCACCAGCTCGGGTAGGCCAGCAGGTATATCCTAACCGAATCCTCGGTAAGGTTGCTCATTGGCCCGAGGTCGCAGCGGAGCTCCAGGAAGACCCTCGATCGGGGGTTAATGGTGATTCTCGGATTCAAGTTAAAGTAAATCCGGTTGAGGTGGTGCTGCTCGTCGGCGTCGTTCGTGCTGTCGTTCGTCAGCGGGATCGAACGCGCCGGCGCAACCGCGCTCTTCTGTGGGTATTTAGAGAGCGTGCAGCGGTTAAAAAACTGCTCACCAAAGGTAGTAGTAATCAGCCCCTCCATCCGCTTAAAGTTGAAGTCCATGGTAAAACCCTGAACCACGGCGGAGGCGGCGGGATCGAGGTTCTCAAACATGAGCTGGGCCATAAAAACATCCCGCACCCCGGCGGCCAGGTCGCTGAATACGACGGTTGACGCCGGGTAGTTCATGATGTTTCCCCTGACCAGGGGATTAACGATGATGATCCTTCTTTGGCCATTTCCCGGTAACGATCGACCGGTGACCTTATCTAATACCGGTACATATACACCGGTGGCGGCGTCAACGGCGGTAACCCGGAGCTCGTACTCGCCGCGGCTGGCGACGAAGTTAGCCGGTATCCGCCAGCTCTTCGACACGTACCCCCCGACCGGCCCGATGAAACCGAGGTCGGTTGAGGCGCCCGTGATTGGATCGCGTAAGCTGAAGCCAATGTACCGGGCGGTGAAATGAGTAATCTGAAGGCCGAACTTCAGGGGCGTACCGGTCAGGAAACCGGTTTTCTTTTCAACGTCCAAGGGTGGGGTAAAAAAAAGTCGGGGATAATTTATCGAAATAACGCTCTTACTGTTTGTGTCGACGATGATCTGCACCTGGTCATTGACGGATCTTAAAGCCGGCGCTGTCGGCAGGTGGATCGCGTTGGCGTTCGCCAGCTGGACGGTAACTCCACCATAGACATTGGCGGCAATGTTGCAGCGCAGTGATACCGTGCGGACGGTTTGGCCGGTGAGTACCAGATTACCAGCCGTCGGCAGGGAGATCTGGGACAGTTTGAGGTCAACGGGTTGCGAGATTGGCCGGTTGGCTTCGTCGAACAGCTGGCAGTGCGTAAAATTATTCGGTGACAGCTTGCTGGTAACCGAGACACTTGGGGTAACAGCGTCAATCTGTTCTGGCTGGCTAAGGTTACTGGGCTGGAGAACCAACCGGGCCAGCTCAATGCCTGTCCCGCCCGCCCGAACCACCGTGGCAGCCGGCGTCTGGATTTTTACGCTGATTTGCGGCCGTAGCGGCGCGTACACGAGTCTTTTATTGGTCGTGAGCAGCGTTTGATCAAAGTCGCCGATGTATCGCCACCAATTGATCAGCGGCTTGCCGTTATACGTCAGCTGGTTATCCTCGCCGGGAAAATTTTGCATCCACCACCGGTAGTAGGCGAGGTCCGGGGAGTCGGTGGGATTGACGATGCCAGTATCGGCGCAACTCCAGTTAGCGCAGCTGATTCGCTCCGCCTGGGCCGGAGCGGTGATCGGCTGGTCCGGGTTCCAGCGCTGGCAGTCGGAAAAGACGCCGTCGTTCCGAGGCCGGTAGTCGTACTCCGACTCTCCGTTCGGCGGCGTGTGGAGGTTGCCGCAGCCAAAAATTGTATTCGTATCAGCCGAGGGTTTGAACAGCTTGAAACCAACCGCATCCTGATTGTGCCAGACAATGATTTTCAGGTCATAGCGCTGGCCGTCGGGTCGGGCGAGCCAGTAACGGCGATTGGCGGTTGAGATCAGCTGACCGGTTGTACCGGTATATAGTGGGTCTGAATCATTGACCGGTCCGGTGTATGTTGGTAACCCCGCTAGCGACGAAACGGTAATGTATCCATTGAGGTTTTTCGGATCAGCCGGGCTCGACGCGCGGGTTACGACCAAGCCGCCCCCCTCCGCTGTCACGGTCAGTGCCGGTTTGTTGGGTGAAACCGAGAATTCTCCACTCACCGTAATGTGACCAAATGGCAGCGACCAATTTTCGTAGAGTGTTTTATCAACCCACCTGAAGGTTACTTCGAGCTGGTGGCCGTAGTCGTGGAGAATGTTGCCCGCACCGGCAGTAAGATTCAGGTTCAGCACCACGTAGCTCTTCTGGCAGGTCGGCAAGTCATCAACATGACCCGAGTTGCTGACGTCGCCAAACGAGTCATAGTTCCAGTACCCCATGACGCTCCGGCCCATTGACATGTTAGACTCGACCGGCCCGATCTCGTACCCGGCGGCCGGGCCGATTTCGGCTTTCCGATGCCAGCTCCAGATCCAGACCTGCTTGACGTAGCCGCTGTCTACCAGTTTGCAGATGTCAATATCATTGTTGCTGCCGAGCGTATCACGGCTGTACCGTTTTTTCAGGAGGTCGGTTAAGATGTACCGGTAGTCCAAATTGTAGGTTTCATCGGCGCTCACGGCGGGGGTCCCGTCGCCATGCTGGTATCCGGGCGCGTCGGTGTTTTGCCCGGGCGCGTCAGTGCTTTTAAAAATAAAGTTCATGGTGTTCATGATACTGAACTTTAAGGATTTCGGGGCAAGCGAATTGCTATAACCGCGGAAACTGGAGTTTTCCGACAGGAGCTGCACCGCCTGGTTTTGCGCCTGGACGTTCCGGCTCCGGACGACGCTGATACTCTCGGTACTGCCGGTCAGCCGGGGGTCAAGGTAGCCAGGCCTGGCCGGGTCCTCGGGGTAAAAACCGAGCACCAGTACCGGTACCGGCATGGCCAGCGCTTTGGCAACCGGCTGTTTGGTAACCGCAATTAAAATGGCGAGTAAAACGCCGACGGTCAGGATCGTTGATCCAACCAAAATGATGGCAATTACCTTCGCCAGTGAAACAACTTGCGATTCGGTACGCGTTTTGGTAGCCTGCATTATTCGATTCCCCATATGTTTAAAAAGCGGCTACAAAGCCGCGTTTATATTGCTAAACGTTTTTTTGATGGAAGAATGGTTGCCTTATCACAAGATGATCTTATCGCCATAGCTAATCACATTTTGGTTCATTTTGTTTTTATCCATTGATGATCTTGGAGCTTTTTGGCTCTATTAAGAGCCCGCTGTGATTAGTATAGCACATCTAACATAAATTGTCGCAACTCTGCCCTCCTCATGATGCATCGCTCGCGTCATCGTCGATGATTTTTTTAAATTGCTCTTCACCAAGTCCAGCTTTAATCTTTTTGACCAGCTCGATGAGCTCCTGGGCCGACAGCTTGGTGGTGTCGAGCCGGTCGTGGAGCGTTTCCGACCGCAGCTTGAGAATGAGCTGCTGGATTTTCTGCGGCTGGCTGACGTTCAGCGCCTCAATGCGCGTCTTTTGATCGTCTAAGACTAGGTAGACGTTCCCGACCCGGCTGATGGTTTGGCCTAAGCCCCGGACGCGGTAGAAGACGTCCTGGATTTTTTCGAGCGGCACCTCGGAGACGGTTTTGTTGAATAACTTCTGCTGGTCAACGTCAATAATCCGTTTGGTGGTAATCGTCAGCGTCCGGTAGTACCAGACGATGAACGCGCGCACCAGCCAGAGGGTTCCGGCCGTCACCATCGCAGCAAAGATGATGATGCCGACGGTGCCTTGGGCAAAGAGCGGAAAGAGCATAAAAAAGACGGCAATGATGATGAGCGTCGGCAGCATGGCTGCTCTGACGAGCTGCAGCGGGCTCTGGCGAACCATGAGCACCAGCTGTTCGCCGGGAGTAAGGGTGAGGAGGCGAGATGGTTTCATAACCTTGAAAGCTTATAGCTTTGAGCTGGTAGCTGTTAGATTTTTAGGAAGTAGCTTCTTAGCTTGTAGCTTTTTAGTGCGAGGCGTAACTCCTAAGAAGCTATAAGCTAAGAAGCTAAAAAGCTAATTCCCCATTCTTTTTTTAGTAATAAAATAGTGCTTCGTCAGCTCAATCGCCAGCAGGTTAAGGCTGGCCAACCCCAGCACGATCAGCCATTCGGTCGGGCCCAGAGCGACGGTATCGAGCAGCCGCTGGAGGTGCGGTTCGTAGACGGCCAGCAGCTGGAGCAGCACGCCGACCGCGACGCCGACGAGCAGAAATTTATTGGTCAAAGGGTTCATGGTCAGGACTGAATGGCGCAGGCTGCGGCAGGAGAAGACGTAGAGCAATGAATCAATCGCCAGGATGGTGAAGAGCATGGTCCGCAGGCTGGTAAGGTCGTAGTTGCTGAACTGGTGGAGGAGCCAGAAGAAGCCGAGCAGCAGGATGTTGGTGACGATGCCGATGATGGCAATGACGGTTTTTACCTCGCGGTTCAGGATCGG
>Ga0155437_123_pt1 | contig 57335 bp, 35 predicted proteins | sample RifCSPhighO2_02_FD_111885 | JGI IMG/M metagenome (GOLD analysis project Ga0155437, IMG submission 111885) | Candidatus Buchananbacteria bacterium RIFCSPHIGHO2_02_FULL_56_16 | reverse complement strand
TCCAACAGTTCACCGCCCACTCCAAGCAGACGCTCAAAAACGCGTTCGGCCTGGCGGTTTCGTTAGGCCACCAGCGCGTCAGTCCCCGCCACATCCTCCACAGCCTGGCCCAGCAGCGCGGCAGCGTCGGCGCGGCGATTCTGGCCCAGGCGCGCTTTGACTCGCTCAAGTTTAAGCAGACGATCAAAGATGATGCGGTAGCGAGCACGCGCCTGACCGAGGTGACGCTCAACCTCTCGAGCAAGAAGCTGCTGGAAAAGTCGGTCCTGGCGGCGAGTTACAACCGCCACTGCTACGTCGGCACCGAGCACCTGCTGGCGGCGCTGCTCGAGCTGAACGACGAAAAAATCAACGACTTCCTGACCGCCACCAGCGTTGACGCTGAAACCCTCCGCCGCCAGGTCCTCACGGCGCTGCACAGCGCGGCGAAGTTCCCCGACCTGCTGGGCGCCATCGCCGAGCCCGACTTTGGCGAGCCCGCTTCGCCCGCGAAGCGTGGCGAGCGCGAACGGCCGGTGTTGGGCTTTGGCCGGGAGGCAAAAGCTGCCCCGGCCTTGAGCCTGGACTTTTTTGCCACCAACCTGACCGACCGTGCCAGCCAGAAACGGATTGACCCGGTCATCGGCCGCGAGGCGGAGATTGAACGGCTGATCCAAATCTTGTCCCGCCGGACCAAAAACAACCCGGTGCTGCTGGGTGATCCCGGGGTCGGCAAAACCGCGATCGCCGAAGGGTTAGCCAAGCAGATCGTGGAAGGCCATGTTCCGGAGTTTTTGAGCGACAAAAAGATCTACGCCCTGGACATCAGCGCCGTGGTCGCCGGCACGAGCTTCCGCGGCGAGTTTGAAAACCGCCTCCGGCAAATCCTGCTCGAAGTCAAAAACGACCCCTCGATCATCCTGTTCATTGATGAGCTGCACAACATCATCGGCGCCGGCTCGGCCGCCGGCTCGATGGACGCGGCCAACATCTTAAAACCCGCCCTGGCCCGCGGCGAAATCCGCTGCATCGGCGCCACTACCCTTGAAGATTACAAAAAGTACATTGAGCCTGACGCGGCGCTCGAGCGGCGGTTTCAGCCGATCATCGTCAACCAGCCCGACGTCGAAAAAACCGTTCAAATCCTCCAGGGAATCAAGCCCGGCTACGAAACGTTTCACCAGGTTGCCATCGGTGACGATGCCATCGCCGCGGCGGCGGAGCTCTCCGAGCGCTACCTCACCGACCGCTTCCTGCCCGACAAAGCCATTGACCTGATTGACGAAGCCGCTTCGGCGATCAAGATCAAGCAGGGAACCGACCGGCTCTTTTTGGAGATAAAAAAAATAGAAGACACGCTCGGGGTGCTGGCCGATAAAAAAGCCGACAAGGTCCACCGGGGCGAGTTCTCGAGCGCGCTGGACTACAAGCAGCAGGCTGAAGCGCTTACCGAGCAGCTGACGGCGCTGCGCGCCCAGCGCACCGCCAAGCAGCGCAAGCCGCTGGCAGTCGTAACCGCGGCCGACGTCGCCGCGATCGTCGCCCACGTAACCGGCGTGCCCACCGCCACCCTGCTGGCGACGGAAAAAGCCCGCCTGCTCAAGCTCGAGCAGCTTTTGGCTAAAAAAATCATCGGCCAGCCTGAAGCGCTCGCTGCGGTGGCGCAATCCATCCGCCGGGCCCGGGCCGGCATCGCCAGCAGCAACCGTCCGGTCGGGTCATTCATGTTCCTGGGGCCGTCCGGGGTGGGTAAAACCGAGCTGGCCAAGGTGCTGGCCGCGACCGTCTTTAACAATCCCGACGCTCTGGTTCGAATTGACATGTCCGAGTTCGCCGAGAGCTTCAACATCTCGAAACTGATCGGCGCGCCGGCCGGCTACGTCGGCTACCGCGAGGGCACGAAGCTCACCGACCTCGTCCGGCGCCGGCCCTACTCGGTCGTTCTCTTCGACGAGATTGAGAAAGCTCACCCCCACATCTTTAACCTCTTGCTTCAAATCCTCGAAGACGGCCACCTGACCGACGCTACCGGCAAAAAAATTAATTTCAAAAATACCATTGTCATCATGACCTCGAACATCGGCTCGGACCAGTTTCGGCAACAGGCCGCGCTGGGCTTTGACGCCCAAACGCCAGCTGAACACCGACAGATTACCCATAGCTTTGCCGCCGCCGAACAGCAGGTGCTCAAGCAGCTTAAACAGCAGCTGCCGGTCGAATTTCTAAACCGTCTCGATCGTATCGTCGTCTTTCAGCCGCTCGAGCGCCAGCACCTGACCGCCATCGCCGAACTCCAGCTCGCCGAGCTCGTGGAGCGGCTCAACGCGCAAGGTGTGACCGTCACCACTACGCCGGCGGTCGCCCGGCTGCTCGCTGCCCAAAGTTACTTACCCGAGGGCGGGGCGCGAGCAATCCGCCAAAACATTCAGAACTTGATTGAACATCATATCGCCCACGTCGTCTTGAGCCAGCCGTGCGACACCATCACCATTGACGTCGAGCACGACAGCCTAACCTTTCGCTGATGGCTGACGACCTACAACGGAGGCGAGACCTGCGCGGAGAGCAGCACCAGGCCCGCCAACAGCAGGGCGCGTCGACGGGCGGGAGCGGTTTTGGACCAATTGGACCAAAAGGTCGCCGAGCCGTAATTAAGTTAACGTTTGGTTACAAGGTACCAAAATCAAAACAAAAACAGGCGCCAAAAAAATCTGACGCCGGCCAGCAGCCTTCCTGGGCGGAACAGAACTGGCCGGGCAATAAACCCGCTCAAGAAGATAAGCAGGGTGCACCAACCCAATCCGCGCCGGGCAGCGGCCAGTCGAAGCATAGCGGCTCACCGGATGATCGCGTCTATGGCCCCGGCGGCGCCGCGGGAGTTCGAGGATCGGGTACGCCTTTGAGTCATGAAGAAAAACAGCAACGGCAACAGGATGGGCAAAAAAATTTAGACGAACGGAAAAAAGATCCTCAAGGAGCAGCCAATCGAGAATTTACCGGAGCAGAAAAACAACGTCAAGACCGACAAACTAAACGAGCCGACCAGGCAAACGCAGCGCCTGATGAACCTGACGAGTCAGCGCTTCGCCGCGGGTTACGGGCCGCCCGGCAGCTCGTCCGGCGGGCGACCAGAGGCCAACAGGTCGGCGCTTCGGTCGCCGTCGGCAGCCGCTACCGGAGCGTCCAGCGGGCGGTTGACGCGGTCAAGCTCTTTACCGGCGGGCTCGGCTCGCTCGGCGAGGTGTTCTTCTCGGCCTGGGTATTCATCTTCGTCGCCCACGGCGAGTGGCTCTACTCGGCGGTGATCAATCCCCAGTACAAGATCGCCTGGTGGAAAAAAGCGCTGGTCATCTTCGCTGATTTGATTATCTTCACGGTTATCTTTTTGCTGCTTCTGTTTGTCGGCACGATCGGCTACATCTTTATCCACCCGCTGGAAACGATTAAGATTGTGATGGGCGCGATGTGGCAAGGATTAAAGGCCTTGATCGGCGGATTCTCTAGCAGCAGCCCTTAGTCAGTAGTCGGTAGTGAGTAGTCAGTAGAGACTCAACGGAGCCCTACTGACTACCGGCTACTTACTACTTACTGACCCCGCTATTCTATGTCCCTCAACTGGAAACGCATCCTCCTCGTCATCGGCTTCGTCGCCGCGGTGCTGCTGCTGGCGTACCTCCTCTACTTCTTTTTGCTGCGGCCGAGCGTACCGATCACTACTCCGACCACCACCAACCAGGCGCCGGGAACGTTACCGGGCACTAACGAGAACGCGAACATTGCCGTTAACGCTAACGCGCCGGGAACGCTGCCTGGAGCAAACGTCAACGCCGGCGTGCCGGGCCCGCCGACGCAACCAGCCGCCGCCGCAGCCGCCGCTTCAACGGTCGCGAGCGGCGGGCTGACCAGGAGCACGGCGCTGACCGACGGCCGGAGCTACGGCTCGACCTTGAGCGGAGATGGCTCGAGCGTGCAGTTCTATGATCGAAACTCCGGCCTCTTCATGCGGGTGACTGCTGACGGCCGGACAACGCCGTTGAGTGACAAAATCTTTTTCCAGGTTGAGCAGATTACCTGGTCACCCGATAAAGGAAAGGCGGTCCTCGAGTACCCTGACGGCGCCAACATCCTCTACGACTTCACCACGAAGCAGCAGGTAACGCTGCCCGCCCACTGGAAAGATTTTGACTTTTCGCCTAACGGCAACGAGCTGGTGTTCAAGAGCATGGGCAGCGGCGAAGAGTCGCGCTGGCTTTCGATCGCCGGCGCCGATGGATCCAAAGCTCAAAAGATTGAGCACCTCGGCGATAAAGACGCTTCCGTCTACCCGCTGTGGTCGCCCAGCGACACGGTCGTGGCGCTCTACAGCGAGGATAAGGACTTCGACCGGCAGACGCTCTACTTCGTGGGTAAAAACCAGGAGAACTTCCCCGCCACCATCATCGAGGGGCGCGACTTCCGCGGCCAGTGGTCGCCGGGTGGTGACCAGCTGCTCTACAGCGTCTACTCGAGCGAGTCCGGCTTCAGGCCGACGCTTTGGGTGGTGTCGGCCCAGGGCGACAACATTGGCCAAAACCGGCGCAAGCTCAACCTCGACACCTGGGTTGATAAGTGTACATTTAGCAACCATACGACCGCCTACTGCGCCGTGCCAAAAAATTTGCCGGAAAACGCGGGCATCTTTGCCGCCGAGATGGACAGCTCACCAGCCGATATCTACCGGATTGACCTCACCACCGGCCTCAAATCTCTCGTCGCCACCCCGGAAGGCGGCCACAACATCGAACAGCTCATCCCGTCAGCCGACGGGCGCTACCTCTACTTCACCAGCAAGACCGACGGCCGGCTCTACCGGATCCAGCTCAAGTAGCAACGATGAGGCTCACCCGACCGTTCTACGTAAGGCCGACGCTCAAACTTTCCCCCCAGCTGCTGGGAAAGTTTTTAGTTACCGAAACGGCGCACCGGCAACGGGTGGGCATGATCGTTGAAGTTGAAGCCTACGTCGGGCCGCACGATCTCGCCTCGCACGCCAGCCGAGGCAGGACGAAGCGTACGGCGGTAATGTTTGGCCCCGGTAGCTACTGGTACATCTACCTGATCTACGGCATGTACTACTGCCTCAATATTGTTACCGAGGCGCCGGGGTACCCGGCAGCAATCTTGATCCGGGCGGTTGAACCGATCAGCGGCATACCGCCCAATCAAAAAACAAACGGACCCGGCAAGCTCTGCCAGGCGTTTGGCGTTGACACAACGCTCAACGAAACGCCGGCAACCGGTCCGCGCGCCCGGCTCTGGATTGAAGACCGCGGCGTTGTCATCAGCGCTCGTCAAATTAAAAGAGCACCGCGTATCGGCGTCGAGTACGCCGGCGCGTACAAAACCAAGCCGTGGCGGTTTTACCTTAAGGATAACCAATTCGTTTCTAAACTCTAGCTAGTTTGGGAAAAGAAAATTGACAAAATGCTATAAACGTGCTATACTGTTTATAGAACAATAAAAACACGAGTGCAGCCCGGCTTAAAACAAATTAAAACAAAAATGAAAAAAGCTAGTTTCAAAAAAAACATCTTTTTTAAACTCTTCGGCGCGTCGCTCGCGCTCTTTTTTGTTGCCTTCGGTTTCCAGGCGTCAGCCGCCGAACCAATTGCCAGTTCGACAGTACCCAAGGCGACCCTGAGCGAAGCCGAACCAATTGCCGATACTGACGGCGACGGATTTAATGATCAAGTAGAGCTAACGCTGTACCACACCGATCCGCTCAAGGCCGACACCGACGGCGACGGGTTTGACGACTTCCAGGAAGTCTACCACGGCTACTCTCCCCGCCACGCTGAACCGACCAAACTCAACGCGATTGATTCAGACGCCGACGGCGCGGCCGACAGCTGGGAGATTCGATTAGGTTTGGATCTTCTCAACCCCGATACCGACGGCGACGGGTTTAGCGATGGCGATGAGATTGACCAGGGCCATGACCCGCGCTCGGCTGACGCGGGGACGATTGAGAAGTTCATTACCGTCAGCCTCGCCGGCCAGGAGCTCGCCTACTCGTTTAACGGCGTTCTGCTTGATCGCTTCGCCGTTTCGACCGGCGTCCGGTCAATGCCAACGCCGACCGGCGAGTTTAGCATCCTCGACAAAGTGCCAACCAAAGTCTATGGCGGGACCGGCTACGATTTTTACTACCCCAACACCAAGTGGAACCTCCACTTCACAACGAAGCGCCTGCGCTACTACATCCACGGCGCCTACTGGCATAATAATTTCGGCCGGCCGATGAGCCATGGCTGCGTCAACGTCGCCTACCCGAACATGGAGCGGCTGTACCAGTTTGCTCAGGTGGGAACGAAGGTAGAGATAAGCTGAGAAGTAGGTAAGTGAAGTAAGCAAGATAAGTAAATTAAGCCCATGAGCCTATCCACTTACTTTACTTAATTTACTTACCAGCTTACCTGCTGTTAATTTTGCCTTTACTCAAGATGTACCTCGCGGTTCAGCTGGTCCAGCTTCTGCCGCAACTCGGGATGGCGCTGCAGCGTCGGGTCGGCAGTAATGATTTTCTCGGCACTCGCTTGGGCTAACGCAACTAAGTCATAATCAAACAGACTGGCGATTCGAAACGCCGGCCAGCCCGACTGGCTCAAGCCGAACAGCTCACCGGGACCGCGGAACTTGAGATCAAGCTCAGCCAGCTCAAATCCATCACGGGCGGTTACCAGCGCTTCCAGCCGGGCGGTAGTTTTTTGGTTGCTGCTGCCGGTCAGTAAAAAACAGTACGACTGGTGAGCAGCCCGGCCAACCCGGCCGCGAAACTGGTGGAGCTGGGCCAGCCCAAATCGCTCGGCGTCTTCAATCAGCATTACCGAAGCGTTCGGTACGTCAACGCCAACCTCAATGACTGACGTAGTCACTAGAATATCGCTCTTCTTAGCCACAAAATCAGCCATTACCGATTCCTTCTCTCGCGGCTTTAGCTTGCCGTGGAGCTTCGCGATCTTGAGGTTCGGGAACACCTGCTCCTTTAGTTTCTCAAAAGATTCGGTAACGGACTTCACGCCCAGCTTGTCGGAAGGGTCAATCAACGGACAGACGACAAAGACCTGGCGGCCCGAGGCAATCTGCTCGCTGATGAACTGGTAGCAGTCCATACGCTGCGCCGGGCCGATGAGGCGCGTGATGACTCGCTTGCGTTCCTTGGGCAGCTCACGGATCACCGAGAGGTCGAGGTCACCGTAGAGGGTGAGCGCGAGCGACCGCGGAATCGGGGTCGCGGTCATCGAGAGAAAGTGCGGCGCTGAACCCTTCTGGTGGAGCAGCTTGCGCTGCTCAACGCCGAACCGGTGCTGCTCGTCGATAATTGCCAGCGCCAGGCGGTGAAACTTTATGTCCTGCTGGATCAGCGCGTGGGTGCCGATGACCACGTCGACGCTGCCGTTACGAATCGCCGTCGCGAGCGCGGCCCGTGAGCAGGTCCGGGTCACCAGCTGGTGGTAGGAATGGGTAAGCAGCGCCACTTTGAGCGGGGTACCGGCCAGCAGCTGCTGCAGCGTCATGGCATGCTGGCGCGCCAGAATTTCAGTCGGCGCCATCAGCACCGTCTGCAACCCGGCAAGGCCGGCGTTGAGCATTACGATGGCGGCAACGACCGTCTTGCCGCTGCCGACTTCCCCCTCGAGCAACCGGTTCATCGGTGCTGGCCGCTCGAGGTCACACAGAATCTGCCAGGCGGCACGGCGCTGGTCCGCGGTCAGGGTAAACGGCAGGGACGAAACGAACTGCTTGGTCGCGGTTTCCGCGAACGTAACCGGCAACGCCTGGGCTGACTGCAGCTCGCGCTTGACGGTTTTTGACTGAAGCAGAAACAGGAAAAGCTCATTAAACTTAAGGCGCCGCGTCGCCGCGTCGGCGCTGGCCTGACTGTCGGGAAAGTGAACCTGCCGCAGCGCTTGAGGCAACGTCAGGAGCGATAGCGTTGTCCGGATTTCCGGAGGCAGCCAGTCCCGCACCTGGTCGGCCGCCGACAGTGCCAGCTTCATCAGCCACCGAAGCTGCTTTTGGGTCAGCTTCTCGGTCAGCGGGTAGATTGGAATGATTCGCGCCGTATGGACGGTCTCGCCAGCCCGCTTGATCTTTTCATAGATCGGGTTCACCAGCTGAAGGGCGTACTGGTCAGCGGCCACCTTGCCGGCCAGGTACACCTCATCGCCGGGCGTGAGCACCTTGGTGATGAACGGCTGGTTAAACCAAATCACCTTCACCGATCCGCTCGGGTCGCTCACCAAACCCTCGGTGAGGATCGTCCGGCGCCGCCAGCTGCGCCGGTTGTCTAGAAGTTCGATCCGGCCTTTGACCGTCGCAGTCGAGAAGGGTTGGAGTGAACCGATGGGTGAGACGACGCTCAAATCTTCGTAACGAAACGGATAATAAAAAAGGAGATCTAGAACAGTTGAGATCCCTAACTTTTTCAGCCGGTCGGCCGTGGTGCTGCCGACCATGCTTAAAGCGGAAACCGGTGTTGTGAGCTGAATTCGCATCACCGCTCGAATAGTTGATCGCTCTTAATTTTTGTTTTTAGAAAAAAAGTCAGCTTCAAACTAACAACTAATTTTACGGAACAAAATTCCTGGCGTCCCCAGTAGGGTTTGAACCTACGACCTCAAGCTCCGCAAGCTTGCGCTCTATCCAGCTGAGCTATGGGGACATAAATCAGGCGAGTCGGGCGAGTATCCGTTGCCCGCCATAGGCGGGTCCGCCTCTGGCGGAAGCTACAGGGACTCGGCAGTACGCGGCTACAGCTTGAACAGCCGCGAGAACTGATCAGAGACGGGCTCGTGCTCGCGTTCCAAGTCTTCGGTCAGGTACCGCGTCAGCACCGCTCGAATCTTGGCGGGGTCTTGGTCTTCCAGCGCGGCGGGAATTCGCGGTTTGAAAAAACTCTTGAGCTCGAAGTACAGCGTTTTAACCTCGGGCGGCTGGTAGATGATGTAAAAGTTTTTAATGGCGTCGTAGTCAAAAAACGTATCATTGACCACGAGGCCGTCTTCGGTGATCTGAAATCTAATCTGGCGCGGATTCCGGTGAATCAGCGTGATCGTCAGCGCCGCGATGATCGTGATAATGGCGAACAGAAAATTTCTGGTGAAGGCAGCAAAGAGCAGCAGCAGGCCGCCGCTGATCGCCGCCCCGACGTACCACCGCCGGCTGCGCTCGTAGCGGGGAAATTCGGGAAACTGCCAGCTGAAAAATACCTGGCCGTGATCCGCCGGCGCCGCGGTCTCGTCATTATTATCTTTGGTTTTTTGCTCGTCCATACCTTTTTCTTTTTTGGTTGGGATACGCTAAGCTGCAATCGAAGCTTACCCTAAATCCTGACGGTTCGTCAAACGTTCGAGCCGGACCTCTGTCCCCGACCCATCGAGGCTTCGGCGAGGCGAAGATAGTACATACGGATTGTATCACGTCGTAGCCGAGCCGAAAGGAAAGATGAGGGCCCGCCTTCGCTCTGCTTCGCAGAGCTTCGGCGAGGCGAAGACGGAGAGGGTGGGATTCGAACCCACGGAGCCCGTGAAGGCTCAACACATTAGCAGTGTGTTGCTTTCAGCCACTCAGCCACCTCTCCAGGTTCGCTATGCGAACAGTTTTTAGTTTTTGGTTTTTAGTTGTTAGATTAGATTGGCGGTTCTTCTTTTGTTATTCTATCGTACAATAAAAATACCGTTTTGTAAACCCTTGCCCATCAACCGTGAGCGATGACCAATCCCCAGACTTCCCGGGCGCCGGCAGCCCACAGTCCGGCGGCGCATTCGGTCAATGTTGAGCCGGTTGTCACCACGTCGTCAACCAGCAGCACCCGCTTGCCGCGCACGCTCGCCGGATCAGCCACCCGGAACGCGTGCCGGACGTTTTGCCGGCGTCGTTGGGCATCCAAGCCCACTTGCGGATGGCGGTAATGGTGGCGAACGAGCAGTCCAGGGTCGACCGGCCAGCTGAACGCCTGACCAACCCGGCGGGCGAGAATCTCCGACTGGTTAAACGACCGCCAGCGCAACCGGCGGCTGGCGAGCGGCACCGGCGCAACCAGATCAATCGCCGGCAGACCCTTGGCCGTTTTTAAAAAATCGACCAGCAGGTCTCCGAGCCGGTCGCCGAGGTCAACCACGAATCGGTACTTGTAGGTCGAGAGTAACCGCTGGAGCAGCGGCTGGGAGTAGTCGGCCGCTACCAGTACCTTGATGGTCAGCTGCGAACCGCTGGGACGAAAACGGACCGGCTCGAAACTGTTGAGGCGGACCGTTTGAGCGCAGCGGGCGCACAGCCATTGATCCGCGGCCCGGCAACCCACACACTGAATCGGAAACAGCAGCGACGAGAGAAACTCGATGAATTTTTTCATAGCGTCAGGTTACGAATCTACGCTGGCGCTACGTTGAGCTTTAATTGAACAAGCGTGTAAGCGAGTAAGTAAATTAAGTAAAGTAAGCTTACTTTACTTACCTCCTTGTCTTGCTTACTTTACTAACTTACTACTCCCAGACCGCTTCGTCAACTTTCCAAGCATCACCGGTTTTTACCAGCTTGAGGTTTATTTTTTGGTAAAAAACTCTTGGATTGGCGGTCGTGCCCTTTGACTCGGCCCGCTGGGTATTGACCGTTACGTCAGCGCGACCGAGCGACTCGTCGTAGCCGGTGATGGTCACCACGAGGGCTTGGGTAGTAACGCCGTAGTAGGGACCGTCCGCCGCGGCCGTGCTCCGTTGGTCGGCGATGAGCGCGTCGACCGTGCCCCGCATCTTGACGGTCAGGAGCGGCCGGACGTCTTCCAGGTTCTCAAAGCTGCCCTGGTTCGAGAAGCTGCCGAAACGTTCGGTAAACGTCGAGGCGGTCGCCTTTAATGACGCCTCCACATCCGGCGCTTTCACCGGCGACGGCTGCTTATCGATAATCTCAAGAGGCAACCGCTCGGGTTCCGTAATCGGCTGGTTAACGTTGGTCGGCGTTGCCGGTCCCCGGCCCCAGAGCCACCACAGCAGGCCAAGAATAATCAGCAATACCAAGAGTGCGAGGGCAACGGCGATGACAGTTTTGGTTCGTCGGGTCATAGGTTAGACCGTAGTAAGTAGTAGTAAGTAGTAGTAAGTAGTAGTAAGTAGTCTGTAGTCTGTAGTCAGTAGTCAGTAGTCAGCAGAACTTGGCTGCTAGGGAGCGGCTGGTTCAGCCGCGGGCTCTTGGTTTGGCAGCTGCTGCTCAAACTCCCGCTTGGCCTCTTCAATTTCCAGGAGCTGGCGCGGATCAGACGTGATCAGCTGGTCTTCCGAATAGGAGGCGACGACTTTAATCGCGGCGTGCTTCTCGCCGGCGAAAAAAATCCCCTCGCCCACCCCGCACTCGAGGAGGAGGTACTTCTCACCCTCGGTCAGCAAAAAGGTTTGCTGGACGAGGTCGATCGCCGCCGGCGACTGGCGCATCAAGAGCTGGAGCGCCGAGTTATTGACGATGGCGTGGCCGTAGGGCGAAAGCAGAAAGTCATTGACGTCCTGGGTAATGTTGGTCACGCCGAGGTAGTACTTGCGGCAGCGCTTGACCAGCGCGTAGATGAACTTGGCCGAATCTTCATTCTGCATCAGCCACCAGGCTTCGTCAATAATCAGGAGGCGTTTCTTCAGCTTCGAGCGCACCACGTTCCAGATGTAGGTGACAATCGTGTAGATGGCGATTGGCCGCAGCTCATCCTCGAGGTCGCGGACCGAAAAGACCACGAGCTGGTTATTAACGTCAACGTTGGTCGGGCTGTTGAACAGGCCGGAGAACGTCCCCTGGGTGTACTTCTTAAGGCGCAGCGCCAAATCAGCCGCGCCCTCCATACCCTCGAGCACGTCTTGCAAGTCCTGCATGATCGGCGGTTCGATCTTGGCGAGATCGGACTCCGAGGTAATGTCTTTCTTGGCGTACGTTTCCAGGAGCGCCCGGTCAATGATCGAGTCCTCCTGGTGGGTGAGGCTGCCCAGCATCAGACGCAGCAGACCCTTGAGCGTGATGACCGACGCCCGGATGATATCAGATGTCCGCTGCTCGCCGATAGGCCGCGGCAGGTCGAAGGGGTTAATCTTGCTCTCTGAACTCAACGAAATGTTGATGTAGGTCCCGCCGACCGCGTCGGCGAGGTGCTTGTACTCGCGCTCCGGGTCAATCACCAGCACGTCGGTGCCCAGCATCATGCTCCGGAGCACCTCGAGCTTGATCGCGTAGCTCTTGCCGGCGCCGGAGGTGGCGAACACCACCGTGTTGGCGTTCTGGAGGGAGAACCGGTCGAAGAGGATCAGACTGTTATTGTGCCGGTTGATGCCGTAGAGCACGCCGTCGTCGGAGGTTAGTTCGGAGGAAATAAACGGAAATGAAGCGGCGATCGGCGATGAGTTCATGTTAAACCCAATCATCAGCTCATCGTTGCCCATCGGCAGGGTGGAGTTAAATCCCTGCTCCGCCTGGTAGAGCACCTTCTTGGAGTACACGAGGCGCGAGCCGAAGAGTGACTCAATGTCTTCGGTCAGCCGGCCGAGCTCTTCTTTGGTGTCGGCGTAGACGGTGACGTACAGGCCGAACTGAAAAAAGTGCTCGGTACCCTGGGTGAGGTCGTCGCGCAGCTTCTCAATATCGCGCAGCGCCGTCTCACGCACCGGATCGCGCGGCGCGCCCTTCTCCCGGTCCGAGAGCAGCTGGGCTTCCAGCGCGCCGGCTTTCTTCCGCAGCTGCTTTAAGATGATGTGGGATTTCACCGGATAAAAAAACATCGAGATGTCCAGCGCCACGCTTAGGTTGATGATCGGCGCGAACCAGCCGATCGAGATGTAGCGCGGATAGCTGATGACGAACAGCGTGCTCGCGAACCGCTCGCCGAGCTTAATGAAGCGCGGGTTGACCTCCATCGCGGCCGGGCTGATCAGGTCTTTGATCGAAACCACGCCCTCGCGGAAGATTCGTTCCTCCTCGATGACTGATTTTTCCGCCGCCGCCGCTCCCGCCTCGCGCTCGCGCTGCTCGGCCGGCGCGACTGCCGCCTCGGGCGGCAACAAGCGGCGCTGCTCTTGCTCTTTGATTGTCCGCGGGGTAATCGCCATGGCTACTCAACTTGAATTTTATTAACCTCAACCAGCTTCTCCCGCTTGTACAGCCCGGGGTTGTAGGTGTTGTAGTAGAGCTCAATCAGGCTCTGGGTGTCGAGCACCACTGCCTTAAGGCTCATGCTCGCCAGGTAGCTAAGGATGTGCTCAACCCGCTGCGACAGCGCGCGCCGGCGCTTGAGGAACTGCTCCTGGTTCAGCTTAAGGTCGCTGGCGGCGCTGAAAACTTCCGTGAACCGGTTCCGCCACGACTTTTGCTTGTCGGAAACCGGATCGTACGGCACGACTACGTAGAACCGCTTGGTCATGATGTCGCCGAGCTTGACGAGTTCAGAGACATACTGGCGGTACTCGGTCGTCTGGATGCGGAGCAGCTCATTGGTCTGCTCTTTCTCCAGCTTCTTGAGCCGGTCGAGGTAGCCGTCAACGTCCAGCACCCGCGACTGGATAGAAATTTGGAGCGGAAAATCGAGCGAGTTCAAAAAGCTGATGTAAGCGGCGATAATCGCGTTCTGTTCGTCTTCCGATTTGAGGGCGAAGTTAATGCTCGAGACCAAGATGACCGACCGCAGCGTTCCGTCTTTGAGCACCACCGTGTCCTCTTTAATCTCCGCGATGTCGAGGTACTGCTGGGTGGAGGCCTGAACTTTTTTACCGGCTAACTTTTTTGATTTCATAACAGCTGCTCCTTGCCGCCCTTAGCCAGCGGGAGCGCCTCGCCCTGGTAGATGCCGCCCGTGTCAACGATCAGCGACAGCTCGGCCAGCCGCGAAGCCTTGACCTTATTTTTGGCGATAACCACCACCGGCAGCTCGGCTTTTTTTTCTTTACTCAACTTATGCAGCTCGGCCTTATGAAAAACTTTTTTCTTCCACACCCGCAAGCGGGCGCGACGAGAAGTTTGAATGAGGTTAAGGAAGAGATAGTGAATCGGCTTGCCGTTAATTTTGATGAACGCGAAGGTGAAGAAGATGAGCGAGATGACCGCGAACTCAAAGACAAAGAGGGTGAGGTCGGAGAGCTTGTAGGCGACAAAGGACACCCCGGCGCCGGCCAGCAAAATCAAAAATTGCCGAACGGTGATCGGACCGATGATTTTATCTTCAACGTCAATGAATTGGGGGACGACGAATTGCTGCATTTTATCAAAATCCTAAATCCTAAGCTCTCAACTCTACATAAATCCAAATGACCAAAGATAGCTTATAGCTTTTAGCGGCTGTTAGATTTTTAGGAAGTAGCTTCTTAGCTTGTAGCTTTTGAGGAAACGGTAAGTCTCGGCAACTCGGAAGCTAAAAAGCTAATTCCTAACTCCTCAATGAAGCTAACAGCTCGTTCTAGGATTTAGTGCTTAGAATTTCTAAACTAATGTCTTAGCTTCTGGTTTAAATCCGAAATCGCCTCAAACTCCGGTTCGGTCAGCGTTGGCGTGCGCGCCGCCTGCCGTTCGGCGATGACGGTCGCGACCGGCTTCTTCTCTTCCATGCTCGCGCCGCCGAGCTCGAGGTACAGCCGGTAGACGGGGCTGTCCTGCCAGGCCCTAATCGCCGCGATCCGCTGGCTAAACGACTCCTGCTCCAGCTGCTCAATTTTTTCCATAATCGCCAGACCCGCCTCGTTCGGGTTGGCGCCGAGCCGGCGGAAATCGAGCGCCGTGAGCGCGCCAATCTCCTCGACCGGACCCATTGATTTTGGCTTAAACTTTACATCCTCGATCTTCGGTCTGCCCGCTTCGCCACCGAAGCGTGGCGAGCCCGCTTCGCCGCCGAAGCGTGGCGAGCCTTCCGCCGGTTGAACCGTCTGACGACCAATTGGCGTCTCGGCAGCGGCCGCTGGCCTGGGCCGGACGGCAACCACCGGAGCCGGCGGCTCTTGAAACGCCTTCACGGGGCGGGGCGGCGCTATCGGATTTGGCGGGGCAACCGGCGGCAGCGGCGAGGATGACGGAGCGACAGCCGATGTGAGGATCGGGCTCGCCACGCTACGCGGGCGTAGCGGGTCGGTGAAGGTGAGCGTGGGCGGAGCCGGTGCGGCGGTATCGCTCAACAGCTGCTGACCTTCAAGGCTCAACGCCGGTGGCGGCTGGTGGTGAGCCTGACCGGTGATTGAACGGTTCGCTTGATCAATAGCCGCCAGCACGTCTGCCGCTTCCGGCTGGCTAAATTCCAGGCCGCCTTCCGCCACTGGCCGGGTGAGCATCTCCCTCGTCTCGACGGCGTTACGCACGCCGGTCAGCATCGAGAGGATTAGATTTTTAAATCGTTTCTCGAGCGCTGCTTCGGCAAAAGTTTTTTTGAGCTGATGGCTGGCGGTGATTGACTCCACGGTGTCGGCAATAGCCTGCCGGTGACGCGTCGCGGCTTGAGCAATCGACGCGCTCGGCGACGGCAGGCCGGCGGTCGCTGGCGGCGGCGCTGCCGGAAGCGGTTCGGGGGGCGGTGAAGCCGGCTCAACCGCCGGACCGGTTGATTCCCGCCGCTGGACGCCGGCCCGAGCTAACGGCGTTACCTGTTTTCCCTTGAGCACCTTAATTTCGCCGCGTTCATCCCGAAAGACAATCTCGTCATCATTAAACGGATTCCGGACAGCGGTACCGCCCGGCCCGCCGGGCTCGGCGGCTAGGAGCTGAAAAAATTCGTCGTTTTTATTTGGCTGATCAGCGGCCATAGCAGTGATAAATTCTAAGCACTAAATCATAGATCAGCTTTTAGCTGTTAGCTTTTAGGGTATAGAAGGTTGCTTTAGTACCGCAGCCTCTAACAACTATCAGCTATAAGCTATAAGCTATAAGCTATAAGCTTTCAATTTGGTTATTGGGATTTCAACCCGGCTGCGCGCCGTAACTTCGCTGCCATGTCCGTCTGCTCCCAGCTAAATCCGCTCCGGCCGAAGTGGCCATAGGCGGCGGTGGCGCGGTAGATTGGCCGCAGCAGCTTGAGGTGCGTTATGATTCCCTGCGGCGTCAGCGGAAAGTGCTTTTTCACCAGGCTGACGATTCGCTCTTCGCTGATCGTTCCGGTACCAAACGTGTCAACCAGAATGCTGATCGGTTCGGCGACGCCAATCACGTACGCCACCTGCAGCTCGCAACGGTCGGCCAGTCCGGCCGCCACGATGTTCTTGGCGACATAGCGCGCCATGTATGACGCCGACCGGTCAACCTTGGAAGGATCTTTGCCGGAGAACGCGCCGCCGCCGTGGCTGCCCTGGCCGCCGTAGGTGTCAACGATAATTTTTCGGCCGGTCAGCCCCGCGTCCGAAGGCGGGCCGCACTTGACGAACCGGCCGGTAGCGTTGACGAAGAACCGCGTCTTGCCGTCGAGGTAGCGCTTGCAGATCGGCTTAATCACCTTATTGATGACGTCGCGCTCCACCCGCTGCTCGTGCACGTGCTCGCCGTGGCTGGCGGCGATGACAACCGTGTCAACCCGCCGCGGCTTGCCGCCGAGGTACTCGACCGCCACTTCGGCTTTGCCGTCCGGCCGCAGGTACGGCATCGTCTTATTCTTGCGCAGCTGAGCCAGCCGGTGGGTCAGCTTATGAGCCAGCATGATCGGCAGCGGCATCAGCTCGGGCGTTTCGCGCGTCGCGTAGCCGAACATCAACCCCTGGTCGCCGGCGCCCTGTTTTTTAAACTTACCGCGACCGGCGTCAACGCCCTGCGCGATGTCCGGGCTCTGCTCGTCAATCGCCACCATCACCCCGCAATCCTCCCAGTGGAAGCCGATGGCGTGGTCATCGTAGCCGATTTCTCTGATCGTCTTGCGGACGACCGCGGCGATATCAACGTACCCCTTAGTTCTGATTTCACCGGCAACCACGACCAATCCGGTAGTCACCAGCGTCTCGATGCCCGCGTGCGAGTGGGGATCCTGCTTTATCAATTCATCTAAGATAGCGTCAGAAATCTGATCGCAAATTTTGTCGGGATGGCCCTCGGTTACCGACTCGGAGGTGAAGATGTAGCGTTTGGGCATGTTTAGTTAGGAGTTAGGAGTTAGGAGTTAGGAGTTAGGAGTTAGGAGTTAGGAGTTAGGAGTTAGGAGTTAGGAGTTAGGAATTAGGTTGTAGTTCTTAGCTTTTCAGAATTGATTGCAATTTATTGAGCATTCTCATCACTTCCCCAAGTAGCAGCTCTGACTTTTTAGAATTTTCAGCTTGAATAAATGATAATCTCTTGGCAATTTCAATTTGAGTTTCGAGTTCTGCACCTGAACCGTATGCGATAATGAGAAACTGACGAAAATCTTTCCGGCTGCTCCGCCGTCTCCCTTCGGCTATGTTTGAAGGGATTGAAATAGCGGCACGTCTCATTTGAGCAGTTAACCCATATTTTTCGGCGTCGGGCAACTGGTCAGTTAAGGTATAAATAGCAACAACGAGCTCCATTGACCGCTGCCAAACGGTGAGATCTCGGTAACTCACAACTTGCGCCATAGTAACAGTATTAATAATGAATGGCGCCATGTTGATTGTTACTAAAGAACTACAAGCTACAACCTAATTCCTAATTCCTGATACGCTTGGCCTAGCCTTCAAACCACCTAAACTGCTTGCTCTTCACGTCAAAGTACGCCAGCCTATTATACTCTTTTTTGCCACTCTTGACAAATATATTGCCGATGTGCAGCCCCAGCCGCGCCGCTTCGCTGCTGTCCAAACCCAGCCGCTGCTGCAAAACGTACTGTAAGAATAGCCTGACGAACTTCGGCTGATTCGGGTTGCGCTTAAACGCCTCGGCCGTCGCCTTACCATACTGTTTTTCCCAGGTCAGGCTCAAAAATTGCTTGAGCTTCTCATCGGTTTGCAAAAAGTTTCCCAGCGTGTCAGTTTCGGCCATCAGCCGCAGCGCGGCGACGGTGGCGGCAACGTTTTTGGTCTGAACCGCCTGGTAAAAAATGGCGGGGAGCTGGTCAACCTTGCCGCTGATTTTTTTGGCCAGCTTTGCCTGCTCGCGGTCGATTGCCTTGGCCCGTTTTTGATCACCTTGATAAGCCTGAAAAATTTCTTGCTGCTCTTTAGATGATTCGTCTTCGACCGGTGATGATGCCAGGTCCTCTCGGTCCAAAACAGTTACTTTTTCCGCTGGAATTTTGTGGCCGGTTTCACTAACACTTTCTAGCTGGTTTAAAAATCGGACAAAATCATAAACTTGCAAAACCCGGCGCAATGTTTCCTTTTGCTCAGCTGACAGCTGACGAACATTATTATTAGTGTTAATATACTCAACTAGATTTAAGCGCCTTGAGCGCTGATTGACGTTACTGGACTGATCATAATCCTTTAACCAATTTTTAATCGCCGGCGCCACTTCTTCACCGACGTCGGAAATTTTTATTGCCCGATCGCCAATTAATTCTTCATTTATTTTAAGCGCGCTAATCATCAGCCGACGCTGCTGTTCCAGTAAATTAAAATTACCGTAAGAAAAACTAAAAAAAGTTTTTATTTTTGCCAAGACGTCAATTTCAAGGCTAAGGGCTCTTAATAAATCAGCCTTAAATAAATTTTCAACTGCCGAATCCGGTAAAAAAGGCAAAGCCAACCAACCTAAGTCAACCATCAAGCGATTAACTTGGTTCATTGTTTTTTGACTTATGGTTTTAGCTTGAAGACCAGTGATCAGCCGACTTAATGCCCACCAAAGTTCCTTGGCTTCGCCAACTTGAAAACCGTCCAAGTACCCACTGGTTAAAAGTTTTAACAAATCCAAAATATCGGCCGTCTCTAACTGGTCTGGCGTGATTTTTTTTATTTTTTCTAAACGATTGTCAATCATGACTCATTTCATTATATAGTAACTGATTATTCCTCACCTGAAGTCTTGGGTGGTATTTCCGTCGGCATGCTGCCCGTTTTTTGACCAGTCTTGCGATAGATGCTCTTTAAATTATTGTTGACATCACGAAGCAGCCCAGCCACCGATCCTGGGTCGAGCTGACCACCGGCGGCCATCGATCCTCGGCTCAAACTGACTTGACGCATGAGGTCATCAAAGTGCGACCGCTCAGCGCTATTAACCTTGTCTCCAGATAATTTGTCAAGTGATGATTTCACCCCCTCCAAAATACTCTCAATACTCGTCAATACCGCAAGGATTGCCCCGTTATCAGCACTGCCTGTCGCCCGCTTCAGCTCTTCACCTTCTTTATCTACTGCTTCCTGCGCTGCCGCAACAACCTCGGCCGGTGGCGCCTGCGCAATAACCTGCTGCGCCTGCTGGCGGGCTTGTTCATTGACCGGGTGAGCAACGGTTGAGAAGGCTTGGTGGACGGCTTGCGGTACTGATGGTTCGGGTCGACGCCGAGTTTCCAAATCCATAACCTGATCCAACGCGGCTTGCATTTTTGACTTTGCTTTATTAATATCAACGTCAAATTCTTTGCCTTTTTTGGCCACATCTTGGTCAATGCGAGCGTTCTCTTTTTGTAAGAATTCAGCCATCTTTCTTGCCTCTGCGGCGGCTGGCATATCGCCACGGCTGGCGGCGGTGCGGGCCGCTTCATTCCGCTGCTTAACCTCGGCGTTGTTTTCCGCCTGTTTCTGCCGCATCGCATCACCGTAGTTAGCCTTCCGAGCCGCTAGCTGCTCATACTCGGTGCGGCGCTGCTGGTAGGTACCCTGAGTTTGCTGCGCCTGACGGTAAAGCTCATTTTTAGTACCGACTGATGCCGTATCGATTCCCTGGCTCTTTATCGCCTCGACGACGGTTGCGTCGAGATGCAAACTATCTTTCGCCGCCGGTTCGAGATTCGTTCGCGCCAGCGCCCGGCTCAACGCCGCCAGCTGCAAGTTGTAATCGCCAACAGGAACAGAGCGGGCGGCTGCCGGGTAGGATTCTCGTACCTCCTCCGTTAGCGCCGACTGCTGAGCCGCTGACAGCTTACCCCACAGCTGGCCGAGCTGGCTGGGATTGAGCGTACTCAAAGCGCTGATCGCCTGGGTGTATACCGGCGCGTTTTGTGCCTCGCGCTGCTGCAGCTGCCGCTGCCGTTCCTTAACGGTTTGGCGTTCGGCTTGAGCCGCGGCCTTAGCGTCACGCGCCTGGGCTTTGGCCGTTGCGGCACGCTGCTTATCAATCGTCTTGAGTTCTCCCTTGGTCACGGCAGCCTCAGGGTACGCCTGATCGAGCCGCTGCTTCGCCGCGTTGCTCATCTTAACGGCACCGGTTGCCGCCATGGCTCGAGCCGCCGCGTCAGTGAGCTGCAACGGTTCGCGGGCATCTGAACGGCCGTAGCTGGCCAAACCCTGGGTCAGAATTTCTTTCTTGGCATCCAGCGGACTAATGTTACCCCACCGAGCCTTGACTTCAGCTTCCATCTGGAGTCGGCGGTCGCTCTCAATTGAATTGTAGATTTCATCAATCTGGGCTGGAGCAAGCTTCTCAATTTCCGGGTGGGCCCGTTCATGACGGCCGGTTTCAAGGCGTGAGGCATAGCCGCTATTATTGGTCATCCGGAGGGAACCAACCTTGTCCAATGTCTCGTCGAAAGCCGCCCACCTCTCTACCGCCGTTTTTTCATCAACCCCTTCATTTAACAACTGCGTATGATATTTATCCCCGAGGAAAGTCTTTTGTGCCTTGGTTAGATCGCCTTGTTTGTAGTAGGCACCTGCTTGTGACTGATTGACGCCAAAGATGCGCTGGACGTCTTTATCGGAGAAGTCAAGCCCAACGCCGGCCTGCTCACCTTCACCTTTGCCGCTAGCCGACTTCACACCCCGAACTTTACCCTGCTCTTCACGAATCGCCTGCTCGACCGCCTCGGGGTTAGCCTGATCAACGTCCGGCCTGATACGGCCAATTTCTTGCCGCCAGCCACCCATCAGCTGCTCGTTACGCTCAAAATCTCCTTGGGCAGTATACTGATCAGCCTTGTACGACCGAGACTGGTAAAAATCAGCCGCTGATAAACCAGTTTGAGCGCTAAAGGCGTCAATCGCCTGCTTGGTTCGCTCGTGCTTAGCGATGTCAATATCAGCCATCGGGGCGCTGGGGCCGGGCGCTGGGGCTGAACCAGGCGTAGGCGCGGGCGACGGCGTTGCGTGTGCCTGTTCTCCAAACTCGCTTAAGAATTCATCAGCGCCATAGACCTTTCCATTAACCTGAAACTGGGGCTCACCTTTTCCACCAGTTGTTTTCCACGCCGTTTTAACAATTACGTCGACTGGCTCTCGTGGATTAGCAGCACTTTGCATAAGAAAAGCAAAACCTTTGGCGTGGTTGATTATGTTTCGCAGTGATGCATCTGGTTTATCAAAATTCGCAACTTCTGTTTCCTGACCTTCGACCCAGTTCACTTCATCTGGGCTGCCACCCATAGCCATGGTCCAATCTCGCTTTTGAGAGTGCTCAAAAATTCTTGCGCCCTGGGCGCCGAACATAGCTGTCGCCGCCAACCGCTCTGGCATTCCCATAGCGTAGGTACCATCATTATTCATTGCCATAAATGCATGCGGCGCTAAACCAAGCCTGCTGCGACCCTGCATTTTAGAAAGTTCAGTCTGCATGCGTTTTTGACCAGATTTTCTAATAATTTTACCGGCAGCGTCTTTTTGATCATAAATCCTTTCCATTTCCATCTCGTCGTGGCCGCCTTCGAGTGATGATCGATAGGTATCATGGCCACCGTATTCTGGATGACCATTTTTTTTGCCAATATCTTCAAGGGTTTGCATCGTCGTCATCCCGGCCTGATCGCTCCCGAGAGACTCTTGCAAAAAGAAATGGAGTGTTTGCCAGTTGTACCATGCACCCTTATCATCGTTTACATTATCCATTAGACTTAAGCCGGTTTTCTCATCCTTTTCATCCATAGCCGCTTTTAGTTGATCATCCTTGGTCGTTTTATACAAATTCTTGATGTAATTGCGAGTATGTGCTTTCGTTTCCGGATGAGCCATTATATCATCCAAAAAACCCGCTACGCCGCCAGCCTTGATCAAGCCTCTTTTTTTAGCCCTAATTTCCGCCGATTGCGGCGCGTTCCTTAATCCAACCCACTCTGCTGCCATTTGTTCTTTATCGTATACGTCCGCAAAATCTTTAGCGAACTTAGATTCTTCCGCTAATTCAATTTGTGATACCCGAGGCAACGATGTTCCGGTAAAAAGCTGTTCCCATTTTTCATGGCCAGCAGCGGCAGCTTTACGTTTTGATACATCATACAATTCTGCCCGCCGTGCACCCCACCCGCGAACCATCCCGGCCGGACTCGCCCAGGCCGGCAATTTGCCTTCACCGATTGCCTCATTGACCTTGCGGCCGACAAATTGAAACGGCGCCTTGGCCGCGGTCTTCGCGGTCCAGCCCACCGCCCTGCCCGGCGCCAGGAGCGCCTTGAGCCCGGTTTGGCGAATCTTATTAAACATCGACCCCGCGAACTGGCTGCCGGCCACGCCGATCTGCTGGGTAATGACCAAGGACCCCATCAGCATGGCAATGGCGATGATAAACGACAGCAGATGGTCGGTTTGGCCGATTTTCGTTTGAACTCCGGCCTGCTTGGCAAGCTTCGCGCTCAACGCGTCACCGGCGCCGGCAGCGGCTAAGCCTTTCTGGCTGCCAAACTCTTTTTGGGCAATGTCCCCGGCGCTGGCGACGGCGAAGGTCAGCCAGAGGAAGAATCCGAGCACCGGGCCGACAATCACGTACTTGGTGAACTCCTGCCACCACTGCTGGGCGTAGCGCTGCCCCTGGGGAAACGCGGCCATGATGTAGGCCAGCGGCGAGAGCACCACCAGCACCCAGAGCATCACGATGCGCATCACCAGCACGACGAGCATCACCAGCAGGACCCCAATGGTAATCAGCAGCATGATCGCCATCAGCAGCGCCGTACCCGTGAAGTTTGCCGCGCTCGCCTCCGCGGCGTTGGACCAGTTGTAGGTAATAATTGACTGGATCTGCAGGGTAGTTACCATGTTGCCGGCGCCGGAAACGCCGGCGAAGGCGGCGACGAAGGTGAGCATCACCACCTGGGCGAAGTCAATGATCAGGCCGGCGATGACCTTGCTGAAGTTGACCAGAATCGCCATCAGGATCAGCTTGGGCAGCAGCTTCTTGAAGTTGTAGGATTCAACCCGCAGGATCGTGGCCAGCGCGATACCCAGCAGCACGACCACGAAGAACAGGTTGGCAACGTCACGGACCAAGGTCCAGCCGTTGCTGACCGCCCCAGCGGTCGCGAAGCTGTTATACTTAACCACGAGGAGCAAGATCGCGATCAGAGCAGTTATGACAAACCCCTCGAGCCAGATGACGATCCTGGCCAATCCTCCGACCAGTAGATTTACGAAGGTTGAGAGAAAGACATTTGATTCTTCTGCCTCGGCCTTTTTGACAGGTGTTGGCCGTGTATTGAAAGCGCCGGAGGACCCGGCCTCTAACGGCCCAAGATCGTCTTGCTCGTAGTCGCTCGTTGGGCGGGGCGGCTCTTCTTGAGCCAATACGAGTGGCGCGGATACGGCAACGGTAAAAACGGTAACGGCAAGCGCGAAAAGACACAGCGCCGTCAGGACCGTTCGCCGATTCAGGATGTTCCTCCACGTTTTCATCGTAATCTTTTTTTCAATACGCGATGCTAATGATGCGAACTCATGCGAATGCTGCGAACCTGTCTGCGTGCAACGCTCAGGCAGATAAGCATAAAGCTCTTACCTGGTATCCTTCCCCTTACGTTAAGGGGAAGTTACCCGCCTCGCCGTGGCTTTACCGAAGGCGAGTCGAGGCGGGGAAGGGGTTACGGCCCGCCTGCGCGCCGCGCGCGGGCAGGCTTCAGCATTACTCGTAACTCCCTCGCCACGCTAACGCGTTGGCGTAGCGGGCCCACTTAATCTCACCTTAGCTCCCCCTCTTAACCCAAGAGGGGGGTGCTTACGATGTTCTTCTTGTCAAGGCAAATGCTGCGAATAAGCATAAAGCGCTGCCCAAGTATCCTTCCCCTTACGTTAAGGGGAAGTTAGAAGGGGTTACGGCTTTGACCTATTCTCGTAACTCCCTCGCCACGCTAACGCGTTGGCGTAGCGGGCCCGATCATTTTAACCTTAGTTCCCCCTCTTACCCCAAGAACGGGGTACTTAAGAAATTCTTCTTGCTCGTACTAATCGTTGATCCCGACAATGACGTAGCCGCTCGCGCTCGCACCGCCAAACGTCGTCCAGGCGTCAGCGTTATCGAGCTGGCAGACCCCGCCGCCAGCGCACGGCGCTACCGTCGTACATGCACTACCGGGCGCGGTACCTCCGGCACAGACGCCGCTGCCGTCGCTGCTGCAGTTGGGCGCTCCGCTGCCGACGCGATAGCCCCACTGCGGCCCCAGGAGCACGCCGCTGCCCGGATCAATGCTGCCGTTGCACCAGCCCCAGTTGTCCTGAATCTGAATCCGCGGCTTGACCGCGCACCAAGTGAGGTTACAGACGCCGCCCGGCGAACACTGCGTCGAATTCTCGCAGCTGGCGCCGGGCGTTGGACCGCCGGAGCAAAAGCCTTTAGGCAGCACCCCAGCTGGCACATCGCCAAGCACGGCCGAACAGTAGATCCGGTCGCCGCTCTGATTCTGGGATAAAATTTCGTAGTAGCTGTAGGAGTGGGTCAGCTTGTAAGGCGCCACGGTGTTCGAGCGGTCGCGCAGGTTGGTGCCGGACACCGCCACCTTGGAGCCATCGCCCCAGTCAACCTGGTAGGCGGTCAGCGGCAGCTGGTTGCCGTCAAGCACCGCGTTAAACAGCAGGGTCGCCGAGCCGGAACCGCGCTGGTTAATAATTTTGAGCGGCGCAGCGGTTCCGTTCTGGCCGTTAATCAGGATGTTTTTAACCAGCGGCGCGATGGCGCAGTAGTCGGCATCGGTACTGAAATTCAACGTTGTCGGCCGGCTATTGTCATTCAGACCAGTCAGCGTCTCACACAACCGGTCAGGCGGACTCCAGCGGAAAGGGCTGCAAAGCGCGCCGCCGGAAGTGCCGCCGCAGCGGAACTCATCAGTTCCTGTGACCTGCAAGCAGAGAATTCCTGCTGGACAAGTGACTCTTAAGTCCGGCTGGAAACCCTGACGCTGCTGCGCGCAGGTGCCACCCGGACACTCATCAGCATTGAACGTACACTCTTGCCCCGCATTCAAACTATCATCTGAACAGCTATACTTCTGTTCACAAGTTGGATCCGGACCACCGGCAACAGACACGGGACAACAGCGCTTATCTGTGCCAACATCCCAACTGCCGTTAGCGTTGAAGTCACAAGCGAAAACTTTATCACAGGCACTACCCTCGCACTCACTTAGGTCATTAACTTCTATGCAGGGGATACTCACACCACCGCTATCAAAACCACACGCTGCCACGTTGCACTCCGCCCCTCGCGTTGAGGTATTACCTTGACAAAGGGTGCCACGATCAATGCATGAACCTTGGGGACATTGCGGGCTGCTATCAGTGCAGACCTTTCCGTCATTAGTTCCGCCTAGGCAAACCAGATCCCCAATCTCTTGCCATTTCCAGAAGCTGAAGCTCTGGGCGAACAGGCGCTTGAGGTAGGTGCTGTAGGCGCTGGGCGCCGTGCCATAGGTGTAGGGCACCTGGCCCATACGCGCCTGGTAGGGCGGCTCAAAGTTTTCCGTGTCCGGCAATTGCCAGTAGAGCTTGTCCGAGTTGGTAATATTGTAGGGATCCTCGGGTACCGCGGCGCCGAACGGCGCGTAGTCGGTGTTGTACTCGCAGACGCTGCAGCGTGCTCCATCCGGTACACCGTCAAAGTTCGCATCGGTATCGCAACGGTACGTCTTTTCGCTATTGACGAACACGCAGTCAACTCCCGGCGCGCAGGCACCGTTAATCGAGAAGAGCGGCTTCGTGCCATTAACCGTGCACTCGAGGTCGTCGTACGAGCTGCCTTCTGCCACCCGTGACACCCAGGCTTTGTTCTCACCGACAGGCGTCACGGTTTGAGCCAGCAGCGTACAATAGTTCCGATTCAGATGAACATCAACCCCAATTTGCCACTCGAAGTTATGGGTGCACTTACTAGATTGATCGGCGATCCAAAACCACATCTGATCCAGTAATCCTTCCTTGTCAAAAATTGCTTTACCCCCGTATGAGCAAACCTTGCCGTTAGTGGCCGCGAGCCAAGTTTGGTTTGGACTGGCGGTAACTGGCACCGTACCTCCAAATTTAGGAGTTGCTTCAACATCAAAAAACTCGACCTTACCCTCCACGGACATGTTAAAGCAGTAACCAAGCCAGCCCTCCATGCTGTGGGCAACGTCACCATCATCTGCAAGGCTAAAGACCCTAATCCGGTCAATGAGGTTCTTATGAAAAATATCAATATCAGCGGTTTTTTCTCCCTCATACTTACAGACGCCGACCACCCAGTCGGACCCGCATCTATTTCCGCCGGTTAACGTAACGCTCGACCCATCGGGAAATTCAAGTTTTCCGCCATTTGGCTTCTTATACGTAATACATTTATCTTTATCCAAATTGTTCTTATCAATCTCTGGTGTTACGTCATTATAGTCACCACTGATCGTCATATCTCCTTCTTTAAGGAACTCTATCCGCGTCGTGGACATGCTCGTCTCCATGCAGTAGTAGAGCGGCAGCCGGCCGTTGTAGCCAATGTAGGTGCCGAAGGCGTCGCCCTTGATCAGGTCAACCGGCCACCACTGGAGGCAGACGCCGGACCGCTGGGGGTCTGGCTCCAAACAGTAGCCGGACCAGCCCTGCTGGATGGCGCCGGCCGTATCGCGGTAGCTGCAGGCCAGCGAGTCCTGCTGGGGGAAGACGCGGCAGGAGCGGCTGACGTAATTCTTCTCGCCGGTGTACGGCGGCAGCGCCTGAACCTCGAGGGTAGGCAGCATCTGGATGTTATCAAAGTAGGAAGACTCGGCAATCAGTGCGGTATTGGGATGGAAGTTGCGGAGGCGAACCCTGACTTCGGTACCGGTAATGGCGGTACGGTTAACGATCACCGAAAGGCTGGTCCAGTCCAGCCGCGCTTTGAGCCGGAGCTCGACGGGCGGGGCGAGCTGGTTACCCGAAGCGTCAACCAGATCAACAATCGCCTCGGCTTCAGTCGGCTGAAGGTTTAACGTATTAATACTGGCGCTCAAGGTATAGTCGGTATTGGGTAAAACTGAAATCGGATCAGAAATGACGACGTTGTCTGCATTCAGCTTAAGCGACGCCCGGCCCTGCAGCGTGATGCCCTCGTTGTCCTGGGCCTCAACCACGCTCGAGATCACCCGGAAGAGGTGGCTGCCCCAGCGCCGGCCGTCGCCGTTCTGCCAGGCCCAACCAACCGGGTACTCGACCTCGGGGTAGTCCTCAAAGCTGCCGTTCGGCACCTTCGCCACCTCGCCGAACTGGCTCATCAGGTTGAACGGGTAGTAGCCGTTGAAGGTGTTAGCGGCATCAAACGCCGCGCCGGGTATCACCCCCTGCGCACCCGTTGCGTCGGCAAGGGTTGAACCGGCTTTGGCGTAGCCCGAGAGGTAGGCAATTTTATCGTGGTTAAGGAACTCAACCGTGGTGTTGTCATTCGAGCCGTTAACCTTCTGGCGGTCGGATAAGATGAAGTTCGTGCACTCGCCGGACTCGTTCAATTCATCGCAAGCCGCGAGCTCGACGCAGTAGGTAACCTCGTTGCCGCTCGCGTCAACCGACTTAACCTTGGTCTGGCAGTCGAGCCACTGGCCGCAGGTTCGGTCCGGACGAACCTTCAAAATGGTGCTGCTGTCGCAGGCGCCGCCGCAGTTTGCCACCGGCACGCTGCTGTTGACGCCCGGCCGGCTCATGTCGGCGTCGAAGCGGAGGTACGAGTTGTCGGTCTCTCCGATCTTGTAGTTGACACCGCTGCGGTCGTTAAACAAGACGCAGCCGTTGAGCTCGTTGACGATGCCGTTGCAGCCGGTCTTGTTAACGTCGCTTGCGAGCACGTAGTCCACCCCGCTCTCGCGTACGGCCACCGCCTGCAAGAGGCTGGTGATTGAGGAGGCGCCGCCCGGGTTGAGCCGCAGCGTACAGGTGCCGCCGCCCGCCGCCGGCACGAAGAACCGGGCCGAGTACTGCCGTTCATCCGGCAGGTCGGGCCGGCGCAGCCGGTCGCCCTTGAAGTCGGAGACCGGCAGCTGGAGCGCGTCCGTGCCGGCGCTGACCATTGAGTGGTCGGGTGAAGTGATACCCGGGCAGCCGGTAATCTGTACCTCAAGATCGGAACTGTCCAGCGCGGTGCCGTTCGAGCTGATCGCCACGGTGTAGAGGGTGTTGCGCGTCAGGGTGATCGTTTGCTCCAGCGCGCTGAGCAAACTGCTCCAGCCGTCGGGTTTGCCGTTAAGGTCGAGATCCTGCTTAAAGTCCACGTTAAAAATCAAGTTCTTCGCATTGTTACTCACCGGATCAATGAACTCGGTGCAGCTGGCCGCGCCGGCCGGACACAGCCCGGTCCAGCCGGTCGCCGGGTGGACGATACCCAAAGGCGAGCGGGTAATCGGGCAGTCCGGCGTGGCCGAGGCGGAACCGATCTTAAACCAGCCAAAGCCGCCCGGCTGGTTGGGAATCTGCCGGTACTCGCAGGTCTGCAGCCCGGGCGCTTTGAAGTAGAAGAAGCCATGGTTGGTCTGAAACTCGGCGCAGCCCACTTCGCCGCTGCCGCAGAGCGTGGTTGGGTACTGATCCGGATCGTTCAAGACGTACGCATCGGTGTAGCCGGCCACCGCGCCGCTCTGGTCGAGGCTGGGCCGGCCGAGGCGCTGGCAGCCTTCCTGGGTCGAGTCGCAGCGGAACTCGGCGCTGTTGACCATGGTAACCACCCGATCCTGGGGTACCGTCACCGTGCCGGCGGCGTCGGCGGTGTTAAACTCACTCGCGAACGGGTCGTCCGAGTTAAAGGTGTCGAGCAGCGCTTCGCAGCCGACCGCGTCTTCGCGGCAGAGGCTGGAAAACGACTTGAGGTTGTGGATTTGGTTACTGGAATCCCGGTACTGCTGGCAGCCGAGCATAAACTGCGGCGCGGGCACCGCCGGGCTGACGAACGGGTTGGTGTCGCAGCTCGTTGGCGTCTGCCAGGAATTTTTAATGGCGTAGACGTAGCCGGTAATCTCCTTGAAGGTAACGTTGTCGAAGAAGAAGTCCTTGCTATTCGCGTTCCGGGCAACCAGCTTGGTGCCGCGCGGCCAGTCGTAGCGGATCGGCCCGAACGTGTAGTACTGCCAGTTCGCGGTCAGCGCGACTTGGGCAATTGTCGTCGCCCCAGCGCTGTCGGTAAGCTGCATGGTAACCGGCGTATTGCCCGATTCGCTCCGGGCCCAGAAGGTGAGCAGGTAGTCACGGCCGCTCGCGAAAGCGGCATCAAACACGCCGCAATCAGTCGTCCCAAGCGCGACCTCGCAGGTCTGGCCGGTTGGCTCTTGGGCGAGGCAGGTGTTCGTCGCCGCTTGGTAGCAGGGATACGTTGCTCCGTCGCAGACCGTCAGGGCAGCGTCGCAGGTTGCCGCGCCCATCGAGGCGGCCATGGTCTGGAGCGTGCCCGACTGGCTCTTGATCGAGTGGCCGCCGACCGAGAGCGCCAGGCTGCTCATCTGACCGGTCTGCCAGCCGAGGCTGTCGCCGTCTTCAAAGCTGTCGTAAAACGCGGTGAAGACGTTGCCGCCGGCGTTGCCGCGGTACTCGCGGCAGCCCGCGGCTTGGGCCGGGCAGGCGACACCCTGATCGGGGATGGCGTAGTAGACGCAGGCGTTGTCCTGCCAGCCGGGATTCAGTGCCGCTCCCGTGTAGGCCGGGTTCGAGGCCGAACAGTTCGCCTGGGCTTCGGCATCGGTTTCTCCGAGGCGGGTCTTTCGGTAGGGGTGGCAATCATCTGAACAGGTGATCGTGTTTTGTTCCAGGACGTAGTGAACGCCTCCGTCGCGGTCGAAGAATTCCCGGCAGAACGGGTTCTGGGTTAAGTCTTCAGAGGCGTCGCAGCAGTCTGGTGAACCGTCGCCATCACCGTCGGATTTGTTGTCGCACCAGGCGTCAGGGTAGGCGACCTCGTCGGGGCTGGCCGGATTGTACTCGATGACCTCGTTGGGGCTGGCACCGGCGGTCTTTAAACTGTAGGTTGAGAGCTGATAGCCGCTGTCGTCCGAACCCTGCCAGCTGTAGAAGGTGCCGCAGCTCACCCCGGCCGCGCCGGGTTTGGTGCACTGGCGCAGGTACTGGTAGTACTCGCGATCTTCGCCGCCGGCCCCTGCCTCGTCGAGGTTGGTGAACTCGTCGCAGCCGGCCTGGGCCAGGCTGCACTGTTCCGCGGTCTTGGGGATGAAGAATTCGATGGACTGGGTCCGCTCAAAGTAGGTCGGCGCCTGCTTGAACGCGTCGTAGCCCACGCATTCAGCGCCGCAGTAGTCGTCGGCAGCGGCGACACCGGGAACGGGCAGCCCGCCCTGGAGCGGCGTAAACGACTGGCAGCCGATCTCGTCGGCCTGGCAGTACGGGGCGTAGCCGGCGCACTCGGGCGGGTCTATCTGGCGGCAGCAGAAGCCGCCAACGCAGCTCTCCGGCCGCCAAACCAGAGTGTCACCGATACAGCTGGCTTCGGTCACGCCGTTGAGCACATAGTCGCTGGGCCGTTCCAGGCTGAAGCCCTGGCAGCCAAGGTAGTCCGGCGCCTTGCGCAGGTGGGTTTCCGTCAGCGTGGTGTAGCCTTGGAACGGCACCGCTTCAGTCCGGACGCTGCCGGTAACCTCCTCGAGCTGGATGTCATCGTAGAGGATCGAGCCGGTACCTTGAGTAATAGTGTACAAAATAATTTCCAGTTTTTTAGCGGCGTCGAACACGGGATCGTTGATGGCGAGGACCGCCGAGAACCGCTGCCACTGGTCGTTGAGCCCAACTGAACTGATACCGTTGATCATGATGTTGCCGCCGACGGCGTCAGGCGATCGGACAAAGTTAGCGTAATTCTTGTCCCACTCATGGCAGCCCCCTCGAAGATTTGGCGGGACTATATTTTCATCGCTGCCGTTACATTGAAAGTCATCAGCGTTGACCGTTTTCGCGTAGTAGGAAACAATGAACATCCGCTCGTTGAGCGGCTCGCCCGTATCAAACGTGAGCGAAACATAGGTTTCGGCGCCGCCACTGTCGTCTCGCAGCTGCATCGCGGCTCCGCCGCTGTGAGCATCGCTGCTGGCTTTAACAACGGCTCTGACGGCAGTCCAGTTCTTGAAATCCTGATCCCCGGGCTGGGTGGTACTGTCTTGGTACAGCTCAAAGCTCGGGTCGGTAACGCTAAACAGGAGGTTGCTGATCCGCCGGGTCGGCGAAGCGTAGAACTGGGAGCAGCCGTCAGCTTCGGCGCTGCACTGCTTCGCGTCGCGGTCGAAGTGGATCTTGCTCTCATCTTCGGCGATGGCGCCGGCCAGCGTCAGGGTCACCGGATTGACCAGGCAGCTCTCGGTCAGGCTGAAGTCGTCGAACCAGGCCAGGCCGCTGACCTGCTCGCCGGCGACGATTACCACGATCTTGATCCTGTCGTTCGCGTTCAGCGCCGGCGTATCAAAGCTCACCTGGTACCAGCGATTCTTGGCGGTTTGGGTCAGCATGACCGGCGGGTCAGCCACGGCGCCGCCGTTTACCAAAACGCTGAACGAGATTGACCCGACATTCAGCCGGTCAAAGACGTAGCCGCTCACGGTGTAGGCGCCGGCGCGGGGTACGGTCAGCTCATCGGACCGCATCGTTACGCCGGCCATACTGCCGGCATTGTAGAAGCGCACGCTGCTGCGGCCGCGGTGGATCCGCTCCTGCCCGCCGCTCACCCGTTCGAAGTAGGCCGGATCCCCGCCCCACTTCGCGGCCAGGGTGCCGGCCGGGGCGGCGGTTTCAAAGCCGGGGTTGGGCAGCAGGTTCTGGCGGCTCTCGCAGCCGGTCTGGACGCACTGAACTCCCTGGTACTCGACGGTGCAGCTGGCGCCGGCCTGGCAGCCGCCGACACCCGTTCCGAAGAGATCGGCTTGCCACCACTGGGTGCTGGGGCTGCAGGCGGTGCTGATGGTCAGGTTCGCGCCACTGACCGCGTCGGTGCAGAATGTCCCGGCTTCAGCGATGCTGCAGCCGGCGTTGAGCGGGCAGCCGCTGGGCGCGGCGCACGGTTTCAGCACCTGCTCGCCGGCATTAACGCAAGCCCAGGTGGCGCTCGGAACATTGTACGACTGGCAGTACCACTGGCAGCCGGCGTTGTCCGCGCTGCAGCTGTTGTAGTTAAGGGTATTCTGGAGGTAGGAAACCGTCTGGCCGCCGCCGTTCACGAAAGTCTGGCAGGTGCTGTACTCGGGCAGGCAGCTCTCGGCCTGGAGGTTCCAGGTTGGCTGTTCCTCGGTGCAGTAGCCGTAGATGCACTTGCCCTTGCTGTCTTTCTCAATGCACGACTGGTAGTCGGCGCAGTACTGGCTGCGCGTCACGATCCGCTGGCCGTCGTTGCTGACCTGATCGCTGATGATGACCGGCCCGTAGCCTTCCGCCTTGCAGAACGCTTCCGGCGCTTTCAGCACCCAGTATTGGTCAATCAGGCGGTAGAAGGGGCTGTCCGAGTTATCATACTCGGCAATCAAGGCATTCAGCGTCACGACCCGGTCGCTGCCGGTAAATCCCTCATCAATAATTTTAGCGGCCACCTCCCAAGTAACCGGGATGATCCGGTGGGCCCGCAGAATCAGCAGGCTGCGGTAGGGGTAGCCCTTCTTGTCCCCGGCGTAGGGCGGCGCAACCCCCGGGGAAATAAAGCCGAACGGCGCGCTGCCGTCCAGGTAGCCGGCGTCAATCGCCTCCCGAACCGTCATCTCTTGCTCAATCGCCAAACGAAAATTTTGGTCAATGACGCACTCTTCCGGGCCCGGGTTGCTCAAATCCCGGCAGGTGGCGAGCTGCTGCAAAAGTTCGTACGGCCCGCCGGTAATGATGCCGGCGTCAACCAGCGTTACGTAGCGCGCCTCGGCCGCCTGCCGGCCGGTGAACAGGTCGCGGCCGCTCTCACCGGTATAGAGATCACGGCTAATGAAACTTCGCCGAGCATCATCATCATCCCGCAGGCTCGCCAGTCCTTCCTTGAACAGCCGCTGAAACAGCTTGCCGGCTAAGGTATTAATAAACGTGCTGATGGCGTCAGCCACGATGTCGCCGGTGCTGATTTTCTCGGCGTCGGCCTGATTGTTAATCAAGGCATCCGCCTGGGCTTTGGTCAGGCTGGCGGGGGTAAGAATCTTGCCGGATATCGCCGACGTAACCGGCTGGAAACCCTGGCCTTCGATTCGATCCTGCTCTTTAGTCTTGGTTTCAAACGAGAGGGCTTGATAGTACTTGTCCCAAAGCGTCAAGCCGATGAGAACCTCGTTCTGCTGCGAATTGAATTGCTTGACGAACTGGCTAAGAAAGTCGTCGCGCTGGACGAAGCGCTCCCAGTCTCGGGCCAGTTCGCTGGCGGTACAGTCGGGCTGGCGACGGATAAAATTGTCTTGAAACCCTTGAGCCACGTTAATCCGAAACGGCAGATCCGGCTGGCAGACGTTGAAGCCGTCAAGCCACGATTCACCGAGTTTGCTGATAAAATCACCGGCCGCGCCGTCAGCGGCCTTGGTCAGGTACGCTCCCCAGCTATCAGTATGAAAGTACGGGGTCTGGCCCTTGCCGCCGGCGGCCAGCCAGGTCGCCGAATCGTAAGCAAGGTTGTTGAGGAATAAATGTAAGGCTGATTTGAAAGCAATCGCCGCCGTCCGCTTCTCGATCTGCTGTGCTAGACGTTCAGCTTGTTCAGCGAAGTTATAGCCGATTTGGCTAAACCACGCTCGAAGGTTCGCGGCGTCAAAGGTCGGTATGCCGGCCGCGGCCGCCGGGGTCGGGTAGAGCATTGCCGGCGCGACCAAGCCCAGCGCCAGCGTCAGCAACATGCAACCCGACAGGATGAACCTCGCCACCGGCCGGCTCCTGCGGTTTGCCTCGCGCTGCTTGTCTTGGTGTACTTGGTGTATCATGGTAGTTTAGTAACCCTGAAGCGTCTCTGAAACCAGCTTAAGAAGCTCCTCGTCGCTCACTTGACGCAACGTTTCCGGCGGAATCCCCTGCTCTTGCAGCAGCTGCCGCAGCTGGGCCGGGGTAAGCTGACTAATCTGGTCAGCGGCCGATGAGCTGCCCGCCGGCTGGGCCGGCCCCGCCGTGGTGGCGGTGGAGCTCGCGACCGTACCGCCGGTTACCTCGAGGTAGGTGCGCAGCAGCTCCTCATCGCTGATGGCGTTCAGCACATCAGCTGATACGCCGGCGTTTTGCAGCAATGTCCGAAGCGAGCCGGCGTCCAGGTCGGCCGCGGCTGGCGCGGTATTTTCAGCCACGGTACGTTCGGCCGCGGCGCCGGTGCAATCAGCGCCCTTCGGACAGTTGGGGTTGCTATTACTGGCAATTTCTTTCTGATCCTCTATACCATCCGAATCTGAATCCTCGAGAAAGGGGCTGGTCTGGTAGACGTAGAGCTCGTCGTAGTCCGAGAGGCCGTCCTGGTCCGTGTCTTTCTGGCGTAAGCCAAGCAGGTCTTGATCAACAGGGTTGGTCGCGGCGGCGAAGCTGGTGTTGCTTTCGGGCAGCGGACGGTCGAAGGGTTTGGCAATCAAACTTTTAAAGTGGTTAAAACCAAAGATGATGCCAGCGGCGCCGAAAAATAAAACCGCCCCCGCTAACCACTTTTCCACCGTTTGGGGGGCGTTAAAATACGCCTTAATTTTTTCGCTGACTGGGTACCGCTCGCCGCGGTTCGCCGATGATCCGGTCTCTTGCTCTTGGTAGATATCAGACAGGATAGTTAAGTTGGTTGATTTTTTGGCTGATTGGGCCATTTTTTTCAAAAGTATTAGACGCGGCGGCGTGATACATCCAAACCCTCTCCCCGCCAGAGGCGGGCAGATGCAATAGCCAGTTCATCTCTCGATTGCAATCGAGATAACCCCAAGTTTAGTCGAGGGGTCAATTGAATATATTATACTAAATTTTCAAAAAGCAAACAAGCGAAAAAGTAACAATTAATTAAGATACATAACCAACTTTTTTGCAAGCTGCTGCCAATCAGCCACGGCGAGGTTTTGCGCCCGAACATTGGGTGTCAGACCGGCTTCAGCCGCTGCAGTTTCGATAATGGTACCGCTGACTTTGAGGCCGGCGGCCAGGTTATTGACCAGCTTCTTGCGCTTGGCCGAAAAGCCGATCCGCACCAGCTGCCAAAACTGCTTTTCGGTTACCGGCTTGAGCCGGGCGGCGATGGCTGCCGCCGGCTGGATGTCGCGAATTGCCACGATGGCCGAATCAACGGCCGGCATCGGCCAGAACTGCTGGCGGCCCACGGTGGCAACCACGGCCGGCCGGCCGTAGAGCTGGACGGAAATGCCCAGCAGACTTAAATCACCTGGCTTCGCGCAGATTCGTTCGGCCACTTCCTTTTGGACCAGGACCACCGCGACCAACGGCTTGACCGCCGCCGTGAGGATGTTTTTCAAAAAACGAGACGTGATGTTGTAGGGAAGGTTGGCCACCACCTTGTAGCCGGCGCCCAGACGGCCGGCGAAGTCGCAGCGCAAAATGTCGTCGTTAACCAGCTCGAGGTTACGGCTGACAATGAACTTTGCCTGCAGCAGGCCGAAGAGTTTCCGGTCGAGCTCGACGCTGACGACGCGACCGGCACGGGCAACCAGCGCTTCGGTCAGAATCCCCAGCCCCGGCCCGACCTCGAGCACGGTGTCGCGCTGATCCAGCCGGGCGGTTTCAACCATGGTATCAATGACTGTAGCGTCCATTAAAAAATGCTGCCCCTTGCTGCGCTGGGGGGTAATGCCGTAGGCTTTACAGAGTTTTTTTATCTGGTCGAGCATTATGAGAAGTTTGTTAGCTAGTAAATTTACAAGTGAGCAAGTTTGCTTGCCAGCTTGCCAGCTTAATTTACTTAATTTACTTACTTCACTTACTTGACTTATCTTGACTTACTCACTGATACAGCCTATACTAAGCCTATGGTCTACCTCTCCGATATCATGCAAAAACGAATTAAGGGCTGGGTCGCGGGTATAGTCATTTTGTTACTGGTGATTGTTGTCGTGTGGGCCATCGCCGGCCAAGCCGCTGGCCAGCGTAAAAGTGGTCGCACTTTGTCGCCGTTTCTTCGTGGTCAAACCCAAGTGGTCAAACCTTCATTGCGCCCGGTCACTATTACCCCTCCATCGTTGTACCCGGTCACTATTGCCGGCATTATTACTTTTGTCGCACCATCATGCGGGAGATCCTGTCAGGGCGGGGAGCCATGCCGTTGTCTAATCTGTAATTGCTGGTGCTTAGAAGTACCGCCACCATTCCCTTGGGGCGAGGTTCAAACATTTGGCTATGAAGGCGCGACCTCGATGGATATCTGCCCTTTGATTTTCTATACGCCGTTTCCGCCGCCTTTTGCACCCGGGCGCTACATCCTTGGTGGCGCAAAATCTTTATATCCAAAATTTTTTGGTATCGACTCATTCATCGGCACTGGTACTAAAAAGTAGCTGCGCTCTTACCACCTAATAAGGTGCGGCGTCAGACGGCCAGAACGAATAATGACGAGCTGGTGCCGTTTCACCGCCACCATCGTCGAAGTTGGCTGCCGCTTCAGCCGGCCGGCCCGGATGGCAACCACAGTTGAGGATTTCCGCCGCGGCAGCGGCCCGGCGTCAATGATCAGCTCCGGCTGGTCTTTTTGGTTTCTGAATTGGGCGACGACCGTTGTTACCCGGTAGGGACTCGGCTGGCCGGAACGGTTGGCCGAGCTGGCGATCAGCGGCCGGCCGGCGCGGCGGCACAGCGTGCGGGCAACGGGGTGAGCCGGCACCCGGACGGCGAACCGCCGGGAAACAACCAGTGACAGCGGCCCGGGCCAGTAGTGCCCGGCCAACTTTTTTTGCAGCGGATGTAACGGGAAGAACCGCTCCACCTGCCGCCGGCTCGAGGCCACCAGGGTAAATTTTTTATCCGTCCGGTTTTTGATCCGCAAAATTTTTCTGGTCACCGCCGGCGAATCAAAAACGCCGCCCAGGCCGTAGGCGGTGTCGGTCGGGTAAACGATCACGCCGCCGCGGCGCAGGACACGGACGGCTTGAGCAAGGCCAGTTCGGTTTGGCTTTAGGATGCGCATATTCACCGCGAGGGGCACGTACACGTAGAGACGAGGCAATGCCTCGTCTCTACGTGTACCCGCCTCGAATCTGCTTAACGAACCGGTAGCCGGCGAACACCAGCGGGTTTATGACCGCTTCAAAGCTGCCGACGTACTCGGCCGGCGCCTGAGTGGGGGCGAAGCCGGTTTTGAACTTCGTCATGCCCACCCAGTTCGGGTGGTGGCAGGTTTGGCCGTTGACGCCGCCGAAATCGTAGGCGCGGCAGCCAAGCTGCTTCGCTGCCAAAATCGCCTCCCAGTGCAGGAGGTACGGCGCCATCACCTCGCGGTAGAGGTCGGCCGATGCTCCGTGGAGGTAGGTCGCCGTTTTGCCAAAAAAAGCAACCAATGCCGCGGCGACAATCTGCTGGTCGTAGATTGCCAGCAAGAGTTTCAGCGTTCCGTCCGGATTTAGAAGCTCGAGCATTTTTTTGTAGTGCTCTTTGGGGTGAGGCTGGAAGTGATCCCTGGCGCTGGTCTGCTTAAGCAGCTGCCAAAAGCCCTCAAGGTCAGATTCCTGGTCGCTGATCTGAAGGGTAACGCCGTGCTTCTGGGCCAGGCCGAGGTTGTAGCGCGTTTTCGGTTTCATCGCCGCGAGGAGCGCATCGGGTGAATCGGTGATCGGCATGATGAAGTTACACTTCGGCTGCAGCTCGCCCTCGCTCTTGCGCAAACCGCTCTCGGCCAACACCGGCTCGGCGCCCACGAGCCAGGGCGGGTCGAACCGAAGCATGAAGCTCTTGAGTTCGCGGGCACGGCGCTTAACCGCGCCCAAAAGCTCCGAGAGCTCGTGGGCGTTCAACGTGTCCATCACCGGTCCGCGCGGCGCGTAGAGGTAGTTGTACTCAAAGTGCAGCTCGTGCCGGACCAGGAGCAGGGCGGCCCGGAACTGGCCCTGCTCGTCGAGCACCGCCAGCCGAAAGACGGGATTGCCGAGCGCCTTCTGAACCTCGCCCCAGCCCCACGACTGCAGCAAGCCGCCGTCCGGCGCGTAGGCTTTAACAAAGGTGTCCCACGGCTCGCGGGCCTTGTCAGTGATTTCGACGATGGACATAGTTTAGGTAAGTAGCTTGTGGCTTCTTAGCTTTTTAGGGCAGGGTCATCCCCTAAAAAGCTAAGAAGCTAAAAAGCTATTTCTTATTCTACTACAAAGTTAATCAGCCGCCCGGGTACGAAGATGATGTTCTTCACCTGCTTGCCCTCGAGGTAGCCGGCGATCTTCGGACGCGCCCGGGCGGCTCGCTCCGCCACCTGCTCGGTGATGTCGGCGGGCGCGTGGAGCGAATCCCGAACCTTGCCGTTGATCTGAACGACGAGCGTGATCTCGGTCGCCACAATCAGCTTTTCATCAAACGCCGGCCACGAGGCTTGAAAGATTGACCGGCGGTGACCCAGCTTCCGCCAGCGCTCTTCGGCCAGGTGGGGCGCGAACGGCGCGAGCAGCCGCAGGAACGTCTCGGCGGTCGAACGGCTGATGGTCGGTTGCCCGGCCAGCGTATTGCTTAAAATCATCAGCGCCGACACGGCCGTATTGTAGTCTTGGGTTTCGATGTCATCGCTCACTTTCTTGACGGTGCGGTGCAGGAGCGTTTTGGCGGCGGCGTCTTCGTGGTCGGCCGAAACCAGCTCGGATCGCTCGAACGTATCCCAGACTTTTTCCAAAAATCGCCGCACGCCCCTCACCCCAGCGGTATCCCAGGGGATTGCCTGCTCGAACGGCCCCATGAACAGCTCGTAGAGCCGCAGGGTGTCGGCGCCGTAGGCAGCGACAATTTCGCTGGGGTTGACCACGTTACCCCGCGACTTCGACATCTTTTCGCCGCCCTCGCCCAGAATCAAACCGTGCGAGGTGCGCTTGCGGTACGGTTCATTGCCGCACGACTCGGGCACGACCTTGATGTCGTAGAGAAACTTATAGATGAAGCGCGAGTAGAGCAGGTGGAGCGTCGTGTGCTCCATACCGCCGTTGTACCAGTCGACCGGCAGCCAGTAGGCGAGTTGGTCAGGCGCGGCCAGCGCCTTAGCGTTCGCGGGGTCAGCGTAGCGCAAAAAGTACCAGTTCGAGCCGGCCCAGTTGGGCATCGTGTCGGTCTCGCGGCGGGCCGGTCCGCCGCAGCGCGGGCAGGTAACGGTCACCCAGCCGGTCATGGTCGCGAGCGGCGATTCACCGGTATCGGTCGGCTCATACTTTTTCACCTCGGGCAACGCGACTGGTAACTGATTCTCGGGTACCGCAATCCAGCCTGGATTGAGTAATTCCCCCTGACTGTATTCCTTATTTTTGCTTTTTGATTTTTGCTTTTTGATTTTATCCTGACATGCCCCGCAAAACACCAATGGAATCGGCTCGCCCCAGTAGCGCTGGCGCGAAAAGACCCAGTCACGAAGGTTATAGCGGGTCGCTCGTTTGCCCCAGCCTTTCTTTTCCAGGTAATCCATAATGATGGCGGTGGCGCGATGGATATCCAGCCCATCTAAAAACTCCGAATGGACCATGGTTCCTTCTGCTTCTTGCACCTGCTCAATCCGAGTAAGGTCGCTCGTATCGCCGTCACGGCCGACGACCACGCGAATGACCGGCAAACCGAACGCCGTAGCGAATTCAAAATCGCGCCGGTCGTGACCGGGCACGCCGACGACCGCGCCCGTCCCGACGGTTGTGAGCACAAAATCACTAATCCAAATCGGCAGCTGCTTGTTATTTAATCGGTTCAAGCCGTACAAGCCGGCGAACACCCCGGTCTTTTTCCGACCTTCGGCCATGCGCTCCTGGTCGGTTTTTTTTCGAGCGGCCGCGATATACTGTTCAACCGCTTTCCGCCGTTCCGCGGGTATCAACCCCTTTTCGGCCGACACCAGCGGGTGCTCGGGCGCGAGCACCACAAACGTGGCGCCGAAGTTGGTATCGGGCCGCGTCGTCGAAACAACGACTGATTCGTTAGTCCCGACAACCGGGTAGTCAATATCAATCCACTCTTTGCGGCCGATCCAGTTGATCTGCTGGGTCTTGATCCGCTCGGGGTAGTCAACCGGAGCGAGGTCGTCAGCCAGCCGGTCAGCGTACCTCGTAATCTTGAGCAACCACTGCTCCTTCTCGCGCTGCTCGACCGCGGTGCCGCAGCGCTCGCAGGCGCCCCCCGCGACCTCTTCATTGGCCAAACCAATCCTGCACGACGGACACCAGTTGATCGGCATCTTCGCCTTGTAGGCCAAGCCGTGCTCAAACAGCTTTAAAAAAATCCACTGGGTCCAGCGGTAGTAGGCCGGGTCGGTGGTGACCACCTGCCGGTCCCAATCAAAACTCAAGCCCAGCGCCTTGAGCTGGGCCGTGAAGGTGGCGACGTTGCGCTCGGTGATGGTCTGCGGATGGGCGCCGGTCTTGATGGCGTAGTTTTCCGTTGGTAAGCCAAAGGCGTCAAACCCAATCGGGTAGAGCACATTGTAGCCCTGCATCCGGCGCTTCCGGGCCAGTACGTCCAGCGCGGTGTAGGGCCGGGGGTGGCCGACGTGCAGCCCCTCACCGGACGGGTACGGAAACTCGATCAAGCAGTAGTACTTGGGTTTAGAGGAGCGGTCGGCGGCGGCGAACAGCTTCTTTTCCTCCCAGTACGTTTGCCACTTCGGTTCAATTATGTTCGGGTCGTAGGAAGCCATATATACGTTTGATGGATTGTACCTACAGACGGGTAGCCGAGAGCCTCTGCTCTCGGCTCGGTTGGAGCAGAGGCTCCAACCTACCCGCTTTTACTTACTCACTTAATTTACTTACTTCTTACTTTACTTAATTATACACCGCTCACCGCGACTCTCCAAGCTAGCTTTTACCCGCCTTCTCGTGCTTCTCGAGGACCGCTTTGAGGTACTTGCCGGTGTAGCTCTTAGCGGCGGCGGTAATCTCCCGGGGTGTGCCCTGGGCGACGATCGTGCCGCCTTTTTCACCGCCTTCCGGCCCCAGGTCAATCACCCAGTCGGCGCACTTAATCACGTCGAGGTTATGCTCGATAATCAAAACCGTGTTACCCTTGTCAACCAGCTTGTTGAGCACGTCGAGCAAGCGCTTGATGTCTTCGAAGTGCAGGCCGGTCGTCGGCTCGTCAAGCACGTAGAGCGTCTTGCCGGTTGAGCGGCGAGAGAGCTCGGTGGCCAGCTTCACCCGCTGGGCCTCGCCGCCGGAGAGCGTCGTCGCCGGCTGGCCGAGCTTGACGTAGCCCAGGCCCACGCCGTAAAGCGTCTTGAGCTTATGGTAAATGTTGGGATGCTGGCGGAAGAAACGCATCGCCTCCCCAACCGACAGCGCCAGCACGTCGGCGATGCTCGCGCCCTGGTAGTGAATCTCGAGTACCTCCGCCTTGTAGCGTCTGCCGTGGCACTCTTCGCACGGCACGTAGACGTCAGGCAGAAACTGCATCTCGATTCGGACGAGGCCTTCGCCGCCGCAGGTCTCGCAGCGGCCTTCCTTGGCGTTGAAGCTGAACTTACCGACGCTGTAGCCGCGGATCTTCGCCTCTTTGGTCTGGGCGAACAAATCGCGGATGTAGGTGAAGACGCCGGTATAGGTCGCCGGGTTTGACCGCGGGGTGCGGCCGATCGGCGACTGGTCAATGGCGATTACCTTGTCGATGTGCTCACTGCCCCGAATCTCGCGGTGGGCGCCGGGCAGGTCCTTGGCGCGGTAAAATTTCTGGGCCAGCGCCTTGACCAGAATATCGACCAGGAGCGTCGACTTGCCCGAACCGGAAACGCCAGTCAGGCAGATGAACCGGCCCAGCGGAATCTTGACGTCAACATTTTTTAAGTTGAATTCGGAAGCGCCGAGCACCTCGAGCGCCCGGCCGTTGCCCGGCCGGTACTGTTTGGGCGGCTCGATCCGCAGCGCGCCGGAGAGGTACTTGCCGGTCAGCGATTTCTTGTCTTTCTTGATTTCTGCCGGCGTGCCCTGGGCCACCACCCGGCCGCCCGTCTCGCCGGCGCCCGGGCCGATGTCAATCAGCTCGTCGGCGGCTTCCATGGTCAGCTCGTCGTGCTCAACCACGATCACGGTGTTACCCAGGTCGCGCAGGTACTTCAGGGTGTCAATCAGCTTCTGGTTATCGCGCTGGTGCAGCCCGATTGACGGTTCATCCAAAATGTAGACGATACCGGTGAGCGACAGCCCCAGCTGGGTGGCGAGGCGGATCCGCTGGGCCTCGCCGCCGGCCAGCGTCGTCGAGCTGCGGTCGAGCGTGAGGTAGCCGAGGCCTACGTTCTGCAGGTAGGCCAGCCGGGCGCCAATCTCTTTGAGCGCCAGGCTGGCGATTTTTTGTTCGCGGCTGGTCAGCCCGTCGCTGGCAGTAGTGGGCTTGCTTAAATTTTTAAAAAATAGTACCGCCTGATCAATGGTTTGAGCGGTGATGTCGGCGATGGTGCGCCCGCCCAGCGTTACCGAGAGCGATTCAGGCTTGAGCCGTTTGCCCTGGCAGGCGGGACAGGTCAGGACGCGCATGTACTGCTCGATCTCCTGGCGGAGGTAGTCCGAGGTTGTTTCCTGGTGCTTTTGTTCAAGGATCACAATCACGCCGGGAAACGTCGCCTTGGTCGCGCCGACCGCGTAGGTGGTGCCGCCGGTGCCGTTTAAGATCAGCCCCAGCGTCTGATCGGACAGTTCACCGACCGGCACGTCGAGTAAAATGTGGTGGCTGGCGGCGACGGCCTTGAGCAGCTGCCAGTACTGGTTCTGGTTGGAAAAATTGCGCGCGAGGGGCTTGATCGCCCCCTGGGCCAGGGTCAGCTTACGGTTGGGAATGACGAGGCTTGAATCAACCTCGAGGCGCGTGCCCAGGCCCAGACACTTGGGGCAAGCGCCGGCCGGGCTGTTGAAGGAAAAGTTACGGGGTTCAACGTTGGGCAGGTCAATGCCGCAGTCGGGGCAATGGTAGTACTGGGAAAACTGTCTCTCCCGGCCGGCGGTATCCAAAACGATGAGCTGGCCGTTACCCAGATCGAGCGCGAGTTCCACCAGCCGCGAGAGGGCGTCGCGCTGGGCCGTAACCTGACCAACTACCACCTCAATCCGGTGGGCAGACTTGGCGTCGAGTCCGCCCGACGGCAGATCCGCCAGGTGGTGAAACTGACCGTCGATCCGCACCTGTAAAAAACTCGCGTTCTTGATTTCGGAGAGGACTTTCTTATGCTCCCCTTTTTGGTTCATCACCACCGGCGCCAGCACGGTTTTCGCCCGGTCCTTGAGCGCGGCAATGTGCTCGATAATCTCGCTGGTGCGCTGGCGGCTCACCGCCTTGCCGCAGCGGTAGCAGTGCATGCGGCCGATCCGGGCGAACAGCAGGCGAAGGTGGTCATAGATTTCGGTAATCGTACCAACCGTCGAGCGGGGGTTGTTCGAACCCGACCGTTGGTCAATTGAAATCGCCGGAGACAGACCCTCAATCGAGTCGACCTCCGGCTTATCCATCAGTCCTAAAAATTGCCGGGCGTAGGTGGACAGTGACTCCACGTACCGGCGCTGGCCTTCGGCGTAGATGGTGTCAAACGCCAGTGACGACTTGCCGGAACCGGAAATACCCGTGATGACCACCAGCTTATCGCGGGGAATCTCAACGTCAATGTTTTTCAAATTGTGGACGCGCGCGCCGCGAATTTTTATCGTTTTACTGGCCATGGGTACCATCAGTTGTAAACGGATACATGATACACTGCTTGCGGCAAACCGTCAAGCACACATGATAAAACCCGATGGGGTGCATCGGGATGTAAGTAGTAATGGAAAGCTTGCAGCTTTTAGTCTATAGTAAGTAGTCAGTAGAGGATTAACAATTTACTACCGACTACAGACTACTGACTACAAACTTGCTAACTCTGTAATGACATTTGAAAACAGGGTTTTAAAAACCTACTGGTACTGGTTGTCCTGCGCCCCCTGGTAGTAGCGCATCGCCCGAATTACATAACCTTGATTGCTTTCTAAACCACCAGGATTAATACAACACTCATAAGCTCTGAAGCCAGGACAATCGACACTGGGAGCCAGGGGCGGCCTTTTACCATTTCTCGGCGTAGTGCCGTAACCACCGTTATAGCCAGCCAAAATGTGAGAAATGTTTCCCTCATGAAACGCCTCATTCTGTTGGATATACCTAGCGGCTAGTTCAATACTTTCTTGGGGATGATCAAGTAAATAATCACAATCGCGGTCGGCAGTCGTTGGCAACATCTGCATCATGCCACATTCTCCATCTTCACCTCGGGCACTGGGATTACAACCAGATTCAGTTGAGGCAATCGCCCGCAAAATTCGGGAGTCCACGCCGTAGCCATCGAAATTATAATCACGGCAGCCCGAAGGAACCGCTAACGCTCCCAGCCGAGACGGCGCAAGATTTGTTTCCTCGAGCGTTGGCAGCGGTGACAGATCATCAGCCAGTACATCGGGGGTTTGCTGCGGCAACCCAACGGAATCATATGAGATGGTGCGAGTTGACGTCTCACACGCAATCTTACCGACCAGCGCATCAGTGCTCGGGTCACCGGCCTGGGCGAGGCGGATGTTTTCTACTTCCGGAATCTTCAGCGGCTTAAGCTCGGTCAGCGCCGGATTTACCGTGTAGAGGATGTTGTATGAAAAAAGCGCTATCACCAGTCCCACCACCGCCGAGATGATGAAGCTCTTGGCGGTCGAGACCCGCTCGGGGCTGCCGCCGGCGGTCAGCCAGACGGCGCCGCCGATGGTGATCATCAGCATCGCGAGGGCGGCGGCCAACGCTACGCCATAGCGGTAAACCGCCCCGATGTAGTCACCGATCCAGCCGATGGTGCAGTACCCCCCCGTGCAGCTGACGGCCTTAAAGATCGCCGATGCACCCGTATTACCAATCTTCACGTTCAGCTGGGGAGTGTCCGCAGCGCCGACGAGTACGGGGGATAAAAAGAATAAGACAGTAACAACCCCCACGAACGGTAAAAATTTTTCTTGCATGGTTTTAAGGGTCACCCCAGTAAATATTATTCCGCGTGTCAGGAACATCAGAGCAGAGTACTGGCTGCTTAAAGCAACGAACTTTGGAAAAAGGTTTTTCTTTGCAAAGAAACCAATCCACGCCTTTAGGATGCTCGCCGCAGGTATACAGCCTGCCTAAAGGAGTGCCTTCATTGACTTCATATTGGTAGCACGCGCACGACTCCCTTATACCGCACATCGCCTCGTAGTTACTATCGTCAACGAACTGTCCGCCCATGGATTCGCATTCCTGCTTCTCTGACGATTGAAGGCACTCGCCGTTAAATAAGCAGTGATACTTAGCCTGAGTGTACTGGCTGGTAGTTTTTTCACTTAGTTTTGGTTCTGGCACATCGCTGACCACCGGCACGCTCAACGGCTCAAGCGCCACCAGGCGGGGGTTGACGGTGTAGAGAATAACGTAGGAGAACAGCGCCAGCATGAGACCGGAGATCGCCGAAATGATGAAGCTCTTGGCGGTCGAGACTCGTTCTGAACTGCCGCCGGCGGTCAGCCAGATGGCGCCGCCAATGGTGATCATCAGCATCGCCAAGGCTGCGGCCAAAGCCACGCCGTAGCGGTAGAGGGCGCCGATGTACTGGCTGATCCAGGGTACCTCCAGGCATTTCCCATACTGGCTCTTTTCGGGTGGGCACGATCCCACCCCATAGCCGGCCTGAAAATCGGACGCTTGGCCAAAGTCGCCAATCTTGATCTGGAGCTCCGGCGCCAGATTGGGCGCCGAGCTGCCATCGGCTGCCCAGACAACGGCTGGACCAGCAGCAGACAACGCCACGAGGAGGAGAAAGAGGATATAGAAACGAGGTTGATTCATAGCGCGAACCTAACGATTGAGCTCGGCGACGATCAGCTGCTGTAGCGCCTCGTAGGGCACCGCGCCGCGCACGAGTGTGCCGTTCACGAAGAATGTAGGCGTCGCCTCGACTCCGGCTTCGATGCCGGCGTTGTAGTCATCTTCAATTTCTTTCACATACTTACCCGAGCTCAAGCAGCCGCCGAACGCCACGCTGTTCAAACCAATCTGGATGGCGTAGCGCTTGAGGTCAGCTTCCTCGAGGGCGGCCTGATTCTCAAAAATTTTATCGTGCATCTCCCAAAATTTTCCCTGCTCAAAGGCACAGTTGGCCGCCAGCGCCGCCGGCAGCGCCCGGGGGTGAGTGTCAACCAGCGGGAAGTCGCGGTAGATGAAGCGCACGCGGTCACCGTAGTCGCGAATCAGCTGCTTGACGACCGGGTAGACTTGGCCGCAATACGGACACTCAAAGTCGCTGAACTCGACGATAACGACCGCGGCGCCGGCCGGCCCCACGCTCGGGTCGTCATCGGTAGCCAGACTTGAACGATCAGCCGCCGGCTGGCTGCCGGACGCCGGCTGGTTAAGAAACGACTGCGGGTCGAGCTGACCGCTGCGAATCAGGGAGCTCACCCGCAGCACGTAGATGCCAAACGCCACCGCGACGACCAACCCGAGGGCGAGCGCGAGCAGCAGCAGCTTGCCCCACCAGCGGTGGTACCAGCGTTTCCGACCCGGCGTACCCCGCTCAAAGAATGGTAATTCAGAAACGTCGGGATTGGTATCGGGACTATACATAGGTTCCCTTTCATTATACCATACTATCAGTGATAGTGATTAACCGGGAGCAGACGCTGACGGCCTATGGCAACCACCCGACTGACGCTCGAAGAACGCGCCGAACAGCTCGCGGTAAAACGAGCCGATCGCCGCACCAAACGCACCCGCCGGCCGATGCGTGTCAGCGGTAAACGAGTCTTTGAGCTCCAGCGCATCATCACCCGGAAAGGCCGCAAGGATTGAGGAGGGAATACACAGAGTTGACAGCGGAGCTTTTTTTTGCTATCCTGTAATCATCCTTGTATGCTGTTAGATATTGTCCAACTTATCATCGCGGTTCTCCTCGTCACAACGATTCTCCTCCAAAATCGGGGCGCCGGACTCGGCGCTGCTTTTGGTGGCAGTGGCAACATCTACCACACCAAACGAGGGGTAGAAAAAACCCTCTTCATCGCCACCATCGGCCTCTCGGCCATCTTTCTCGTCATCGCGTTCATCAACGCGGTGAGCTAACCTGCCCCGCACCGCACCGGACGCGTCGAGGGCCGGATTGGGTTTCATCACTGGTTGATGATTAACGTACCAAGCATATCAACTTCTCTTGGCCTACATTAAAATCGTGGCGGAAGTCAGAAACAAAAACCGATGTCAAAGAGCAGAATGAGCTCGACCGCAAGCTGGTCCACGCCCTCAATCCGCGTAAGCTGCCGACGTTGCGGCAACTCAAGCATCTGCCCAAAGTCCTCTCAACCAAGGAACGGCGGCTGTTTCGAGGAGCGATGGCGGCGCTGGTCGGCTCGTTGATTTTTATCGCCGGTAGCTTCTACCTGCAGAACTTTATTCCCGTGCCGGTCGCCGGCGGCGAGTACACCGAAGGGTTGATCGGCGCGCCGCAGTACGCCAATCCCCTCCTCTCGCAAACCAACGACGTTGATTCGGACCTCGCCCGGCTCATCTTCTCGGGTCTGGTCGCCTACGATAAGAGCCTCGAGCTCGCGCCGGACCTGGCCGAGCGCTGGGAAATTGATGAAGCTCAGACGACCTACACCTTCGTCTTGCGGGAAAACCTGCGCTGGCACGATGGCCAGCCCCTCACCGCCGACGATGTCGTGTTCACGGTCAAGAGCATCCAGGACCCCGACTTCAAGAGTCCGCTCCTGGTGAGCCTGCGGGGCGTCGAGGTTAAGAAAATTGACGACCGGACGGTCAGCTTCAGCCTGCCGGAAGCGTACCCCGATTTTTTGGAGGTGATGACCTTCGGCTTGTTGCCTGAACATATCTGGGGTGAAATTCCGCCGGTCAACGCCAACCTGACCGAGTATAACCTCCGGCCAGTCGGCGCCGGACCCTGGCAATTTAAGTCGCTGACCAAAGACCGGCTCGGTAACATCAGATCGTACACCCTGGTACCTAACCCGTACTACTACGGATCCAAACCCTTTCTCGAAAAACTCACCTTCAAGTTTTACCCCGATTTTCAAACCGGCATCCAAGCCTTAAAAAATAATTCAATCGAGGGCTTGAGCTTTCTGCCCAAAGATCTCAAGAAAGACCTGGCGGGACTCAAGAACCTCAACCAGTACTCGCTCGCACTCCCCCAGTACACCGCGGTTTTTTTCAACCAAAAAGAGAACGAGTCGCTCGCCACCAAAGACGTCCGCCAGGCGCTGGCGCTGGCGATCGACAAACCGGCGATTCTCTCCCAGGCGCTCCAGCTCGAAGGTGAAATCATTGACGGACCGATCCTGCCGGGCTCGACCGACGCCGGAAACAATCTGCCAAAGATTGCCTACGACCCCACCCAAGCCAGCGCGCTGCTCGATCAGGCCGGCTGGAAGCAAATCACGCCCCTAGAGTACGCTGACTGGCTCGCCCGTCAAACCGAGACTGCGACGACGACCGAAGCGACAACGGCGAGCCAGGCGACGACGACTGATACTGCGAAGCTGGTCGGTGACGACCAGCCCGCTTCGCCCGCGAAGCGTGGCGAGCCGACTCAAGCGTTCTACCGCCAGCAGGGAGAAAAGATTTTAACTGTCAAGCTGACCACCGTCGATCAGTCGGAGAACGTCAAGGCAGCGGAACTGGTTTCAGATTTCTGGCGGGCGGTCGGCGTCAAGGTTGAACTCGAGATCATCAGCGGCGGCCGAATCAGCCGCGACGTCATCAAGCCGCGCCGCTACGAGGCGCTGCTCTTCGGCATCATCGTCGGCTCAAATCCCGACCCCTTCCCGTTCTGGCACTCCTCGCAGGTCCAGGATCCCGGCTTGAACCTGGCGCTGTACGCCAACCGCAACGTTGATAAGGCGCTGGAGGATGCGCGCAAAGCCGCCGATGAGGCCGCCCGCCAGCCGCTGTACCGGACGTTCGAGGAAACGATCCTTGCCGACCTGCCGGCCATCTTCCTCTACAACCCGACCTACACCTACGTCGCCGATCAAAAAATTAAAGGGCTCGACGTCCATCGAATTATTCTCCCCGCCGACCGCTTCAACAACATTGAAGATTGGTACGTCAACACGAAACGAAAGTATCACGGCAACAACTGAGGCAGCTGGCATTCTTGCCCGTCTACGTTTGCGCCGGAGTGGTGAAATTGGTATACACGTACGGTTCAGAGCCGTATGGGGCAACCCATGAGGGTTCGAGTCCCTCCTCCGGCATAGACGCAGGCAGCGCGCAACATTCCCCGCCGCGGCGGGATGAGCGTAAGCTTAGAAGAGTTCTCCGCCCGTGGCGGGTGCGCCTCGGGCGCAAAATCTCCCCCGCGGCACCATACCACCCCAAAAGTAAACCCCGCTCGTGAGCGGCATAGATCTCAAAATTAACTCTTAGCATTATGGAGTCCCGGCCGCTGGAGGCGACTGCGGACAGGATATCTTCCCCATCGCGCCTACCCCTGCTCTCGCAGGTAGGTTGACTATTGCATTAACTTCATTATGTCAAAAAAATCTAAACGTAAACCGCCCGTACTAGAGATGAAACCCCGCCAGAAACAGCCGTCCCAAAAACGGCGTCACGGACGGCGGCCGGCCTTTAGCCGGGGCGGAAAGCTTAACATCATTCCGCTGGGCGGCAACGAAGAAGTCGGCCGCAACATGACCGTGTTTGAGTACGGCAACGACATCATCCTCTTGGATATGGGCTTGCAGTTCCCCGAAGAGGACATGCCCGGCATCGACTACATCATCCCCAACTTGAGCTACCTCATGGGGAAAGAAAAGAACGTCAAGGCCGTCATCCTCTCACACGGCCACCTCGACCACATCGGCGCCGCGCCGATCCTGCTCGAGAAGCTCGGCTACCCGCCGGTCATCGCCCGGCCGCTCACCCTGGCCATGCTCAAGCACCGCCAGGACGACTACAAGAGCGACAGCGTCAAACAGCTCAAGACCATCCCGATTAAGTCACTCCGGGACACCTTCCGGCTCGGCGCGTTTCAAATTTCTTTCTTCCAGATCGAGCACTCGATCATGGACGCGGTCGGCGTGATTTTAAAAACGCCCCCGGCCACGCTCATTCACCCCGGTGACTGGACGCTTGAAAAAGACGTCAGGGGCAACCCCATCGTCCGCTACGACCACCTCGCCAAGCTGCCGTCGCCCCGGGTGCTGATGCTCGAGAGTTTAGGCGCCACCGACGTCCGGCCCAGCGCCAGCACCGTCGAGATGCAGAAAAACATCACCGCGCTCTTGCAGAACGCCAGGGGCCGGGTGATTATCGGCACATTCGCCTCGCAGATTGAGCGTATCGGCTGGGTCATCGCCACCGCCGAAAAGATGGGCAAGAAAGTCGTGCTCGACGGCTACAGCATGAAGATGAACATCGAGATCGCCAAAGAGCTTGGCTACGTCAAAGCCCGAAAAGACACTTTTGTTAAACCCGAGCAGCTTGACCACTACCCCGACCAGAAGCTCGTCATCATCGCCACCGGCGCCCAGGGCGAGGGCAACGCCGTGCTCTCCCGCATCATCAACGGCTCGCACCGGCACATTAAAATTAAAAAAACCGACACGGTGGTGCTGTCCTCCTCAATTATCCCGGGCAACGAACGGACGATTCAGAAGCTCAAGGACGGTCTCTACCGCCAGTGCGATAACGTCATCCACGGCCAGGTCATGGACATCCACGTCTCGGGCCATGGCAACCGCGAGGACATCCGCCACATGCTCCAGCAGGTCAAACCCGACTACTTCGTTCCGGTGTACGCCTACCACTACATGCTTAAAGAAGCCGAGAAGCTGGCGATCAGCGGCGGGTTTGATCCGAAAAAAGTCCTGGTGCTCGACAACGGCCAGGTGGCCGAGTTCGACCGGAGCGGCGGCCGGGCAACCAACCGACGGGTGCCCACCGACTATGTCTTCGTTGACGGTTTGGGCATCGGCGACATCTCACACGTCGTCCTGCGCGACCGGCAGATGATGGCGGCCGACGGCATGATCGTGGTCATCATTACCATCGATACCAAGAGCGGCAAGCTGATCCAAAATCCGGACCTGATTTCCCGCGGCTTCATCTACATGAAAGAAAACAAGCAGCTGATCGAAGAGACGCGTCTCAAAGCCAAGAAGATTTTCAGCGGCGACCTGCGCGGCGAGGTGGACGAGAACTACTTCAAGGAAAAAGTCCGAAACGAAATCGGCCAGTTCCTCTACCAGAAAACCGAGCGCCGGCCTATGGTCTTACCCGTGATTATCCAGGTGTGATTGCGCGTCGCAAATCGCTTATCGCAAATCGTAAAGTCATAAATCGGTAATGATAAAAAAGCAAAGCGCAGAACGGCTGTTTTGCGCTTTTAGCTTAAACCCGTACGCCGGAACAGACGTCAGACCATCAGCGCGGAGCGGAGGCTCCGCGCTACCCAAGGCGGGTAGGCGAGAGCCTCTGCTCTCGCCGAACGTAAAAACTGCCTGACGGTAGACAGTTATAATCATTGGTGAATCCATTAAGGCCCAGCTCGCCCAGCGGGAAGCCGCAGACGATCGCTAAGCTGCCATCGTAGTAAAGCGGTCTTTTTTTTGTTATACTACAGCCATGAATACCGTACTCAATTTTTTGAACCGCCACCGCGCCGGGTCGCTTTGCATCATCCTCGCGCTGACGATTCTGGCCTACTCCAATATTTTTACCAACCAGTTCGTCTGGGACGACCCGGACTTCTACAAAAACTGGGCCTTGCTCTACCGGTTCGACAGCATCGGGACGCTGCTCCAGGGAACGCTGCCGGTCCAGCACGCCGGCGTCTACCGGCCGCTGCGCAGCGCGGTCCAGCTCGTGCTCTTCCAGCTGTTCGGTGGAACCAACCTCATCGGCTACCACACCGTCTCGCTCCTGATTCACCTAAGCAGCGTCGTCGCGGTGTACTTGATTATCGGGCAGCTGACCAAGCGCCGGGTCGCCGCCGCGGTTGGCGCGCTGATCTTCGGGCTGCACCCGATTCACATCGAAGCGATCTCCTACATCACCACCAGCATTGACGTCATCGGCGTGATGCTGCTGCTCTGGTCGGTCTACGCCTACCTGCGCTGGCGCGACCCGCCCGCTTCGCCAACGAAGCGTGGCGAGCCGGCCAACCGGCGCTGGCAATGGCTCTCGATCCTGCTCGGCTGGCTGGCATTTTTCACCTACGAGATGACCATTGTCCTGCCGCTCTTGCTGCTCTTGATCGAGTGGCAGCGCAGCGAGTGGAGCGTTAGCGCCGCCGTAAAAAAAATCAAGGTTCACTGGCCGTACTGGCTCGGCGTCATTACGATTTTGACCGCCCGCAGCCTGATGGGCGTCGGCCAGCGCGCGCTCACGCCCGATCCGAGCCAGAGCAGCCTGCCGATCCGGCTGATGACCATGGGCAAATCAATCGTCAAGTACCTCTACCTGCTCTTCGCGCCGTTTGACCTGAACGTCTTTCATAAAATCAATCTCACCACAACGCTGGCCGAGCCAAAAGCCCTCGCGGCGTGGCTTGCGGTCATCGGGCTGTTCATCCTGACTATGGTCTTTATAAAAAAACTCCGGCTGGTTGGTTTTGGCTTGCTGTGGTTCTTCATCGCTGTAATGCCGGTCTCAAACGTGATTCCAACCGGCATCATCATGGCCGAGAAGTACATGTACCTGGCGTCGTTTGGTATTTGCCTGATCTGGGGCATCTTCATTGCGTTCCTGCTCACCAGCTCTAAAAAACTACTGCCGCTGCTCGGCGTGATTGTCCTGGTGGCGGCGGCCGGCAGCTACGGCGCAAAGACGTACGCCCGCAACTTCGACTGGCAGAGCAACCAAACCTTGTGGCAGGCGACGCTGGACAAACGGCCCGACTACGGCCGCGTCTACTCGAACCTCGGCTTCAGCTACTACTACCAAAAAGACTACCAGCGGGCGCTTGAGCTGTTTGAAAAAGCCAAGGAGCTCGAACCCAAGCTGCCGCTGATTTACCACAATCTGGGTAACGTCTACGACGAGCTGGGTCAGTACGATTTGGCCATTGAAAACTTTCAAAAAGCGCTCGAGCTGCGGGATTTTGGCGAGTACTACAACTACGCCGAAACCTACAATAATATGGCCATCGTTTACCAGGAGCAAAATGATCTCACGCGGGCGGTTGAAAATTTTCAAAAAGCGATTGAAATCGATCCTACCTACTTCCGGGCCTACTCCAATTGGGGCGTCATCAACCTTTTAACCGAAGACTACGAGCAAGCCAAAACGAACTTCGAACGGGCCATCGAAATTAACCCGCGCATGGCTGCCGCTCACCACGGCCTGGCCGCCGCGCTGGTTAACCTCGGCGACCCTGACGCGGCGCTGTCCCACTACCAGCGGTCAATGGCGCTCGACGCAACGCTGGTTGACAACTACAACCACCTGGCGTCAATCTACGTCCAGCAGAACAAGGCGGCCGAAGCGATTGACATCCTTCGACGCGGCGTCGCCTCGAATCCCGAAGACGTCGGGCTCGCTACCAACCTGGCGATCGTGCTGGCAAACAGCGGCCAGCTTGACGCGGCGCGCGAAGCGGTCAAGCGAGCGCTTGAGCTCGACCCCAATTTCCAGGCGGCCCAGCAGCTCTCCCAGCAGCTCGGGCAGTAGGCTGGCTTTACAGTATGCGATAGTAACGCTACAATAATGCTGCACGGTACCAAGTCTGCAGTCGGTAGTCAGTAGTCTGTAGGAGACTCAAGCCCTCCTTTGCGTCTACTGACTACAGACTACTAACTACTGACTACTTACTACCCGCCCAACCTATGCCCAAACAAACCATCTTCTCCGGCATTCAGCCGACCGGCCGTCTCCACCTCGGCAACTACCTCGGTTCGCTGCGTCACTTCGTCGAGCTCCAGACGAAGCACGACTGCTACTTTATGATTGCCGACTACCACTCGATTACCGAAGATTACGACCCGCGGCGCAAGCGGGCCCAGACCCTCGAGCTTGCGGCCGAATTTCTAGCCGCCGGGCTTGATCCTAAAAAGTGCACGATCTTTGTTCAGTCGGACGTTCCCGAGCACCTCGAGCTGGCCTGGATTTTTAACGCGATCACGCCCATCAGCTTGCTCGAACGCATGACCCAGTACAAAGACAAGGCGGCCCGGCAGACCAAAAACGTCAACGCCGGCCTTTTCGACTACCCGGTCCTGCAGGCGGCCGATATTCTGCTCTACCACGCCACCGCCGTGCCCGTCGGCGCCGACCAAGACCAGCACCTCGAGCTGACCCGCGAGATCGTCCGGCTGTTCAACAACCGGTTCGGCGCTACCTTCACCGAGCCAAAAACCCTGCACACCAACGTGCCCAAGGTAATGAGCTTGCTGGCACCTGACAAAAAGATGTCTAAGAGTCTGGGCGATGCTCATTGCATCCACCTCGACGACGAACCGGACGTCGTCGCCGCAAAAATCAGTAAGGCGGTGACCGATACCGGCGGCGGCACGAGCCTCGGCGCCAGGAACCTCTTGACCATGAGCGAAGCGTTCAGTAGTAAAAAAACCTACGACTCGTTTCTGGCCGACAGTGCTGCCGGCACGCTCCAGTACGCGAAGCTCAAGCAGACGTTGGCCAAAGATATCGCCGGCTACTTCGCCGATTTTCGGACCAAGAAAAAGAAGCTGCATACCAAGCGCGTAGAAGCAATCCTGGCCGCCGGGGCGAAACGGGCGGCAAGAACGGCGACAAAGACCATGGCAGCGGTCAGAAAAAAAATTGGCATTAGATAGCGATGTACCTCTGGTTTTTGTACCTCCTGCTCACCCTGGCGTTTGCGGTTACGATCGCGACCGTCTTTTTTGTTACCTCGAGCATCATCGCGTTTGGCGTCACCCGCGTGCCGTTCGCGCCGACGCCGAAGCGCAACGTCGGCATCGTCATTGAAAAACTTAACCTCAAGCCCGGTGAAATTTTCTACGATCTCGGCTGCGGCGACGGCCGCTACCTGATTGCGGCCGAACAGCGCGGGGCCCGCGCCACTGGGTTTGAAATCTCGCCCTGGCCGTTCCTCAAAGCCAAGCTCAACCTGAAGCGCCACCGCAGCGCAGCAGCCCTGCGCTACCAAAACTTTTATTCCGTTAACCTCGGCGACGCCGACGTGGTGGTCTGCTTTCTCCTGGATACGGTGATGGAAAAGGTGGAAAAGAAACTGGAGCGAGAGCTCAAGCCGGGTGCGCGCGTCGCTTCCTACGGCTTTCGGCTGCCGTCTTGGCAGCCAATCGAGGTTGTTGACCTCAAGCCAAACAGCAGGCGCTTCAGCCGAATTTACCTCTACAAAAAACAGGCTTGACGTCTTCAACGTACCAACGTTACAATACCAAAAGTGTTATTTGACAATGTGAAAGGGAGGAAAAAATCGTGATTAAATCACTCACGAGCTACCTCTGGATGATTCTGACTGGAGTCGTGATTTCGTTCTTTATGTTCCGCCTCAACCGGACGATTATTGTCGGCCGCGGAAACCTGCCCGACTGCCGAAACCGCCTGCTCATCGCCAACCACCGGACGATGCTCGACAGCTGGCTCTTGACCGCCGCCTGCGTCTGGCCCGAGGCAATCCGCAAACCCCACTTGCTGCCCTGGCACCTGCCGGAAGTCAAAAACTTCTTCTTTAACCCTGTCCTCGCCGCCATGTGCTCCTGCTGGCGGTGCATCCCGATTGAGCGGGGCAGCGGCGACTTCTTCAAAAAACAGTTGCCGGTCATCGTCAAGCGCCTCCGTGAAGGCAGCGTGATGATTTTCCCCGAGGGCAGCCGCAGCCGCAAACCGAAATCCGGTGAGCTCTGCCGCTGGCGCCGGGGCGCCGATCTTTTGGTAGTCCAGGCCAAGCCGATCGTGGTACCCATCGCCATTGCCGGCGTCGAGGACATCCTGCCCATTGGCTGCTACTGGCCGCGGTTCTTTAAGAAAGTGGTAATCGTCATCGGCAAACCGATCAACCTCTCCGACTGCTACGACATCCCAGACGAGGCAGAAGCGCGCGAGCGCATCGCCCAACGCCTGCAGCGCCGGCTCCAGTCGGTGCTGCACAAAGCAGCCGCCATCTACCGGGGCGAAACCAAAAACCTAGAGACATAAAAATCGTTCTCTAGGTTCTTTTTTTATGTCATTAGTTACTCGAACGATCCGACTTCGATTTTTCGCAAGTCATTGTTTGTGATGCCCAGTGAGAGGAACCGCATAATCTGGTAGGCAGCGTCACCATCTTTAAGATAGTAGCGCTTGCCGTCAGTGGGGTTGACGTACCACGCCTGACCGCGCGACTGGACCTGGAGCAAAATCTTGCCCTTGAGCCGATCTGCCACGTCTGAATCGATGCCAGCCAGCCCAGCACCGGTGGGATTGTACCCGTAACTCACCTCAACACCGTCGGCGTAGCCGTCACCGTCGCTGTCAGCATTGTGGCTGTCAGTACCAAGTCCCTCTTCCAGCTTATCGGCCAGCCCATCACCGTCAGCATCACCGCCGTTGAAATGCGGCTCAACGCCGACGGGAATCTTTTCCAAGTTGGCGTTGGTGATCCCAAGGCCAAACGTCCGGAGCGCCTGGTAAGCCGCGGCCCCGTCCTTGAGGTAGAACTTCTGGCCGCTCGACCCGTCCACGTACCAGGCCTCACCGTGGGCTTCCACCTGGAGGACGATATACCCCTGCAGATGGTCAACAAGGTTTTGATCAGTAGCGGTAACCAGCGCCCGCTCCTGCTCGGCCCAGGACGTGGCGGGAATGCCACTGCAGGCCTGCGACTCGGTTCGCTGCTGCTCGCTGCCGCACTGGTTCTGGTCGGTGCAGGATCGGTACTGGTGGTTGGTCTCGTCGCAGGCCGACCAGTCCTCGCAGGACCAGTCAGCGACGCAGCCGGCCGAAAACTCGTCTGCCGCCGCCTGATCATTAGGCTGAATCGGCGGGACGGTAACGCTGCAAATACGCCAGTTGCTCTGGGGGTTGCCGCAGAGGCTGATGTCGGTGCAGACTCGGCGC